>Ga0268277_1000170_pt1 | contig 53976 bp, 50 predicted proteins | sample saktaG_5_FD_190132 | JGI IMG/M metagenome (GOLD analysis project Ga0268277, IMG submission 190132) | Saline water microbial communities from Sakinaw Lake, British Columbia, Canada - sak_2010_1_5_50m | ecosystem: Environmental > Aquatic > Non-marine Saline and Alkaline > Saline ... | reverse complement strand
AGTATATAAGGACCTTACAGCTGATTCGCGGCCCATTCCAACTCCTTTTACAAAAACTTGCACTTCTTTTAGACCATAATCTTTAACACTTTCCACTACTTTTTTGACAATAATACTAGCGGCATAAGGGGTGGCCTTTTTAGCTCCCTTAAAACCAAAACAACCCGCACTAGACCAGGACAAAACATTACCCCCTAAATCCGTTAAACTAACGATTGTGTTATTATAGGTGGCTTTAATGTATGCGCGGCCACGAGGCACCTGTTTGATTATTTTTTTCTTACGTTTTTTAATAACTGCCATAATATGATTAAATTATTTATGTCTTTTGGGCTGATGGTCGTCTGCCACTGCCAGAAGTTTTTCTTATATTGCCACGAACAGTACGACTATTTGTCTTTGTCCTCTGCCCACGAACAGGCAAACGTTTTGTGTGTCTAGTTCCCTTATAACAACCAATGTCTTTTAATCTTTTAATATTTGAAATCACATCTCTTCTTAAATCTCCACCAGTTCTGTAATTATCTTCAATAATTTTTTTCAACTTACCCACCTCTTCTGGGTTTAGATTTTCTACTAACTTATTTTTGTCTATGTTGGCCTTTTCTAAAATCTCAATAGATAAACTGTGACCAATTCCAAAAATATAGGTTAAACCTATCTCAATTCTTTTTTTTGCTGGCAAATTAATACCTACTATTCTCGCTATCATAGAAGTTGGTTAATTGGTTAATTAGGTAATTGGTTAATTGGGATTTTAAAATACCTAATCCCCAAGTACCCAAGTACCTAAGTTTATCCTTGTCTTTGTTTGTGCTTCGGGTTTTTACAAATAACATAAATCCTCTTCCCTCGACGGACTATCTTGCACGAATTACACATTTTTTTCACTGAAGATCTCACTTTCATAATAAATTTATATAGGGATACTAAAATATTGAAGAGATAAACTCCGCATTAAAAAAATCCTTTAAAAAGGATTAAATCTATTTTAAGCGGTAGACTATTCTCCCTTTAGTTAAATCATAAGGACTAATTTCTAATTTTACTCTATCTCCTTGCGAAATCCTAATTCTATACATTCTCATCTTTCCAGAAAGATGGGCTAAAATACTTTTCCCATTGTCTAGAGTGACCCTGAAGGTTGTTGATGGTAATAATTCTTCCACCACTCCTTCAGCATTTAAAAAGTCCTTAGATATTTTTTGTCTGTCAGGCATAAAAAATTGATTTGTAGATATAAATTATTTTACACATCCGTTATATTGTTGTCAACCCCCACACTATAACAGCAATGCATTTTCAATGCGAATTACTGTATAAAAATTTAATTCCGTTATTTCAAAAAACTATTTTAATTTGAAAAAATTTAAAAATGCAAATAAGCATTATTGCTGTTTAGTGTGGGGGCAACCCCTTATTATTAAATAAAAAATTAATTAATGAATATTTTGATTCGAGATGGAAATAAAGGCAAACGTTGCCAAAACTCAGGCCAATTATTTATTTTGACAGTTTTTATTCCTGCTAATTCTGTTAAAATTCTGTTTGCTTCTGTTAATTTTTGTGAAGTCATAAACTTTTTCAAAGTTTTTAAATCATAATTCATAACCACTTCCTCTTTCATAGAAACCGACAAAATTGCTCTCCCCTTTTCTAAATCTTTGCTAATGATTTGAATCTCCCATTCTAAGGGATGGAACTCTGCTACCTCCTTTATGGGTATAAAACCAGCATTTGGATGTTCTGTTTGGGAAGAATTATCTAAAATATTCTGCACTTTATATTCAGCAATTTTTTGCATATCCCTTTTCAGAAAAACAACCATTTTTTTTGCTATATCATCTCTCAGCTCGTCAATTAATATATAATCTGGATCTAATTGTTCTTCTGAATTGATAGTAATAATTTCAGAAGAAATAATACCTAAGTTGAGTAAGGGCTGTTTGGCTCCTTGACTAAGGTTAATTTCAAAATCTAAAAGCAAGGGTTCAGAAATAGAGGTTAGTTCTATTTCTGTTCTAGGCAACCAAGCAATAGTAAATAATAAAAGTAAAATCAGCAAGCCGAAAACAAAAAATCTAAAAGTGGGAAAATTATATATCATACCAAATACTCAATTTCTAAAGCTAAATTAATATTAAATTTTTTCTTGACTTGTTCTTGAACAATTTTTATTAGAGATTGAACATCCTGAGCTTTAGCCTTATTAATGTTAATTATAAAATTAGCATGTTGACTACTAATCTGCGCTCCGCCTATTTTATGACCCCTTAATCCGCATCTATCAATCAGCCAACCAGCAGGAATATTCCCTTTTTCAATAAAAACAGGTGGTAACTGATTTAAAAGAGATGAGGGCATATTTTTTTTGATTTCAATGTTCTTGAAAATGCAACCCGCGGAACAACCCCGCGGAACCCCCTTTTGGCGAATATTTATAATCTCTTTCTGGGTTGATAAAATTTTATTCTGATTTTCTAACCTCAATTTAAACTCTGCCGAAAGAATAATTATTTTTTTAGAATCAAGATTTTTCAATCTACTGCTACGATAAGCAAACTTAAACCAATCGGCTTCCTTCTTGCTAATTTGACCATCAGGCATTAACAAAGTAGCACTGACCACAAAATCCCCTATGCTTTTTTTATTTCGAGGCCAGCCAGCATTACCATAGATTGCTCCTCCTATTGTTCCCGGAATACCAACAAAATATTCCAATCCACTTAATCCTTGTTTAATAGAAAAAGCAATTAATTCACTTAACAATACACCGGCCCCTACCTCCACTATTCTTGAAACTCCTTGGCTTTTCTTTATTTTAACACCCATAGCCGGAACCTTAATCAAGAGACCATTAAACCCTTGGTCTGATACTAAAATATTACTTCCTCCTCCTAAAACGAAATACGGAATGTTCTGTTCTTGGGCCCAACCAACAACCTTCTTGAGCTCTTCTTTGTTTTGAGCTTCAAAAAAATACTTAGCTTGACCGCCTATTTTAAAAGTAGTCAAAGAATCTATTCTCACATTCTTTTGTATTAACAAATTCATATAAACTTTATTATTTTTTGTTTTATGCTCTCTTTGAATTTTAACAAATTTTATCCATAAAAGCCATTGTCGGTTTGATAAAACTTTGATACAATATTATTACATTATATATAAAAAATTAACCCCAAACTAATGGCTAATTTAAATATTCAAGAAATAAAAAGTAAAAATTTAACATGGATAAATGTTTCGGCTTGTGAGCCAAAAGAGATGAAAAAAATTGAACAAAGATTTAAGCTTCATCCCTTACATATTAATGATTGTCTTTCTCCAGTCCAAAGACCCAAATTAGATATTACTACCAATTATTTATTTATGGTCCTTTTATTTCCTGTTTATAATCGCCGTACCAGAAAAATCATCTCTTCGGAAATTGACTTTTTTATTAACTCCAACACTTTAATTACTATCCATCGCGGAGAATTAGCCCCTTTAATAAACTTTTTCAACCTCTGCCAAACCAATCAAGAACAAAAAGAAAAATATTTTATTGGTAGTCCAGCCATTTTAATATATGAACTCTTGAATCGCCTCTTGTCCTCGTGCAATCCTATTCTAGGCAACATGAACCTCAATATAAACAGTATTGAAGAAAATATTTTTGATGGCTATGAAAAAAGAATGGTTAGAGAAATATTAATAGCTAAAACAAATATAGTAAATTTTAGAAGGATCACCCAGAGTCATCGTTTGGTGGTTACTAAATTATTAGAAAAAAGCTCTCTATTCTTTTCTCCTGGTCAATTAAAAATATATTTTAAGGAAGTTATAGAAACGGCCGAAGATATCTGGCAGAATCTTGAGAACTTGAAACAAACAATTGAGGCTATTGAGCAAACGAATAATTCTTTAATATCTTTTCAATTAAACGATATTATTAAAATTCTAACCATAATTTCTATTGTCGTTCTCCCAATTAGTTTAATAGGAACCATTTTTGGAATGAATCTAAAATTTTTACCTCTCGCAAATCATCCTGTTGGATTTTTTGTATTATTAGGTGCAATGGTATTAATAATTATATTCCTGATTAGTTATTTTAAGAAAAGAAAATGGTTTTAAATATGAAAAATTATCATTTATGCTTAAAATATATAATACTTTAAATAGAAAAAAAGAAAACTTTAAACCTATCAGAAAAGGTAAAGTTGGGCTCTATAGTTGTGGCCCAACTGTTTATAACTATGCCCACATTGGTAACTTGCGGGCATATATTTTTGCGGATATCTTAAAAAGAGTATTAAAATATAATAACTATAGCGTAAAACATGTCATTAATATTACCGACATTGGACATCTCGTTTCTGATGCTGACGAAGGAGAAGACAAAATGGTCAAAGCCTTAAAGCGCGAGGGAAAAGAGTTAAATAAAAAATCAATGAAAGAAATGGCTAATTTTTACGCCAAATCCTTTTATCAAGACATCAAAGAATTAAATATTTTAAAAGCAAACAAATTTCCCAAAGCCACCAAACATATCAAATGCATGGTCAAAATGATCCAACAAATACAAAAAAATGGCTATGCTTATGAAACATCTGATGCTATTTATTTTAATACTCATAAGCTTCAGAATTATGGATATTTAGCGCGATTAGACACTAAAAAATTTTGTCCCAGAGCAAGAATAAAAACAAATCCCGAAAAGAAAAATATTACTGATTTTGCTTTGTGGTTTAAGGCAACAGGAGAAAAGAAAACTCACCTAATGCAATGGAACTCCCCTTGGGGGAAAGGTTGGCCTGGTTGGCATATTGAATGTTCGGCAATGTCCACGAAACATTTAAAACAACCATTTGATATTCATACCGGGGGAATAGACCATATTCCAGTTCATCACACCAATGAAATTGCCCAAGCTCAGGCCGCCCAAAACAAGCCCTTGGCTAACTATTGGCTCCATAATGAATTTTTAATTTTGGATAAAGAAAAAATGGCCAAAAGCGGTGAAGGTTTTATTACTCTCTCTTCTCTAATTACTAAGGGCTTCAATCCCTTAGCTTATCGCTATCTTTGCTTAAGTGCCCATTACCGCTCTCCTCTTTCCTTTAGTTGGGAAAACTTAACCGCAGCTCAAAATGCTTTAAATAATCTCAACAATCTTATTTCTCAATACCCTCAACCAAGTAAAATAATAGAACCAATAAAAAAAGAATTTCTGACAACTATCAATAATGATTTAGATACTCCTGGCGCCTTGGCTATCCTTTGGGATTTAATTAAGAGTAATCAGCCAAATAATAAAAAAATGGCCACTCTTTTAGAGTTTGATAAAGTGCTGGGATTAAAATTTAATAAAATAAAAAAAACCTCTCTAAAGATTCCTGACGAAATAAAAAAATTATCTAAAAAAAGAGAAGAATTGCGTCAACAAAAAAAATGGTCAGAAGCCGACCAAATACGAGAAGAAATAGAAAAACTTAGTTTTAGTATAGAAGACACCCCCAAAGGAACCAAAATCAACAAAATTTAAAATTTTATGTAGTTGAATCTTAAATTTTTATTTCATAAATTTTTTAACGTTTTTCCAAATTTTATCTTCTATTTCTTGAATAGATAAAAGTTCTTCTTTCTCTACGCATTCAATTAGTTTGAATTGTCTGGGAAATAATTTTACCACCTCTAAGAAAGATTTCTCTGCCTGCTCTAAGTGTTCGATATCCTGTTCGTGGATGTCTCTTTTTTTACCATGTAAATATTCTCTCTTGCCCTTATTGTCCACTAAATCGTAGGCAATCTTGGCGGGAACATGTAAAAAAATATTGATATCTGGTCTTGGTAGAGCTAAAATATTATATTCTAAATTATCAACCCATTTAAAAAATTTCTGACGAGCCAATTTGTTTCTAATCTTCGCGCCCTGATGACCTAAATTAGAAGCTACATATCTATTGGAAATAACTGTCTTGCCCTCTTCTAACCATTTCTTTGTTTTAGAAGACATGGCAAACCTATCTAAAGCATAAAAAAGAGAAGCCCTATAGGCTCCTACTTCTTTCCAACTGCCATATTTACCACTTAAATATTGCTCAATAAAATAAGATGATGGCTTGCCATAACGTGGAAAATCTAAGGTGCGTACTTCAATTTTTTGCTTTCTGAGTTTTTTTAATAATTGCCAAAACTGAGCTGTTTTTCCAGAACCATCAGTCCCCTCCAGAACAATAAACTTTCCTCTTTTTTTCTTCATATGATTATTTATTAAATGATAAATATTAATATGAGATAAATAATTTTCAGAAAAGATTCACTGTTGCTGCAAAAAACAAACCCGACGGGTTTGTTTTTTAAGATTGATTATAGGGCAATTTTCAAAGCTGGGCCCATAGTAGAAGATAAAAATACTTTTTTGACAAAAATTCCCTTAACACCAACTGGTTTAAGTTTTTTGATTACATTTAGACATTCATCAATATTAGCCTTGATTTTTTCTTCATCCCAAGATATTTTAGCTACAGATTGATGAAGATTAGCGCCAGCATCATTTTTAAAAGTAATTTTACCCCCTCGTAATTCTTTAATTATAGCGGGAACATCAATGCCAATTGTGCCTGTTTTTGGACTTGGCATTAGACCCTTAGGGCCCAAAATCTTAGCAATTTGAGCTAAATCTGCCATCAAATCAGGATGAGCAACAACTACATCACAAACGCAATTACCCTCTTCCTTAATTTTTTGAATAAGCTTTTTTCCTCCCACTAAATCAGCTCCTGCTTTTTCTGCTTCTTTTATCTTGCTTTCTTCCATAAAAGCAATAATTTTCCTTTTTTTCACTACTCCATGAGGTAAACTAATTGCGCCCCTTACTTGTTGTTCTGTTTTGCGAGGATTAATTCCTAATTGAATATGTAGCTCTATGGTCTCGTCAAAACTAGAAAAAGTATTTTCTTTGATAATTTTTATAGCTTCTTCCAAAGAATAGCTTTTATTTTTGTCTATTTTTGATTTTATTTTTTGATATCTTTTACTCCGCATAAACGCTTCGCTTAGTTACTTGGTTAATTAGTTAATTAGGATCCAGATTACCTAAGTACCCGATTACCCGATTGCCTAATCTTCTACCTCTATGCCCATTTGTTGAGCGGTTCCAGATATAATTTTAACTGCTTGGTCTAAATTGTCGGTATTTAAATCTGGTATTTTTATTTTAGCAATCTCTTTAATTTTAGATTTAGAAATATTTCCTACTTTTTTCTGTAAAGAATTTCCTGAACCTTTATCAATATTAATCGCTTTCTTTAAAAGATCAGTGGTTAAAGGAGTTTTGAGAATAAAACTGTAAGTGCGATCTTCATAAACGCTAATTTCAACCGGCAAAATATAACCAACCTGGTCCTTGCTTTTCTCGTTAAATTGCTGACAAAATTCTGAAATATTAAGACCATGCTGTCCTAATGCTGGGCCCACAGGAGGCGCAGGATTAGCTTGTCCAGCTTGAATTTGTAATTTAATAATAGATATAATTTTTTTTGCCATACTAAATTTGTCTAAATTTATGAGTTACGAAGTAACGAAAAAAATTTCGTTTCAAATTTAAGTACCCTGTTAAATGTCGCCCTGCGACAATTTCGCTTTTAGCGAAATTATTTAACAGGGTAAAGGTTTTCTATCAAAAATTTCTATGTCTACGATTTAAAATTTTTGAGAAAGCCCTTTACAACTTTTTAATTTGCAAAAAATCAAGTTCAGTGGGCGTTTCCCGACCAAAAACCGAAATTAAAATTTTAACTCTTCCTCGCGCCTCATCAATAGAGGCAACTTTCCCTTCAAAACCCTTGAAGGGTCCATCAATAACCTTTACTGGCGCGTTAATCTTTATGTCAATTTTATATTTTGGCTCTTCTACTCCCATTCTCTTTTGAATGGTTTTAATTTCTTTTTCGTCCAAAGGAATGGGTGTTGTTCCAGAACCGATAAAACCAGTAACATTGGGGGTGTTGCGAACCACATACCAAGAATCATCAGTAACTATCATATCAACAATAACATAACCAGGAAAAATTTTCTCTACAACAATTTTTCGTTTACCGTTTCTTATTTTTATTCTTTTTTCTATTGGAACCAAAACATTAAAAATTTTATCTGACATTCGCATAGATTCGATTCTTTGACACAAACTATCAGCAACATTTTCCTCATAACCAGAATAAACGTGAATTGCATACCAACGCCGTCCTTCGTGTTGTATTTGCTTAGGCATAGAAAATTATATTACTAATTGTAAAACTTTCGTTAAAATGAAATCAACTATCCCCAAAAAAAGCGCCATACCTAAACTGATTCCCACTACTAAAAAAGTGTGATTAATTGTTTGCTTCTTGGTTGGCCAATTCACCTTCTTAAGTTCTATAACAGAATTCCTAAAATAATTAGATATTTTATTTGACATATACCAAATTTGTCTAAATTTACGAGTTACGAAGTAACGAAGGAAATTTCGTTTCAAATTTGAGTACCCTGTTAAATGCTACTCTGTAGCAATTTCGCTTTTAGCGAAATTATTTAACAGGGTAAGGTTTTGTTACTGAAAAATCTTCACCCTACGGGTTTGATTTTCTCAGATAAAATCCTTATTTTTAAAAAGACCCACGAGGCCTTAGTTATAAAATAACACATCCCCTCAATAAATGCAATAGTGTGTGGGTTAAATGTCCAAATTCTTCACACCCTTAGCATGTGTTTCTATAAACCTTTTGCGAGGAGCCACATCTTTACCCATCAAAATATCAAAAATCTCATCTGCTGCCGAAAGGTCTCCAATTTCTACTCTTTTCAAAATACGATTTTTAGGATCCATGGTAGTATTAAATAATTCTTCTGGATTCATTTCTCCTAAACCTTTATAGCGCTGAATATTTACCTTAACTGCTGTTTCTGCTTTCTCTGCTCGCTCACCGAGCTTTTTGACAGTAAAACCGCTTTGGTCTATTTTTTTCCCAACAGAAGAATGGGTCTTGTTAAGCTTATCCAAGAATTCATTCTTCTCTTCATCTGAATAAACATATTCTGTGATTTTGCCCGATTGAATACGATATAATGGGGGCATTGCCACGTAAACATAACCATGCTGAATTAAAGTTGGAAAATAACGATAAAAAAAAGTCAACAAAAGGGTTTTGATGTGCATGCCATCAGAATCAGCATCAGCCATTAGAATAATCTTGTGATAACGAAGTTTTTCTATATTAAATTGTTCACCAATATTGGTGCCCATAGCAATAATTAAGGACTTTAACTCCTTGTTGGCTAATATTTTATCAAGTCGAGCTCTTTCTACGTTCAAAATCTTTCCTCTCAAAGGTAATATAGCCTGATAGTGCCGGTCACGACCAATCTTACAAGAACCACCCGCTGAATCTCCTTCTACAATATATAATTCGCTTTTTGAGGGTTCTTTGGAAGAACAATCTGCCAATTTGCCAGGCAAGGTCAAACTATCTAAAACCCCTTTTCTTAAAACAGTTTCCCTTGCGTTCTTGGCTGCTTGTCGAGCATTAGCCGCTAAAATACATTTACCAACAATAGCTTGCCCGTCTTTGGGCTGTTCTTCTAAAAATTCTTTGAAGGCATTAGAAAAAATAGAATCAACCACCGACCTTACTTCACTGTTTCCTAATTTAGCTTTAGTTTGACCTTCAAATTGAGGATCAACTATTCGCACACTAACCACTGCGGTTAAGCCTTCACGTACATCATCGCCACTTAAATTTTTGTCTTTTTCTTTTAAATATTGTTTTTCTCTAGCAAAATTATTGATGGTCCGTGTCAAAGCTGTACGCAAACCTATAACATGCATACCTCCCTCTGGAGTATAAATATTATTAGCAAAACCCAAAACAGTTTCCTTGTAGTCATTTGTATATTGCAAAGCAATTTCTACGAAAACATCGTTTGATTCCTTTTTAATATAAAATATATTAGGGTGACTTGTCTCATTGGTTCTGTTTAAATGGCGAACAAAAGAAGATACTCCACCTTCAAAATAAAAAGTGTAAAACTGAGGATTATTTGGCTCTCTTTTGTCGAATATGATTATTTTAATCCCCGTCGTTAAATAGGCTTGTTGACGAATATGAGAAAGGGTTTCTTGCCAATTAAATTCTATCTTGTCAAAAATTTCTGTATCTGGATGAAAAGTAATAGTAGTGCCATTCCCTTTGGTTTGACCCACTTCTTTAACTTTAGCTAAAGGTTTTCCAATTTTGTATTCCTGCATCCATATTTTGCCATCACGTTTGACTTCTGCCTTAAGATAAGAAGACAAAGCATTAACAGCCGAAACTCCTACTCCGTGTAAACCACCAGATACTTTATAAGCTCCATAACCAAATTTAGCGCCAGCATGTAATTTAGTCATAACTACCTCCAGTGCCGAACATCCCGTTTGTTTATGAATGTCAACGGGAATCCCACGTCCATTATCTGAAACGCGCACTAAATCATCGGGCAAAAACTCCAAGATTATTTCATTGCAATATCCAGCAATAGCTTCGTCAATGGCATTATCAATAACTTCATAAACTAAATGATGCAAGCCTCGCGAACCAGTGCTTCCAATATACATTCCAGGACGCCTTCTAACGGGTGCCAAACCCTCTAAAACCGTGATTTGGCCCGCGTCATAGCTTTCATTTTTATTCTTTTTGTGAGCTTCTTTAACCATAATTTTAATAAAGTATTACAATTATAACAACCTCTCCTCACTTTGTTCGTCGAGAACGTTGCTATTCGCTATGCTCATTATAACAACCTCTCCTCACTTTGTTCGTCGAGAACGTTGCTATTCGCTATGCTCATTATAACAACCTCTCCTCACTTTGTTCGTCGAGAACGTTGCTATTCGCTATGCTCATAGTAAGAACCTGCTCGCTGTGCTCGCAGAACCTTCCTGCCTGCCGGCAGGCAGGGAAATTAGATACTCGTTACACGAGTATCTAATTATAACAAAAATAGAACAAAAAACAAGGCAATTTAACTTGAAAAAGAGTAGCTATTGCTCCTCTTTTTCAAAAAAGTTTGGTGGCCGAGCCACCAAACTTTTGCTTCAAATATACTTTAATTTATATCTCATCTTCTAATCTTTCTTCCAATCTTTCTTCCAAAACAATATTAAATTCCATTTCTTCTCCTTGTCTGAGAACTGTCAAATTAATTTGATCCCCTGGAAATTTTTCTTGAACCAAATAAGTCAAATTCTGCTCTGGTCCCAGAATAATGCCATCTGCTTTAATAATAATATCTGCATTTTTGATGCCCGATCTGTCAGCTGGACTATCCGATAAAGGCGGACCATAAACAATCACTCCATAAGTTAAATCTTTAAAATAATTATTTAATAGTCCTGGTGCCTCTTCGGACCTAATATAATCAATGCCCAAATACAATCTTCTTATTTTCCCTTTCTCTAAAATATGATCTAAGCAATTTGGAATATGCCATACTGGAACGATTTTGTCGTTGGAAACTAAACCTAACAAAGAGCCCTTTGCATTAAACAATAAACCGTTGGGAAAAGACAAAATTGATGTCTCTTTGTTCAAGCGCAAATAGTCAGAAAATTTATCTGCGGAACGAACTAAATCTTCTGTCTCATAAACAATGGTCGCTGTAGGGTTGCTTACCTCTGTTAAGTGCAAATTCCTAAACTTATCAAAAATTATAACCTTTGCGAACGGAAGAGCTTCTTTTGTTTTGGCCAAAGCTATAACTGGCAAATCCTGAGCTGTAATTTTTAAAAAATTGACTTTACTAATTGGATCTAAAATAATCTGCTCAATTGGCAAAATTTTATTATTTTGATCTAATGCCACATAATTCTGTCCTTCTATTAAATCAACTGTAGTCATTAGCCATCCATCTGAGCTTAAAACAGCCCCCAACCCTAATGTTTGCCATGGGGCATAAATTTGTTCCAAAAAACCCAAAGCGGTTTGCTCAGAAACAATTTTAGCCGGGAATATTCTAACCACTTTATTCTGCAATTCCGTTCTTAAACCAGTTAAATAGTCCTCTGATGTGATGGTTATATTCTTTTCTTCTGTCATTTTCTGTTCTTGGTTTGAAGAAAATCTTCCTATATCTATTTTAATTCCAAAGGGAAATTCTATTTTCTGGCGTTGCAAGATAAAAACAGTACTAGCAAAGCCGGCAATTAATCCAAAAATTATCGCTATCACCAATACGCCCGCCCATCCTAAACTTTTGTTCTGTGGTCTATCCATAGAGCTAAATTTTTGACTGTTATAAAATTCGTCAACATGATCATTAACAGTGTGTTGATGTTTTTCTAGGGATTGAGAACGACTGCTCTTCTTTATGTTTACTCCATCAACATTTTCTTTTTCTTCAATATTAATAACAATTTTTTTCTTTTTTGCTGGCATAGAATATTAAATTTAAAAAATCTAAAATTAAATTTTTGCTTTAGATAAATTAAGATAAGTATTGGTTAAAAGGAAAAAAACAGAAATAATCAAAGCGTTAACAAAGGTCCCTAACGGCAAAAAACTTAAACAGATATAAATTTCTATTAAAACTAGAACATGAATTAATAATTTTGACCAGGGAATACTGCCAAGCGGAGAGATTAAAAAAGGATAAACACCCATCCAGAAGAAAAAAAACCCAAGCAGTAAATAAGATAAACCCGTATTCATCAAGAATCCCATTGCCGAACAGACCCAATAACTTAAAACAAAATTTAACCAAATGTTTATTCTTTCAATTCTAAAAGGCTTATATAATCTCGGCTTATTAAAAAGCTGATAAAAATTAAAGAAAAGCAGACCAACTATAAAACTGAAAAATAAAATAAAAACAAGAATCCAACCAGAAGTATCCACTACCAACAAAAAAGCTAAAGAACTAACTGTGCAAACTAAGATATGTAAAATAAACGGCCAACGATTTTTTATTTGCCCCTCAATTAGCAGGAAAGCCCCCGTTAATAAACAAATTCCTATTAAAGAATAACCTATGATTATTCTTAAAGGATTAGGATTTTTAAAAACAAAAGCTAAAAGAAAAAAAACGACGATTGGCAAATAAAAATAAACCCTTGTTCTCATTCTATCCCCATTGTTTCTGGGCGCACTTCAGTCCATTCGTCTTGGAGATCACTCTTTTTGTAAATATTAAATTTCAAAACTTCGTCAGTGTCAGAGTAAACAAAATCAACTGCGACTTTACCGCCTATTCTTTTGCTACTCAGCACTTTTTGGTCAATAACACGCGGTCGTGAAATTTTTTCCAATTTCATTAAACCAAGTGGGCCCTTGAATTCAATAATTTCTTTTTTGCCCATAATCTTTTGACCATCTTGTTTCTCTGTAACCTCGAAACTTTCTGTATATTGTTTTTCAATTCCAAAATTTTCTTCAACTTTAAAAATTAAATTTTCCCATTTCCGCGAATTCATAGTAATATTTTAACCTTTTTTGGAAAAAACACAACCACAATAATTTTGTCTGTAAAAATTGTACTCTTTGCCCAAAATTATACTCTTTCTAAATCCTTCTTTCTTTTTAAAATCGGCCATATAAAATTGTGAACTATATTTCTTGCCTAAAGACGCGCCAATACAATTAATTACTTTAGCGTTTTTCTGGGGACCAGTGCTTAGGGTTGTTCCCCAATAATCAAAACCATTTTTTTGTGCAAATTGCGCTGTTTTATCTAGTCGCATATTAAAACAAACCTCGCATCTCTTCCCTCCCTCTGATTCTTCATCTAATCCATTAGCTAAGACAAACCACTTCTCAAAATCATAATCATTTAGAATTAAATCCAAGCCATAAATTTTAGCTAATTTCTTAACGTCTTTTAAACGTTTTTCATATTCGTGAACAGGATGGATATTGGGATTATACCAAAATAAAGTTAAATCGAAATTTGACAATAACTTCTCTGTAGCTGTGATTCCGCAATTAGCGCAACAAACATGCAGAAGAAATTTCATGTTAAAAAACGTTAATCAACAAACTTGCCATAGCGGCAATAGGAAAGGCAACCTTTAAGCCAACTAAACTTATCAACCCTATAAGACAAAGTCCCATTATTGCTCTGCCGAAATTACTAGACATTTCGCGTAAAACAGTATATTCGTCAAGATAGGTTCCGCGATCAGTAAACTGCTCATAACTAAAAGCATCAAAAGGAGTGCGAAGAACAATATATCCCAAGCTATGAAAGGTTCCAATAACAAAAATTTGAAAGGCAGTAATAACAAACATTTTAGCCATCCAGCCAATAGCATAAATAAACGAACCAAAGCGCATCAATTTCTTTTTTGAAAACTTATCTGTATAACTACCCACCAATAATTGACAAATAATTGTCCCAATAACAACCAAGGCAGTAACAGCTCCAACGGCTAAATACTGCCCTTTTAAAATTTGATAAATAAAAATTGGCCAAATAACCACCCCCACTAAACCCTGAGCTCCATCAGCAAGATATACTGTGCGTAAGCGTTTGTTGGCCTTTTTAAATAATTCCCGGAAAGATTGAAAATAAGAAAATTCAAATTTTACTTGGCTTTTACTTAATTTTGTTAACGGAATAATAGCTATTGTTAAAATTACTATTGTGATAATAAAAAGTGTACTAAAACTACTTTGAGTCAACAGAAATCCAGCTAAAAGAGGAGAACCAATACCAACCAAATATCCTAATGCAGCTAAATAAGCCATTTGTCGTCCCCTGTACTTGCCACTTGTAAATTTAGCGAGGTCAACATGATATGGCACCCAATAAAGAAGCCTGAACATAACTAGGTTAAAATTTGCTAAAATAGCAAAAAGTATTGGATTGCTATGCAGAAAATAAAGACAGATATAGAAAATAATATTAAAACAGCGGGCAATAATCATTAACTTTTTTAATCCAGCTTTTTGCATTAACATTGCTCCAAAGGGAACCAATAAGCCATAAAGTAAATGCCCAACAGCATAAAAAACAATTACCCAGTAAACCGAATTGCCAAATTCTTTCAATAAAAATATTGGCAAAAACAAACCCAACATACCGCTTGCTAATGCCACAATACACTGATGAGAGCAAAGCGCTTTAAAATCTTTAGATAATTTTACAGAACTAGTTAAGCGAAATATAGACATAAATTACTATTTAATCGGGGATGCCGGATTCGAACTGGCGACCTCAGCTCCCCGCCTAAATTTTCCAATCGGGGTAGGCGGAATTGAACCGCCGATCTCACCGTCCCGAACGGTGCGCGATACCACTTCGCTATACCCCGAAAATTTGGGCGGGCGGACCGAGGCGTGCACGCTACCACTGCGCTAATCCCCGAATTGAATAAGAACCTTTCCTCGCTTTGCTCGTCAAGAACCTTGAAATTAATATTATTGTATAAAAATTATTGTGTTTTAATTATAAAAAAAATGGGCTCGAATGGGTTCGAACCATCGACCTTCCGCATGTGAAGCGGACGCGCTACCACTGCGCCACGAGCCCCTCACTTGAAAATTATTTAAAAGGCTGAAGAAAGTTGATACATAGGCAGTAAAATAGAAATGGCCATACCAGCCACAACTATACCTAAAAAAATAATAATAATCGGTTCCAATAAAGTGACTAATTTGGATAAAAGACCCTCAACTTCGCGAGAATAAAAATTAGCAATTTTTTCTAGGATTTCATCTAATTTTCCAGTCTGCTCTCCAATGCTCATTAAACGAGGCAACATAGCTGGAACCGAAGAATGATTTAAAAAGGCATTGCTCGCAGAATGCCCACCCTCCACATCAACAATAGACTGTAAAATAATGTTCTTGTAAATAACATTACCAACTACATCCGAAACTATTCTCAAAGCGCTAGTCAAAGGAATTCCACCCACCAATAATGTTGATAAACTACGAGCAAAGCGCACTAAATAAAATTTTTGAAAAAGCTGACCAAAAACAGGTAATTTTAAAATTACCCTATCCAAAAAAAGTTTGCCTTGTTTGCTTTTAAATAAAATTCGCAGGATAATACCTAATATTAATAAAACTATAATTATCAACCAATAAAAATTTTTAGAAAAATTACTTACACTAATAAGAATTTTGGTGGGCAATGGTAATTCAACGCTCGATTGAATTAGGATGCCAGTTAATTGAGGAATAACAAAAACCATCATTAAAACCATAACTCCAATAACAGTAGCGATAACAAAAATTGGATAAACCATAGCCCCTTTAATCTTGCTCATTAAATCAAAATTTTTCTCCTGTTCATCTGCCAAATATTGTAAAACTTCATCAAGATTTCCGGCCGTTTCGCCAGCACGAACCATATTGATGAAGAAATCATCAAAAATTTTAGGATACTTAGCTAATGCAGAAGAAAAACGAAGTCCTCCCTGAACATCTTTAGATATATTTTCTACAATTTTCCCAAGATAAACATTATCAGTCTGCTCTTTTAGAACATTTAAAGAATCCACTAATGGTAAGCCTGCCGCGACCATAACAGAAAGTTGGCGAGACAAAAAAACTAAATCTCGTAAGTTAGCTCGATTTACAAAAGGAATATTAATTTGTCGACGCCAAAAGGGCACTTTACTGGAATCTTCTAGCGACAAAACAATCATCTTCTCGTCAGTTAGGAGCTTTAAGGCAGCATCCTGACTCATGGCCTCAATAGTCCCTTCTACTGTCTCGCCTGTTTGATTTTTTGCTCTATAAGAAAATAACATACCAAATTTGTCTAAATTTACGAGTTACGAAGTAACGAAGAAAATTTCGTTACAAATTTGAGTACCCTGTTAAATAAAATCTTCGATTTTAATTTGCTTTTGGCAAATTATTTAACAGGGTAAAGATTTTGTTGCTGAAAAATCTTCACCCTACGAGTTTGATTTTGTCAGACAAAAACCTTTATCTCCTCAACAACGCTCTAAATAACTCTTCGTCAACACAATACTTAACAGCTTCTTCAACGGTTACTTCACCAGAAGAAATTAAATCTGCTAAATATTGATCCATAGAAACTGCTGTATCTCCTTCACTGGTTTGTAAGACACTAGTCAATTGATGAAATCTTCCGTTAGAGATAATAGTTTTAACTGCTGGCGTAGCTGACAAAACCTCCAATGCTCTAATTCGTCCACCACCAATTCGTGGAACCAAACGGGAAGAAATAATTCCTGCTAAATTTTCGCTCAAAAAATATCTAATATTTTCCTCTTCAGAAACAGGGAAAAAATGAAGAATTCTTTTAATAGTCTTTAAAGAAGAAGTGGTGTCCATGACGGCAAAAACCAAACTTCCTGCTTCAGCAATAGCAAAAATTTCCTTAAATATGGCAGCGTCATTAATTTGGGAAAGCATTACTACGTCCGCGTTTCTCTTTCTAATATAAGATAAACCGCTTAAAAAAGAATTAACATCCTTTCCAACTTCTCTCTGTTCAACAACGCTTTTCGCTCCCATTAAAACAGCTTTAATTGGTTGTTCAATTGTGGAAATAAATTTAGATTGATTTTTATTTATATAATCCAACAAAGAAATAGCTAATGTTGCTCTTCCAGAATCACGAGGGCCAGTAATTAAAACTAATCCGCGCAAAACATTGGCAAATGATTTAATTACTTTGGGTAATCCTAAGCTATCAAGATCTTTGATCTCCTGCGACAATAATTTAACCCTCAAAGACAAGTTGCCTTTCTGAAAATAAATACTAATTTGAGAATTACCGATTTTTCCTATTTTTCTAACAATATCAATCTGCTTCTCTTCTTTAAGGGTGTCTTGTTCTTCTTTGCTTAAAAAAACAGGAATCAAATCATTAATAAAAGAAATTGACAAAATGCTTTCTCCTACCAATACTTCCATTTTTCCATCAACTCTAATAAATGGCATCTGAGCGGGAATTATATAAACTTCTGCCGCTTTCTTTTCGGCGGCTTTAGAGCATATTCTGTTTAAAATAATTTCTATTTGAGTAGACATAATAAATTGATTAGTTAATTAGGTAATTAGTTAATTAGGTAATCGGGCATATTGATTACTATCCGCTTTTCTTAATCCTGATTACCCAAGTACCCAAGTACCCAAAATCTATTCCCGAGAAACCCGTAAAACTTCTTCCATTGTTGTTTCTCCTTTGAGGGCCTTAACAAAACCATCTCTTACAATTTTAACCATTTGTTGGCGCTCAAGCTCTTTTTCCGCTTCTGCTTCTTGACAACCACTTGTAATAATATCTTTCATTTCATCTGTCATAGATAATGCCTCAAATATTGCCAGTCGTCCTTTGTATCCCTCTTGATTACAGCGAGAACAACCTTTGCCTCTGTAAAATTTTAAATGACCAGTTTGAGAATCACGATATTTTTCCAAGCTAAAACCCTCTATTTTATCATCTTTGAAGGCCTTTTCTACATCTCTCTCTATGTTTTCAGATAAAATTATTTGCTCGCGACAATGAAGACAAATCTTGCGAACCAATCTTTGGGCAACAACCACATTAATAGAAGAAGCAATCAAAAAAGGAGCCACTTTCATGTCTATCAATCTAGGAATAGCCCCAAAAGCATCGTTGGCATGAAGCGTAGAAAGTACTATATGACCAGTTAAGGCGGCATGAACAGATAACTCCGCTGTTTCATTATCGCGAATCTCTCCAACCATAATTACATCTGGATCTTGACGAACAATAGAACGCAAACCAGAAGCAAAAGAATATCCAATATCCGACTTAACCTGCGATTGATTTACTCCTTGCAAAACATATTCAATTGGGTCTTCCAAGGAAACAATATTAACTGTAGTTTTGTTCAATATCTTTAACAAAGCATATAGAGTAGTTGTCTTTCCTGATCCAGTTGGGCCTGTGACTAAAACCATACCGTGAGGCTTAGATAAATTATCTTGAATAACCTTTAAGCCCGAACCCCAAAAACCCAAATCATCTAAGGTAAAAATTCTACGTGTAGGATCCAAAATTCTCATTACCGCTTTTTCACTATCAAGTAAAGGCATGACTGAAACTCTTAAATCTATTTTCCTTTTAGAAATCATTACCCTAATTCTTCCTCCTTGTGGAACGCGAGTTTCGTCTAATTTTAAATTGGACATTACCTTAATGCGAGAAATAATTGCCGAATGCAAATATCCGGGCAACATGGCTGTTTCTCTTAAAACACCATCAATACGATAACGGACCCGACTTTTGTCGGCAAATGGTTCAATATGAACATCAGAAACCTGATTATCTACCGCATACCTAAGAATAGAAGCTACTAATTTTGATATAGGAGCCGATTTACTCATTCCCTCTGTACTTAATTCTGGTATACCTATACGTCCTTTCGTAACCGGCGCAAATCTTGATTCTGCAGAATCAACAGCAGCTTCCACTTCAACATCTAAACTGCTGTATTGCGCTAAAGCCTTAATAAAAGCTAACTTAGGAGCCGCAAAATATTCTGCTTCCAGGCCCTTTTGCCGAGCTACAAAATTTACTGCTTCCCGAGCGCGAAAATCGCCAGGGTTTAATATGGCGACTTTCAAAATATTTTTATCTTTAGCGAAAGCTAATACAAAATAATTTTCGGCTACATCTTTGGGAATAATATTCAAAATCTTCCTGTCAATCGTCAAACCATAAATATCGGCAACCGACAAAGAATATAACTCTCCCTTAACAAGGGCTATGTCGTCTTCAGAAACAATTTTTTTACTTTCCAAAAATTCATCTGGAGATAAATTTGCTTCCTTGCTCTCTACTAAAATCTTCTTGCTTTGAGCTTCTGAAATCTTCCCCTTCTCCAACAGAGAATGAATAATTTTATCCTTATCTTGAGGCATAATTATTTTCTAAAATTAACCTGCCCGCCAATCGCCTAACGGCTCAAGGCATCTGACAGGCGGGCCCGCTCTACATCACCACGCTAAGCGGGGCTTCACCTTTGATTCGGATGAAAGCGAGCCAGAAAAAATTTCATTCTTTCTTTTCTAAGACAAAGGGCATAAAAGGATTTACTCGGCCCTTTTTCTCGACTAATACTGGGTCAAAAAAAGATTGGATATATTTCATTTCTTGAAATTTCGGATTATTTATAATAACTTCCAACTCTTCCAAATGAGGAATTGGCTCCAAAAGATAAGCTGGTCTGGCGTCAACAACTGTAGGCGCTGATCTCTGACCACTGTTTGTCAAAATATAAGCAGTAAAAACTATAATCACCAATAAAAATAAAAATAAAATATAATCTTTTCTAATTTTCATGATTGTTCAAATAATAAGTTTTAATCTTTAAGTTAAGAACATTGCCAACATCCTGAAAGCTTAATTCATGGATATCCATCACCCTAATATTCGTTTCTATCTGCTTAATAAACTTTTTCATTTTTTGATATGTTCCGTCCATAAAACTGAGAGATAAATTTATAATCCCATCACTAAAATCTATATTCAATCCCGTTAGCTCTAAACCTGACTGTTCAGCTAAAGCATTAATATGATTTAGAATTGAGGGAAGATAAGCCTCTTGAGCTAAAACATAATCTAATTTATTCATTTCTGTCTGATCTATTTTATCAGCTTTGCTTTTAAAATTTTTTAATTTTTCCAAATATATTACCTGCTCATCTAAAATATTTTGGTAATAATCAACGTCCATGGGTCCATTATTGTGAGTTTCTGCTAATTTGGGCTTAAAAAATAAAAAATAATTAATAGAAAAAAGTATGATTATAAAAACAAAAATTATCAACCCCGAAAACTTAACCAAAACTAAATGATACCATTTGGTTCTTGATTTTTCTTGTTTTATTTTTGCCATATACCCTCAATTAAAACTAAATCAAAAAAAGCGCTCACTCTTTCTTCAAGTTTCTGAATATTAGAAACATTGACCTCTTTAATAAAATCAGGAGCATTATTGAAAACTACAATCTGCTGAGCTAAAGACATTAAATTACGACTAGTAGCCATAAGTTTAATGCTTCCTTCTGCCTGAGCACTAAAATCACCAAAGTAAACATCTGGAACTGTATAAACCTCTAAAAAATTAAAAAAATTAGTCCAATAAATATGATTGTTTAGAACTTTCTGTACTTTAGCCGCCTTATTAGTAAGTGCTGCTATATTATCTCTATCCTCTAAAAAAGGAGCACTTTGAGCTTCTAATAGCACTATTTCTCTTTTCAGATACTCAACCTGAGACTCTAATTTATTAAAATGCCAATTGCCATACAAACGAGAAATAAAAAAGAGACCCGAAACAATAATAATAGCTACTATCAAAAATAATAAACGAGAACGAACAACCCGAGAAATTACCATTGTATGCCGAGGCATTAAACTAATGCCAAAACCTGGTGAAACCCCTTCTTCTCTTCTTTTGGTTGTTTTTTCAACCTTCACTTCCTCTTTTTCCCCCTGATCTTTGGGTGTGAATGGGGCATCTTTGGGTAGAGTATCTTTTGGCGGGGTATCTTTTAATAATTTATTTTTTTCCTTTTTTTTCCTTTTTTTAAAAATAAAACCCCAGGGCTTTGAGGAAGAAACCCGGGTTTTCTTTTGTTTTTGGGGAGATTCATCTTTAATGGGAGTGGTCATTGCTATATTTTCTGCCTTTCCTTTTTCTTCTTTTGGAACCTCAAAGCCTTTATCCTCTTTCTCCCCCTTTTTCATTTCTTCTGGCAACAGATTAACCATAAATAATTATTTAAATATATTTTACCTCAGACCTCTTAGCCCGAGACCGATCGCTACAGCAAAGCGTGGCGCGACTTCATATAAAGCTGGTTTTAATTCTTCAGGATAAGAAATTCTGGCCCAAGGGTCGCCAATTAAGACTTTAATGTCTACGGCTTTAGAAAAATGATCAGTCAAGTTTGGCAGATAAGCCGATCCGCCAGAAAGAATAATCTGTTCTATGATTTTGCCCGATTGGTCTTGGTATAATTTTTTAGAATAATTCATTTCATCAATCACTGGTTTTAATATCCCGCTAATAACCTCTGGAATTTTGGAAGAACCAGACATGCCAATATCCCTTTTAAACTGTTCTGCTCTGTCAAAACTAATTTTGAGACTATTAGCAATAGCTCGAGTAATCGTAATTCCGCCAACATCAATACTTCGATTCAATGCTGGTACCCCTTTGTCAGTAATAATAATATCAGTTGTAACGGCGCTAATGTCAATAATCATGGTTGTGGCCTGACTTTTCCCTAACAGAGATCTGGTTAATGCAAAGGCCTCTGTTTCTAAAGACAAAAGCTGAAGATCTGCTTTTTTAAAAATTTCTACATATCTTTGTACTAAACTTTTTGCAGCTGCTGTTAGAAGAATGCGATAATGTTTCTTTTTTTTACTAATTTCTATTTGGTCTATAATTCTCCAGTCAAGAATAACATCCTTCATTGGCAAAGGAACAAATTTTTTAGCCTCCCAACGTACCGCAGAATCTAACTCTTTTTTCTTCATCATTGGCAGAGTAATCACTGAATTAAAAACAGAAAAATTGGGTAAAGCAGTTACTGCTTTGTAAGAATGAATACCACACTGATTATATAATCTTTTCAAAAGAGCTGCCACTTTATCTAAAATAGCCTTGGAATCGTCTTTGGCAATATCGGCTACCGCTCGTTCGGCATAACCATAAGTAACAAGTTTGGGCACCCCTCTCTCAGTAGTAAATTCTACCAACTTAAGGCTAGTTGTGCCCAAATCAACGCCTAAAAAATTATTTTTCTTTCCTAATCCGAGAATTGCCATATTATCTTATTATATCTTTATGTTATAATAACTGGTGTCAAGAACATAACGCAATGGTTATGTCAAGTAATGTCTTGTCTGAGTAATTTGGCATTTAGTCATTTGACATTCATTTGTTATTTGGAATTTGTCATTTGTTATTTTTCTATTCCTTGTTTCTTGTCCTAAACTCAACAATCAATAATCATCTGTTGGTATAGCAATTTGAACCTACCATGTATATTATACAACAAAAGAGCATTTTCAACAACAATCAATGTGGATAAATAAACTAAAATCTTTTTTATTAAATACCATATATCCTTTAAAGTGTTTGGGCTGTGAAAAACCAGGAATTTTAATATGTTCTCAATGCTCTCAAAAATTAATATCTCTGTCCAATGGGCCTATTTATCAACAGACACCTTACTTTAAAAAAATAATCATTGCACTTGATTATAAAAACCATCTAGTTAAGAAAATAATTAAAACTTTTAAATACCCGCCTTATATTAAATCTCTGAAAAAAAATTTGAGTTTTGCGCTAATAACAGCCATTAAAAAATTCCCAAATGATATTTCTTATTTAAAAAAAAATAATTTTGTCTTAATTCCAATTCCCCTCTCTAAATTAAAATTAGCTCAACGGGGATTTAATCAATCTGAACTAATCTCTACTGAATTATCTCAAAAATTATCATTAAAACATCGGCCTCAACTTCTTAAAAAAATTAAAAATACCAAATCACAAACAAATTTGAGCACTGAACAAAGAAAAAAAAACATTCATGGCGTTTTTAGTGTTAAAAATAATAATTGCCCACTTAATATTATTTTGGTTGACGATATTTATACTACCGGAGCAACTTTGCAAGAATCAACTAGAATTTTACGCCAAGCAGGAGCTAAAGAAATTTGGGCATTTGTGTTAGCAAAAGGATAATTGGGTACTTAGGTAATTAGGTATTATTTACATTTCTTTTTTATTTTACGCAACATACTAATTCCAAATATAATAGCCAACACAGCAAATATTTGTCCAAACCTCAGCCCCAACAATACTGGCTCATGGTCAGTTCTTAAAAATTCCAAAGAAAATCTCACTAAAGCGTATAAAATAAGATACCAAGAGAAAACCATTCCTGAGAAAGGAATAGTTTTTTTAATTTGTGACTTTAATAATAGAAACAAAAAGATAAAGATAAAAATACTCAAAATAGATTCATAAAGAAAACAGGGATGGAAATATTGAAAATTTAAAAATTCCAAAGGTCTATTGGCTATATCAATGGGAATGCCCCAGGGTAAATTAGTGGGTTTGCCAAAAATCTCTTGATTGAAATAATTCCCCCACCTACCCAAAGCCTGTCCCAAAATCAAAACTGGGGCAATTAAATCAGTTAAAGATAGAAAAGAAAGTTTATGTTTACGAGCATACAAAAATAAAGCTAAACCTCCACCGATTACTGCTCCATAAATCCCCAATCCGCCTTCCCATATCTTGAAAATCTCTAAAGGATGAGCCAAATAATGTGGGAGTTCATTGAAAATATAATAAATTCTAGCTCCAATAAAACCAAAAACAATAATATTGAAAATAATATTTTGAAAATGTGGTTTATATTTGGGGGCTATTTTTATAATCAAAAATAATCCTAAAAAAATAGCCAATGCTATTAAAAGTCCATACCAATGGATATTCCAAAACCCCAACCTAAGAAGAACAGGCTGGGGTCTATAATTATGTAAAAAATCAATTAAAAACATTAATTTTTATAATTCGTTTATTTTTTAATCGCAAGAACCTTCACTGCCAACAGCTGTGCCGGCACCAAAACTGGGTACAGGAGTTTCAGTAGAAAGAGTTTCTAAACATTCTTCGGGCTGAACATTAAATGCTTGACAAACGAAAGCTTTATAATTTTCGGGAGTACGAGGACTAATATTAACGGTTTGACCATTAATAACTATAGTTGGTGATCCTCCAACATTATATAATTCATTAAGATCATTTTCTATATTAAATTTAGGATATAGTCCTTGTAACCAAGTGCTCTTATCTTCATAGTCAGCAGTTATATTATATTCGTTATCTAATTCTGAAATACAAGAGTCTAACGCGCCTTGGTCAACATTTGCGTTCAATAAACATTTATCTGAATCACCATCATTAACAAAACAAGATAAATAATTTCTATATTTTTCTGAAGACTCAGATTGAATACAATATTGTATCAAGTTCTCATCAATCTCTGGTTTGTCGTGCATAATATAATTAACAAAACGTACATTAATATTTGCTTTGTCTTTTAATAAATCATAAACTGGCAACATAGTTTTCTGCGCTTGAAGTCCAAATGGGCAATATGTCATTACAAACAAATCAACGTCTGGCTTGTCTGTTTTGACCATTTCTGTGGTTTGTGGTGGCATGTTACTTTGTGCTTCTGCAGCTTCCAGTGCCTCAGCCATTTTAATGACATCTGGAAATAAATATTTTCCATCTTTAGAAACAAAAGAATCATAAGCTTTGTCTGCAATCTTTATCTGAAATTTAGTAACCTCAATATTTTCTTTAAAATCTACGCCCTCTAATGTTGCAGCAGAACCTGGAGGTAATAATTCGTCATTAATAAAGGTCATAGCATTGTCAATAATTTCTTGGCTAGCCCCCTCTTTTACTAATAATCCTTTAATTCCAAATCCATTGGTAAAAATTGAAACAACTAATAAAGCGAGTAATACAATCCAACCAATTTTAGAACAACTTGGACATGTACATTTTTTTACTTTTTTAACTTTATTCAATGTGTCTTCCATAAAAATAATAAATTAATTAATTAAAATTTAAAATTAAAATACCTTAATCTTTGTACAATAATATTTAATTTCAAGGTTCTGCGAACTGCGAACGCAGTGAGCAGGTTCTTATAATTAAAACACCTTAACTTTTGTACAATAATATTTAATTTCAAGGTTCTGCGAACTGCGAACGCAGTGAACAGGTTCTTATTATGAGCAAAGCGAATAACAAGGTTCTGTGAACAGAGTGAACAGGTTCTTATTATGAGCAAAGCGAATAACAAGGTTCTGTGAACAGAGTGAACAGGTTCTTATATAAAAAAATATAATAGAAAAATTATAACATAAATATAAAATAACCGTCAACCATAAAAAACCAACCCGACTGGTTGATTATGGTATAATTTTAGCGATTTGTAAAATCTTATCATCTTCTAAATAATTGCCGATGATTTGTAATCCTGCTGGCAAGTTCTTAACCTTGCCCACTGGCAAAGAAATGGCAGGCAAACCAGCTAAATTCACTGAAGCTGTGCAAATATCAGACAAATACATAGCCAAAGGGTCGTCAATTTTGTCTCCTAAAGAAAAAGCAGTGGTAGGAGTGGTAGGAGTGATTAAACAATCTAAACCACTTTCAAAAACTTTAGTAAAATCTCTCTTAATTAAAGACCTTACTTTTTGAGCACGCAAATAATAATCTTCTTTATGTCCTGCTGACAAGCTATAAGCTCCCAACATAATACGACGTTTTACTTCTTCGCCCAAACCCTGAGAACGGGAATCTAAATAGACATCAAGTAAATGCTTTGATTTTTTAAAGCTGGAAAGCCCGTACTTTATTCCGTCATATCTGGCCAAATTAGCTGAAATCTCTGCGGGCATAATAATATAATAAACAGCCAAAGCGTATTCAGTGTGTGGCAAACTCACTTCTTTTATGATCGCCCCCTGTTTTGCTAAATCATCAATTTTTTTCATGATAATAGATTTGATCTGAAAATCTAGTCCCCTTTGAAAATATTCTTTAGGAATCCCTATTTTAACCCCTTTTAAATTTTTAATATTAGACTGAGGCAATAAAAATGATTTTTTAATGCTGGTAGAATCTAAAGTATCATAACCCTTAATTGCATCTAAAATTATTTTCGCTCCTTCTGCTGTTTGAGCTAATGGACCAATTTGATCCAAAGAAGAAGCAGTAGCAATTAATCCATAACGCGAAACCAAACCATAGGTTGGTTTAAATCCCACCACTCCGCAAAAACTGGCTGGCTGACGGACAGAACCCCCTGTATCAGAGCCCAAGGAACCTAAACACATCTGACTAGCAACTGCTGCTGCAGAGCCACCAGAAGAGCCACCTGGAACACAATTTAAACTGTGAGGATTTTTAACTGGACCAAAATATGATGTTTCATTAGAAGAGCCCATAGCAAACTCATCCATATTAGTTTTGCCGATTAAAACTGCGCCCGCTTGTTTCAATTTTTTGATTACAGTAGCATCATAAGTTGCTTTATATTTTTCTAAAATTTTAGACCCAGCAGTACATGGTATGTCTTTTACTAAAATATTGTCTTTAATTGCTATGGGAATACCTGCTAAAATATTTTTTTTAAAACTTTTTTTTGCATCCACTTTCTTAGCTTGTTGCAAACTTTGTTTTTCTAAAATAGTGATAAAAGCATTAATCTTTGAATTCTTGCTTTTAATAATTTTAAGACAACTTTTCACTAATTCTTCACTAGAAAAATCTCCGTTCTTTAATCCTTGGTTGGCTTGTTTAATTGTTAGGGTATTTAATTCCATATATTATTGCAAAGGGTTTTTAGTTTTAATAAAACGATCATATTTCTCTGGTACTTCTTTTAAAAGCCTTGGGTTTGTTTCTGGATCAAAGGTCAATGACTTGTCTTCTCTAAAAACATTTTTTGAACCAATCAAATCTTCATAGGGCTCTATTCCCTGTATTTTCGCCTTTTTTAAATGGTCCACATAATCCAAAATACTTCCCAACTGTTTTTGGTATTTTTTAACATCAGAATCAGTTAATTTTATTTTAACCAATCCGGCAATATGCTGAATTTGTTCCTCGTCAATCATCTTATTTTATCTTTTAAAAATTGTAAAAATTGAGGCTCAGAAAGTGTTTTTATTTTTGCTTTTTTTGCTTTTTGATATTTAGCTCCTGAATTTCGTCCATAAACCAAAAAATCTGTTTTAACGCTAACGTTTCCAGAAACTTGCCCCCCCAAATTACGTATTTTCTGAGTTACTATTTCTCTGGTCATACCCGACAAAGAACCAGTTAAAACAAATTTCTTTCCTTGTAATGCTTGATTAGATTTCCTTTTGGCATAGATTATCTTTAAGCCAGATTTTTTTAATCTTTCTAAAAATTCAATATTATTCGCGTCTTGAAACCAATTAAAAATACTCCCCCCCATTTTAGGACCAATATCAGAAATGCTAATTAAGAAATCTTGTGAAATTTTCTTTAACTTCTCTAGATTAACAAAATAACTAGCTAAGTCAATGCTAGTTTGTTCTCCTATGTGCCTAATGCCTAAGGCGTAAATAAAATTGGAAAAACTAATTTTTTTGCTTTGCTCAATGGCTTTAATTAAATTGTCTGCTGATTTTTCAGCAAAACGCTCCAAAGAACTTAAATCCCCTATTTTTAAAGTAAAAAGGTCTGATGCGTCTTTAATTAAACCGCCATTCATCAGCTGGATTACAATTTTGGGACCCAGGCCATCAATATTAAAACCTTTTTTAGAAACAAAATGATTAATAGTGCGCAAACGAATTGCAAAACATTTTTTATTTGGACAATAATGAGCAACTTCGCCTGAATGACGCACCACCCTACTCTGACAAATTGGACACTCATTGGGTATACGAAATTTTTTTTCTTTTCCTGTTCTTAAATTTTTTAAAACCTCAACTACAGCTGGAATTATATCACCTGCTTTTTCAATGATTACTGTATCTCCTATCTTTATACCTAAACGAATAATCTCATTTTCGTTATGTAAGGTCGCACGCGAAACAATAGAGCCAGCCAATTTAGTGGGCTTTAACACTGCTACTGGGGTCAAAGCGCCAGTTCTGCCTACTTGAATTACAATGTTTTCCACTACACTGGTGGCCTGTTCTCCTGGGAATTTATATGCCCTGGTCCAACGAGGAGATTTTCCTATTGCCCCTAAAATATTTTGTTGAGCGATATTATTTACTAAAACTGCCACTCCGTCATAAGCAAAAGAAGCAGTTGGCCTTTTCTTTAATTGTTGATTATAATATTCCTTAACCTCTTTTAAATTCTGAGAATATTTTGTTGCAATGTCAGTTTTAAAACCAAGCCCCTTCAAGATTTGATGAACTTCTTGATGGGTTTTTTGTCCTATATCATTAATAATTTCAAAAATATAGCAATCTAAACGACGATTAGCCGTCACCTTAGAATCTAATTGACGAATAGACCCTGCCACTAAATTACGCGGATTAGCAAATAAAGGCAGTTTCTCTTTAGTTCTTTCTTTGTTTAATTTTTCAAAACTCTTTTGACTCATGAAAATTTCTCCTCTAACTATGATGTCAATGGATTTTTTTAATTTTAAAGGAATGGCTCCAACTGTTTTAATGTTCGTTGTTACGTCCTCCCCTATTAAACCATTGCCCCTGGTGGCTCCTTGAATTAAAATTCCTTTCTTGTATGTCAAAACAATATCTACTCCGTCTATTTTTCTCTCGCAATAATAACTGAATTTTTGTGGAACTTTTTCAGGGCCTGCCGTCTTCTTCCTTAAATAATCTTGCATATAGTTCTCCCAATCTTCTAATTCAGAAAAACTAAAAATGTCGCCAATAGAGAGTATTGGTTTGAAGTGATTAACTTTTGTAAATTTTTTTAAGGGTTCGCCCCCCACTCTTTGAGTTGGAGAATCTGGGGTTACAAAAGACGGATGCTGTTTTTCCAACTCTTGTAATTCATTTTTTAAAGAATCCCAAGCAGCGTCAGAAATTTCTGGTTTATCTAAAACATAATAAAGATGGCTGTGATAATTCAGCTCTTTACATAATTTAATAATTCTTTTTTGAGCATCCTTTTTATTAATAATCTCAGACATAATATTATTTTAACATATTTCCTCCTTTAAAACCATAATTTGTAAAAAGAAAAAAGGAGCAGCGTGTTCCTTTTGCTGCTCCTACAAAATTGCCCATATTTTGGCCGCCCATCCCCTCTCTCTAAAGGAGAGGGATTCAATTAAAGTTTCATATTAACAACCATTGATGTTGAGACTCAGACAGGTAGCGCCTAAGCTCTTGCTTATAACATGTGAAGACGACTTTGAGAAGCTACTTCTCTTTTGTCGTGAGATTAAGCTGAAATAAGAAGAAAGACGAAAACACGGCGGTGAATGTACCTTTTTCATGGGAATCTCCTTTCTGTATTTTTTCCGTCTTCTGACGACGGTCAAAAACGGTCAAAAAAACAACCTCCATATAATAAAATTAGTATATATGTCCAAGTCAAATCCGTCAAGCAAAAAGTTTGGTGGCTCGGCCACCAAACTTTTATTATAATCCTAAATCAGTAGCAATTTCCTGCATGGCCTTAAGCCCTATATCTAAAAATTTTTCTAAATCCATATTAAAACTAGAACAAGTAATTATAGCTTCTCTTCTAGCACCCATAGCAAATCTGCTTTCTTTAAATCTTCTAAGTAATGATTTTAATTTTAAATCAACTAATTTTCTACTAGGTAAAACCAAAGTAGAAGCAACTATTAAACCGGTTAAAGGGTCGGTGGCATAAAGACATTTCTCTATTAATTTTTCTGGAGTTTTTCCGGTCTTTTCGTTATGAGCGCGGATGGCATCTGTTATTCTTTTTTCAATTCCCAAAATATCTAACTCATCAGCACTTTTGTTTCCATGTTTGCAGGGGTCGCTAAGACATTCTTCATCTTCCATATCTAAATCATGCAAAAGTCCTGCTAAGCCCCAAATTTCTGGGTCTTCTTTGAAATTAATAGCCAAAGCTCTCATAATAGCTTCTGTGGCTAACATATGTTTAATAGAATTTGGATTCTTAACTCTTTCTTGAATTAATTCTAGGGCCTCTTCTCTGGTCATATTAATATTTTATTATATAAATTAAGGTAATTTAATTATAACACAATTAAATTATTGTTTATTCGTAAATGTTTTTGATATTACAAAACAAAATTTTTTAAATTTTCTTTTGTGATTAATTTATAAGAATTGAGCCATGATATCTCTTTTTTCTTGCCATTTCTTTTAGGAGAACCCCACTTAAACTCGTATCCATATAACCCATTAGTTTCCTCTTCAATCAAATCAATCTCATTCCCGTCATATGTTCTCCAAAAATATTGGCTTATGTCATATTTATGACAAAAACGAAATTTCATCCTCTCGGAAATTATAAAATTTTCCCACAATACTCCTGTGTCATTCCTGCTATCAGTAAAATTAAAATTATTTATAACAGCGTTTCTTATGCCCGTATCATAAAAATATATTTTTTTTAATTTAGATATTTCCCTTCGTTTATTCTTGGTATATGGGTTGAGTCTAAAAACAATATAATTTTTCTCTAAAATATCAATATATCTTTCAACTGTTTTTTTGTCTATTTTAACAGTTTTAGAAAGTTCATTATAAGAAACCTGACTACCTATTTGTAGAGCTAACGCTTTTAATAGTCTATTCAAAACATCTGGACTTTTAACTCCTTGAAAACCAAAAATATCTTTGTATATATAGCTTGAAGACAGTTCTTTGACCAATTCTTTCTTGTTAGCAAATGATTTCTGCGACACAATATCTGGATAACATCCAAAAATCATCAAGCTTTCTAATCCTTTAACTAATTTTAAATAATTTTTGTCAGGATAAATTTCTTCCAAGCTTAAAGGAAAAAGCTGAAAAACATACTTTCTGCCCGTTAATGGCTCTTGAGTAGAATGCAATAAATTAAAACTGGAAGAGCCAGTCACTATGATTTGCTTTTTATCCTTATAATAATCTACCAACAATTTTAATGTTTGCCCGATATTTTCAACTTTTTGGGCTTCATCAATAAAAATTATTTCACTATCACCCACTAATTGTTTTAAATAATCTAAATCTTTATTGATCAATTGTTCTCTATCTGTAGGATTATCACAATTAAAAGCCAGAAGTTTAGATTGTGAAACATTTTTTATCAAATCTAAACTAAGGGTTGTCTTTCCTGTTTGCCTAGCTCCAACTATAATTAGAATTTTACCCTTAAAAAACTTACTTTTTATATTTTTTGTTAATAATCTTTTATACATAATTAGCTTAATTTAGGGATTACATTCCCTATTTTACGCTTATATTTTATATTGTCAATTATGAAACTGTGGATAACCCAATTAAACAAAAAAGCGAGAAACCTCCTCACTTTTTATTCATCTTGGCTCCCTGCACCTGTCCAGAACCTTAAAGAATCAAACCCAGATAGCGTTCCCGAGGATAAAAATACTGGTCTTAATGACGGACCTCGGTCGGGGTTAAACAGAAATTGACACTCTTTTCTACTGACATCTTTATTACTATTAAGGATGATTTAATCATGTAAATTAGGAAATTTTTGAATTTCTTTACTAATTAAAGTTATTACATCATTTATAACAAATAAAACTTCTCCTTTCTTGTCTGTGTCGATTTTTAAATAAATTTTTAAACCTTTTTTTGAAAAATCTTCAGATTGGCAATTGTCAGAATAAGAACAAGATACATGATGGATAATACAATTACAAAATTCTCTAAGGGTCTTTGATCCATTTTTTACTGGAAGAGATATATCATCAATCATTTCGTATTCCAAACAAAGTCTTAACAAAATACAAAGAATTGCGAGTTTTACATATAAATAATAAATTTTATCATGGTCTCTCTTGTCGTTCCAAACTTCCAACCATCTACTAAAAAGTTCTTCAAAATCGCCTTTAATATCTTTGAATTCTTTTTTAGTTCTAGAATATAAATAATCTTTCATAAATATTTCTTTTAATGTTTAAAAATAAAATCTCTGCAGCTCAAAAGAGTCACCGAGATAAACTTCTAATTTTAACTACTCTAAACATAAGTAGTTTTTAGTTTTATTAAAGTATCCCTCAATATTAGCTTTAGGGTCTTTTTGCCTTTGGTAGTTTTGAAATATCTTTCCCTTCTCTTGGCGTCTTTTTCTGAAATAAAAGCTTCGTAATAGATTAATTTCAATGGTCTTCTATGGCTGGTACTTTTTGTTCCTCCTGTATTATGATTATCTAATCTTTCTTTTAAGTTGCTGCTATATCCAATATAAAATTTATGATCTTTTAGGCTAAGAAGAATATAAGCATAATACATATTGGTATTATTTTAAAGCGGCCATAAACCACGTGGGGTTTACGGCCCTGAACCCTATGTGGTTCAGGGCTCGGGGGCAGGGATTCGAACCCCGATTCCCAGGACCAAAACCTGGTGGCCTACCATTAGCCGACCCCCGAACGTATAAAATCATCCTAACATATATTATTATAATTATCAAGAATAAAAAAAATGGCGGACGCAAAGGGTCCGCCACAAGAAAAATAAGAGGGGGGAAGACTACTATTATACTAACTAAAGGAAGATTGAAAATATTTTCTTCTCGCTTTTGTGGCTCTCAGGAAAGAAAAAACGAGAGACCAGAAAGAGAAAGAAAGAAACACAGATGTAGCAATTTCTTGCCAAAGGGTTAGCTTCTTCACCCTAAACCTCCTTTCTACTCCAGGGTCGGACCCTGGAGTAATGTTTTTAGTTAATTTGTTGTTTTATTTTTCTTTTTCTTTTAAAAAATTGTTTAAGTATTTCCACTTCGGGAAAATGGAGAAGTAAACTAACCACGAAGTAAAACAAAAGCCCAGCCATTACTGCTGTAATAGTTTGAATTGAAACCCCAATAAAAGTTTGCATATTAACTAAAGAACCAACCAAACCTTTGCTTAGTTGAATAACCATCAACATTATCAGAGAAAGTCCCATAGCCCTTAAAAAACTTCCTCCCATATCTTTGTTAGGCAAAGGTAATGCTTTTTTGTGAAAGAAATAATATAATAAAATTAAATTGACAAAAGAAGCTAATGAAAAAGCTAAAGCTAACCCACTAATACCCATTAAAGAACCTAAGACCAAACAGCCAATTATATTAACAATAAAACTAACAACCGCTATCTTAACTGGCGTTAAAGTATTATGGGTAGCGTAAAAAGCCTTAGAAAAAAGTGGAATTAAGCTTTGGGCTAAAAGAGAAATTGAGAAAAATCCCAATGCGTTAGCAGTTAAAACAGTATCACGCCAAGAAAAAACACCAGCTCCTAAAATTAAACGAACTATCTGGGTCCTCAAAGCAAGATAGATGGCAGTAATAGGAATGATTAAATATAAAATACGACAAATTGTTTTTGATAATTGAGAAACAAAAACCTTTTTATCTCCATCAGCAAAGCTCTTACTTAGAACTGGAAAAATAGAAATGGCTAAGGAAATGCCAAAAATGCCAACTGGAACATTAAACAAATTAAAAGACAAACTATAAATGGCCACCGCGCCAATAGTTATGGTGGAAGCAATTAAAGTTGTAACCACAAAATTTAATTGACTAACCGCTAATCCAAAACAACGAGGCAACATCAAGGTAATTATTCTTTTAATTGCTTTATGAGACTTAATGATTGGTTGCCAGCGATAACCAGTTTTCAACAAAGCTGGAACCTGGATTAAAAAATGACCAGCTGCCCCCAAAACAACCCCCCAAGCCAAACCATTTAAACCCAAAGAAGTTTTGGGAACTAAAAAAACAATTCCAAAAATAATACCCAGGTTATACATTAAGGGAGCTAAACTATAGGCCAAAAATCGCCTAAAAGAATTTAAAACACTACTAGCAATATTACTACAAGTAAAAAACAAAATGCCAATTAGCATTATTCTGGTAAAAGAAATTGTTAAAGATTGAGTTCCTAAATCAAAACCTGGAACTAAATATTTAACAACCGAAGGAGCAAAAACAAAAGCTATTAAACCCAAAACCAAAACAATCAGAAACAAAATATTAAAAACAGAATTTGTAATCCTCCATGCCTCTTCCTTGTTCCTGTTCCAATACTTTAAAAAAATAGGAATAAAAGCTGAAGACAGGGCACCTAAAATCAATGTATTAAAAATTAAATCCGGCAATCTAAAAGCCGCATAATAAGCATCTAATGTTTGGCCAGCCCCAAAAGTACTGCTTAATAATCTGTCTCTAAAAAGGCCCAATAAACGACTCAAAATAGAAAAAAGAGCAATAATCATTGCTCCGCCAGCAATAGTTTTCTGTAATTTAGAAATTTTCGCCATCATAAACTATTTTCCTCTAAACGTTCTTGAACAAAATTCTTTATATCTTTTTTGAATTGCTTTTTGCTGAATTTCTCAGCGTGCTCGCGAATCTTTTCGGGCTTAATTTTGTTTAAATTAAGCTTAAGAACTGCCTCCATTAAATCTTCCGTTGTTTGGTTCTTAAAAAATTTACCAGTCAAACCATCAACCACCGTCTCTAATGCTCCTCCCCTTTTATAAGCAATAACTGGTCTTCCAGAAGCCATAGCTTCAATAGGAGTAATACCAAAATCTTCTTCTTGCGGAAAAATGAAAGCTTTACAATGCGATAAATATTTAGCTTTTTCTTTATCAGAAACAAAACCTAAAAATTCTATATTAGGACCAGCTATTTTTCTTAAAGATTTATCTTCACCTGTTCCAATAATTTTCAAGGGCATCTTCAGTTTATTAAAAGCTTTAATAGCCAAATCCACTTTCTTGTAAGGACATAAACGAGAAATAATTAGATAATAATCTTGAATCTTGTTAGCAATACTAAATTTTGTCATTTCCACTGGCGGATAAATAACACGACTATCTCTTTTATAATAATGTTTAATTCTTTGAGCTACAAAACCAGAATTAGCAATTATGTGATTTGGTCTTTGTGCTGCAATTTGATCCCAAATACGCAAGCGCGTCAAAATCGGAGCCAAAAACTTGCTAACCAACTTCTCTGCTCCTTTTAAAGAATCAATGTATTCATAGGCATCAGACCAAAGATAACGCGTAGGAGTATGTAAGTAAGAAATGTGCATTGTCCCAGGTTTAGTCAAAACTCCTTTACTGTAAGCCGAACAATCAGAAATAACTAAATCAAATTCACTAAGATTAAAACGTTCAATAGCGCTCGGCATAAACGGTAAATACCAACGATATTTTTTGGCCCCAAACGGAAGATTCTGAATAGGAGAAACTTTGATATTGCAATCTTTAAAATAGCCACCCATCATTTTAGGGTCATAAAACAAGGTAAAAATTGGGGCTTGAGGCCAAATTTCATGAAAGGCCTCTAAGACTTTTTCTGCCCCACCATACTGTGTTAAAAAATCGTGAACTAAAGCAACGCGCATATAAAAAACATTAGAACATTAGAACATTAGAACATAATTAGATAAAATATTCTAATGTTTTAAAATTATTTTTTTCTTTTAAACAAAAGGAATTGGCTGGCAATGGCAATTGAAGACCAAGTACCAGTCACAATGCCCACCATCATGGCCAAAATAAAATTTTGGGTTGACACTCCGCCGAACAAATAAATTGCCAGAAGGACGAAAATGGTAGTTAAGGACGTATTCAATGATCTAGTTATGGTTTCGTTAAGGCTTAAATTAATTGTGCCAATCATATCTTTAGAGCGATGAAGTAAAAAATTCTCACGAATACGATCATAAATAACAATAGTGTCATTAACAGAGTAGCCCAAGACAGTCAAAATAGCCGTGACAAAATAAACATTAATCTCCACTCCCTTAAAATAACCTAAAATAGCAAAAAATCCCAATAAAATTAAAACATCATGCGCTAAGGCAATGGTTGCTCCAATACCATATCTCCAAGATTCACCTTTCTTTAAAACACGAGACAATTTCCTAAAAGCCCAAGTAACATATAAAATAATGGCAATCAAAGATAAAATAATGGCATATCTAGCTTTGCGAGAAGCATCTCTTCCAATAACAGGTCCTACTGATTCATATCTCTCTTCTTGAACATCTCCTAAATTATTTAAAATTTGTTGATGAACATCTTCAGTAACTTCTACAAATCTCAAAATAATAGAACTTGTCCCAGTAGACCGAATATTAATTTCTCCTAAATCTAAAGGGCTTAATTGTTCAATAATTTCAGAATTAACTGGCTTTTCTCCGGGATACGCAACTTGTAATATTGACCCTCCCTTAAAATCAATTCCTAATTTTAAACCAAAAATAGACAAAGCTAAAATTGATATTACCAAAAAAATACCTGATATAAGTAGAAATTTTTTTCCGTGCGAAACAAAGTCAAACATAAAATCAATATTATTTTAAAATTATCTGGTAGTAATCCTCAAAAATGTTCTTGTAACAACAATAGCAGTCAACATACTTAAAAGAACTCCTATTCCTAATGTGAGCCCGAAACCACGTACTAGTCCAGAACCAAACTGATAAAGAATGAAGCAAACGATAAGAGTGGTTATATTTCCGTCTCGAATAGCTGTCCATGCGTGACGGAAACCGTCATCAATGGCCACAGACAATGGCTTACCTAAACGCCTTTCATCCTTAATACGTTCAAAAATCAAAATATTAGCATCAACCGCCATTCCTAAAGAAATAATAAAACCAGCCACGCCCGCTAAAGTTAGGGTAACTGGTATTAGTTTATATAAAGCTAAAACAATTAAAGCATAGATTGATAAAGCCACTATTGCTAACAATCCCCTCCATTTGTAAAAACCTATCATGAAAATAGCTACCAACAAAAATCCTAAAAGGCCAGCTATAACACTCTTCTCCACTGAAATTTTGCCCAAGCTAGGACCAATGTTTTGTTGCCCAACTAATTTAATAGGAACAGGCAAAGCTCCAGCTGACAAACGACGAGCTAATTCTTTGGCTTCAGTTAATTTAAAATCACCGCTAATAACTGCTTGGCCACTGGTTATCTTTTCCCGCACTACAGGAATACTCAAGGGATAGTTATCTAAAAAAATAGCCACTGGTTTGTTTATGTTACGACCAGTAATTTCTCCGAAAAGCTTTGCGCCTTCTTTATCAAATTCTAAAGAAACCTCTGGTTCTCCGCCCTGAGAACTAAAAGTAACCGAAGCTCTTTGAAGTTGTTTGCCAGTTAGTCCTGTATATTGCCATTGCCCATTTTGCCTAATCATTTCTTCTGACTGAGTAATAAATAAAATATGACTAGCCATCACTTCTGTAATCTCTCCTTGGTCATCTATTTTTTCATCTGTCTTTTTAATAATATGATAACCAATATTTGTGGTCACTAATTCTGGAGTAATTTGACCTACTATTAAATCCTCAAAAACTGCTTTCTCAAACTCCGGAATCATCATTCCTTTTGGAAACCATCCCAAATCTCCACCATTAGTTTTAGACCCTGGGCCCTCTGAATATTCTTGAGCTAAAAGAGAAAAATCAGCATCTGAAGCCAAGGCCTTTTCCAAAATGTCTTGCGCTCTTTCTTGAGCTTGTGAATTATATTCTGCAATCGCATCTTTTTCTGATTGACTTAACTCATGCGGAGGAGCCTGTTCTTTGAATTCCAATATTGGTGTTTCTCCAATCATATTCACTGCAGAATGAACATCTTCAATGCCAGGCAATTGAATAATCAAATTCCACTCATTTTCTAATTTAGCGGTTTGAATAATAGATTCGGTAACGCCAAAAATATTTACCCTACGCTCAATAACATCTCGAGCACCTTCTACTGCAGAAACCTTTTGCCCAGATGGAATATCGCTAGTATCTGTTCTATATGTTAATTGAGTGCCTCCCTGTAAATCAAGGCCCAAATGAACTTTGTTATTAGAAAACCACTGATGACCAGGGACCCATTCCGGAAGTTGAGGAATATCAATCAACAAAGCTAAAAGAGTAAAAGCAATTATCAAAACAAAAGTTGTCCAAAGTTTATTGCGATTCATATCAATAAAAAAATTTAAGATTTAAGAATATTTAAATAATTTTAATATTCTAACAAATAAAAAAAATAAGGCAAGATTAAAAAGTTTGGAGACTAAGTCTCCAAACTTATTCGTATTTAGGATAACAGCATTTTTTATATTTTTTATTAGAACCACAAGGACATGGGTCATTCCTCCCCACTTTTGTTTCTCCTTTTTTGCGAGCTCCCACAAATTTTACTTCTGCTTGTTTTTGAGGTGTAAAATTTTTAACTAAACCAATCTTATAGACAGAATATATTATCTGCATATCCATAGCCTGCATTAATTCACTAAATTTTCCGCGAGACTCTTTTTTATATTCCACCAGAGGATCATGCTGGCCGTAAGCGCGCAAACCAATACCGCCTTTCAAATTATCAATTATCTGCAAATGGGATAACCAATAACGATCAATTGTTTGTAAATAAATTGACAAAAGAAGTCTATTTATTAGGGGTTTGCCTACCTTAGGATTCTCAATTTCCTTTTCTTTGCTGTTAATTTCATTCTCCAAATTCTTATACTCTTTTTTAGCAACATTAGATATATGTTCCACAATATCACTAGCCTTAATAATAGATTTTAATTCTTCCTGCAAACTATCTGGAACTGGAAATATTTTTTTAATAATTTCTATAATAGCCAAAACATCTATTTTATCATTTAATGTTTTAGCTTGCACAATTTTCTCTATTTCTTTTTTTATCTTTTCTAAAAAATTTTCTTTTAAGCTTTGATAATCCATCTTCAGAACTCTTCTTCTTAAGCGATAAATTGTTTCCCTATGTTTACTTAAAACATCGTCATACTCTAAAAGGTGTTTACGGGTATCAAAATTAAATCCCTCAATTTTCTTTTGTGCTGACTCCATTGAATGGGAAACTATCTTGCTCTCAATTGGAATATCGTCTGGTATTTTAAATCCCTGCATTAAACTAGCCAAACGACTACCGCCAAAAATCCTCATTAGATCATCGTCCAAGGATAGAAAAAATTGACTTGAACCATCATCTCCTTGACGACCAGCTCGTCCTCTTAATTGATTATCAATCCTTCTTGATTCGTGACGTTCGCTACCAATAATATGCAATCCTCCGAGTCCAATAATCTCTTTTTGTTTTTCTAAATCAAAAGGATTGCCTCCCAAAACAATATCTACTCCCCTTCCTGCCATATTAGTAGCCACAGTAACTGAACCCAGACGTCCTGCCTGAGCGATAATTTGCCCTTCCTTTTCATGATTAGTGGCATCTAAAACTTTGCAAGGAATTCCTTCCTTTTCTAAAAGATCTTTGATTATCCTATTCTTTTCTATAGCTCCCACTGTTTTTTCTCCAATAGTAAATCCTCCTGTGCCAATTAAAATTGGTTGACCATGGGAATGCCTTTCTTTGACGTCTTCAATAATAGCATTGAACTTAGCATCCTTGGTGCGGTAAATCCGATCAGCCAAATCCTTTCTAATATTTGGTTTATTAGTTGGAACCGACACTACTTCTAAATTATATATTTTCTGGAATTCTTCGGCCTCTGTTTCTGCTGTACCAGTCATCCCGGATAATTTTTTATAAAAACGAAAATAATTCTGAAAAGTAATCGTCGCTAGGGTTCTAGATTCTTGTTTAACATCCACATTTTCTTTGGCCTCAATAGCCTGATGCAAACCATCAGAATAACGACGACCTTCCATTAAACGACCAGTGAATTCATCAATAATTATTATCTCTCCCTTTTGGATAACATAATCGCGATCTTTCTGAAAAAGAACCGTGGCTTTAAGCGCGGCATCAATATGATGCACTAAATCAAGATTATTGGTGGCCCAAGGGTCCTCGCCCAAGAGAGAAGCCGTCCTATCTATTCCCTCTTCGCTCAAAATTACTGTTCTTAATTTTTCATCTACCAAATAATCTTTACCGCTTTTTAAACTCTTGACTATATTAGCTAATTTATAATAAAGGTTTGCTGACTCACCAGATGGAGCAGAAATAATTAAAGGGGTTCTGGATTCATCAATCAGAATGCTATCAATCTCATCAACAATAGCATAATTTAATTCCCTTTGTGCGCAATCTTTAAGGTCATGAACTAAATTATCCCTTAAATAATCAAAACCAAATTCATTGTTAGTGCCATAAGTAATATCACATTTATAGGCCTGTTGGCGGGATACTGGTCGTAGGTAAGTTTGCTCAACCTTAAAACTTCCAGTTTTGTCTCTTTCTTTATCGCGCTCAGATCCCTGCTCATCTTGTCTATATGGTTCTGGGTCTATATATTCTGGATCATAAACAAAGGCTCCATCATGAACCAAACAAGCCACATTCAATCCTAAGGCTCTATAAATCTGTCCCATCCAAACCGTATCTCTTCGCGCCAAATAATCATTAACGGTTATAACATGAACGCCTTTGCCATCCAGAGCATTTAAATAAATCGGGCAAGTAGAAGCTAGGGTTTTTCCTTCTCCAGTTTTCATCTCTGCAATTTTGCCTTGATGTAAAACAATGCCACCAATCAACTGCATATCGAAATGCCTTTGTTTTAAAGTTCTTTTGGCGGCCTCTCTAACCAAAGCAAAGGCCTCGGTTAAAATTTCATCCTTGGTCTGACCTTTAGATAATTTTTTTTGAAAATCAGCGCTTTTTGATTTTAAATCTTCCGCGCTTAGGTTTTGAAATTTATCCTCAAAAGCATTAATAGCATCAAGCAAAGGCTGAAGTTTCTCAATTTCTTTTTTATTAGAACCACCAGAAAACAATTTAGACAAAAAACTCATAAAATTAAAATACAAACTATTTCCTTCTTTTTAGAAATTTTTGCGCCAAACGGCGACGCAACAAACGAAAATTTTTATATCTTCTTAATTGCCTTTGTAATATTTTTTCTATATCTATAACAGCTGCCCGAAAATGTGAAGCCCTAGAAACAGCCCTTAATATCTTGTTTTGCATACGTAAGTTGATCTCTACCCTGAATAATTGATTTTTGCTATGACTAGGATTATAACTTAAATCAACCTTAGCTTCCCAAATTTTATCAGAAAAATGTGTTAATTTTTGAATTTTCTCTTCCAAAAAATTTTTATCTTCATCAGATAAAGTAAAATTTTGAACAAAATATTTTATTTCCATAAACCCTCATTTTTTTATATTTGGACACCGAGTGTCCAAACTTTTTTTTAAAGCTAAATTAGAGAAATGCCACCCATTTCTACGGGTTTATGCAATCCCATAATTTTTAAAATAGTAGGCGCGACATCAGCTAAAATTCCACTTGGAGTAACAGAATCCAAATTAGCCAACCCTGCAGAAAAAGTCCTATCGCCCACTCCTTTTTTGGTCACAATAAAAGGAACTGGGTTCGTAGTGTGCTCTTTGTTTATTTCTCCGCTCCTAATATTTATCATTTGTTCACAATTGCCATGGTCGGCAGTAATCACACTTACCCAATTTTCTTTTAAACACAAATTAACAATTTTCCCCAGTAAACCATCCAAAAATTCTAAGGCCTTAATAGCAGCTGACAAATTGCCAGTATGGCCCACCATATCTGGATTAGCAAAATTAACCACTACTAACTTATATTGACGTGAGCCAATCGCCCAAAGAACCTGATTAGTAATTTGACTAGCTGACATTTCTGGTTTTTGGGCATAAGAATCAACTCGAGGAGATGGAATTAAAATTCGTTTTTCATAAGGAAATGGATTCTCTCTACGACCATTAAAGAAAAAAGTCACATGGGCGTATTTTTCTGTCTCAGCTATATGAACTTGTCCCAACTTTTGAGCGCTAACAACTTCTCCTAAAGTATTATTGATATCTTCCGACAAAAAAGCAACCTTAACTGGCAAATCTTTTTCATATTCAGTAAGAGTAGCAAAGAACAAGTTTTTTATCTTTTCTCTTTTGAATTTGTCAAATTTGTCTGAAACCAAAGCTTTGGTCAACTGACGGGCTCTATCCGGACGAAAATTAAAAAATATGACAGCGTCATTGTTTTTAATAGACATGGATTCCTGTTCATCAGATTCTTTAATTACGACAGGAATAAATTCTTCATCATATATTCCGGCCTGATGAGAGGATTCAATGGCTTCTAAGGGGCTAGCAAATTCTTGCTCAGCAAAACCTTTAACCATAGCCAAATAAGTTCTTTCTATTCTTTCCCAGTTATTGTCCCTATCCATAGCATAAAAACGTCCAGAAAGCGTTGCTATCTTGCCTATCTTTAATTCTTCCATTCTCATTATTAAGTCAGAAATAAAACCATGAGAGCTATCTTTGGGGGAATCTCTACCATCTAAAAATGCATGAATATAAACATTCTTTATGCCTTTTTTGGCGACTAATTCTAAAAGAGCATGTAAATGATTAATAGAGGAATGAATAGCACCACTGGAGATTAAACCTATTAAATGTAAATCTGATTGATTTTTTTTGGTATGTTCAATAGCTTGTAAAAATGCTTGATTATCAAAAAAACTATTATCCATAATAGCTTGCGTAATGCGAGGCAAACTTTGCCAAACAATACGACCTCCCCCCAAATTCAAATGCCCTACTTCCGAATTTCCCGGCTCGCCCCAAGACAAACCCACCGATTCTCCCGAAGCCTGAATAGTGGTAGCAGGATAATCAGTTACTAATTGGTCTAAGATAGGTAAACGCGCTGAAGTAACAGCATTGCCGTTGCCAGCTGTGGCCACCCCAAAACCATCCAAAATAATTAGAAGAACTGGTTGAATATTTTCAGACATAATAATGCTTCGCTTAATTTCTAATTCCTGCCTGCCGGCAGGCAGGCAATCCCCAAGCACCTGTCCTCTATGTTCCAATGAGGCTCTGTCCCTTCATTTCAGGGGGTTCTTTTTGATTTAAAAGACGTAAAACAGTTGGCGCTACATCTGCCAATTGTCCATCGTTTCTTAATTTTACGGATTTAAATTCTGAGCTCACTAAAATAAAAGGAACTGGATTAATGGTGTGAGTGGTTTTAATTTCTCCTGTTCTTAAATCAATCATTTCTTCGGCATTACCGTGGTCCGCAGTAATAATTATAGAATATTTTTTTTTCTGAGCTAGATTAACTAATTTTTTTAAATTATTATCTACGCATTCCACGGCTTTAATAGCGGCCCGAAGATTACCAGTATGCCCTACCATATCTGTGTTAGCAAAATTAAGAGCAATAAAATTTGGTTGATTAGAATTAATTTCTTGACAAATCTTTTGACAAATCTTATTCGCGCTCATTTCTGGACGCAAATCATAAGACTGAACATCAAGAGAAGGAACAATAATCCTTTTCTCGTTAGATACTATATGGTCATGTCCTCCGTTAAAAAAGAAAGTAATATGAGCATATTTTTCAGTCTCCGCAATATAAACCTGTTTAGCGCCATTTAAAATAATGGGCAATGTCTTTTCAATATCTTGACTAGGATAAGCTGTTCTAATGTTATCTAAATCTGGGCCAAAGTCTGTCAATGCTACAAAAAATAAATTAGAAAGACACTTTTTTCTTTTAAAAGATTGTGGATTATTTTTATTAAAATCTTTTTGAATAAAAGCCTTGCTAAGTTCTCTTGCCCTGTCAGACCTTAGGTTCATAAAGAAAAGCAAATCATTATCTTCCATTAATCCTATTGGTTTTTCTTTAGAGTCAACAACTAGCGTAGGACTAATAAACTCATCTGTTTCTTTGCGGTTATATGCGCGCACAATTGCTTCTTGAGCGCTAGAAACTTTAAGACCTTGTCCGGAAACTAAAAGATGATAGGCCTTTTCAATATTATCCCATTTCTTAACTCTATCCATGGCGTAAAAACGCCCGATTATACTTGCAATATGCACTTTTAAAAAACGATGATTATTAATTTTGTCCTGAAATCTTTCTAAAATTCTAATTGCCGCATGCTGAGCAGAATCACGACCATCAGTAAAAAGATGTAAAAAGACCTTCTCTACTCCCTGGGTCTCCAAAAAATTAATCATAGCCAACCAATGCTGAGGAGAAGAATGCGCGCTATTCTCTTCTGTGACCAAACCCATAAGATGAATCTGAGATTTATATTTTTTCCAATGAGAAATTCCCTCTAAAAAAGCGGGGTTTTTGGAAAATCTACCGTCTTGAATAGATTCATTAATGTCAAGAGCGTCATCACGAACAATTCTGCCAGCCCCTAAATTTAAATGGCCAGCTTCAGAATTTCCTGGTTGACCTGATGGTAACCCTACTCTGCGACCATGAGCGCAAAGTTCAGTATAAGGATATTTTTGTTTTAAGCTATCAAAAAAAGGCTTTTGAGCCAGCTCAATAGCATTGCCTTCATTAGCTGACGCTACGCCCCAACCATCTAGAACAACCAACATTGTTTGTTGATTGCATTGATTTTTATTAATCATTTTTTTCTAAAAAAATATTAAATTGTGGTTGACCCCAGGGGTCAACTGGAGGTCATAACCAACCATCATGACTAACCCGTCGGGTTAGTCATCTTATGTTATTTTCTTTCTGGCCATTGAGGGATATGAAATAATTCGTCCTCTATTTCCGTTAAACGATTGTATTTGGCGACTCTTTCTCCCCTGTTGGGAGCGCCAGCTTTAATAAAATCAGCATTTACTGCAACTGCCAAATCAGAAATAAAAGTATCATTGGTTTCTCCTGAACGATGAGAAATGATAATTTTATAATTATTTTTTCTGGCCAAAGCAATACATTGCATTGTTTCTGTTAGTGTTCCGATTTGATTCAATTTAATCAGAATTGAATTGGTTGATTTATCCTTAATCCCCCTTTCTAATCTTTTAATATTAGTGGTAAACAAATCATCTCCCACTACCAATATTTTCTGCTCTAATTCTTCAACTTTTTTAGTTAGTGATGTCCATGGGGTCCAATCATCTTCAGCAAAAGGATCTTCTAAAAATAGGAGGGGGTACTTTTTTATCCAACTCCAATAAATCTTAGCCATATCATCACTAGATCTTTTTTTCTTTTCAAAAATATATTTCTTTATTTTTTCATTATAAAAAACCGAAGCAGCCACATCAACTCCGAAGAATATCTCTTCTCCTAATGTATGTTTTGTAAATTCGGTCACAGCAACCAAAAGTTTAAATGCCTCATGAGTATTTTTAAGCTTAGGGGCAAAACCACCTTCATCTCCCACAGCAAAAGTTAAACCTCTTTTCCTTAAAATTTCTTTTAGGGCTTCAAAAACTTCTGTGCCTACTCTCATTTTCTCCTTTAATGTTTTCGGGCTAACTGGAATAACCATAAATTCTTGAATATCCAATCCAGAATCAGAATGAATCCCACCATTTATAATATTAAATAAAGGAGTTGGCAAAATATATTCAGTAGAAGGAATATCATAAATTTCTCTGATATATTTATACAAAGGTTGTCCAGCATCTTGAGCGGCTACGCGAGCTATAGCCAAAGAAACTCCTAAAATTGCATTAGCCCCTAAACTACTTTTGTTTGGAGTATTATCAATGGCCAACATCTTTTGATCCATTTTTATAACATCTATTTCTTGTCCGATCAATACAGGCGCAATTATCTTTTCTACATTCTGACAAGCATTAAGAACTCCCTTGCCTGAATAGCGATTATCGTTGTCTCTTAGCTCCAGGGCCTCATATTTGCCAGTAGAAGCGCCAGAAGCTACGGCTGCCTTAGCCTGAATATTATTTTCTAAAATAACCTTAACCTCAATTGTAGGATTACCACGAGAATCTAAAATTTCTCTAGCCTTGATTTCTTTAATTTTTGTCATATAAATATTTTATTAACTTTATTGTTTTATTACTATAACATTTTTATTACTTTTTTTCAATTAAAAACTTTTCTAAATCAGAAACTAAATCAGAATTATTTTCTTTAAGAATTTTTAATACTATTTCCAAGTTCTTGCGAGACAATCCAACTTTCGGCTCTAATGTATACGCTTCTTTAAAAATTTCTACAGCTTTCTCATATTCTTTAGCTTCTAAATATGCCCTACCTAAAGCATAATGCACCTGCTGACGCTCAGGAGATAATTCATAAGCTTGTAATAAAATATTCTTTGCATCATCAATATACTCTCTGTTGTATCCTGTAGCCAAATTATATAACTGCCCCAGATATAAAAATTGACGAACATCTTTAGGGTGTTCAATAACACTCTTTTTGAATTCATTGATTGTCAATTCTGTAGCTTGAGCCAAGACCTGTAAATCTATATCAGAAGTATCAGCGTTAACTTTCTTGTACTCATCATTAATCTGTTTTGCTAATTGCGTTCTAATTTCTATATTTGTGAAACAAGGTTTGTCTAATGATTTGCCATACCAATGTAGTCCAGATCTTAAATCAACTTTAGTGGCATGAACTGCGCGTACTCCAAATTGACTTTTTTGCCATGGCTCAATATTAAATTTATACATTGCAAAAGGAACAAAAAGGACAATTAAAAATATTAAAACAGGTAAAGGGAATTTAGACTCCTGATGAGGTGGGACCTCATCATGGGAATCGGACCTCCATTGGGTAATAAAACAAATGAAGGATAAACTGAAATAAAAAAGAATCAAAGAAGCAGGAGTGTCAAAAACAAACAAATTTTGAATAAAATATGCCAAGAACATACCAACCAAAAGCATAAAGCCAAATGGCCTCAAAGATTCAGCGTCTTCTCTGGCAACTGTGTTTGCATACTTCTTTCTCAATAACCAAAAAAGAATAAAGAAAATAGCCAGATATGAGAGAGTTCCCAAAATCCCAGTTAAAGCCAATAAATCAATGATCTGATTGTGAGTTTGGTCAAACCAGGTCGCTTGCTCCCCTTTTGTTAAATACCAAGGGTCATAATATTGATTAAAAACTATATTATAGTTTCCAGTCCCCCAGCCAAGAATAGGCCTTTCTTTAAATCCTTGTAATCCAATGCCCCAAGACCTTAATCTCGCTTGATTAGATGTGGGTGTAATTGCTACTAATCGCCGGATAACAAGAGGGGCTTTTTTCATCCAATCCTCACTTCTATTTGCATACAGAAATATGCTACTACTAATTGTTATCAACAAAAAGGTTAGTAATAATATTTTTAAATATTTTTTTGTTTTTTTTCTAAAAATTAAAAAGAAAAAAAGGACAAAAATACTAATTCCAAAAGCAACAATAGCTCCTCTGGTAGCAGTTAAAAATAAAACAACTAAATTAAAAATCAAAAGAAAAAAAGATAAAATCTTCAAAATCTTTTTCTTTGACCAAAATATCAATACACCTGCCAAAAATATATGCATTAAAGAATATACACCAAGAAAATCTGGGTTTCCCAATGTAGCGCTCATTCTAGCTGCTCCATCTTTTAATAAAAAAGACAATCCTATTTTTTGACCCAAGCCGTAAAGACCCAACAAAAAAGAACAAGATAATGTTGTCCAAAGAAAAAGCATCCAATCTTTTTTCTTTCTAAATAAAGTAGATAAAATGATAAACCATAAATAAAAATGGATTATAGTTATAACCCCAGTCATCCTTTCTTGGGTGCTGAAAAAACTTTTTCCAACATCAATCCCAGTAAGAGATGTTAGAATTAAAAAACCCATAAATATTGTAAGAGATAAAACCAAGGGATTTTTGAAATTAGGACGATATTTTTTTCCACCATAAATCATTAAAAACAACCAAGCAATAAAAATAATTTCTACTATGATTTGAAAAACAAGAATCTTAGAAAAAATATAAGGATAGAGAACTGGCTTGTAAACAAAGAGCGGCAAAAATAAAATTGCCACTATTCCAATTCTAATTATCCATTTTAGAATCTTTTCTAATCTTGCGCTCATCATAATTATATATTATCATAAATTAAAGATAATAACAATTAAAAAAATAATTAAACATGAAAGGAATAATTTTAGCAGCCGGCAAAGGTACGAGGCTTTTGCCCTGCACAAAAGTAACCAACAAAACCCTTCTGCCTATTTACGACAAACCTATGATTTGTTATCCAATAGAAACCTTGCGTTCAGCGGGCATTAAGGAAATTATGATTGTAGTTAACAAAAGAGATGCCGTTGCTTTTAAGCGTCTTTTGGGAAATGGCAAAGAATGGGGCTTGAATAACATTGAATATATTATCCAAAAAACTATGTTAGGGTCAGCAGATGCGCTTAGAATAACTAAAAAGTTTGCCAATAAAGAAAAAATTGTTTTGATGTTTGGGGATAATATTATAGAAGAATCTATTAAGAAAGATGTTAAAATTTTTGAGAAACAAACCAGTGGAGCGCGTTTCTTTTTAAAAAAAATGGATAATCCTAGTAGATTTGGTATAGCTGAAATAAAAAATAACGAGATTATCAATATTGAAGAAAAGCCAGAAAATCCAAAATCTAATTTAGCTATAATGGGTATTTATATGTACGACCAACAAGTTTTTGATATTATACGAACAATTAAACCATCAGCCCGTGGCGAATACGAAATTACAGATATTAATAATTTCTATATAAAAAACGATACAGTCACATATAAAATATTAGATGGGTTTTTTAGCGATGCCGGCACATTTGAATCATTGCATGAAGCCGCTTGTTTTGTGGCTAACAAAAAAGACAACAATTCAATATAATTAAAAAAATAATAGGATAAATTATGCTTAAAGCACTTTTCAACAACATTACAAGTGGTGACAAAAACCAAATTATTAATGATCTTATTGAAAATAGTTCCCCAAGAAGAGATTTTTTTATGATGACTGGATTGTCAGCTTTAATGGCTACATTCGGTATTATATTAAATAATACGCCAATTTTAATAGGCGCCATGTTAGTGGCTCCTCTACTTTATTCAATATTAAGCTTAGGGCTTGGAGTTGTAATTTTAGACAAAAAATTAATTCTTAGATCCCTTATAACCATTGGCAAATCTTTTGCCCTTTGTATAGCTTTAAGCGTGGGCGTAGGATTAATATTCAAAGAAAAGGCTCAAAACATAGGGAACTTTTTTCTTTTTGAGAAAGGCATATCTACGGGATATTTTATAGTAGCCATAATTTCTGGATTAGCGGGCGCTTTAGCTACCATTAAACCAAATATGAATGAGGCAATGCCAGGCATTGCCATATCAGTAGCCCTTGTCCCTCCTATAAGCGCACTGGGGATAGCTTTGTCTATTTTAGATCCTGCAATTATCCAACAATCTTTTGATATTTTCATAATAAACGTAATTGGAATTTTAATAGCTTCTATATTTATATTCGCTACTTCTAGTTTTGCTACATATAGAAAAACAATAAAAAAAGCAGTTAAAAAGGATGACAAAATTGTAGCAAAAGAAGCAGTAGATGCAGAATAAATTTTAATCAAAAACAACATTTATGAACTTTCCAATAAAAAAAGCTATTATCTTGGCCGGAGGAAAAGGAACTAGACTATATCCACTAACATACGATATCCCGAAATCACTAATCCCTATGCAAGGCAAAACATTAACTGAACTTGTTTTAGATATTTTGAAAAAGTATAAAGTAAAAGACATTATTTTAAGCGTTGGCTGTTTGTGGGAAAAAATGCAAGAGCACTTTAAAGATGGAAAAAAATTTGGAGTTAATATTAGTTATTGCGTAGAAAAAGAACCAAAGGGAACCGCTGGTCCCCTTATTCTTTTGCCCAAATTCAAAGAAACATTTCTAATGATGAATGGCGATAATCTTTTTAATATTGATTTTGAAAAATTCTATAAAACACATAAAGACAATAAGGCTATGGCGACCATCGCTTTAACAGAAGTTGAAGACACTTCTCAGTACGGAGTGGTTAAATTAGAAGGAAAAAAAATCACAGGCTTTGTAGAAAAGCCAAAAGCAGAAGAAGCTCCTTCTCATTTTATAAGTGGCGGTTACTATATATTAGAACCTGAAGTTTTTGATTTAGTGAAAGATAAAAAGTTTGCTATGTTAGAAAAAGACGTCTTCCCCCAATTAGCTCAACAAGGAAAACTATTTGGTTATTATGATTCTGGGCAATGGTTTGACACTGGCACTCTGGAAAGATATGAACGAGCTAATAGAGAATGGCACTTGAAATAAAAAAATTTTACAAAGAGCGAGTCTCTATTTTTTTAATTACCCCCTTTTTGGAGACTTAGTCTCCAAAAATCTCAAGAATTGCAAAATCGTGCCATTTCTAAATTTCAGTCCTGAAACACGCATCAACAACAAGTTTGTGGAGCACACAAAACAGGGACAGTCCCCTTTAAAAAGACTAAAAAATACGGACCCTTGAGGTTCGTATTTAGTTTTGCACATAAAACTCCTTGACAGTATTATTGTAATAATATACAATGATTATTGTAAATAAATACAATAATTTATGTTCCAATTCCGCTCAAAAATAACTATAAAAGTTTTAGGATATTTCTTTCTTAATCCTCAGAAAACTCACTATGTCAATGATTTAGCTATTGTTTTAGGTTTAGATGTTGGCAATCTTTTTCGCAAGCTAAAAGAGCTTGAAAAAGAAGGTATCCTCTGTTCAGAAAAACGTGGTAATCAAAAATATTATAGACTAAACAAAAATTATTCTTTATTGAAAGAAGCGAAACGAATGTATAACGCCAAATATGGAATTATTGAGATACTTAAAGAAAAATTAAAAGGAATTAAAAAATTGAAAGAAGCATATATTTTCGGATCTTATGCCAAAGGAAATTTTCAACAAGAAAGCGACATAGATATCTTGTTGATTGGAAATCACTCTTCACTTGAAGCAAAAAGAAAAATTTTGCCATTAGAAAAAAATATTGGACGGGAAATAAACATTATTGACATTTCAACAGAAGAAATGAAATCACGCCAGAAAAAAAATGATGATTTTACAAAAAACATCTTCTCTCAAAAAACTATAAAAATTTATTAAAAATGTTTGAACATTTTAACTTTTCTAAAAAACAAATAGACAAATATTATAAATCTGCTAAAAGAGACTTTAAAATTGCGCTTGATTCTAGTGTGCCAGAAGTTTCTTTTCGTTTTTGTTATGACGCCATATTGAAATTGGCTATTACAATATGTGCCGAAAAAGGATTAAGGGTAAAAGCGAGAAAAGGGCATCATATAGAATTAATAAAAAAATTATCTTTCTATTTTAATGATCCGGAAATTAAGATATTAGCAAACGAGATGAGGGCAAAAAGAAACTTGGATTTATATAGTGGTGGCTTTTTGATTTCGATTAAAGAAGCTAAAAGTTATGTCCAGTGGACAAAACAAATTTTTCAGAAGACTGAAAAACACTTTAAGGGCAAACAATCAAAATTAATATTATAATCACATTAGTAAGTATATAGAACAAAAAATACGGGCCTCAGGGGTCCATATTTAGTTTTGCACATAAAAACTCCCTGACACCTATTGACACCTTTAATAAGGGTTGTAAAATTATAGTATGGACAAAATAAAACCAGACAAAATATATAATACTGCCGAGACAATGAATTTTCTGAGAATCAGTAAAAGCACGATTAAACGCTGGCTAAAAAGCGGGATTATTCGTGCTAATAAGATAGGTGGAAGATACAAAATTTTGGGTTCTGAAATTTTAAGATTAATATCCCCTGCCCTAGAAAAAGATACTCGCCAAGCCTACCGAGATTTAAAAGAAAAAACCAAAAAAAGAATTAAGAGTTGGTAAAAACTATTTCGCTTTACTTAACTCTTAATATGGTATGACTAAAAAATAGAGATAAACCATATTAAAAATCACTTTTGACAACCATTCAATTTTAGGTATATTGCAACGCCATTATAATATATTTATGCACAAAACTTGAACAATCTCTGTTAAATTGGCCCCCACTAAGTTGACAATCGTATACTATCGTATATAATCATATATAGCTATAAATATATGATTAAATAAATTTTATTTTATATTATATGGAAAATAGATTTAAAAAACGAATTAAAATAACCACAAATTTTTTAGAAAAAATTTCAAGAATAGATGAGTTTAAGGGTTTTTGGCATGGTGGCCTGCAACTAAACCCACAAATTCTAGGCCGATTAAAATCTTCAGTTATTATTACCAGTAGTGGTGCGTCTACCCGCATTGAAGGGGTAAAAATGAGTGATGAAGAAGTGTCTCGCTTATTGCGTGGATTAAAATCAAAACCACCAAAGGGCCGTGATGCAGAGGAAGTAGCTGGCTATGCTGATTTATTGGGAAGAATTTTTGATAATTATAAAACCCTTAAATTAACAGAGGGACAAATCCTTCAATTTCATAAAATATTACTTAACTTTTCTACTAAAGATAAAGAACACAAGGGTAAATATAAAACCGTTGATAATATAGTTGTGGCTAAAAATGAAAAAAATGAACAAGTTGTTTTATTCAGGCCAACTCCACCATATTTAGTCAAAAAAGAAATGGATGATGTTCTTTTTTGGATGAACCATGCCCTTGAAAAAGAAGAAACTCACCCGTTACTAATTATCGCTAATTTTATTTTTGAATTTTTAGCAATCCATCCTTTTGACGATGGCAATGGTAGACTTTCACGTGCTCTAACTAATTTATTACTTCTTAAAAGTAATTATTCTTACATTCCCTATGTTTCGCTAGAAGAAATCATTGAAGAACAAAAAATAGAATATTATCTTGCCCTTCGAGCAACGCAAAAAAATCATAAGACCAAAAACGAAAACATTACGCCCTGGGCAAATTTCTTTTTAGATGTCTTGGTTGAACAGGCCAATCGAGCAAAAAAGCTTATGGGGGCAGAGCAATCCGAAAAAATGCTTTCCGAAAAACAATTAAAAATTTATCGTCTTTTTGATAAAAAAAACACCCTAAGCGTGTTAGAAATAGATAAGTTTCTTAAAGGTAAAATTCCCAAAGTAACCATTAAGCAAGGGTTGTCTCGATTGATGAATTTAAAATTCGTAGAGCGTTTGGGACTTGGAAGGAGCACAAGGTATAAAAAAATTTAAATATATCACACACACAATGCCCCTTACTGACCGAAACTGAAAAAATTCGGAGGTTCGGCCTCTGAAAAAATACTGCAGACTAACTAAATCCTTAATATGATATAACTCAAAAACAGAAATAAACCTAAAAAAACTTGAAGTAGAATAATAAATAAAAAAGGAGTTACTAGCGAGCACATTAGCTACGTTCACTCCATAAATAAATATAACATACTCTAAAAAAACGTCATATAAACTGTGCAAAACTTTATCGTTAACTCTATGAATTATT
>Ga0268277_1000166_pt1 | contig 54602 bp, 47 predicted proteins | sample saktaG_5_FD_190132 | JGI IMG/M metagenome (GOLD analysis project Ga0268277, IMG submission 190132) | Saline water microbial communities from Sakinaw Lake, British Columbia, Canada - sak_2010_1_5_50m | ecosystem: Environmental > Aquatic > Non-marine Saline and Alkaline > Saline ... | reverse complement strand
CATTTTGCAGTAAGGACGAGAAAGAGCGTCTTGACGAGATCCAGCAGTTATTGAAAAAGGAGATTGAGGTTATAAAAATCAGTCAAAGCGATTATGCCCAGACGATTGTTCTGCCCCAGGAGGACAGCGTACATGCGTTGATTGATGAGTATGAGAACCGGCAGAAGAAAAGGACGGGGAAAGTCAAAAAAAGAAAATGACCGGCGGCCCGGCGGAACAATCGCGGTGACCGGATCAGACCCCTGAAGAAAATACGGTTCCAGGTGAATCCGCCCTGTCGCATGGTATAAAAAAAGACACATAAATCAGGATATCATATGAGCGAACACCAGCCCAGCAATCCCCTTCACGGCATTACTCTTGAAATGATTCTGTCACGGCTGGTAGAGCTGTATGGCTGGAATGAGTTGGGAAGGATCATCACTATCAGGTGTTTTAATCATGATCCAAGCATAACGTCCAGTTTGAAGTTTCTGAGGAAAACACCGTGGGCGCGAAAAAAAGTTGAAGATTTGTATCTGCGCCAGGAAAAGAAGAAAACGATCAGACCGCACTTCCTGATCTGATTAAAATCGGGGAAAACAATACGGGAGTATTGTGAATCCGAAGATATATTAAGATAGAGTGGGCTTGCGTTCGTTACAGGCTTTCGGTCTCTTCTGGTGATCGTTTACCATCCGGTATCGGACAGCGGGGAACCCTTTTAGGTTATGATTTGCGTGCACACCATACACCCATGAGCACATGCCCGGTCTGAAGAGACATTTTGCGAAACGGTTACAATTAAATATTACAATATGTGGAGGAAAGTAATGAAAGACTGTTCAAAAATCAAATTTTTCAGTGGCGGAATGAAAGGCGCGGAAACTGCTTTTGGAGAAAATGCAGAGAAGTGGGGAATCCGTGAAGTCACTTTTTCGTTTTCGGGACATAACCTCACTCGTGAAAAGAATGTTACGATCTTAAGTGATGAAGAATTGAAATGTGGTGATGTCAGCATGGAGATTGTTTTCAAACGTATGGGGAGACGGTACACTCATGCCGAGAAAATCAGAAAAGTAATCCAGGTTATTTTCCATATGGTCAACAAAGGTTTTCAGGTTATAACGGTGGGAAAAATCATGGAAGACGGAACCGTTAAAGGTGGAACGGGCTGGGCTGTTGAACTGGCAAAATTCTTTAACCGGCCGGTGAGCGTTTTTGATCAGGAAACCGCTCAGTGGTATACGTGGAAGGACAGCGCCTGGGAAAAGGACACACCCGTCATCAGTTATGATTCGTTCTGCGGGACGGGGACGCGAAACCTTACTGAAGAAGGCCACAAAGCAATTAATGACCTTTTTGAGCGATCTTTCGGTTAGGTTTTAACATTTCGGTGCCATGGGGGACGTGGTGACCCTTGCTCTGTTTGCATACAATGCTGTATAGTTTTAAGTATTAATGAAGGGCTGAATAACCCGGCATTCCTCAGAAATTCCTTTGAGTGGTATATTCTGACCAAGCAGTTGAAAATCAGGAACACCAGGTTGCAGGGGTTTGTCGGGGCTGATGCGGCATGGCGTCGTGCCATGGATTCTCAACAGAAATTCTGGGAAAAGTCACAATCCCGGGAGGACGAGTTCGTTCTTCGCCGCGATGCCTATCGAGCCATTTTTGACGCCCAGGCGGCTGTTGCCGCCGCGGAGCGCGCGGTAGCCGGAGGCTTCTAGAAACAGAGGGTGTTCGTGCACGGTTCGGTGTATCGAGCGTCGTTACTTTGAGAGCACAGGAATGAAACAATGGCATCTCTATATCATCAGATGTGACGACCGGTATTTATACACCGGCATCAGCACGGATGTGCAGCGACGGGTAGCCGAACATATCTCGGGCAATCGGAAGGCGGCGAAATACACAAAGTCTTTCTCGTCAATAGCTCTTGTTTACGAAGTTCTCGTCGGCGACAGGAGCATGGCGGCAAAGATCGAATACAGGATCAAAAAGTTACCGAAACGGGACAAGGAGCTTATTGTGTCGGGTCGGTTCGGCAGAGATGAACTCATAAGGTTCATCGGTCTCTCCACTCGCTGCCCCCATCAGCGTGACCCCCTCTTCCATGAAGCACCCCCCTCTCCTCTTGAGATACTTCCTTCTCTACCTGATTCAGACATAGGATGACATAGTCATATTGCGACTTAGGGGTGACATAATCATATTGCATTAACAAATTTCAACTAAAAACTTGAACAACCTCGAAATATGGATAGTTTTGCTTGCTGCGGTTAAATTTTCTGTATTCCAGGACTTCATTGGTTTTGGCTTGGCGCAGGTTTTTGGAGTCAACATGGATATAAAAAACGTCAAATAATTGGCCATGATGTTGCGGTTTTTGACATAAGTCAGGGGTGCAAATCAGTCATCTTTCTCTCTGCGATATCTATTGAACCATAATCCTGGAATTTACAGTAACACCCATCGCGACTTTAACGTTTGTTTCGCCGTGTTATTTTCAATCCAATATATTTCTGACAGGTGTTGACATATAACAAAATCGTTCCAGTTCAGCGACTTGCTGTGGCTTTCATTGCTTCGCCACTGGCGTGTCTCTAATGCAAAATATAAGCTTTAAAGTCAAATGGTATATAAATTGCTATAAATTATATTGAAAAAACTATATTGAAAAAACTCTGAGTGTGGCAAGGCCAAATAGAAAAAATAATCATGCTGACAAGAATAATAAAGACAACATTCTGTAGCAAAAATGATCTTTTCAGGCAGAAGGTTACGCTAACAAGAATGAAGGAAAACTTGCTGTGATATCAGATCAAATGAGGTGAGTCAGTGGATCAGGCTGTTTTAAGGGAAATGAAAAGGAAAAAAAAGGAACATTCTAATATTGATCCGTCAATTAAACAGAAGGGATATAATGAAAAAACCCGCGTTATTGCTGTTACCAGTGGTAAGGGAGGTGTTGGTAAAACAAACATAGCGGCAAATTTTGCATATATTTTATCCGCGATGGGGAAAAGGATTTTGCTCCTCGATGCTGATACAGGGTTGGCCAATATAGATTTGATATTGGGTATTTCTCCAAAATATAATCTATGTCATGTCCTACAAAGTGAGAAAACTTTGTCGGAAGTTATTGTTCAGGGTCCGGGTGGTATGAAAATTTTGCCGGCAGCATCAGGAATTGAGCACATGGCCGAATTATCAAAAGGACAGAAATTTGCTCTGTTGGACGAACTAAATGATCTGCATGAAGGCCTTGATTTTGTGTTTATTGACACGGGTGCGGGAATAGCTGGAAATGTCATGTATTTTAATATGGTTGCCAAGGAGATTATTGTTGTTGTTTCCCCTGAACCTACGTCATTTACGAGTGCCCACGCCTTGATCAAGGTTCTCTATCAAGGCTATGCGATAAAACGGTTTATGATACTTGTAAACATGGTCAGAGATTCCGATGAAGCTAAAGATGTTTTTAAAAAATTGATGCATGCGACAGAGCAATTTATAAATATTTCCATTGAATACTTAGGGTATATACCCTGGGACAAAAATGTTCAGGAATCTGTGAGACGGCAACATTTATTGGCTGAGATCTTTCCACATTCCAGGGCAAGCAAATGCCTTTTGTCAATTGCAAGAAAACTGTGCCAGGAACAACCTGAATATTACGAAAATGGAACCATTAAATTATTTGGCAAGGCAATTGTTGATAAAGATGATAGATAATAAAGAGCGTAATAAACAGGTTATGAAATATGCCCCTCTCGTTAAAAACATAGTGGAGAGGATTGCCATGAGGTTGCCGGATCACGTAGATAAAAAGGATTTAACTAATGTTGGTGTAATAGGGCTTATATCAGCTTTGGAAAGATTTGATAAGCGGAGGAATGTGAGGTTTGAAACGTATGCCAGATTCAGGATTCGAGGAGCTATATTAGACGAGCTGAGATCAAGAGACACCCTATCCAGATCTGCAAGGAGCAAAGACACAAAGCTTGGGAAAGCATTGGCAATATTACAGAAAGATTTGGGCAGACCGCCAACAGGTAAAGAGGTTTCTGATTATCTTGGCATATCGCTTGAAGATTATTATAAGCTTCTTGATGAAGCAAAGGGTATTTCCATTTTGAGCAGCGATGATCTGCCCCCTGATTATTGTGAAAAGTATGGCCATTATGATGTGTTAGAAAAAATTGATCAAGGTGATCCCCTTGCTATTATTACGGGCAATGAACTTAAAAAAATATTGAAGAATTCTATAGACTCCCTGCCTGAGAAAGAAAAAATGGTTTTATCATTATACTATTATGAGGAGTTAACATTGAAGGAAATAGGTGCGGTTCTGGATTTGACAGAGTCAAGGATTTGTCAAATACATTCTCAAGCGGTTTTGAGATTGAGGGGTGCCTTGAAAGAGTTAAGAGATGACGGAATATAGTATAATGATAATTTTCCGAGAGGAAAAGAGAATTAAAGTAAAGTAAAATCATTCCATGGGAGATGAAATCGTACAGGGTGTGATTTTACTTTAAGTAATCTGATTTATTGTTATCGGAGATACATGAAAAAATATGTATTATGCTGATTTTTTTGCTATAGTAACCCAAGCCACAGTATTCATGCAAGGGGGATTTGAATCATGTCAGGGGGTATGAGCATAGGGGAAAAAGAAATATTTCAAGAAATGATAAACGAATTCGAGACAACCTTTGTTCAAGAGCTTGTACCTGGAATTCTTCATAACTTTGCTAATCCTCTAAACGGAATTATGGGTCGGTCAAGACTTTTGCAACGAAAGGTGGAGAAAAGCTTTGAAAATATAAATTATGAGGGGAACATAGATGACGAAATTTTGGAAGAGCGTAAAAAAATTATTTACGACATTGATTTGATTATAAATGAATCGGACAGACTTTTTAACTTGTTCAATGATGTGACAGGGAAATTGCAGAGACTACGCGATATTGCTGTTAGGAAAATTAACCTGTCCGAGCTTATAGAAACTGAAATGGCATTCTTTAACTTTTACCTGGATTTTAGACACAATATTCATAAGGAATTGAAACTGGATAGACAAATTCCGGAGGTAACAGGATCTACTGCAGATTATTCTATTGCGTTATCGGCCATTATCAGACACGCTGCGAACTCTATGAAGGATAGTCAATTGAAAAAATTGATCATTTCGACATATTGTGACGCTACACATGTGTGCGTTAAAATTGAAAATACGGGCATAAATGCTGATGTCGATCAAGAAAAAGAGTTGCCGGAGAATCGTAATGCTGTCAATGGGTCTTTTTTGGAACGAAACGAAAATAACGAATTATTCAATGCGTTGTCTCTTTTAAAAAAGTACGACGCCCTTTTCCAGTTGGAAGATGGAGTGGAGTTTAATACCATCTCCGTAAGGATACCTTATTAAACCACGATCTTGCAGTAGACATCTAACGAAGTTTTTTCTGAGAACTAAATTGCCTGCCTGATATCCGTATTTTATTCCCGATTTCGATGCAGTAAATAAAATCCACAAATGACATAGTAATGCTTAAAGTCTTATTGTAAACTTGCCGATATGGTAGTTAAATAAAAACTGAAGACACAGATATTATAAATCGGGAACCAGGCAAGACCATTTGGCAATATAAGGCAAATGGTCAAAGCAAACTACATATCTGACAAGCGAATTATTAATGATGATATCCCAGAAGAAATCCACAAAAGCAAAAGATATTCAAAAGTTAAGAGAAGCCCTTGATAAGCTCCCTGATATTCGAGAGGAAAAGATTGAAGATTTGAAGAGTCAGATCAAAAAGGGAACTTATTGTGTGAGCGGGGAAAAAATTGCCGAAAAAATTATTGCAGAGTCATTGATGGACATTATCACTGAATTTTAAAGCCTTCCTCTTTCCATGATTTTCATAAAGTAATCCCACTTTACAAAAGAGCCACATGAGTAGAGACCTTTGCATAACGTCCCCTTTTGCCCAATTTCTGCGTCAGGCTCAAATTTTAATCCTCGAAATATCCAATATATTCCTGTGGTTAAAATTTTCACCTTCCTTGAACTTGAACGAAATTGAACATTCTGCAAAGGTCTCGAGTAGTAATTATGCAGACATCCCCACATGTTTTATGGATATTCGCCATATTATTCAGTGGTTAATAGAATCAATTTCTTTTTGAATTAGCTTAGCTTTATCCGTGCCAGGGGGAAAGAAATTCAGGGCGGCTTTGAAGTGGAAGAGGGCACTCTTGGGTTTATTTTTTTTCTTGAAATATATGCCAAAGTTGTAATGTGAATCGCCAGAGTTGTTGATTTTACCATATGTCATGGCAAGACTGTAATAGATGTTTATATCATCAGGATTGTCTCTTTGAAATTTTTCATACAAATCCAGTGCGGTAAAAAGGTCAGCAAGGGTTTCGTAGGATCTTCCAAGGTATAAAATGGTGTCTGAGTCGTTCTTGTTTATAGCATATGCCTGGCGTAGAAACTTTATGGCATCCTTTGTTTTTCCCGTTTTGTAACAGGTAATACCGAGATCACGAAGTATATCTTTGTCGTGGGGGGATTGTTGTAATGCACGCGAGAAATTCTCTAAGGATTCAGTAGCTTGGCCCATCCTTCCCTGAGTGACGGCAAGGCCGTACAGGAAATCAACATCATCAGGATTTTCTGTCAGGGCATTCTGAAAATATGTCAGACTTGAATTTAGATTCTTTTCGCCAAGAACAAGGGTTGTCTTTATTCTGTTAAGATTCCCGATGATGCTTGTTGCCCCTCTTTTTGTATATTTCGTCTGAAGTAATCCGTCAAGGTATCGGATCCTGTCTCCGGTGCCGGGATGGGTGAGAAAGTAAGACGGAATAGAATTGGAATAATACTCATATCTTCTCATAATCCTCAAAAAATCCAGCATTCCCCTGCCGTCATATCCGGCACTGGCCAGATAACGCATTCCTTTCCTGTCAGCTTCCTCTTCATGCTGCCTGCTGTATTTCAGGTTCAGGGTGCTGGCTGTTGCCATGGAAAAGCTGGTAATAGCGGCAGTGCCTTCGGCTCCTCCTCCAAGGAAAGCTCCCGCCAGAATTGCTACGAGAGTGGCCATCCCAATCTTTTGTGATTTCTCGATAGTATCGGCGATATGTCTTGACTTCACATGTGCAATTTCGTGTGCCAGTACACCCGCAAGCTGGCTTTCGTTTTCCACAAGTTTAATCAAGCCTTCATAAACGTATATATAACCTCCGGGTGTGGCAAAGGCATTGATCCCGGAGCTTTTGATAACAGAAAAGGTAAAATTGAAAGGGGATTTTTTGCTGTGCGATAGTATTTTCTGACCGAGATTGTTCATATAATCATTTACCTTGGGATTTTTTGTAAATAGATCTTTGCTCTTTAGTTTCTCATAAAGTTCCTTGCCAAGCTTGTTTTCATCTTCAATGGTGAATGACGCATAGGAAGATTTACCAGTTGAAAACAGGAGCATAAGGATAGCGACAAGGGCAAGTATTTTCGTTGTGATCTTGCTATTTCGATATTTCACTGACAATGCGACCTCGTTTGAAATATACTATTATACTAACTTCTTTGGTTTAGAGAATCAAGTTATGATTAATGCCGGTCTGATCCGCCACATCAGGAGTTGTTTTGGTATAATCCCTGTGATATAAAGCCTGCAAGAAAATTAAAGATTGTTGAGAATTGTTTCATTGAAATGAATAGTAACAAGAAAAAACGTTATCTCTTTTATATATTTCCACCAATCGTTTATGCCAGCCTCATATTTATTTTTTCATCAATTTCCCGTTATCCTGAAGAGATTATCTTCATTTTCAGTTTCGATAAGCTTCTTCATTTGATTGAATATTACATGTTCGGTTATTTACTTATGAGGGTATTTGTCACATCACCCATGATGATACTCGCCCGATATCCTGTTATTTTTACTTTCCTCATTGGTATACTTTACGGTTTAAGTGACGAGTGGCACCAATCGTTTGTTTCCGGAAGATGTTCATCTTTATATGATGTCATCTTTGATTCCTTCGGGGTAGCATGTGCAGCATTTACATATTGGTCTGTTAGATATAAATTGCCTGTTGTTCAGAGCATTGAAGAGAGAATAGAGCAGATTTAACCGATGAAAAATCAACTTTTGATTACCATAGATGGCCCCGCCGCTGCGGGGAAAAGCACGGTCAGCAAGGCGCTGTCTAAAAGGATTTCATATGCCTGTTTAGATACTGGCGCACTTTACAGGGCCATTGCCTATAAAGTTTCAGAACAGGAGATATCTCCCGATAACGAGCGGCTTCTTTCGGAATTGTGTGAGAAAGTTAAAATTTCTCTCAAAAAAATCGGCAGAGACATGAAGGTCTTTGTAGATGAAGAAGATGCAACAGAGAAAATCAGAACGGAGGAGATAGGTCTTCTTGCATCAAAGGTTTCTGCGGTTCCTGCTGTCAGGAGGGCTCTCCTTTCCATACAGAGGAAAGCGGGTGAGAGGGGGGGTATTATTGCCGAAGGCAGAGATATGGGAACAGTCGTTTTCCCGTATGCGGATATAAAATTTTTTCTCGATGCAGACATACCGGAACGGGCAAGAAGGAGATACCTGGAACTTCTGGAAAAAGGAAGTAACGCTGATTTTGAAGAGGTGAAGATTAGTTTAATAAAAAGAGATCAGCAGGATACGGCAAGGAACATATCACCTCTCAGACCATCTGAGGATTCTATTATCATTGATACCACTTCTTTGAGGGTTGAAGAAGTCGTTGAAAAAATGGTGGGGATAATCGAAGGATTTTTAAAGCCAATCACGAAAACAGGAAAGAATAGGATGTGACCCCCCTGCCTCCGGGTTAGCGGTTTGCTTTTCGTATATTCAATACGTCCTGAGCAACGATCCACTTACAGATATTGGATGAACCCTCAACCATAGCATACGTAGGTGCATCTCTATAATAGCGGGCTATCGAATACTCGGTGGAGTAACCATAGGCTCCCAGGATACGCATTGCATATTGGGAGCACTTGTATGCCAGCTCACCTGCGAGATACTTGGCCTGAGCCACTTCGAGATTGTTACCCAAGTTGCCCTGATCTTTCTGCCATGCCGCTTTATAAACAAGCATCCTTGCTGCCTCGATATCGCACGACATCTGAGCGATCAAATCCTGATTCATCTGAAAATGGCCGATGGGCTTCCCAAATTGTTCCCGCTCCTGGCAATATTTAGTTGCCGTATCAAAACAGGCCTGTGCCAGACCAACACCGCCAGCAGCAGCGGAAAGACGGGTCTGCGACAGCGAGCCAAAAACAATCTTAGTGCCGTCACCAGGATTGCCAAGAATATTTTCCTTGGGAATCCTGGTATTTTCCAGAATAATCTCACCGGTTGGCGAGGAACGGGAACCTAATTTATCAAGATCCGTAACGGTAATCCCGTTGAAGTTATCAAGTTCTACGATAAAAGCGGAAAGTTCTTTCCCTTCCCTGGAACGATCAGTATAAGCGTAATAGATATTAATACCACCAACTGTGGCATTTGATATCCAGGTTTTTGTTCCGTTAAGGAGCCAGTGATCTCCTTTATCTTCAGCTGTAGATGTTATTGCCATGACATCAGACCCGGCTTGAGGCTCGGTAATCGCAAAGGCTCCCAAAGTCTCGGCGCTGACCAGCTCAGGAATATATTTTTTCTTTAATTCTTCAGTGCCATAACGGTAAATGGTGAAAGCACAGCCAAGCTCCTGCATGTTGATCTGCACCCTGAGCGAACTGGAAGCACGGGCAATTTCCTCCGTTATAATCATGGCTGCAAGCCAGCCCATATTGTTTCCTCCGTATTCCTCAGGAATAACCGTGCCGAAAAAACCCAGTTCACCCATTGGCTTTACTACTTCTTCATATGGGAAGTAATGATTCTCATCCCATTCATCAGCGAAGGGGGCAATCTTGTCGGCTGCAAAATTACGCACCGTGTCTCTGAGCATGATAAGTTCTTCACTCAGTCCAAAATCCATAAGCATTCTCCTTTATAGACATCTTTTTTGTTGTCCCATTTGGGGAACAGAAGAAAAACCCGTGCCTTCAGTTGGAAAATCGAAAATCGGATAACGAATAACGTTTTGCGAATTCCGAATTCTGAATTTTATGATCTTTAGAGACTTTCTCCGATAAGCTGTTGTAACATCTCGTTCGGGCCGAGATATATCTGTACTATTTTTGCATCTCTCATATATTTTTCCACAGGATACTCCTTGGAATATCCATAAGAGCCCATAAGCTGAACACAGTTCGTCGTAACTTCCATGCCTACATTTGTTCCGAAAACCTTGGCCATATCGGAATACGCTGCCCTGTTCGGGTCTTTCATTCTAAGAGACCACGATGCCCTGTAGACGAGCAGTCTCGCTGCATCGATCTTTGTTGCCATATCTGCAAACATAGCGGAAATCAGGCTGTGTTTGACAAGAGCCTTCCCACCTACGATCCTTTTTTTGCAGTATTCCAGTGCGTACTCAAATGCCCCTCTCGCCATCCCGACAGAAATCATCCCCGCACCCAATCTGTTATAGGCCACGGTCCTCTGGAGCAACCTGTGACCATCGCCTATTTTGCCAAGAAGGTTACTCTTGGGGACGCGAACATCTTCAAAAATAACTTCGCGGTTCTGATCTTCGGGCATTCCCATTTTTCTCTCAATTTTTCCGAATGAAAGACCCGGTGTGTCTTCCTCCACAACAAGTATGCATGAACCCTTGTCCTCCAATTTCGGATCGGTTGTGGCTACCACAATATAGTGAGAGGCGATACCTGCATTGCTTGGCCATATCTTTAAACCATTTATGATATAGTCATCTCCATCTTCTTTAACTATTGTTTTAACTGTTTTTAATCGCATTCTGGGATCTTCTATGTCCGCCCCCGATGCAGGTTCGGTCATGCAGATACAGCCCAGATTAACCGCTTCCCTCGATGCCAGAGGCTTGAGGAAACGTTCCCTCTGTTCCTCGTTGGCGGCTATTATGACAGGAGTCTGCGCAAACCAGGTATCACTGATAACACATGCCATACCGCCGTTTACGGCGGCGAGTTCTTCTATGACCGCCATTATGGTCATACCGTCGGCCCCTGAGCCTCCGTACTTGGGGTCAATAGTTAATCCCATAAAACCCAACTCGGCGGCCTTCTTCAATACCTGGTTCATATACTTGTGTGTTGCCCAGTCATCATCAAACTTATCATTTAATGGTTTTACCTCGTTTTCGGCAAATTTTCTTGCCATCTCTTGAAAACGTTTTCTCTCATCTGAAAGTTCAAAATTGTACATCTTATCCCCTCCTTGTTTGTGTTTTTTAATTTTGGATTTAAAATTTGTTTTTAATTTCGGATTTTGTGCTTCGAGTTTTATAATCTTTAGCCAGTTTTCAGCAGTAAACCAGTCTCCACCGCCTTGCAGGTGGTGGAGACTTTACTGAATGATAATGATATCAGGTTATGTAGGGCCTGATACAGTAAGATTCTTCTACAAATTCAGGGTTTATTAGCTTGAAATTTCATTGTCACTGTGTTACTTGACCTCTATTCATCGCAGATTATACAAAAATGTCAGGGGGTAGTCAATTAATGGTTAACGAAGATAACGTAAACATTGAAAAAGAAGAACAGAAACAATCAGTGGAAGGCGATTCTTCACTGGAAAATAAAGGGGGTGAGGAAGAAACGCATCAACCAGAAGAATCTCTGAGTTTTGTTGATCTCTACGAACAAAGCTTGCCGGATGTGCCGTATGGAGAGGTTCTTATCGGGACGGTCGTGCAGATAAATGATGATGTAGTCATGGTTGACGTTGGTTATAAAACGGAAGGGCAGGTGCGCGTAGCCGAATTGCAAGATATAGATGGAAACATGACCGTTTCTGTGGGTGATGAAATAGAAGTCGTTGTAAACAGTAAGAAAGAGGACAGTTTAATACTTTCCCGGAATAAAGCAGTTAGTGCTAAGGTGTGGAATGATGTAAAGACCGCCTGTGAGACAAGTTGTACGATGCAGGGGAGTGTTTTGGAAAGGGTTAAGGGGGGTTTTTCTGTTGATATCGGAATACTGGCATTCCTTCCAGGTTCCCAGGTCGATACCCGTCCTGTCAAAGATTATGATAAATACATAGGTCAGACTCTTGATTTTCATGTTCTCAAGTATGACAGAAAAAGAAATAATGTAGTGTTGTCAAGAAAAACCGTATTGGATCTTGAAAGGCAAGAAGAAAAAGAAAAAACTCTCGCAAATATTGAAGAGGGAAAAATAATAGAAGGTGTCGTAAAGAATATAACAGATTACGGCCTCTTTATTGATTTGGGCGGTATAGACGGACTGTTACATGTTACTGATATATCGTGGGGGAGGATAAAACATCCTTCAGAGAATTTTTCCAGGGGCGACACATTAGCAGTAAAGATTCTCACCTTCGATAGAGAAAAAGAACGCGTATCCCTGGGACTAAAGCAAATGACTGAAAATCCATGGGATAATATTATAAACAGGTACTCTATTGATTCTGTTGTAGGGGGCAGTGTCGTAAACATTATGGATTACGGTGCATTTGTTGAGCTTGAACCCGGCGTAGAGGGACTTGTGCATATTTCCGAAATGTTCTGGACAAAAAAGATGAAACATCCCTCTAAGCTTATATCGATTGGTGACATTGTAAGCGTTAAAGTACTCGATATCGATCCTGAAAATAAAAGAATTTCTCTTGGCCTGAAACAGACCATGCCGAATCCGTGGGAAGCCCTGGCTGAAAAATATCCTCCGGGAAGTATGGTAAAAGGAAAGATAAGAAATGTTACCGATTTTGGAATATTTGTGGGGATCGAGAACGAAATAGACGGATTGATTCATGTCTCGGATATATCATGGAGGAAAAGGGTAAAGCACCCTGCCGAGTTGTACAAAAAAGGTGATGAAATTGATGCTGTTGTCTTAAATATAGATGCGGAAAGCGAAAAGTTCTCTTTAGGGATCAAACAGCTTGAGAATAACCCCTGGGATGAGCTCAGTTTAAAGTATGGTGTGGGTTCAACAATATCTGGAAAAGTGACGAATGTTACAGACTTTGGTGTGTTTGTTGAAATTGAAGAAGGAATTGAAGGATTGGTCCATGTTTCTGAATTAAGCCAGAAAAGAGTCAACTCTGCGAAAGATTTGTATTCAATTGGTGATATGGTAACGGCCGTTATAAAGAATATTGACTCTGCAAACAGAAAGCTTGGCTTGAGTATCAAGGACCATGAATCAACTTCTGAAGAATCGTCGTTGAAGCAGTATGTAAACAACACGGAAAAAGTTACTTCCAGTCTCGGGAAGGCTCTGGCTGGTCTTAAACTCTACGATCTTTAAAGGGAAAAATAACGACCAATGAGAAAACACCCTATCATCTTTGGGCTACTGCTGTTGGTCATCACAGGGGTCCTGTTTTTCCTTGTCATGTATGTTATAACTTTCCTGTCTGGAGAAAGAAATATCATTTCCCTGAAGGATAAAGTAGGAGTTGTGATATTAAAGGGCGTGATAAATAAATCCAAAGAAATTGTGGACCAACTGGACAAGTACTATCAAGATGACGATATTAAAGCAGTTGTCGTGAGAATAGATTCCCCCGGAGGTGCGGTAGTACCTTCTCAGGAGATATATGATAAAATTGTTCAATTGAAAAAGAAGAAAAAGGTGGTAGTCTCAATGGGATCGGTAGCTGCATCGGGTGGCTACTATGTCGCCTGCGCTGCCGATAAGATTGTTGCCAATCCGGGTACCATAACAGGCAGCATTGGTGTCATTATACAGTTTCCTCAGATGGAAGAATTACTGAAAAAGATAGGCCTGAAATCGACCGTTATAAAAAGCGGAAAGTACAAGGATGTGGGTTCTCCTTCGAGAGAGATGACGTCTGATGAAAAGATATTGTTGCAGGGAGTGGTTGACGATATTTATGATCAATTCATTGAAGTCGTTTCATTCAGCAGGAATATATCGAAAAAAAAGATTGAAGATATTGCCGATGGAAGGATTTTTAGCGGCAGACAGGCCCTTGATTTAAGTCTTGTTGACTACCTGGGCAATATGGAGTACACGATTGATCTCGCAGCCCAACTTTCCGGTATAAAGGGAAAACCCCAGGTTATTTATCCAAAAGAAAAACGTTCAGGTCTGCTTCGATATATTATCCAGGAAATGGTTTCCGCTGTTTCAGATGAATTCAGGGGAGAAGAAACGGGAATTCAGTATATCTATATAAACTAAACGTGTAATTATGACAAAAAAAGACTTGATCGACAGATTACAGGAAAAACTGCATAACTATTCGAAGAAGGATCTGGAATATGTAGTAAGTATAATATTCGATGGCATGAAAGATGCGTTGAAGAAAGGTAACAGGATAGAAATCAGAGGATTCGGAAATTTTACGGTAAGGACAAGAAAATCCCGAATGGCAAGGAATCCAAAAACAGGCGCGTCGATTCACATTGCGGAGAGTAAAGTTCCCTTCTTCAAGGTGGGTAAGGAACTAAAAAAGATGGTGGATAATCCATCATAGTCAGGATGAAGGTGAGACCTTTGAAAAATGTTCAATTTCGTTCAAGTTCAAGGAAGGCGAAAATTTTAACCGCAGGAATACATTGAGTATTTTGAGGATTAAAATTTGAGCCTGACGCAGAAATTGGGTGAAAGGGGGCGTCTTGCAAAGGTCTCAAAAAACGTGCACTTATGAACTATAATACTATCAAAATAACAAAAGAAGAGGGATATGCGATTATCACGTTAAATCGTCCCAGAGATATGAATGCCCTTTCAAAAGAGATGAGAAATGAACTGGAAGATTGTTTTAACCAGTTTGAAAAGGACGATTTTGTTCGGGCTGTGATACTGACCGGGGGTGATTATATATTCTCTGCCGGTATGGATATCAAAGAGATGTCTGCGTTATCTGATGGGGAGATAGATGATTATTTTGGATCTATGATCACCTACTTACAAACTGTATATACATTTAAGAAGCCCGTCATCGCAGCCGTCAGCGGAATAGCCCTTGGGGGGGGATTTAATCTGGCTACCGTGTGCGATATTATTATAGCCTCTGAAACAGCCATATTCGGCCATCCTGAATTGAAGTTTGGATTAAACCCTCTTTTTGATCCTTTAAGGCGTATTGTGGGGATGTCAAAGGCAAAGGAGATTGCCATGCTCGGGGAGCCTGTTGCGGCACAGGAGGCCTTGAGAATTGGTCTTGTGAATAAAGTTGCGTCTCCTGACAGATTTTTGGAAGAGGCAAAAATTATTGCAGGAGAACTTTCCAAAAGATCAGCCAAGGCAGTCGAAGCGGTCAAAAGAATATCAGATATTGTTCCCCGCCTTGATAAAAGCACTGCTCTTGAACATGAGTTTGAGATATCGGCACTCCTTTTTTCGAGATCCGAAAGAAAAGAACAAATGAAAGGTTTTATCGAAGAATTAAAAAAACGGAAGAAAAAATAACTTTGTCTTCCGTTTTCTGTCGCCCACATGTTGTTGGCTTAATTCTTATTCTTCACCGTAATCCGGTTTGGCAAAATCCCTCAATTGATCTCTTCTTTTTTTATGCTGCAATTTCCTCAGGGCCTTTGCCTCTATTTGTCTTATCCTTTCCCGGGTTACTCCCATCATTTCCCCCACCTCTTCAAGTGTAAAGGGCCCGTAATTACAGGCTACCCAGGTACAGTTACAAAATATTTCGTTATTTAACCACCATTCACAGACTTTATCGTCACAGGGTTCGATAATGTAAATATTTAACTTCTTGCATTTATATAAATCGGCCAACGGGTATTACCCCCTTCTTTATTTCTACTCTGCTTATTCTAAGTTCTAAATTCGATTTGTCAACAAAAAACAGTTTTTATTTGTCCGATCAGGATTACCCCTGCTTTCAAAAGCAATACGCTATAATCATCGCATTCTGAAACTTGTCAGGAGTGTTTACCTGACTTCTCCGATAATAATCTTCCGGTGAGAAATTCGGGAGGCTAAAAAACCGGATCCCAGAAGTGCGGTACTGTATCCAATAGAAATAAGCAAAAAGAGACTTCCCGCTTCTCCATGAGTTATTCCAAGATCATTCTCGATTGTGGGCATCAAAGGTGCCAGGATAATTCTGGAAAGGAAGTTCAAAAGGAAAATCCCTGTTAAAAAAAACACGGGTCCTAATTGTGATATAAATGATGGATGGGAATTGTTTTTATTTGTCAAAACGTTGTCGGTTTACCTTGCTGGTGGAGTTTTTGAACGTTTGAAATAATCGGAAAGTATTTTTCTGTGATCAAACATAATTGGATCGGGAAGATTATCCTTCGTGAATATACCGATTTGGGCAGCATCGTCCGCTGCTTGTGGAACACCTTTCCCTTTAGCTATGAAAACAGTGGAAATAGTGTGCTGGCGGGGATCCCTGTCCGGCCTGGAATAGGTGTGCATTTGTTCCACGAGTATCACGTCCAGCGATGTTTCCTCTTTTGCCTCTCTGATTGCCGCATCTTCAAGGGACTCGCCATAATCAACAAAGCCACCTGGAATAGCCCATCCGACAGGATCATTTTTGCGTTTTATCAGGATAATTTTCCCTCCGGCTACCTCAATGATGATGTCAACCGTTGGTGTCGGATTTCGGTAATCTTCGATTTCCGAACCACAATGAGGGCAGATTCTCTTTGTTTTTATAGTCATAAGAGCTCCTCGAAAAGTGGTAATGTAAAAAGAAGAATTTATTTAATTTGAATAACGAGAATATGTCAAGGATGAATATGTCCGGATCGTTTTAAATTCTTGACAATTGAAGGTCATTTCATTAGCCTACATTATTAAATTCTTAAATCCTGATGTTGGGGTGACATATGGTTGGTGTACTGATTATAACACATGGTAACCTTGGAAATGAGCTGATAAATGCAACTGAATTAATACGGGGGGACTTAAAAAATATTCTTGCTATTTCTGTGGATGCGGGAAAGGGAGTTGAGAATTTAACGAAAGAAATTGCTTCGGCCATAAAAAAAGTGGATTCCGGTAAGGGAGTTTTAATTTTAACAGACCTTTTTGGGGGCACCCCTTCGAATATTTCCCTTTCTTTTTTGAAAGAACAGAAAGTTGAGGTAGTAACAGGTGTAAATCTTCCCATGATGCTGAAAATGTCAGAAAGGGGAGAAGAAAAAAACCTGGGAGAATTTGCTGCTCATATAAGGGATTATGGCAAGAAAAACATCTACTTGGCCAGTGAAATATTAAACAGGAAAGCGAATAACAAATAAATGGGGATAGGGAGTCGAATAGCTGCTCATTTTGAGACCTTTGCAGAATGTTCAATTTTGTTCAAGTTCAAGGAAGGCGAAAATTTTAACCACAGGAATATATTAGATATTTCGAGGATTAAATTTTGAGCCTGACGCAGAAATTGGTCAAAAGGGGACGTTATGCAAAGGTCTCATTTTGTGATTTCGGCTCTTTTTTTATGTAGTTCTTAATATGGATGCCACCTTCGTAAGAGTTGATAGCAGGCTTGTTCACGGACAGATATTGGAGGGATGGGTTCCCTTCATAAATGCATCACGTATAGTGGTTGTCAATGATGAAGTTGCGGACGATTTATTTAGAGAAACGGTCATCAGAATGGCTGTTCCTCATGATATTGAAGTGCTTATATACAGTGTCGAGGCATTTTCGAAAGAGTATACTTATAAGGAGGGTGATGAAAAAAGGACAATAATCCTGTTTAGTGATGTCTGTGATTCTCTGAAGGCATATAATTCCGGTTTTCGGTTTGATCAATTAAATATAGGTAATGTCCACTGCGAGGAAGGAAGAATTTGCTGTGCCGCTTCAGTATTTTTAAACAAGGAAGATGTAATGGATATCATGTCCCTTATAGATTTCGGAGTAAAAGTGGAATTGAGGAGTGTGCCGAGAGATAAGTCTGCAGATTTCCTTGATGTAATGAAAGGAATAACGTTCTAAATGATAGGTACAACGTAAGAAGGTCATGCTGATCGAATCGGCCATAGTAGCTCTCGCAGGTGGAATCATATGTCTCGACAGGGTACTTTTACAGGTCATGATTTCAAGACCTGTTGTTGCCGGTCCCCTTACAGGGTTTATCCTTGGTGATCCGTACACGGGTCTTATTATTGGAGCCTTTATCGAATTGTTGTGGATTGATAGATCGCCTATAGGAGTCTATATTCCCCCAAATGATTCTGCAGTTGCAATTATTGTAACGGGGTGTTCCATATTGGTCGGAAGAGAGCTTGGACACCTGTCCCGGGAATTAGTGGCACTGTCCATACTGATATTCATACCGTGCGGTATTCTTGGCCAGAAAATAGATGTCTGGATAGCGAGATCGAACGATACATTGTCGCAGCGGGCCATGGAAGACGCAAAAAGGGGAAATCTCAGCGGAATTTCCCGTAAACATGTTTTTGGATCGGTAAAGACTTTTTTTAGTACCATTGCCTTAATCTTCATTTCATTAATCTGTGGAGTACAAATCCTTCTATGGATATTCCCGCTCATTCCAGAGAATATATTGAAGGCTTTTTCATATGTATATTTTTTTCTTCCTGTTATAGGCATTGCCGTGGCACTTAACACGATAAAGTTGCGTGGAATAATTCCCGTTTTCGCCGGGATTTTCTTGATAGGTGCCCTCCTTATTGAAGTATTATAGTCAGACGAGGGGTATAAGGTGAGGCCTTTGCAGAATGTTCAATTTTGTTCAAGTTCAAGGAAGACTAAAATTTTAACCACAGGAATATATTGGATATTTCGAGGATTAAAATTTGAGCCTGACGCAGAAATTGGTCAAAATGGGACGTTATGAAAAGGTCTCAAGGTGAGGCCGTAGAAGTAAAAAGGAATGCCGGAGTAATGGAGATTGGAAGAACCATTTACAAAATATTGTCCGAGCCTGTTGAAATACGCGAAATGAAAGTTGATGATCTCCCCGGGGTTCTGTCTATTGAAAGGGTTTCGTTTCGAACACCGTGGTCTGAGTCTATATTTAAGGAAGAATTATCCTCTTCCCTTTGCCGTAGTCTGGTTGCAACCGTAGGAGGGGAGATCGCAGGCTATATTAATTTTGCAATTGTATCAGATGAAGTCCATCTGAGAAATGTTTCTGTACATAAGGCCTTTAGAAAGTGCGGGATAGCTTCAAAATTGCTCTCTGAGATGATAAGGATTTCTTCTGAGGCTGGAGTGCTGTGGTCTACACTGGAGGTAAGGAGGTCAAATACAGAGGCAATAAAATTATACGAGAATTTTGGCTTTGAGATTAAGGGCGTGAGACCGTCTTACTATAGCGATACCCGGGAGGATGCCATCATTATGTGGGCGGATTTAAGAAATTTGGGTGACCTCACCTTGAATGGGTGACCCCAGCAGTTGCGAACGGACACTTTTATGGAATCTAATAAATCGATCATTACCGGGAAAATCCTTGCCAATCGTGAAGTTGCGAAAGATCATTTTGTTATGTCTTTGGCAGTGCCGGATGATTTTGAGGAGGCTTTGCCCGGTCAATTTATTATGCTCAGAGTTAAGGGGATGGAATTTCCATTTCTGGCAAGACCATTCAGTATTTATTCGATATACTCTCTACAGAAAATGATAATTATAGAGATCCTGTATCAGGTTGTCGGTAAGGGGACGATTATACTTTCGAGGCTGGGGAAAGATGATGAATTGAATATATTGGGTCCGCTGGGCAGGGGGTTTGATATTGTCACGGATCGTAAAAAGATAGCCATCGTTGCTGGAGGAATAGGTGTGGCGCCGCTTTCTTTCCTTGCGGAATATTTAGGAAGGCAAGCAGCCGGTTTTCAAGAGGATCGGGAAACCGTATGTTATATGGGCGCTCAGACGTCGGAAATGCTTGTTGATAGAAGAAAATTGGAAGATGTATGTTCCAGGGTGATGGTAAGTACCGATGATGGTAGTGATGGTTATCATGGTCCTGTGACAGATCTCTTTAAAGAAGATATCCGTTCTTATAAATATGACGATTTGATGGTATATTCCTGTGGCCCATATCCGATGATGAAAAGAATGGCGGAAATATTGAAAGAACATTCTATTCCCTGTCAGGTTTCAATGGAGGAAAGAATGGCATGCGGTGTTGGTGCGTGCCTCGGCTGTGCCGTGAGGACAGGCACACAAAAAGGAGACCCTCCATATATGAGAGTGTGCAAGGACGGTCCCGTTTTTGATATTGATACCATAACCTGGAGATAATGTGGAAAACATCAATATTCCCATAATGGAAGTCAATGTAGGTGGTCTTGAACTCAAGAATCCCATCATGACAGCTTCCGGGACATTTGGTTACGGTGAGGAATATTCCCCGTATGTAGATCTTAACAGGTTAGGTGCTTTAATCGTAAAGGGTTTATCTCTTGAGCCGAAGGAAGGCAACCCGCCGCCCAGGATTATTGAAACAACAGCAGGCATGCTGAATGCCGTGGGTCTTGAAAATGTCGGGATCAGGGCTTTTATCGAAGAAAAACTTCCTTTTTTGAGACAATTCGATGTCCCCGTGATCGTAAATGTGTTCGGTGAGACTATTGAAGAATATACAAAAGTTGCAGAGATTTTAAGCGATGTGGAAGGAATAGCAGGGCTTGAGATTAACATTTCATGTCCCAATGTAAAGGCAGGGGGGATTGAATTTGGCGCCGATCCGGATCTGGCCTATGAGGTGACACATAGTGTAAAAAGTGTTACCCACATTCCTGTTATTGTCAAGTTAACGCCAAATGTAACGGATATAACCAGTATCGCGAAGCGGGTTGAAGAGGCCGGGGCAGATGCGATATCCCTAATCAATACGTTAAAAGGGATGTCCGTAGATATTGAGAAGAGGGTGCCTCATTTGGAAAATATTACCGGGGGATTGTCCGGACCGGGGATAAAACCGGTGGCCCTGAGAATGGTGTGGGAGGTGACGCGGGAAGTATCCATACCCGTTATAGGCGTCGGCGGCATTATGAATGCTCGAGATGCCCTTGAATTTATTATTGTTGGTGCAAAGGCGGTTCAGATCGGAACAGCGAATTTTGTTAATCCCCGTGCCACCATAGACATACTTGAAGGAATAGAACAATATATGGGGGAAAATGGCATTTCTGATATAAACGATTTGATAGGAACAATAATTACTGAATAGAGGTGTTGGGCGTGAAAAAAGCAGGAAAAATTGCCGACGGCATATATATCATAGGGGGGCCGGATATTTCACACCCGTCTGATGCCACTTCATTTGTTATAGATTTTGGCGATGAACTGGTTATGATCGATTCAGGTGCCGGTAACAGCTCTAAAATCCTGGTGCAAAATATCGAAAAAGCAGGCCTTAATCCACACGATATCTCAACACTTATTCTGACACACTGCCACATTGATCACATCGGCTCGGCGCCTTACTTTAAAAAGAATTTTAACTGTGATCTTGTTGTCCATGACCTTGATGCCGGTGCCATCGAAAGCGGAGACCCAATATTGACTGCGGCAAACTGGTATGAGACTGAGTTTCCACCAACCCCGGTGGACAGAAGGCTTACAGGAGATCATGAGATATTAAAATTTGGAGACGAGAAGCTGCACTGCCTTCACACACCGGGACACACGCCCGGTTCCATATCCGTATATATTAACAGGGGAGGAACGCGAATACTCTTCGGGCAGGATATTCATGGGCCGTTCCTGCCCAGCTTCGGGTCTGACATTGAAGAATGGAAAAAATCTATGAAGAAGCTGCTTGATCTTGAGGCCGATATACTTTGTGAGGGACACTTCGGCATTTATCGATCGAAAGAAAGTGTGAAAGAATATATCAAGAGTTATTTAAGAATGTATTAGAGAAAAGAGCAAAATAAATTTCGGTATTGAAGTAAACCTTACGGCGTCATTTGTAAATATTTTCATAACGAGATAGTATTGCAAGCGAAATATACATTTTTAACCCCTTAAGTCAACGACATTGATCTTACACTACCATAGTTGGTTCTATTTCATAGCTATTCGCCCACCATTTCATGAAAGTGCACTTTTGATTCTTATCTAACAAGGGGTCAATTTTCCTTGACATACAAGAGCTCTATTCATATACTTTCTCCCCTCAGAAGCAGAAGCAATGTCTTATCAAAAGGGGCACTTTACCCGAGCGATGTCTCGGAAAAAGCATTGTGTTTTATCTATTAAACCCCTGTCACAAAAAACAAGAAGATCTTTTGACAAGTCTGTAGATCGGTGTTAGATGGACTCCTTCGGGGTTATTGGTACCAGTAGTTTTTTCATATTTTGGGTTGCAGGCATAGCTTGCCTTAGTATATTTGATGTTAAACTGGAGGAAAGATCATTATGATTGAAGGCCTTGACTACTCAGTCTGGAAGAAGGATAATAAATCGATTCTTGAGAACTTTTCTCATAAGAAAGTCCTCGTCACTTATTCAGGAGGAAAGGATTCTTCTGTTATTCTACATTTTCTTCAGAAGGCGGCTGAAGATTTCGGGTTCCGATTCGAAGTACATGCTGCACTTTTTCCACATCATGTGCTGACTAAGATGGAAGTATCAAAACTCAATGGATACTGGAATAAGAGGGATGTTGACATTAAATGGCACGATGTTTCTGTTCCTGATGAGCAATTAGAACAAGCATTGCGTGGTGGTGTCAATCCCTGTTTGATCTGCAAGCAGTCAAAGAAAAAGGAAATTTTAAATAATTTTATACAATCAAATCCTCAGTGGGAGAATCTCGTAGTCATCATGAGTTATTCTCTCTGGGATCTTGTCAGTGCAACAGTTGAACAGTTATTGGGGGCAGTTTACTGTAATTCTGAGCATACAGATTTAAGTCAAAAGGATAATTCAGAAGAACGCTTTCTGGAAACATTTCAGCGTTTCTATCCACTCTTGAAGTTGAAAAATGGGTTGACGATATTCAAACCACTAATCCGATATAACGATCAGGAGATTAACGACGTAGTCTCTAGAAATGAAATTCCTTTAGCAGACAAGTCATGTAGATACAAAGCATATAGTCCAAAACGGTTGTTTAAAGAGTATTACGATGCGAACAACCTGCGGTTTGAATTCGAAAAGGTTCTTGATTTTACCAGGAAGACATTCAGTTTTCCTGAGATTTCCCAATTTGAAGATCTTGAAGTGGAAGAGTATGTAATTAAAATGCTCTAATAACCCCAAGAGTCCCAAGGCCTTGTTGCTTTTTGAAGAAATGCTTTTCCCAATGTCAAAAGGAGAAGAAAATGTCCGATCATTCCTATTTCATGGATGGTAAAGGTGCAGAAAACATGAGAGATGAGTCCATTCGCTTGGATCTCAAGACAAACCCTGAGACTATCAAAAAGCAGGCCATATGGGCTGGTTTGAAACCGGGTATGCGAGTTGCTGATATGGGATGTGGCCCCGGTAAAACCACATTTCATTTGAATCAATTGGTTCAACCGGGAGGGTCAGTGTTAGGTCTTGATATATCTCAAGAACGAATTCGGTATGCGGAATCCAATTACAAAGAATCTGGTGTGGAATATCGGCTCGGGGACATCCGAGAACCGCTTAAGTATCTTGGACTATTTGATTTTGTCTGGGTCCGATTTGTGCTCGAATTCTACGGTTCAACCAGCTTCGATATTGTAAAAAACCTATCCTCACTATTGAAACCGGGAGGAATTCTCTGCCTCATCGATTTGGACTACAATTGCTTAACCCATTATGGCATTTCCGAAAAACTGGAGAAAGGCATTCGTGGAATCATGCAGACCCTTCAAGAGGTAAGTGACTTTGATGCTTATGCCGGGCGCAAACTCTATTCTTACCTCTATGATCTGGGATATCGGGAAGTCGAAATAGATGTATCAGTACATCACCTGATTTATGGACAAATCAACAAGATAGATGCGTATAATTGGGGAAAAAAGCTTGAAATTGCGGCTAAAAGCTCAGGCTATAACTTCGACGAGTTTGCAGGCGGATTTGAAGGTTTTCACGAGGAATGTAGCCAATTCTTTGAGGAAGAACGGAGATTTTCCTACACACCTATTATTGCATGTAGGGGTCGTAAGCCTTAATCTCCCCGTCTCTCCCATACAATTACGTGTCATTTAATCCTCTGTAAAGGAAGAAAGCCGGTGTCTAATTGAGCTTTTGATCCAAGATTTTTCTTACCTCTTTTAATAAAGTGGGTAGTTGCATCGGTTTACTGATAAATGCCGCGGCCCCATATTTCAATGTATCTTGCGCTGAAACGCTTGCCGTATAACCACTTGTGATAATAACCTTTACTCCCGGTTTAATTTTGATAAGTTCCAATAAACATTTTTGTCCACCCATGCCGGGCATAATTAAATCCAGCAGGACAAGGTCAATTCTTTCTTGATCATTTTTAAAAATTTCTATGGCCTCTTCACCGCTTTCAGCAGTCAGCGTATCGTAACCAAACTGGTTCAGTATGGCTTCGCCTGTTTCGAGAAGGGATTTTTCATCATCCACTATAAGGATCAGTTCATTACCGGTTGGTAGCTCCTCCTTTGACTCAGGTTTTGATATTTTTTCAGTATCGACCATTTTCATCGACGGGATATATATCTTAAAGGTTGTTCCCATGTTTGGTTTACTTTCGCAGATAATATAACCTCCATGGTTCTTCACGATACCGTAGACAACTGAAAGACCGAGCCCTGTCCCTTTCCCTGCCTCTTTTGTTGTAAAAAAGGGATCAAAAATATGTTCCAATACTTCTTTATCCATGCCGGGACCTGTGTCTGAAATACTCATGAGTACATAATCACCTGCTTTTACACGGAAGTTACCTTTATGGTAATCGTTCGCAATGGTGACGTTTTCTGTCTTTATGGTTAGTCTTCCGCCATCCGGCATTACGTCGTTCGCATTTACAGCCAGATTCATAATAACCTGTCCAATCTGAGAGAGATCTCCATTGATAATGTTTACATGATCAGTTAATTCGAGGTTGACAGTTGTCATTTTGGGCATAGTGTTTTTTAAGAGATCGAATAATTTTTCAATTTCATCGTTCAGGTCAACAAGTGTTAGCTTACTTTCCACCTTACGGCTGAAAATCATGAGTTCTTTAATAAGATCCGTGGATCTCTGGGTTAATTTGTTGATATTGGACAAATACTTCCAGTCCGGATCAGCTTCATTCTTCCTCATCAACAGAAGCTGGTTATAACTGCTGATAGCCTGCATGATGTTATTGAAATCATGAGCAAGACCACCGGTCAGAGTGCCAACGGCTTCCATTTTTGATGCGTGCTGGAGCTGTGCTTCCAGGCTTCGCTGTTCCGTGATATCTTTAAGGATACCAACGATTCCAATGACATTACCTTCCATGTCTATATTCGGAGCGCCATTCATATTGAATATCCGCTCGGAGCCATCCTTATTTAGTAAAATTCCATTGAAATCCTTGATCGTTTCCCTGGTATCTCTAACCCTTTTGAAATGATTTGTATAAGTCTTGATATCTTCTTTTCTTGCAAAGTCTATAAAATATTTTCCAATAACCTCTTCAAGCGTGTGTCCTAATATCTTTTCCCATGAGGGATTAACATAGGCAAAGGATCCATCAGTTCTCAGAGTATAGATAATATCAGGAGCATTTTCACTGAGGGCCCTGAACCTTTCTTCTCTTTCTTGAATCACCTTGTAAGCTCTTGCATTGTTAATGCTGATTCCAATCTGGGGAGCGATCCCCATCAAAAGACTCAAATCGCTCTGGCTGAATGGTTTTTTAGTCTGGACGTTGTCCACCGCTAAAATACCTTCTGATTTTCCTTCATATACTATAGGAACACAGATAAATGAATGGGTGCCCATTTTTTTAGCGAATTCGAGGGTCCTTTTTGAAAGATGCCTTTCGATTTCTTTCACATCATTGACCAGGAAAGGCTTCTTTTCTCTAAAGGCTACAACGAACTCTCCTTTCGAATGAGGATTGTCAAGATGAAAATCCATTTTTTTTAGAAATTCTTCCAGTTCAGGATTGTAACCATAACCGACAGTGTAAATTAGACGGTTCCTTTCCTTGTTGGCAAGCATAATCAGTCCCCGGTCGAAGTCGAGGCGTTTTTCGAGTGTTTCCATGGCATATTTGAGAAGCTTGTCGATATCCAAAATACTGGAGGTGGCCTGACCTATTTCCTGGATTAACAGAGATTCGTTGTAGCGTGTGTTTATTTCTTTTATAAGCAAATCAGCCGCATTGCCTTGACTTTCGATATTGTCGGCTAATTCCTTTCTTTCCAGATGGCTAGAGTAAAAAAAAATGCCTGATAAAAACAAGGCGGATGATAAAACAATGATGATCCAGTGGATAGTGGGTAGGAAGAAAAACAGGGCCGAAAAGGCAAGAACACCAAGAAGTGAGGAATAGATGGCAATTTGTTTACATTTTATGGAAGGTGGTTCATTCCACGTTACGATGTAACGGCAGTATTTGTCACCCCTGTGTATGCAATTAGGCTGTTCAACAACCGCATATTCTTTAGTGAAAATTTGAGCCATAGATTCAAACATCCCAATGCGGTTTTCACATTGGAAGGGTTCTTCTTTTATGCCTGGTTTTAGTGTCGCTGTAATTTCTATCTTATTTGAGGACAGCTTCTTTATCTTGAGGGTTATGTGGCGACTTATATTTGAGGCAACTTTTGCCAGCATCCAATAGGCTATTGATGGTTTAAGGAAGCCCGCAACATATTGACGTAAAATTCCAAATGACTGTGATCTGGCAATATAACGTCCAGCTTCTCGTGCAAGCTTCGGGTTGTTTGTGGTTTTAGCCAAAATCTCGTGAAATCGGTTGTGCTGATGTTGCGTGAGCCAGTGTCCTACATCTTCCAACTCATATTTGGGAATGCCTGCATAGTTGAGGATTTCATCAATATTTATCTCAGGGTACGCATCTTGTATATATTCTATGAAGGTACTTATTATCCTGCTGTTGTAAAGAGGAAGGTTATCCATAACGATTACCTGAATCTCATCCTGAAATTTTTCTCCATGTATTCCAGATATTCTGTTCCATAATGAGGAAGATTTAATATCCAGAGCTGATATTGCGTTTCAAAGGGGATATTCTGGCGTTCAGCATATTCGGAAGGATATATCAGAAGGGGAATATTTTCAGTATTATAGTTACCTGATAATTGGGATATGGCAATGGTAAGTATATCCCATGGCAAAAATTCCGGGTCGGTTACAATAATTTTTATGCCGTTTAAAAGTTCGGATAGATTAAACCCCAGGTCCGATTGATTTACAATAAGAAAAGCTACAGGGTCATCATCGCGGATTAGTGAATATGCCTTTAGTTTTCTTACGAAACCTTGTCTGCTGTAAATTGCTTCAACTGAATCATGGTCTGAATTTTCTTTTCCCAGACCGAGGACATCCATGAGAAGACCGCCGGATTGATATTTATAGAAAAGTCCAAGCTTCCATAGATCTATAGTAGTGCATTCCCGTAAACCCCAGTTTCCGGGAAGTTCTCCGTTGGGTAATTCTTTTGGCAAGACAAGATATGAAAATAGATCGAGAGAGCAACCCTGAGGATTTTCAAGGTGTCTGGCGAAACCGCCGAATACACGATCGATAATTCTATTTTCCGGTCGGAAATAAGTCATTACACAGTCCATCTTTGCCGATGGTAACCTGTAAACACCATTCAGGTAATGGATTATTTGTTTTAATACCATGAACCCGGTCAGTTTACTATCCATTGGTTTTGCAGCAAAATGATGAATCATCCAGGCCCGCTCATAGGCCCTTACCATTGCAATATGACCGTATATTTCCCCGTCTTTTTCATATGTAAAGTGCCGGGCTATCTCGGGATTTTCCTGATAAATTTTACGATAGGTTTCTTTGAAATCACTCCGGAAAGAGTGGATAAAATTATATTTTTTTGGGTATATGAAGCCCGTTTCAAAGAAGAATTCCCAGAGGGCGTCCATATCAACCTTACTGGATATATTATTGTAATGATCTGTCATTTGGTCAAGGATCTGAGTCAGTTTCGTAAATTCTCTTATGTCCATGTCAAGAATTGCCAGTCCACATCGAAATTTATTATCTTCCGCCTCCCTGCTGTAAATAACCTGGGCCTTGCATTTCATTTCGAATGCCCCGGCATATTTAATCTTAAGCTCGGGGATTATCATGCCAGGCATCAGGACGCCTTCTTTGATATTCTCGTAGACCGAAAACCCTGAATTGGAAATATCGTAAATCTCCCTCTTAATCTTTCTCTCAAAGAAAGGATGATTAAAACTAATGGTCGGTGGAGGGACAAGACGATGCCGGGGACTTCGGATCTTCGATTTTTTGAATCGTGTAATACTATCCTCTAAAGGGGCTAATACAATTTCCCTTCCCGTAATATCATTCATTTGACGGATGCACCGGCAGGAACCTGAAAAGAGAATATGCTTGTCCTTTCTCAAATGGACGATAGTTGGCACTTCAACATTGAACCAGATAAAGGGGGATGATGATTCGGGCAGGATTCGAACGCAAAAGGCCAGAGGGCTGAAATCTGCCAGGGTTCCTTTTACCAGAACCCCGTTCTGGATTATGTCGGCCCGGATATCCTGACAGATGTAACGCGTGGCTTTCCGCTGGCATATGTCATAACCTGAATCCGGGAGTTGGATGGTGAGGCCGGTCGGGTTCATCCTTTTTATTCTGCCAGGAACCAGGATGATAGACTGGCCATCTGCGATGATTAATTGTTGAAATCTATAATTTTCCAGATTTAGCTTAGCGGCATTTCCTTCTATCCATCGACATGTTACCTCATCATCTGTACATGGCTCCGGGCAAGCCTTTAGAAGAATTCCCTCTTCGTATTTTGGATGACTGAAATGGACAAAAAAATATCCCTCGGTGAAGTGAATGTAGTTGAGGGTATTAATTAATCGTTTTTGATCTATCGGCTTTGCGCATTCAAGTTTATTAATCAGATCCTGATGCCTGAACAGCCATGGCGGCACAAAAGGTTCTTCCTTCGAAATCGTGTTGAAATCTTGGGTACCAATAGCTCGAAGTTTCATTTTTTTTATTGTGCCCATTTTGCCATACGCTTGTACCGTCGTAACAGAAGGCGTAAAATCAGGTTTTTATAAATTTTCCCTAAACAGAAAAGATATGCAATATATAAACCAAAATATCCTAATTGTTTTGAAATGATAGTATTATGCCGCAAAATCATCCGTTTTTAATGTTGTATAAGTTGATCCCTGCGTAAACTCATAATAATTTGAGGATGGTACAATATATTGTATTTCTATTCCAGATCGCTACTACATATAGACATAAAATTCTTTAAAATACAAGTAAATTTTCGCCTGACAAAGGAGGATATAAATTGGAGCAATCGTTTTGGATAACCGATTATTCCACAAGCTCATTCGCACGGGATGAGTCCGGAAAAAATTGCTCGGGCTTGTGTTCAGGCACACACCACGAAACCAGCATGTGCAGGTTATTGTTGTGAGAGTCGAAGGATCCGGGGATTCGACTTTTGGCTTGAATTGTAAAAAGCTCCTCTATCATCATGATGGAGGAGCTTTCTCGTATCTTGGGAGCATTATGAGAACTATCTACATCGCAAAATGAAAAGTTAGTACATTGTGAAATTCGTAAAATATGTCGAGCTTACCTGGTGGTAGTTACCTATAACTCAGGGACTGGAGCCCCTTACGCGGCCGCACCTATGCAAGATTAATAAAAGAATCTTATCAACACGTATCAGGAATTTACACTTTCTTTCAGCTTCCGGGAGCATTTAAATGTGACCACTTTGCGGCTCGCCAGCATTAACTCATCTCCCGTTTGTGGATTCCGCCCTTTTCGAGGATTTTTCTGTTTGACTGACCATTTTCCGAATCCTGAGATGAGAGTGTCATTTCCATTTTCCAACTCTTTTTTCATCAGCTCAAACACGCTTTCAACAAGCTCCGTGCACCTTTCCTTTGAAAAGCCCGTATGCGCGTGAAGATTCTTTACGATTTCAGCTTTCGTGAGGGTCATAATATCTCCCTTTCCATTATTTTTTTACATTTTGGTATATTTACCAGAAAACAATTGTTAAATCAATAATATTTAGGTGTTATATTATTAATTTTTATTAAGGATGGCGGTGACACCCCTCTTTTACGAAAAAAAGGGGTATCACCACACAAATTCTTTTTATTTAGACATTAAAACACGACCGATTGTCATGATTTCCGCTTCCTTGGTACCCTCATAGAGTTCGAGGATCTTGGCGTCCCTGTACCATTTCTGGACGTTATATTCATCGATATAACCATAGCCTCCATGGAGTTCAACTGCGGCATTGGCACAGAATACGGCAGTCTCGCCACCCAGGAATTTAGCCATTGCCGCGAGGTGGTAGTCCGGCCTTCCTTCATCAATTAGCCAGGCGGCTTTATATACGAGATTCCTTAAGGATTCAATCTTGATCGCCATTTCTGTCAACTTTTTCATGCTGAGCTGATAGCTTCCGATGGGTTTGCCGAAGACAGTTCTTTCTTTGCAATATTTAATGGACTCATCAAGACAGCCCTGGGAAAGTCCAACCGCCTGACCGGATACCATGACCCTGGTCACATCGAAAAAGTGCATTAACTGGTAGAACCCCGCTCCTTCCTTGCCGATTAAATTTTCCTGGGGAACTCTTACGTCCTCAAAGGCAATTTCTGCCGTGTCGCTGGATCTGATCCCCATCTTCCCGGGGATTTTGTTTCTCGTAATACCCGGGAGATCAGCCGGTACAACGATCTGACTGAAGCTCTTGTGTACTTTCTCATCGGGATTTGTAATACATTGGACGAGCATCCAGTCACAAACCGACCCGTTCGTAATAAACATCTTGTTTCCGTTGATCACATAATCATTGCCGTCTTTTACAGCCCTTGTCTTGTATCCGGCCACGTCCGTACCCGCATTCGGCTCTGTAAATGCCCCGGCGCTTACCCACTCGCCACTGCAAACGGGGGGTATGTATTTTTTCTTCTGTTCCTCTGTGCCAAAAAAGAAGACACCTTCACAGCCAAATCCGGCGGCGTATACGTTGAGACCTATTCCCATGTCTATCCTCGAAATTTCTTCTGTAACGATGGTATTGCCCAGGATTCCAACTCCTGCTCCGCCGTATTCTTCAGGCACCCACGCGTTAACGAGACCGTTTTCCGCTGCTTTCTTCCGGATCTCCGGAGTATAAATTTCCTCCTCGTCACACTCTTTTGAAAAGGGTGCTATTTCTGCCTGGGCGAACTTGTACGCCATGTCCCTCAACATCTTCATTTCTTCTGATAATTCAAAATCCATTTTTTCCTCCTTGCTTTATTTATTCAAACATATTTTTTATAAATTACTTTAATTGACTCTTATTTCTTCAAGGTCGCTTATTAAACTGTAGTCTTGCCCTCAAGTAAGCTGTTTCAAAAATCCCTTTTTAATCATCATACAGATGATTACTTACCCGGGAACAGTCAGGTGTTTTTCCCTTCGGCGACAAGTTTATCCTCCTGATTTTTAATCGTCCACTTATACGTGATCAATCCCCCGCCTCGTTTTGACTCTTTTTTGTTCAGGGGTTCAACCTCGGCGGAAATTCGATCGCCTGGTAAAACTGGTGTCCTGAAAGAAATGTCAGTTGCACCCGTCCATACGGCATCGGCCAGAAATCCCTGCTTGGCCATAAGGCCCATCATGGATGCAATAAGATACGGTCCCGGAGTGACCCTGTCTTTAAAGCCCCATCCCTTTGCAAATTCGGCATCCAGGAAACCGGGTAGATCCATTCCGGACAACTGGGCGAATAAATCAATCTCAGTTCCGGTAATCGGTTTCGTGGTGACTGATTTGTATACCTTTCCTTCCTCAATCTCTTCATAAAACATATGAACACCTCCTTTTTGATTAAACCTTAATGGATGAGATTCGTGATACTTTTATAAATATCATTTATATTTTCCTGTATGTTTCCCTCATCCCTCAGGTAAGAATAAAGTTTCATAAATTCGGAGGGCATCTTACGGCTTATCAATTCATCAAGGTAAGTAAGCTCATAATAAACCTTTTTCATTTCGAAAAAAGGATCGTCTTTATGTGTAAGATAAGTGATATCTCTTGCTGCGTTACAGAGCTGTAATATCTGGTCGATGTCAAGGTCTTCATAAGATTCAAAATAGTAGATGCCCTGGGATTCCCTGAATTTTCCATCCCGCTCGAGTTCCTCTTTGATCGGTGTGCCCGGATAAGGAGTAAGGGTTTCTGCATAAACGATTTCCGCACCGTTCTCGTACAGCCTTTTGGCAAGGCTTATTGTCTGCCTCATTGTTTCAACTGTATCCTTTGGGCCGTAAAGAATAAAATTGACGACAGGTGCCAGGTTTTGCTCGACGCAGTAGGAAACACCTTTGTAAATATCATCAGGTGTTATCTCTTTGCGATAATAATCCAGAATCTCCTCTGATCCGGATTCCGCGCCGACATAGAGCCCCCTGAATCCGGCATCACTCAAAATTTGAGCCATAACAGGAGTCCTGCAAATGTCGTCAATCCTGCCCTCTGCATAAAAAACGACTTTTTCGTGTAACCTGCGCCGGATGATCTCACCACATAGATGTTGTACCCTCTTGAGACTGAAGGTAAAATTGTCATCCGTGAACATAATCCGCTTCGCCCCACAACCGACAAGACTTTCAATTTCATCAATCACGTTACTTACGCTTCGTGTCCTGACGATCTTGTGATAGAGCGATTGGATCGAACAAAAAGAACAATTGTGAAAACAGCCCCTGCTCGATGAAATACTCCTCGTCCTGTAGCCTTCGTTTTTCACTAAATCGTGCGCAGGTAAGGGGAAAGAATCCAGATCTCTCGTAAATTTTCTGTCCCTGTTATGAACAACATTTCCACCATTTCTAAGGCTAACCCCCTCTATGTTTACAAAGGGCATATTATGGAGAAAATTCTGTGTGGCTTCCAAAAAGGAAATCTCCCCTTCACCTCTGACGATGACATCAACATCCTTATATCTCTCCAGTATTGAATCAGAAAGAACAGTTGCATGAATGCCTCCCATGACCGTCAATATGTCCGGATCAACTTCCTTAACCGTCTGGCAAACTTTAAGTGCCGATTCAAAACTGTTTGACATGGATGTAACTCCGACAATCTCTGGCTTGTCTGCTTGTAGTTGGGTCAATAAATAATCGTAGACAAGGGGGGAGGGATGAACATCCAAGTCTATAATGGAAACACTTATATCATTTTTCAGAAGGACTGCAGCAATACATTCCAGCCCTAAAGGGGGAATCTCGCCTTTGCCATCGTATTTTGGATTAACAAGGAGAACATTCATTTCAAGAGACCTGAGGTGTTAGGGGGTCAGATCAAAAAGCAAGACCCGACCCCACTAATGCTACTTCCCTTCGAATAAATCTTTGTAGGTCACGCGCATGTCTCTCTTCAAAATCTTCCCCGTGGGCGTCTTCGGAAGCGCGTCTAAAAATATCACACCTTTCGGGACTTTAAACATTGCAAGTTCCTTCTTGCAGTGTTCAATTATTTCTTCCTCGGTTATCGTCTCTCCCGCCTTGGGAACGATAACGGCTGTTACCGCCTCGACCCACTTCGGATGATATACACCGATAACGGCTACCTCCTGGACCCGTTTGTCCAGATAAATAGCATCCTCCACCTCACGGGTCGGTACATTTTCACCGCCCGTTTTGATCATATCCTTCTTTCGATCAACCACTTCGATATACCTGTCTTCATCCAGGACGCCCAGGTCGCCGGAGTGGAACCAGCCCCCCTTCATGGCTTCTTCCGTCTTTTCCGGTTCCTTGAAGTACATTATCAGGGCATGTGCGCCTTTTCCGCAGATCTCTCCGGGAACGCCCGGCTTTTCGATGACGTTGAATTGATCATCCTCCAGCCTCGTTTCCATGTTCAACCCCCCCATGCCGGCAGATCCAAGCTTGGACGTGGCATCCTTTGCCTTCAGAATCGTATGATAAGGCGCAAGTTCTGTTTGCCCGTAGTAATTATAGATTTTTACGCCGGGCAACCGCTCAATGAGTTCCTTTAAGATATCAAGGGGCATAATAGAGGCGCCGTAATAGCACTTCTTGAGACTGGAAAGATCATACTTATCAAAATCGGGATGTCTCAGTAAGCCTATCCATACCGTCGGCGGTGTGAAAAGCATTGTTGCTTTATATTTTTCCACGTTTTTGATTATCTGCCCGAGATCCGGGGCCATCAGTACATTGGTCCCTCCCAGCCAGAATACGGGATTCATAAACACATCACGCTGGGCGCAGTGGTAAATGGGAAGGGCATTGATACAGATATCGTCGTCGTCATACTGACCGTCCACGATGCATCCTACATATTGCGCCATCAGCGCCTGGTTGCTTATGATAACCCCTTTCGGCAGGGCTTCCGTCCCGCTTGTATAGGTCATCTGACAGGGATCTTCAATGTGTAGAATTGTATCCGGCTCATCGGCGGGATATGCCTTGTACCATTCATCAAAATCCTTGAATTTGTCATCTATCGGCGGCTTGCCGGCTCCCTGATTTGACCATATCAGGGTCTTTACGGTAGGCATTTCATCAAGAACATCTTTCACCAGATCATAAAGAGTATCCTCGACAATAAAAACCGTGCTTTCCGAGTGATTGATACAGTACGAAATATCCTTGCCACGGAGCATGTAATTTACTGCCAGATAGATGGCTCCTATTTTACAGCAACCGAACCACGTCAGGACATGATGAATCGTATTGTGGGCCAGGATGGCCACACGGTCGTACTTTTCTACACCGAGGTCTGTCAGGGCATTTGCAACACGATTGCATTCATCCTCCAGTTCCGCGTAGGTAAGGCTCATATCACCGAAAATCACGGCCTTTTTATCAGGATAATGGTAAGCGCTCCGGCGGATCATATCGGCGATGACCCAGCGGTTTGTCTTGTTGTATCGATCCATAAGGAATTCGACATTTTCCTTGTTGATGACACTGAAACGCGCCTTCTCCTCTTCTGTTAACGGTTTAAAATTTTCTACCATCTTTTTTGTGTTCCTCCTTTTTTGCCTTTTTTAATCCACAGATTATTTTAATGCGGCAAAGCCGCAAGGGCTGAGCAATGAGCAATTAGCAATGAGGACTAAATGCCAAAAGTTCTCCCTTCTCCTTTCTCCTTTCTCCTTGAACCTTGAACCTTTGTCCTTTAGCCTTCGCCCTATAACCTATTTCGTATAATCATACACCCCTTTGCCGGTCTTTCTTCCGTAACGTCCCGCCCTTACCAATTGCACGAGGAGCGGGGCAGGTCTGTATTTGTCTCCAAGTTCCTTATGGAGCCCCTCTATGACATGAAGTAATGTTTCATTACCTACAAGATCCGACAGGGCCAGCGGTCCGATGGGGTGATTACAACCAAGTACCATTCCTTTGTCGATATCTTCCGCACTGGCAATACCCTCACCCAGGGCAAAGAATGCCTCATTTAACATGGTACAGAGGACCCTGTTTACCGCAAAGGCAGGGGCTTCATTAACTACAATGGTTTCCTTTCCGATCTTTTTACCCCATTCTAAGGCAGCTTTAAGTGTCTCATCAGAGGTTTCATAGGCCTTTATGACTTCCAGGAGTTTCATTACCGGGACGGGATTAAAGAAGTGGGTACCGATAAATTTGTCAGGTCGTTTTGTAATAGTGGCCATTTCAGTGAGACTGAGACCGGATGTGTTGCTGAAAAAGAGACAGTGGTCAGGTACGATTTCTTCCAGTTCCTGATACACTTTCTTTTTTACATCCATCACTTCTATAACAACCTCGACGACCAGATCGGCATCACCGGCTGCCTCTTTAAGATCCAATGTGGGCTTGAGCCTTCCCAGGATTGCATCCATCTCATCCTGAGCCATCTTTCCTTTTTCCACGCTACGGCTCAGATTTTTTTTGATGGTATTCATTCCTCCGTCAATAAACCGCTGTTCAATATCTCTCAGAGCCACTTCATAACCTGCCTGGGCACAAACCTGGGCAATACCGTTTCCCATCAACCCGGCTCCTAACACACATATCTTTTTGATCTCCATAAATATATTCCTCCCTTTATTTTATTACTATTAGGCTTTCGGGCGGAGATAAACGCCGCCCCTACCTGTCCGATTCACGAACAAATCCCGCAATTGGCGGGATTCATGTTACTTACCGCCCACGGACAAATAAATTTGTCTTCGGTGAACTCAGCCGAACCGTCCATGCCACCCGTCAATATAATTTGCTATAACTCGTTCCCAAATATACCTATGCTAACCACTGACATACTGGGGAATCCACCCAGATTATGAGTAAGGCCCAACCTTGGATTTTCTATCTGCCTTTTATCGGCCTTTCCCTGAAGCTGTTTATAGACTTCATAAATCATCCTCAAACCGGAGGCCCCGATGGGGTGCCCGAAACACTTTAACCCTCCATCTGTCTGGCAGGGTACCTTCCCGTCCAGATCAAAGAAGCCGGCTTCAATATCTTCCGCCGCTTTTCCCCGGGACGATATTTGAAGGTCCTCGTAGGTAACAAGCTCGGTTATGGAAAAACAGTCATGAACTTCCATCATGCTGATTTCCTCCCGGGGATTGGTTATTCCCGCTTCTTCGTATGCCTTGATCCCCCCGCGGAAGGTTGTTTCGACGTGAGCGCAATCCCAGCTCTGGTGTGCCATCTCTTCGCCCGATGTTACGGCTATCTGGAGAGCCTTTACATAAATTGGATCAGGTCTGAAATTCTTGGCCATATCAGCACGACATACAATAGCGCAGGCTGCGCCATCACTCACACCACAACAATCGAAAAGCCCAAGAGGCCAGGCAACGATGGGGGCTTTCATGATCTTTTCGATGGGAACCTCTACTCTCAAATGAGCTTTCGGATTGAGGGTTCCATTATGATGGCTTTTCGCGGATATATGAGCCAGAGCCCTTTTCCCCTCTTCGGGAGAGAGACCGTATTTATCAAAATATGTTGTTGCCATCATGGCAAAACCACCCGGTGCTGTCATATTTGGGAATAAGGTTCTGTTTTCCGAACCCAGTAAATTTCCGAAGTCGGGAAGGCCTCCATAGCCCGTGTCTTTTAATTTTTCAGCGCCGAATGCAAGGGCGATGTCACACGATCCTGATGCGACAGCATAACAGGCACCTCTGAACGATTCCGTGCCGCTTGCACAGAAGTTTTCTACTCTGGTCACGGGTAAAAAAGGCAACTTTAGTGCTTTCGGAAGTGCCAGAGCACTCTTTCCCACACTTACTTCATCAAAACACGTTGCAAGCCATGCCGCATCGATGTCCTTTTTCTCTATCCCGGCATCTTCCGTAGCTTCCTGAAATGCTTCAACAATCAAATCGGCTGCACTCTTATCCCAGAGTTCGCCGAATTTAGTACAACCCATTCCTATTATAGCAACTTCGTTTTTAATTCCTTTCGCCATCTTATGTCTCCTCCTGATATATTTGAAAGAAGTTAAAATGAGGAATTCAGAATAAGAGACTTATACTCAATGCTCCTGATATCTGACTCCTGACCCCTGTCTCCTGTCTCCTTATCTCACCGGCACCGCCTTCCAGTAATAACCGTAAAATCCTCTCTGCGGATCCTGGTATTTCCTGCGAAATGACATGGAAACGGGCACCCCGACAGTAAGGGTCTCAAGTTCGCAATCAGTCAGATCGATGAATATTCTGCCTCCCTCCGGGAAATCGACCAGTCCGTAGATCTGGGGTGGGTCCCAGCTAAAGGCAAGGTTGTCGCCTGTGTAAGACGTGAGGGTAGCTGTCTTATCGGAGAAACGGTAGTCTTCCATCTGATCAATGGCGCCACATTCAGGATTTACGCATACCCTCTGCCGGGGATACTGAGGTGTTCCACATTCTGTGCATCGCGAACCGACGAGTGCTGAAATCCCCCTGCCTTCTCTCCAGAGGACACTCATCGCCGTGGGAGAAATTTCTTCTCCCCGTATTCCTGCCTCAATGGGTATAAGGTTTTTGAAGACCAGATATTTTCCGTACGTTGTCAGGTCATTCCGTTCAGCAAGATGATCCGCGATACCTTTTCTTCCTTTTTGTACCTTTTGTATTTCATCGGTTACCTCGAAAAAGAGGGCATCGCTGCCACTGCCATAGCTTAGTACAAGAATCTTATCTCCGGGGTTTGCTTCTTCGAGTGCTGCCGACAGCATCAACAGGGGCATTGCCGTACCGGTATCACCGACATTTGACACCAGATTATCCTGAATCTGCTCAGGTTGAGCGCCGAAAGCCTTTACCAGCCCCCTCAATGCAGCTGCAACAGGGCACGCGATAATGATCTTGGCGAAATCAGCGATCTTTAAATTATATTTCTGAGCCAGACCGAGGGCTGCTTCGGGGATAATCTTCATGTATCCCTCGTCCCGTATCCATCGTTCTTCCCAGCCATGACTGAATCGCTCTTCCGATATTCGGCGGTAATCGACAAAATCGTGTGAAACTGAAAAAGACCCCTTGAATTCAGCTATCACTCCTTCTGTGCCGGCTAACAGGGCTGCGGCACCATCGCCAAAGGTGTGTTCCTGTGAGCTTCCGGGTTTTCCGACTCTGCTGTCACTCGCACAGACCATGATCGAATCACCATTGCGTGCAGCATCCAGTGCCGATAATAGGGCAGTTGTCCCCGATTTTAGAGAACCGCTGAAGTCAGCCGTTCGTATGCCCGCATTGAGATCGAGAGCTTCAGTAACGATGGTGGAATTTTGCCTTTGCGCAAAGGGAAGAGATGTGGAAGCTAAAAAGAGTCCGTCAACAGAATTCCTGGGCATATCTGTCAGACAATCAATTGCGGCCGATACTGCCATTGTTATTGAATCTTCATCATGGCTTGCGATCGCCTTTTCACCTCTTGCTACACCAGCCGTTGCGGGATTGAACCATCCCAGCTGGTCAAAAATAATTTTTCGATTCATTCTGTACCAGGGGATGTAAGCGCCGTAAGACGTGATACCAACCATAGTTTCATTCCTCCTTCGTGATTGTGTGTTTTGGTTTTTAAAGGTTTGTATCAAAATTTCAGAATTTCAGATGTTTCCTTACTTGAATAATTAACCTGAAAAGATATTTTGACCCGAATATTAAATGTGTTGGCTTAAGAGTGGAACAGCATGAAATATGCCAATTTTAAAAGTTATATTTATTAATAATTATAATGGCTTAAAAAATATAATCGTATATGCTGAAGCCTTTCGAGTCATTATATGGGCAATAGTTATTTTATGGACGTTTAAAAGATCCTGTATTGAGCCACCCACCTCCATCGTAAAGTGATGGAGGTGGGTGACAAAGATTAGATGGTAGTTTTAAATTACACTTTTTTCCTCCAGCTCTCCCAGTTTTACGGGACCGTATCCGAGATAATTGAGATAGACATACCCGTTGTCAGCGCCGACTGGACGACATACCCATTTGGTTCTTGGTGGCGTTTCTGTTGCCTTCCACTGGGCTTGTGCACAGACAATTGACCCGTAAACCGGATCTTGAACCGGAGTAAACATGCCTCGTTCTATCCAGTTTTTATCGTGCATTGTTTGCCAGGGTGGTACGATTTCCGCCACAACCGGGGTAATGGGGGCAAGGCGACCGCTCTTTGCGTATTCAATAGATTTTTCTGTCAATTCCTGGCTGGTGAACTGTGACGTCAAGGGGTTGATCATAGCCTGGTATTTAAACTGCCAGTCTTCCTTCATGAATGGCGCCAGGGTATCCCACTCGTCAGCGCCCCATTCATCCCATTTGCCGAGGATATCTACGAAGCCTTTCCACATTTCAAGACGCAAGCCACCCAGGAACACACCGCCATCCTTGGTCGGGAAGAATCCGTAAAGCCAGAGAGCGGTGTCGAGGCTGCCGAAACGTTCCGTGATGTGACATTGATCGCCGTACCAGTGCAGGGCATAATCATTGAGCCGTTCGTAAGCCTCTGCTGATGCCACATCAATTGCCTGCCCTTCACCGGTTAACTCTCTGTAATGCACCGCAGCCAGGATACCCGTGGTGGCAAATGCGCCTCCCACGCACCACGCAATCCATGGCCCCGCCTTTGTGGGGACCGCCCACGGCATGTCATCATACGTCTTTCCTTCAGTTAAGAACTCACCGGTTTGATATTGAATGCTTGAGCGGGCCTGTGCCACGTTATCATAATCGAACTGTTTTCTTTTGCTGTCACTACCAAACTGACCGTGAGCTGTAATCGAGGCGAAAATAAGTCTCGGGTTGATTTTGCTGAGTTCGTCATAGCCGATGCCCCATTCATCCATCTGTCCGGCCGGATAGGTTTCAATTACGATATCCGCCTGACCAGCGAGGGACTTGAAGATCTCACGGCCTTCTTCTTTCTCAAGGTCCAGCGTAACATGGTACTTGTTCCTGCCCTCTTGCAGGTAAGCGAGTCCCGTATCCTTGTTCATAATTCCGTCAGGTGAGTATGTCCTGACAAGATCGCCTCCGGGAGGTTCGATTCGGATGGTTTCGGCGCCTAATTCCGCCAGAAGTGATGAACAATAGCAACCCGCCATGCTGCGGGAGCTTACATCCAGCACTACCAGATCATCCAGGGCCTCCGGTTTTTCAAAGTTTTTTGCGGGATCATCCATGGATTTGACATGATCCGCCCAATCTGCCCATTTTGCTCTTGTATAATCTGCCATCTTTCATCACCTCCTTAATATGGTGCCGTATTTTCCGTCCCAGTCGGCGGGTGGGCGGCGACCCTGCATATCCTTCCATTTTCCGAGAACTCCGTGTGTGTATAGTTCATCGATTTGTGTCTGGCTTCTTCCCAGAATCTTTGTCATGACATATTCGTTGTCAAACCCCACGGGTCTCACTGTCCATTTGATTTTAGGCGGGGTCTTTGACATCATTACGGGGAAACAGTGCTCTGCGTACTTGCCATACAGAGGATCGTCGATCTCCTTGACGAAGTCACGCTCCCGCCTGTTTGGATTTTCGTACATATCCTTTCCGGTGTGCACACGGCTGGCTGCAAAACCGTGTTTGATCCCCAGTTCTTCTACTTCATCGGCCGTTTTCGTGACAGCCCAGTCGGCGATGATCTTCAGAATTGCGAGGGCATTTTCCTCCTTAAGGCGGGTTATATGATCCTTAAATCTTGGATCTTCAGCCAGTTCCGGTTTGTCCATGGCTTCACACAGTCCCTTGAATTCATCGGGAGCCGGCGCCGCAATGGCTGAAAACTGATTGTCCGCGCAGAGGAACGTATCCGCCGGGCATATACACTGGTCTCTGTTTCCTGACGGTTCTGCACCCTTTCCTTTCAACTGTTGATAGGGCCAGATCCATTGCATGGCCCGCATGATGTTTTCGCTCTGGGACATTTCGATATACTGGCCTTTCCCCGTTTTCTTCCTGTGATGAAGTGCGGCAAGAACGGCTGTTTCCCCCATGAGACCACCGAAGTAGTCACAGATCCATATCCCCTGTTTGAGTGGCGGTTGCCCGGGAAAACTTGACATCCAGGCGTAACCGGAAAGTGCCTGGGCGGCGCCGTCATTAGATGGACGGTCTTCCTCGGCGTATTGACCCCACTGGCCGAAACCGTTCTTTTCGATGTAAATGATGCCGGGGTTGATTTTCTTGAGATCTTCGTATCCGATGTTCCACCGATTTGTCACCGCCGGCCTGAGATTAAATTCGACGATGTCGGCTTTGGCAACCAGTTCCTTGAAAATATCCTGGGCCATGTCGATGTGAAGATCAAGCGCCATGTAGTATTTGTTCGGATTGATGTGCATGAACATGGGACCCTGCTCTTTGTAAAACCAGTCAAATGGTTTTAACGAACGGGTAACATCTCCCGCGGGAGGCAATTCAATTTTGATAACCTCTGCGCCCATCTCACCAAGGAAAGAGGGTCCTGATGGCCCGAATAATAGAGTAACCAACTCGAGAACCCTCAGTCCCTTAAGTGGACCGGGTTTGCTGAACTTGTTCTTGACGTAGCCTTTAAAAGCTTCTGACATAAGCGTTCCCTCCTTTAAGGTTGATCTTTTGTCGTTTGTATAAAAAAGGCGAAAGGCTAAGGGTAAAAATCAGCAGACTTTGCAAATGCCTTGCCTTTTTCATACCTGGTTGTGAACTGCAGTTCATGAATGTTAATTGAGATGTATAGAAAAGAAATACAGATTTGAATTTATCACCCCCTATCTTTCTTATAATGTTAAAAAAACAAAACGGGTGTAACTCATTTAGTAGGTATTGTTTGAATAGAAAATATAAAATCAGAAAAACACGATCTGGAGTAAATCATAAAATTTGCGAATGCACAATATTTATTTTGGATATATTGCCTTGTAAGGCTCAAGGGCAAAGGGCAAAGGAGCAAGGAGCAAGGAGCAAGGAGCAAGGAGCAAGGTAAAAGGTTAAAGGTTAAAGGGGAAATATAATTTTGAATTTTGAATTCTTAATTTTGAATTAATTAAAAATTAAACATTGAGAATTAAGAATTAAAACAGGGTGGCATGGCGATAAAAAAGGGTGTAATTTCCACCATTTCAAATAAAATGGAAGAAAAAACACCCCTTTCAAATATGCTGCACTAATTTTCATAAATTTGGGGATGTAGCATTATCCCAGACTGCGCATGATATCTCTTGCAATGATCATTCTCTGTATCTCGTTGGTTCCTTCATAGATGGATGCAATGCGTGTGTCTCTGGTATAACGCTCTACGGGATATTCAGCGGTATAACCGTATCCCCCAAGCATCTGTACAGCGCAGCGGCACGCCTTTTCGGCGGCTTCCGTGGCAAAATACTTAGCCATGGATGACTCCCTGGCAAAGAACTCGGTATTTTCCTTCTGATATGCGGCATTCATGAGAAGAAGCCGCGCCGCTTCAAGCTCCGTGTAGCGTTCTGCAATCATCCACTGAATGGCCTGGAAGTTAACGATGGGCTGGCCGAACTGGATTCTGTCTTTCGCGTATCTCGTGGCGTAGTCCATTGCGGCAAGTCCAATTCCAAGGGCCATGGAGCCTATACCGATACGGCCGCCGGTCAGCTCCGCCACTGCTATCCTGAATCCGTCATTGAGTTTTCCCATAAGGCGATCTTCGGGGAAACGACAATTATCAAATATCAGCTCGTTTGTTACTGACGCCTTCTGACCCATCTTGTGCTCGGCTCTACCCACGGTGAAGCCCGGGTCATTCTGTTCTGAAATAAAGGTGCTAATGCCTTTGCCCTTTTTGGCTTCCTTATCCGTTACCGCCCACAGCACATAGCAACCGGCATATTCAGCGCTCGTTATGAAAATCTTGCTGCCGTTTACGACCCATTCATTTCCGTCAAGCACCGCATGAGTGCGCATATCGGAAGGATCAGAACCAGCAGAAGTCTCCGTCAGGGCAAAGCCCCCGGCAGAGTACTCACCTGAGCAGATCTTCGGTACGTATTTATTCTTTTGCTCATCACTGCCAACGGATTGAATAACCTCGGCAACCATGTTATTTACCGACATTGTAACTGCAGTAGATGCGCAGGCCCTGCCGATTTCCGTCATGGCCACGCTGAATGCAATCACCCCCGCTTCAGAACCACCATATTCGGCGCTTACGTTAATGCCCATGAGGCCGAGTTCGGCAAGCTTTTTAAGATTACCAAGAAATATCTTCTTGTTTTCTTCACTATAAGGATTCTCGTCGAGCTGTGCAGCCACCGGCGCCAGCTCGTTCTGTGCAAAGTTCCTCGCCGTATCCTGTATCAGTTTTTGTGTTTCTGTAAGTCTTAAATCCATTTCTCCTCCTTGACTTTTTATAATTTATTGCACATTGATCAAAGTTAAGTTCCAAAGTCAAGATATTATTGATGCATCATCCTAAGGTGAGATAAAAAGAGGGGGTGCAATCACCCCCTCTTTTAGTTTATGATTTTAGCTGTCGATGATTTTCTGGATATCCGGCGGATAGTCTACTTTCTGCGGCAGGAATATGAGCTCAGCGTCAACGAATTCTCTCAGAACAAACAATTCCCTGTAAGTGGGATGAGGAGTTTCGCCGGACAGTTTTGATACATTGATGTCGAAGCCACAGTTTTCCTTAACCTGTTCTACCGTGACACCGGGATGAGTAGTATCCAGATACATGATTCCCTCATCATCAAATTTGTAAGTAGCAAAATTGGAAACGACGCCACAGGGACCGGAGTTGGCAAACGGGGTGCCTGCCCAGACCTCCTTCTTCGGTTTCCACTTTCCATCCTTCCAGTCGGTGCACCACCAGCCGGGAGTAGTTGTATAATCGTTCCTCTCAAGGAATCTTCTCTTTTCCTGGAGGATGATATACGCTACCCTGTGGGACATCGTTCCGATATCGGAATTTCCCCCACTGCCCGTGAACCGGTGCGTCGGGGAGTAATAATCGCCGATAGATGTGACGTTGACTCCGCCGTACTTATCAATGGCGGCGCCTCCAAGGAATCCCAGTGATACAAAGCCCTGCTGGAGGTAGTAACCGAATGTATCTACCAGTCCGCCCAGGGATGAACTCATATTGGCGGCCCTCTGGTCGCACACAGACATGGGAACATGCATGGTTTTCCCGTCACAGATTCCTGCTTCATAGATAAGCAGGGCACCCGGCGCGACTGTCAGATTCGCTGTCATAATACCTACCATGGGGAGTCCCGTTCCCGCAAAGACGATGTCATCATTCCGGACCTCGTGAGCAATGGCAATTGCCATCAGTTCAGGGAGGATGAACTCTCCAGGTTTCGCTTCTTCATCAGGAATAAGATCAATTAATTCCATCAGTTCTTCAACAGATTTACTCATTTTCATTCCCCCTTTCTTTTAATAGCCGCTTCTTGCCACGGATAAAGGAATCGTTACCCTTGGTGCCGGTTTCTGGCCTCTCAGGATCCTTGTGCTGTAACCGAATGTACTGTCTGCCTTGAGTTCCATTAACCTCTTGGCACCCACCTTAATCATGAGGTCTTCCCAGCTTGCCGGACCGTATATCCATTCTTCGATCCACTTCTTCATATCCTCTTCATTTCTCGAGGCAGCGTCCATTCCACGCATGAACGGCGCATCATAATCATAGTAGAAGGGTACGGCGCTTGGATAGCCTCCGTATGGACATTCTACGATGGCGTCAACGGTGAAATAGGGGATCTGATTTGCATTCGGGTCTTTCCTCAGTTCAGATTCAGGGACGAGTTCTTCGCAGGTCAGGATGACCGTATCGCATGCAAAAACGAGTTCTTTATCGATAGTGCCGATGCCTCTCCATCTTGCCGTTCCCTTTTCACCGGCCTTTGCTACATGGATAAGGGCAATATCCGGTTTTGCAGCGGGTAACAGCATAACATCTCCGTGGCCCCAGAAAGGTTCTTCCATCTGTATAAACTTTTTCTTTGCTATTTTTGGATTACTGCCATCCCTGAGCCCAGCCTTTCCAAGGGCGTCATATTTCTCGTCATAGAGATCTGATCCCAGTGGCGCATAGTAGGGGATAAAGGGAGCGCCGATTGCACCGGCAAGAAATCTCATGGCGATGGCGCCATGTGAATAATCTTCCAGGATGACTTCACCCTTTTGATATCGTTTGTTAAGGTTGATGTCGAGTTTCCCCGCCATCTCGCCCCAGCCCATCCAGTCGGTTTCATAGATTTTCATGGCGCCGACTGTATTTAAGAGCCATGAACAAGCACTTCCATGCCTGTCCAGAACATGAAAGCCTTTTCTTCCCTGTCTTATCGCTTCCCACGTCAGGGCCATAGGGTTTCTGTTAAAGCCTGTAAAGCCGCTGAAAGCAATAACCTGGTCATCTTTTACGTACTTTTTTACCGCTTCCTCAAGCGATAAAATCTCTGCTTTTTTCGTTTTTTCACGAATTCTGGGCATAACTTCCCTCCTTCCAATATGTTAGTATGAATTACAACTACTTTGCCCAAATAACCTTTGATTTGAATTGAATTGCTCCACCTCCCTTCCTTCTGGAATCAAAAGATACCGGCATACATGTGCCGGCCTTTTCAAATTTTAATCCACAGATTACTCATATTCCCGTAATTTATGGGGTTGATTTTCCGAAACCTGTTTTGCTTGCATTATGAAATCGGCTGAAGGGCTTTCTGCAGTTTGCTCTGGTAAGATTCCGTTTTCGTATATGCCTGTGCCCCTGCATTGAGTAGCTATATTGAATAAGGTGTCAAGTGTCAAGGGAAAAAATGGGTCGTATCGATAATCTTATCCCTTTTGGCGGCGTGGTCAATTTTTCGAGGTTTTCTTAATGCTGACTTCTTCGGTCAGCTGTTGCAAGAAGTCGGGAGATATGTCTTTTATAATATCTTCCAAATCAATTTCCAGGATTTCACAAAATCCGCGGGTAAATCCCTCATAAAGCTTGATCAATCCACACACCCCTCCGTCTTCCAGACCCATGAGTAAACCATTTTCAATTGTCATGGTAACAAATTCATCATTTCCCAATTGGATAGATGATTTTTTGAGATAAGTTACATATTCAGAAGGGTCTATTATATCATTCTTCAGTAGAGAACTCAGTTGTACATAAACACAGTAACAATATTCCGCACGTTCCCTTATTTCTTTTTCAGAAAGCATATGCCGCACCTTATATGAAAGTCCCAATGTTTAAAATCCGGGGTCATAAGCCAACAATACTGACAATTCTTTACATGATATAATGACAAATGACAAAGAACAAATGTCAAAGTAAATTCAAAGTTCGAATGATAAAATTGTTAACAATAAATTTAACATTAAATCATTTGGATTTCATTTGACATTTTGATTTTGACATTTGGGTTTAGTGTCAACACAATATATCAGTAATTGTATGCTATCATCTTTCGTTATGTCAAAAGTTCATTGAGTTTATAGGGCATTAAAGAGTCTTTCACCCATTCTTGTTTTGTCAAAACAAAATACTTCCATACCGGGAACTATTGTTCTTACAGTTGGTATGCCGATTTCCGGTCTGGTCAGATCAACGGCAATGATCTTGTCAAAATCTCTGGCAACCAATTTGTCAATCGTGATCTTTATGTCCTGTAAGATATCATCGCTATATTCTGCCTTTATTTCAGCAAGCCCCTTCTGTTGATAAGAGTAGAAACGATAATCATCTCCATGGTCTTCGGCGGCGACGTCATCAAGATAGGTTGGTCGAAAACTTTCAATTCCGTGTTTTTGTATAAAAAGCCCTCTGGTTGTGGCAAGTTCCAGTAGAGCACGCGCCATGGCCACTTTCGGATCAAGATGGGCTCCGAAACCATCGATTGGAATCAAATTTTTATAAACCAGGTCATTGGAAAAAGCGGCAATAACCGGTATATTAATATCTGATGTAATATCCTTGGCTACAACTTCTATTTGAGCCTTTTGAAATTTTTCTACGATATTAATGATAAACTGATTATCGGTATGATCTTCTATAAACAGGGCTTCACGCGCGTCCCCTGTAAATTGTGTGAGGCTCCACGCATCTCTCTCAATGACTTCGGCCAATGCGTGAGATACCGCTTCCTCAATCGTATTACCTGCTGCGAGCCCGTTGGTATGAGTATTTAATAAAGATGGATTGTCCAGATGGTAGGGGTGGTATACGGTACATGCGGGGATCAGCATATCAGATTCAGTAACGAGATCAAATCCCCACATCCAGTGTAAATCCATATCATGATTATAACTGCTGAACCGGGGGATGATGAGTTCTTCCGGATTCAGTGTGTTATATTTTTTCCTTAAGGCATTGTAGCTCCCTTTTATGAGGTCTTTCATGTACTCATCTCTGAATTCAGAAGAATATCTTTCTGCTGATTCCATGGTCAATGAGACTTGCGCCTGAATCCGGGAAATGCCTTTCCCCGTGTGGTCTGTTTTTGAATTGTCCGGCCTTACCCTGTGGCAGGTAAAAACGGGTATTCCTAACCTGTCGAGATCGGTTGCTTCTCGGAATTCTTTCATTCCGAGGGTTTCTTTCATGCCTTCGATAAAGTTATGAGTTGCCTCGGGACTTTTGGAACGATGTGTTTCCAGGATATAAGCCTTTGGACATTTATTCAGAACGATCTTTGCCATAGAACCTCTCCAAAAAAATTTGAATATTACGCGAAACTCATACTGTAAATTATATGGAAAGTAAAGTGTTGAATCTCATTCGGTACAGATTGACTTTTCACGGTTATACATTTATGGTTGCTAATCTGTTGACGTTTCCGAGAAAGGGAGAAAATAAAATGGAGTAATGGCGTAATGGAGTGTTGGATTATGAACCCCCATTACTCCAGCATCTAATATTACGAATTTTTACGATTGGAGGTAAATATGAAAATTTCCGTAAAAAAAGGGGAACTTAAAAACAATCCGACTAAAGCCGTGGTTGTCGGCCATTTCGAAGACAATAAAAAACTCGAAGGAGATGCTGCGATTCTGGATAAAAGCTGTGACGGCCTTATCGGTGATTTGATCAAAGATGGAGTATTTCAGGGGAAGCTCTTTGAGACGGGGATTGTAAACACAAGAGGATTGATCAGGTCTAAAAGGGTAATTGTTGTTGGATTGGGGAAAAAAGATGAGTTTAACCTGGAAAAAGTGAGGGGTGTTTTTTCAAAGGCAGCGCGGACTGTACGAGACTTGAATATTAAAGACTTTTCTGCGTCCCTTAGTCTGGGTAAAACTGATTTACCCATCGATAAAGTGGCGGAATCTGCCGTCGAAGGAGTATTGCTTGGTGCTTACCGCTTTACCCCCTTCAAAACCGTTGATCGGGATCAGATCAAAGAATTAAATGAATTTGTGATAATGGAGACCAAAACCGACTCATTAAAAGTGATAAGGTCTGCTGTAAAGACGGGGGAGATTATCTCTCGTGCCGCTAATTATACAAGGGATCTTGTTGCAATGCCGTCCAACGAGATGACGCCATCGATCCTTGCCGATCAGGCTGAAAAAATGGCCGTGGAAAGACCAATCAAAGTAAAAATTATTAATGAACCTGCCATGAAAAAACTTGGCATGAACGCATTGCTCGGTGTGGCCAAGGGAAGTAATGAACCTCCGAAATTAATTGTTATGGAATACAACGGCGGGAAAAAGGGAGAACAGCCGGTTGTTCTGGTGGGTAAGGGAATCACCTTTGACAGCGGCGGGATTTCCATAAAACCGTCGGATCGCATGGATGAGATGAAAACAGATATGTCAGGTGGCGCGGCAGTCATCGGTACACTTATGGCTTCAGCCGACCTGAAGATTCCCTTAAATATTGTAGGAATTATTCCAGCCACGGAAAATCTACCCGGTGGAAAGGCATATAAACCGGGTGATATTCTAAAATCCATGTCCGGTAAAACAATAGAAATCATGAATACCGATGCCGAGGGGAGGGTAGTTCTAGCCGATGCCTTTGAATATGCAAACAAATATAAACCGGCTGCCATGATTGATATGGCAACGTTAACCGGCGCCTGTATTATAGCCTTGGGCGATCTGATTATCGGTATGATGGGAACAGATGAAAGATTGAAGAGTATGATCAGGGATGCCTCAGATGCTACCGGTGAAAAAGTATGGGAACTGCCACTCTGGAAAGAATATGACGAACTGATAAAGAGCGACGTGGCAGATGTTAAAAATACAGGGGGAAGGGCAGGCGGAACTATCACGGCCGCTCTCTTCCTGAGTAAGTTTGTTGGTGAATATCCATGGGTGCACCTCGACATCGCCGGACCTGCCTGGCTGAAGAAAGACAGACCTTATATCAATAAAGGTGCATCCGGTGTTGGTGTAAGACTTATGGTAGAACTATTGAGGAATTGGCCTCGGCAGAATATTTAATCCACAGATTACACGGATTACTCTAATCACTGTTTACTTTACTGTAAACTATTACGATGAATCGAATCCTTGAGATAAAAGATTTAAGAACATATTTCGAAACGAGGAACGGTACGGTCAGGGCTGTGGATGGCGTTGATCTGTCGATCAATAAGGGTGATACCCTGGGTGTTGTAGGGGAATCAGGATGCGGAAAAACTGTTCTGGCTCTTTCAATAATGCGCCTGATACCTGTGCCGCCCGGCAGGATAATCTCGGGAAGCATTCTTTTTAACGATGTTGATCTCCTTCGTCTTGATGACGAAGAAATTCGAATGCTCCGGGGCAAAGATATCTCTATGATATTTCAGGAACCCATGAACTCTCTAAATCCTGTATTGAAAGTGGGGGAGCAGGTTTCCGAGGTTATCAGGCTTCACCAGGGGCTGTCGAAGAGAGACGCCATGGATCGTGCTCTGGAGATGTTCCGGCTCGTAGGAATGCCTTCCCCGGAAGAGAGGCTGGGGAATTATCCTCATCAGATGAGCGGTGGTATGCGGCAAAGGGTCATGATTGCCATGGCCCTTTCCTGCAACCCCAGGTTGATGCTTGCGGATGAGCCGACAACTGCGCTGGACGTGACTATTCAGGCTCAAATAGTAGATCTTATCAATAAACTGAAGGATGATGTTGGAACATCGGTGATTCTCATTACCCACGATCTGGGTATTGTTGCCGAGGTGGCTCAGTTTTCAGCGGTCATGTATGCAGGCAAGGTGGTGGAGTATTCAAGTGTTGAGGGACTCTTTTCAGATCCTCTTCACCCTTATACTGTGGGTCTGATGGAGTCTATACCGAGACTTGATAAAACCTCTGATAGAATGAAATATTTAAAGGTGATACCGGGAGTCGTGCCGAATTTGTATGAACTGCCCCGGGGATGCAGTTTTCAGGAAAGATGTTCCCATACCATGGAGATTTGCAGAGAAAAAGAACCGGAACTTACCGAAAAGAAATCCGGACATCTTGTTCGATGTTGGAAGTATGAGTAAATAAGGGGATCAAGGTTCAAGGAACAAGGATTAAGGAACAAGGATATAAATACAATTTTGAATTTTAAATGTTGATGCATTCGTAAAAAGTCAAAAACTTGCCAATTTGTCATTCCCGCGAAAGCGGGAATCCAGTAATTACACGCAGTTATGGATTCCCGACTTCGACGTGAGCTCAGTCGAACGATCAGGTCGGGAATGACAAGACGACAGAAATTCGGACCTTTTACGAGACCATCAATGTTGAATTTTGAATTAATGATCAGGATTCAGGGAGGGTATTTGTTCCCTCCGAAAAATCATTTCTGCAGGGTGAATAACAGGTTTTTATGCAAACTGTTTTGTTGGATATTAAAAAATTGAAAAAATATTTTACTCTGGGAGGGGATTTTTTGTCGGGCAGCCGGGGAGTTGTAAGAGCCGTCGATGGAGTGGATTTGCGGATTTACAAAGGAGAAACCCTGGGTCTTGTTGGTGAAAGCGGTTGTGGAAAGACAACCCTTGGCCGGCTCATTACGAGACTTCAAGAACCCACCGAAGGGGAAATTATCTTTAATGGAGAAGACATCCTTCAATATTCGGGCAAGGAATTAAAAAATTTTAGAAAAAAGGTGCAGCTTATCTTTCAGGACCCCTACACATCTCTCAATCCCAGGAAGAATGCCGGTTTCATTATAGGAGAATCTTTTCTCGTCCATAAACTGGCCAGAGGGAAAGAACGGGAAGAAAAAACTGCTCGATTAATGGAAGTGGTGGGTTTGACAAGGGAGCAGATGAGTCGGTATCCTCATGAATTCAGCGGAGGTCAAAGACAGCGCATAGGAGTAGCGCGAGCTCTTGCCCTCAATCCCGAGCTTGTTGTTGCGGATGAACCCGTATCGGCGTTAGATGTGTCCATACAGGCCCAGATATTGAATTTGCTCAAAAAACTCCAGAGTGATTATAATCTTACATATCTTTTTATCAGCCATGATTTGAGTGTGATTGGCCATATGAGTGACAGGATTGCCGTCATGTATCTCGGAAAAATAGTGGAACTTGCAGATCGGCAGACCCTGTTTGACAATCCATATCATCCCTATACGGAGGCCCTTCTTTCCGCTGTGCCCGTACCTGATCCAGGAATGAAAAAAAGAAGAATTATTCTGAAGGGTGATATTCCAAGCCCTATTGATCCTCCATCGGGGTGTTCTTTCCATCCCCGCTGTCCTTATGTGATGGATATTTGTGTAGAAACAGAACCGGATTTCGTCGATAAGGGTAATGGGCGCTATGCAGCCTGCCATCTGAAAAAGTAAAAAATATTACTTGACGAATGAAAAGAAAAAAATTAAATAGCATCCCTTGTTTGACTGTTGTTCTTTTTCCGCTATAATAACAAAGATTAAACACAGCCTTGATCTGTTTGTTGAAACAAATAAAGCAGAATGCGCCCGTAGCTCAGCTGGATAGAGTCGCAGACTTCGAATCTGTTGGTCGTAGGTTCGAATCCTACCGGGCGTGCCAGAACTTTAATCGTTTAAAAGAATATATTGGGCCGCTAGCTCAGCTGGTAGAGCAACTGACTCTTAATCAGTAGGTTCGGAGTTCGACCCTCCGGCGGCTCACCATAAAAAGAAAGGAGTTATCTAATGAGAGATAACTCCTTTTGTTTTTTATTGCTTCTGTGATATTTGTGAACAGAATTCATTCCTTTAATTTTTTGATTTTGTTATAAGTATATAGTGATTAGCAGGAAAGCGATTGATAAGGGGGCAGAAATGAAAAAGAATATATTTTACGGGTGGTTATCGTGCTTAACCATTATACTGACGGTCATTTTCTTATGCACATCAGCACAGGCAGCCGAGTTTACGGCGGATATATTCGAGCGTGTATTTAATCACGACGTTACAGGAAAGATATACGTGAAGGACGCAAAATACCGCATGGACCAGGATGACAAAAAGACAGGAGAAAAACCTGTCATTATTGTTGATAGGCAAGGGGGCTTTACAAGGCTTCTCAATACGGAAGCAAAACAATACCAGGAGGTCAAGAATTTTACATTTCAGGCTTTCATGGTCGATCCGTTCCAGTCTCTTGCGAAGTGGGACAGTGTTTTGCAAAAGAAAAAGGTTGGTACCGAATCGGTGGCAGGGTACGTGTGTGATAAGTATGAGTATTATGACGGTACAGCTAAACTTGCTGAGGCATGGGTTTCCAGAGACCTCAAATTTTCCTTGAAGGTGTTCATTAAAAGTGGACGTAATGATGGAAGTATAAAGGTGAAAACCAATATTGGCGACACGACTGTGGAGCTGAGCAATATCAGGGAAGTTCCCGTGAATGTCACTCTGTTTGAAATTCCTGCGGGCTATGCCAAAGCGGAAGAACCGAAACGTCCAGCCGGGAAGAAACAGGTTTCATTGTCCTCGGTCTCGGGTACGGTGAAAGGGAAAGCACCCTGGGGACGCCGCATTGCCGCCGGGGGAGAGATGAGGGTGGCGGTGAACCCTGAACAATCGGTTCAGCTGAAGGTAAAGAACCTGGTCAAGGAGGAATCAGTATTTACAGTGAAGGCCTTCAGGCAGGGAAAGGCCATAGATGTAGACATACCCGAAACCTGTTCTCTGAAAAGAAAAGGGCAAACCAGGGAAATGTTGTTAGGTCTCCAGAATAAAGCTGAAGAAGTCTCTGTCCGGGTGGAAAAGGGGTTGGTCTTGGCCATCGTAACGGCAAAGCCATCAGCCTTTGCCAGGGAAACGGTCAAGGAACTCTTTCTCATGGGTTCGGGACAGGGCTTTTTCATAGATTCCAGGAGGAAACTTTCCGTAACGTTGACCGGTGACAGTCAGGATGGTCCTGATTCCGAGGTCAAGATAACTTTTTACAGAGGAAGCTACAAGGACAAGCTTCTCGAAGAAAAATTTATTCTCAAGAATGGAAAGTCAAAATCCTGGGAATTTGCCCCGGATAAAAAGATACAAACGCTTGAAGTTGTCGTCAATCACGAGGGAGCTGTAAAGTTCAGACTTGAGCAGCCCGCGCCGGTACAGACAACACCAAAACACAGGATTATAGCCAGGCCGAAGCCCCGATTAATGACACATACCTTTGACCTCAAAAAGCCGTCGGGACACGGTGAAATTTTATATCCGGGGAAAAAGCTGGTAATTACTATAACCGGTGATAGTCCGAGCCGTTCTGTTTCCCGGGGAGATTTTACCCTCTATATGGGAACTAACTACCAGGGCAAAATAGAAACAATCAAGTACTCCGTCAATCACGGTCAGTCGAAATATTGGGAATTCTCCCAGGATAAACAAGCAGGGTCCATTAACCTGTATCTTCTCAGGGGAGGCGTGAAGGTAAAACTTGATCAGTCTCCGGGTGCTGCCGGCATTCCGAGCACCGCGGTGGCACAGCCTGCTGTAACGACTCCGACTGCCAGCGTTCCTGCCGGGAAGGACAAATCCAAACCTGCAGGTCCCCGGCTTTCAAAGGAAGAAAGCAAAACAAT
>Ga0268277_1000164_pt1 | contig 54808 bp, 64 predicted proteins | sample saktaG_5_FD_190132 | JGI IMG/M metagenome (GOLD analysis project Ga0268277, IMG submission 190132) | Saline water microbial communities from Sakinaw Lake, British Columbia, Canada - sak_2010_1_5_50m | ecosystem: Environmental > Aquatic > Non-marine Saline and Alkaline > Saline ... | reverse complement strand
GGAGCATTGGAAAATGCAAGTGTTTCTGCATGGGATGTGTTAAGTAATTCATATGGAAGTGTGAATACGAGTTCAAGCGGGGCGGGAAGATTAACTTTGCTTGAATATACTCAGAATTCTACAACTAAAACTTATTCTACTCCTTATTCTGTGAATGTGAGCAAGACAAATTATGCTACTTATGCTAATAATTCTGTGAACTTTTCAAATAATATTTTCATGAATATACAATTAAATTTTTCAAATGTTGCTCCAACCAATCCTATTGTTTATATTAATTCAAGTGATGGAATGAATAAAACTAATTCCAGTTTGAATTGTTATTCCACTATAATTGATGCAGACAATAATACTATGAATGTTTCGGTTCAGTGGTATAGGAATGATGTTTTGAATTTGAGTGTTGATTATAATAATAGTTATGCAAATGGAACTTTGTTTAATGCTGTTCTTGGTTCTGGGAATACAACTAAAGGCCAGAATTGGAGTTGCGGAATGAGGCTTTACGATGGAACAGCTTATTCTGACTGGGGTAATTCTTCTAATTTAACGATATTAAATTCTCTTCCTGTTGTTACTTTAAGCAGCCCTGAAAATGGAAATTCAACAACAGACACAACACCCACCTTTGAATGGAATGGAAATGACGCAGATTCGGATTCATTGACTTATGAGATTAATCTTACTTGCCATCATGTCCTTGGTGGAGAGTGTTCAGATGATAACAGAAATGCTTCTGGAATTTCAGCAGAGAGTTACACTTTTGTGGGCGATTTAATATATTTCTATGATAATCAGTATTACTATACTTGGAAGGTAAGAGGGTATGATGGAACGAGTTATGGCGCATGGAGCAGTGAGTGGGCTATTAATATTTCTGCAATTGCGGATATTATTCTTGTAAATGACCTAGTAGACTTCGGATTAAAAAATGTTTCATATTACCCTAATTATGAGGATAACACCAGTGACGACTCCCCAGCAGCATTTGTAATTGAAAATATTGGGACATCCGTCCTGAATATTAGCATTAATGCTTCTTCATTGTGGCAGTCTGTGACAAATGAAAGTGATTATTATCAGTTAAAAGTAGGAAATTCTTCGGGTTATGAAGGCGCATTTGATTGGCTTTCTTCGTTAGTAAGCTGGACACAAATGCCTATTACCGGGAGTGCTGTTGCTATTAGTAATTTGAATTATACTTTAAATAAATCAAGAGCGAGGGTAGATGTACATATCCGGGTTCCTTCAAATGAGCCTCCCGGAACAAGAGACTCAACCGTGGTATTTACCTCAAGTTTAGCAGAATGATGAATAAAAAAATTTATGCGGTCGATTTAGTCTTGATAGTTGGAAGTTTAATAGGGCTTATTTTATTAGGAAGTTATGCTAGGCCTTTGGTAATTGCTCCTATTAATGATTATGAGACTTCAAAACCTATTTTATTTTCAATTGAAAAGGCGGATAGAATTATTATTGATGATAACCTTGAATTTTCAAGTCCAGATGAATTTAATGCAGAGGAAGGGCTTACAATTAATCTTAAACCTGGCGTTTACTTTTGGAAGGCTGTAAGCAATGTTGGACTAAAAAGTGATGTGAGAAAGCTTACCATTAACTCGGAGATTGATTTAAGATTAAGAAAGGCTGATAAGGGTTACGATATTATTAATGCTGGAAATGTGAATTTAAATGTGGATATTTATAATGGGACAAGACTTATCGATTCTATTAGTGTATTGTCTGGGGGCGAGGAGAATGCTGAAGGAAATAAATTTGTAGGGGTGGAAAATGAATAAAAAACATATCTTTGCAATTTGTATTGTTTTTGTATTGCTAATTATTGGAAATGTTTCAGCATTAGGAGTTACTCCTGCTAGAACTACTCTTGACTTTTCACCAGGATTGAAGAAGAGTGTTTCGTTCTCAGTTATTAATTCTGAGAAAAAAGAGGTAAATATCCTTGTTGCTGTTCAGGGAAGTCTGAAGGATAATATTGTTTTGAGTCAAAAGGCTTTTTCAATGTCCAAAGATGATGAATCAAGGCAAATGAGTTATGATATCTCCCTGCCGGATAAGATGGAGCCCGGGCTTCATACGGGGGAGATAGTTGTTTTACAGCTTCCTGAGGAATCAGGACTTAGTGAGGCGTCTGTTGGGGCTGCGCTTGCAGTTATTACTCAGGTTTATGTTTATGTTCCTTATCCTGGAAAGTATGCAGATGCTAGCTTTAATATTATTAATGCAAATTCAGGGGAAGATGCTACATTTATAATTCCAGTAATTTCAAGAGGTGAATTTGACTTGGCAAGTGTAAGGGCCAATATAGATGTCTATAATAAATTAAATGAAAAAGTTGCAAGTTTTGATACCGATACTGTTTCAATTGAAAGCGGGAAAAGGAAGGAAATTGTTTATAAATGGAAAGCAGATGTCCCTGTTGGAACTTATAGAGCTGTTGCAACTTTGATTTATGACGGAGAGACATTAAATCTTGAAAAAGAGTTTAATATTGGGAATCAGGAGCTTGACTTAATAAGCGTTAATGTAAATGATTTTAGTCTTGGGGATATTGCTAAGTTTGAAATGCTCGTTGAGAATAAATGGAGTGAGCCTTTATCTGAGGCATATATACAGACCCAGGTATTTAATGATAAGCAGGAGATTATGGCTGATTTCAAATCTTCTACTTATGATATTTCTGCACTTACAAAAAAGATAATGGTCTCTTATTGGGATACGGCTGGAGTGAAAACAGGGACTTATAACGCTAAGATGATTTTGAAATATGCTGGGAAGACAAATGAGAAAAATGTCCAGATGAAAGTCGGAGATAGCAGCATCGAGGTTATTGGGTTGGGTTATGTTATTTCTGAAGGCTCTTCTGGAAGCAGTAATAGTCTAGTTACTATATTAGTTATTGCGATAGTTGTGCTTATACTTATTAATTTGTTATGGTTCTTTATTTTGAGAAAAAGGCTGAAGAAGTAATCTTTATATATATTCTATATTTGATTTATTAATGGAAAAAAGAGTGGTTGCTTTTGTGGTCTTATTTATTTTTATTTTATTTGGATATATTGGCCATAGGATGACAGGAAATACTATTTCAACTGGAACTGTAAATCTTACTGTTGATACTATTTCTTCTGTTAATTTTACAATAAGTGATATCGATTGGGGCTCTGGAGCGTTTGATGACGGGGCGGGTTACGCTCTTCTTGTTAGTAATGGGACTGTTGAAAATGGAAACTGGACTCCTGTCTCCGATGGATTTGTAATAGAGAATAATGGAAATGTTGGATTAATATTTAATCTTTCTTTTGGGAAGAATGCATCTGAATTAATTGGAGGAAGCGGTCCGGAGTACTTGTTTAAGGTTTCAGACGTTGAATCTGGGAGTTGTACTCCTGCATCAGGCTTTAATCTTGACCAGTGGTATAATATTTCAACTGAGTCTGTAAGCATATGCTCTAATTTTAATTCGACAGATTTAAATGATTTAATTAAAATCGATCTTTATCTTAAAATTCCATCAAATTCAAAATCAGGATCTCTAAATGATACTCTTACGGCGAGTTATGAGGTAATATGACGAAGAAAATTATTATTTTTGTTTTATCTTTGTTTTTGATAAACAGTGTTCTGGCATTAGGAGTAAGTCCTGCATCTTATGAAACAGATTTTAAGCCTGGGTTGAAGCAGGAGTTTGCTTTTGTTTTTGACTTGCCCGGAAAGTCAGAAGTTTATGTTTCAGGCGATTTAGCTGATTATGTTTCCCTTGACAAAAGTGTAATTTATGGGAAGGAAAAAGTAATCGCTTCTTTAGTATTTCCTGAATCCATGAGCAAATATGGGGTTAATAGAATAAGGGTTGGAGCAAGACAAGTTGCTGAGTCCCAAACAGGGGTTGGAATTGTTGCTGATGCTGGGGGGATTATTAAAGTGAATGTTCCTTATCCGGGAAGGCATTTAGAAACAGAATTTTACGTATCTAATTCGGATATTGGACAGGAAAGTAAGATTTATTTTAAGATTTATAATAATGGTGATGAGGATTATGATATTAATCCTTTTGTTTCTATTTATAATGATAAGAAAGAAATTGAAAAAATTGATTTTGATAAGTATATGTTAAGCCCTGGAGCTTTTGTGGAGTATAGAAAAGACATTAAGTTAAGTGAAGCAGGCGATTACACTGCAAAACTTTCTTTTGATGATTTTTCAAATGAAACAAAGTTCAATGTTGGGAGGATGTATGTTGAAATAAACAATGCTCCAAAGAAGGTTGAAGAGGATAAAATTAATAGATTTAATATTAGTGTTAAAAGCTTTTCAAATAATTTAATTAAAGATGTTTATGCTGACGTCTATGTTTTGAACACTAATCTTAGTTTTTCAACACCTTCTATTGATCTTGGGTCTGGAGATTCTATGTTAATTGGTTTTATTGATTCAAGAGAAATTGGAAAAGGAAGATTCAAGGCGAATATAACTGTCTTTTATGGAAATTTAAGTAATAGTAAGGTCGTTAGTTTTAGGGTGGGCGATGCTGATTATGCCGTTTATTTAGGGGTAATTATTGTAATTATTGTTGTCGTTTTTATATTTCTTAAGATTAAGAAAAGAAAGATTGTTGGTAAGAAGAGAAAACTTAAATGATTATATGGGATTATTTGGGGGGATTGTTGATTTATTTTGGAGAGTGATGTTATTTAAGCTCTGATTTAGGTTTAGCAATGTTTTTATATTGAAAATTGCTTGTTATTTTATGAAAAAGAGTGTGTTGGTATTTGTTATTATCTTAAGTTTGGTTTTAGTAATTGCTTGTGGTTTATTATTCTATTCTTCCTCTAGTTTTTTAAGTCTGAAGATTACTGGAAATGGCTTGGCTGGAACAGTTACTCTTACTGTTAATAAGAATAATGTTGTGAGTATTCTTTCTCCCCAGAATACGACTTATGATTATGCAACAAGGTTTGCAAACAATTCTTATGCTCTTGACTTGAATGTTTCCTCAAATTTTGACAGTGATTCTTGGAAATATAATTTAACTGATTTAAAGCATAATATTGTAAATCTTTCTGGAGCTGTGTTTACTCCCAATTCTACAATAAATGCATTGAGATGGGGAAATAAGCTGGATGTTTATGGGCGGGAGTCTGGGGGAGATTGGTATAATACTAGTGTTGTTTTTTACATTAATGTTCTTGAGAATACTGCACCTGTTTTTGGAGATATTAATTCCAGCTTTTATGTATGCGAAGGAAATACTTTCTTACTGAATTATAATGCTTCTGATGTTGATGAGACTAGTCTTAGTGTTTCTGTTTCTCCGAATACTGTTTTTTATACTGTAAAGACAAGCCAGACATACGGAAATATCATTGCAAAACTTTCTTCAAGAACTATTTTGGGAAAGAGTAACGCTGGGAATAATTATTCTCTTGATTTATCGGTTAAAGATGGGTCTTTAACCGATACTAAGGGTATTGTTGTTTCTGTTCTTGAAATAAATAATGCCCCTGTTTTTACTAGTATTAATAATCAAAGTGTTTGGACTACTGGGCTTAATACTAGTTTTGAAAAACAAGCAGTGGTTACGGATATAGAGGATGTGGATTATTCTAGTGGGAATCTTGAGTTCAATATTAGTTTTGAGGGGGAAGCTTTGTTTGGAATTAATGGCACGGGCTTTATGAATTTTAGTGCTAATGAAAGCAATATTGGTGTTCATAATATTCGGGTTTGTGTTTTAGATAATGCGATTAGCAATCCAAGTCCTTTACTCGTTGAAAAATGTGGGCAGGATGGGGGTGCAATTAGTGTTTGTGATAGTTTCAGCTTAACCGTTACAAGTAGTAATAGGGCTCCAAGTATTCTTAGTTATTCACCATCTGAGTTAGTGCAGAATATCTCCGGAACAACCGGACTGAATTTTTTAATTACTACTAGAGATGATGATGGAACTGTTCCGGATGTTTATTGGTATGTTGATAATGTTTTGGCAGAAACAGATGCTGGAGTTTTAGGGGTTAATCTTTCAAGTTTTAGCAAGACTTTCGGATGTGGTGTTTCAGGTGACCATAATGTGAAGGTAATTGTGAGTGATGGATTAAGTGAGACATCAATGCAATGGAATTTTAGTGTTAGCAATGTTGAATGTGTTTCACCTTCTGCAGGAGGTAGTGGAGGCGGAGGCGGTTCTCTTTCCTTACCTGGAAAATGCATAGAAAATTGGGTTTGTAAGGACTGGAATATATGTCAGAACGCTAAAAAGTCTTTTGATTCCAATGGGCTTTCTCCAGAGGATTATGATTCTCTGATTTATTCTTGTCAACAAATTAGCTATGATGAAAGATATTGTGGTTTTCAAATAAGGGGTTGTGATGATTTGACTTTATGCACGAATGGCAATTATAAGACGCCAAAACCAGAAGAGATGCAGGTTTGTTATTATACTGAGAATCCTTCATGTAATGATGGGATTACTAATTGCCATAGTGGCGGATGTGAACTTCTAGTTGATTGCGGTGGTCCGTGCCCCATATGTCCTAGTTGCTCTGATGGGGTTCAAAATCAAGGTGAGGATGATGTTGATTGCGGTGGTCCGTGCCCCATAGAATGTGAACGAGCAGAGACAATTGAGACTGGAATATTGGTAAGATATGGATTAATTTTACTTTTAATAGGATTGGTAATTTTCATACTTGTGGAGTTTATTAGAATTGTAAGGTACTTTAGGCAGAATAAGGTAAAAAAGAGGAGAAGATAAGTTTAAATACTTTAAAAAGTATCTTTAGGGTATTAAAAAAGGATATAAAAAGTATGGAAATTATTTTTAATGATAACAGTATTCAGACCGGTTATAGGGTGAAGATTCCAAAGGCAATTATTGATACTTTGGAGTTAAAAGAGGGCGAGAAGATTAGAATTAAATTTGATTCAGATAAAAAGAGAATAATTATTGAAGGCGATAGGAAAGGAGGCGGAAAATGAGATTTGCTAATGGGTTTTTAATATTTGTATTCATTTTATTTGGGATTATTTTGGCTGGGGGGGTTGGGGCGACTGCTCCTAGCTGGGGTAGTTCTTCCACTATAAATTACACCGCTATTGAAGGGGTCAGTTATTATCATAATCTCAGCAGCAATATTACGGGTTTTAATAATGATGTAACTTTTGCTATAGATACTACGCCGCCAAATTATTATATTTATTGGACTACTTCAAATGGTCGGAGTTCTGTTTCTGTTGCAACTATTTCTTCATGGATTAATATTACTAATTCATCATCTGGCAACTTAACAATTAATGCAAGATATGACAATCAAACTGGTTTTTTTGAGATTCCCATTCAGGCAAAAAATATTACTGATGATTCTGCCACAACAGAAGTTTTTGAGTTCATAATAAATGCAACAAACGATGCGCCTAATTTTACATCTGCTGTTAACAGCAGTTATAGTGTTCCCATAAGCTCGGGTAACTATTCATTAAATCTTTATGCAACAGACGAGGAGATGCATTATCCCCTTGCATTTAATTATACGGTCTATAATTGTAGTGTTTCTAGTTTAAGCACAAGATACAACTCAACAGGAGACGATAATTGTACTTTAACAATCTCAAATGCTACATTATCTCAAACATCTTATCAGATAAATCTTACAGGCTTGACAAGTAATGATATGGGGGTTTATAATTTAAGTGTTTGCGTAATGGATAATGCAACTGCTAATGTTTCGAGGATTCCTTTGTATGCTGATGCAAGTTATAATGACACTAAGTTTACATGTAAAAATATTAAACTAAATATCCAGTCTGCTTTGACGATTACTTCCAATTGTTCTGGATTAAATTTGACCGAAGATGGTATTTTGGGCTGTAGGATTAATGTTAGTACCAAAGGGGAGAGCGACAATTTAATTTTATGGAGCAACGCTTCGTTGAGAGGGTATACTGCTTTGTCCGGAGCATTTAATCAAAGTTGGTTTTACTTTTATAATGCTTCTTCTGCTGAAAACTTCTTTTATTATGTTGATATTAATGTATCCCTTGATAAATTAAAAGTGGGAAACTGGTCCATTAATTTTACTGTTAATGATACAACTTCTTCAGAGGTTGGTTCAGCATTGTTTTATATCTATGTTAACTGGTCTGGAACTAATTCACTTCCTGCAATGACGTCTATTTCTAACATTAACAATTTATCAGTTAATTATTTTAAAGAGATTTATTTTAATGTTTCGGATAATGATATTATTGTTCCAGATAAAAATGTGAGAAATGAGACCTTTAATTATTCTTATACTGTTCTTAATCAAACAGATTTATCAGTGTTAGCTAATTTTAGCAGTGATTTTAATTTTTCTAGAATTGGAGATGTTGCAGGAACTAACAAAACTAGAATGAAGATATTATTCACGCCTAATTCTAGCGAGGCAGGTAATTATACTATTAATGTAACTGCAACCGATAGTTTTGGAGAGGTAACTTTTTCTTTGTTTAATGTCTCTATTTTGAGCAATAGCGCTCCTCAATGGAATAGCAGTGTTAATTATGTTTTTAATTTAAATACAAGTACTGTGGCAGGTGACGAGAGCTTTAGATTTACATTAAATCTCACAAATGCTTCTGGATTGGCTTATGCTTTCGATAATGAGTTGGATGAAATTAGTTTTACAAATGGTTCTGCATTTACTCATTTTAATCTTTCTAACGGTGTTATTAATTTTATCCCGTGGAAGCAAGATATTGGCTCTTGGAATATTAGCATTACTGCTACAGATACGCTTGGTCTGACTAATACAACTTATTTTATTTTTAATATAAGCAATAATAATACTTCTCCGAAGATTATCTCTTTGACTTCCAATGATGACGAATCCCCGATAACAAATGGAAGCAGTGTTACTTGGGCAGAAGATGCTATTTTGACTTTTGAGTTGAGTATCAATGATACTGATTTATTAATTATAAATAAAAGTGTCTATAATGAATCTTTGAATGTTGATATGGTTGTTGCATATCTAAATGGGACTGCTGTTTCTGATTTTTTTAACTTTAACTTTAATTCGAATAGCAGTGAAAACCAGACTTTCCTAGGAAGCTTTACACCCGCTGCGAGTCAAATTGGGAATTATAGTGTTGTACTTAGTGTGACGGACAATAGCAGTGCCGTTGCATATCTTAATTTTAATGTTAATATAACATCTACAGCTGACGCTCCGAATTTATCTTTAATTTCAAATCAATTTAAAACAACAAATGAGGCTCTTTATTTAGATATCAATGCGACTGATGAAGAAGATGGTAGTGATAGCTCTGGGAATTTAGTCTTTGCGATTTATAACTTAACTGCTGGAGGGAATTTCATTAATTCTTCTAATTTTAACTCTACTACTGGTGTTATTAATCTGACAAGCCTTGAGGGATATGCTGGGCTTTGGACGTTTAATGTAACAGTTAATGATACTAATAATGATACTGATTCACAAGAGTTCAATATTACAATTTATGGCCCTTATAGCTTGACATCTCCTTCTGAGGAAGATGTTTTTAACTTTACTGAAAATATAGCAGATAATTTTAGTTTCGCATTAAATCATTCCGTCGGAGATAACTTGACTTATGAGTTGTGGATGAATAATATTACCTGTTCTTATCAAAATAATTCTAATTGTACTTATTCCAATATGAGCTTAGTACAGTCTGCAAATAATTCTGGAAATGGGAGTTTATTTAACTGGAGTTTTACACCGAGCTACTGGGACGAGACTTATGGAAATTATAAAAATCTGACCTTGAGAGTTTATCCAGCAACATTGGAATTGAATTCAACACAAAAAACTTTGATTTCACAGAACTTTACATTTTATCTTAATATTAGTCATACTAATTATCCTGTTGTTGTTGTGCAGAATATTCCAAATCCTTATTCCAGCACGACTTATGGTTCAACTACCCCGATTACTATTGATTTAACTTCTTATTTTAGAGATATAGACTATCTAGATGGTTATTATCTGCAAGATGTTATATTCAATATAACTACAAATGTCTCGAATAGCATTGTTCGAGCTGAGAGTTACGAGACGGCTAATCGATTGCCTTGGAACGGCACAATTAGTGATTGGAGTTTGCAATTATATGGGGAAGAAGCAGGATCAGAGCAGATTACGATTGTTGCAAATGATTCTAATAGCTCTTCCACAAATGGGCCATTTACAGTTACATTTACCGCTCCAAGCACAACCCCTGTGGCAACCCCCACATCTAGTGGAGGAGGAGGAAGTAGTATTAAACATTATTCATTAAGAATAATTACTCCTGCAGATATTATTGTTTCAGAGAACAATTTTATTTCAGTTCCGTTTTCGGTTGAGAATAATGGAGAAATAGATCTTGCAGGAATAAATCTGAGCACGATGGTCTTTTATGAAAATTTATTTTCCGATGCAGTTAGTATTTCTCTTGAAGATGCATATATAGACAAACTTGGTTTTGGGCAGTCAAAAAATTTTACAATGACTATTCGTGCAAATACTCATGTCGCAGGAAAGTATAAGGCGACTGTTTATGCAGATATTACTTCTCCAAAGTTTTCAGATTGGGGAGATTTTTATATTGAGTTAAGAAAAACAAATGAATCAGAAGCAGAGCAGATGCTATTATTTACTGAGAAACTTATTTCGGAAAATCCAAAGTGTATAGAACTTACCGAGTTGCTTAATGAGGCACGAAAGCTGTTGGACAATGCAGATTATAGCGCTTCTTTTCAAAAATCAAAAGAGGCACTTAATGCTTGTGAAAATGCAATATCCTCAAATGAGCAAGTTAATTATAGGACTGGAGAAACGCAAGATTTATTTACATATATAGGATACAGTACTTTGGTTGTATTTGGAATTGGTTTTATTTTTTATATTTATAAAAGAGTAAGGTTTAATAAATCAAAAATCAATGACTAGTAGAGGTGAATAATGAAAAAAAGAGAAAATGCAGCTTTAGCAAGGGATGTTTCTCATGTGCCAAAAGTTATAAATGGCATTGAAGAAGAAATGTCTAAAATAATTGTTGGACAAAGGGAGATTATTCATGGAATTATTCGAGCAATATTATGTGATGGGCATGTTCTTGTTGAAGGTGTTCCTGGTGTTGCTAAAACATTAATTGTAAAATCCATTGCAAAAATAATGGGTTGTGATTCAAAGAGAGTCCAGTTTACTGTGGATCTTTTACCTACAGATATTACAGGGATTATGAGTTATGATCCTAAAAAAGGATTTGAGATTGTTCGGGGCCCTATTTTTACTAACTTTATGATTGCCGATGAAATAAACAGAAGTCCTCCAAAAACACAATCGGCTCTTCTTGAAGCGATGCAGGAGAAAGCAGTAACTATTTCAAGGAAGACATATAATTTACCTCTGCCTTTTTTTGTTATGGCTACTGAAAATCCGCTAGAAGTAAGCGGAGTATACAAATTGCCTGAAGCACAGGTGGATAGATTTTTATTTAAATTACTTGTTGAGTATCCAAGCCAAAAAGAGGAGTTTATGATTCTTGATCAAAATATTTCTATTAGGAAATTTGAGGACTTTAAGATTAAAAGTATACTCAACCCTAAAAAAATTATAGATTTGCAAAAACAAGTAAAACAAGTTTTTGCATCTGATGCAATCAAGAGTTATATTCTGGATATTGTTAATGAAACGAGGAATAGTTGTACTGAGTATGGGCGGTTTATTTCATATGGTGCAAGCCCAAGAGCGTCCATTGCATTGATATTATCTTCTAAAGCAGAAGCACTAATGCATGGAAGAAATTATGTAATTCCTTCAGATGTAAAAGAGGTTGCACACCCTGTTTTAAGACATAGGCTTATCTTGAATTATGAGGCTGAGGCAGAGAAGATATCATCTGATAAGATCATAAATCATATTCTGAACAGGGTTAGGGCACCCTGATAAAATGAAAGGTAAGTTTGAAGTTAATTTTGCAGGAGTTATCTCTGAATTTGAAAGAGCGATTCAGAAATTCCAGGTGAAGAGAATTCTTTATAAGACTGTTTTTAGAGGAAAGGGCCTTGAATTTGACAGCTATAGGGATTTTGAATCTGATGATGATTCTGGCATGATTGACTGGAAGGCGAGTTTAAGGGGAAATAAGCTTCTCGCTAAGAAGTATGTTGAGGAAAGAGATATGGACATTTATTTTTTTGTGGATGTGAGTAATAGCATGCTTTTTGGCTCTGGAAAGGTTTTAAAAGCAGAGTATGCCGCAGAACTTATTGCTTCTTTAAGCCATTTAATTATGAATTCAGGAGATAATGTGGGGCTTGTGTTCTTTTCTGATAAAATTGTTAAGGTGCTTAGACCTTTAAGGGATGCAAATCATTTTGGAATTGAAACATCGATATTGTCCGATGCTGCTTATTATGGCGGCGGTTTTGATTTTAATAGTGCTGTTGATTTTGCTCTTAAAACAATAGTATCGCCTTCTTCAATGATTATTCTTGTTTCTGATTTTATTAGGATGAATGATAAATGTGAAAATCACCTAAAGTTGCTTGCTGCAAGATTTGAAACAATAGCTATTATGATAAGGGATCCTTTTGACGAGGAACTTCCAAATGTAAAAGGTCAGATGATAGTTCAAGACCCTTATTCAGGCAATCAAATGCTTATAGATCCCTCGTTGATTGCGGACCAATATAAGCAGAATGCGTTGAAGCATAAGGAAAAGATAATTAGAATATTTAGAGAGTCTGGTGTTGATTTCTTTGAGATTAATACTAATAAAAGCTTTATTATTCCTTTTGTTTCATTCCTAAAAAGAAGAGCTGGAGGAGGGATATAATGGCTATTGTGAGTTTTTTATACCCTCGATTTTTGCTTTTGCTTTTTATTGTGCCTTTTTTCATATTTGTTTATTTTTTAAGCATGGTTTATAAAAAGAAAAGAGCGGTTGTCTTTTCAAATTTCGAGGCGATAGAAAGATTTTATGATGTAGAATTCTTTTCAAAGAATTTTATTGCTCTTTACGTAAATATTGCAATTGTCTGCTTTATTGTTTTTGCACTTGCAGGAACTAATATTAACTTCGAGGCTAATACAAGCACATATTCTTACGTTCTTCTTATTGATAATTCCTTGAGTATGAAAACGGCAGACATTCTTCCTAGCAGGCTTGAGGCTGCTAAGATTTCTGCAGGAAAGTTTGTGGACCTTCTTCCACCGGGAGTTGAGGTTGGTGTGGTTTCTTTTTCTGGGGATGCGGAAGTCATGCAGGAATTAACCTCTTTGAAATATAAGCTTAAGGAATCTATTAATGTGATTGATTTTGGTGTAGTTCAGGGAACAAATGTCTATAATGCTCTTCTTTCAGTAAAAAGGATTTTTGGGGATGCTCCAAGAAAGGCGGTTATTTTAATAAGTGATGGTCAGCTTAATGTTGGAAGTGCATCTCAAGTTGTGAGATATGCAAATCAGGAAAATTTTGTTGTGGATACTCTTGCAGTAGGGACTGCAGATGGGGGGATAACAGAAATGGATACTGTTTCGAAGTTAGATGAGGATTTTTTAAAATCTCTGGCGTTTGAAACTCAAGGTCACTTTTTTACTGTTGAGGATAATGCCGGTTTTGACGAGTCTTTTAATGAGATTCTTTATGATACTAATAAAGATGTTTCTTTTGATATTTCTATGTATCTTTTGCTTGCGGCGATTCTTTTGTTTTGTTTTAGCTGGATAGCTGATAATTTCAGGTTTAAGATAACTTCTTGATGTTATAATCTTAATTTAGCATCAGTGATACTGTTTTTATTTTAATGAGAATGTATATCTTTTGTAATTTAATCTTTATTAGAACTTTGGTGGTTTGTTTTTAAACAAGGGAAGCGGAATTAAAGGGCATCTAATTTTACATGTTTAGTTTTTTTAAAGATTAAATAGACTTTATAATATTGAAGAAGAAGTCTGAAATTCTCTCAAGGATTGTTCTTTTAAATGTCTTTTTTTGTTTGAGAGAACAGTCTTGGCATGAGCCACCACAATCTATATCTATTTCTCCACTATCTTTTATCCCATTATGGCATGAATCGCAGTAATCATCCATCTCTTTTCCTTCAGTTAAATCTATATTCAGATAGGGGTTTGCTTTATCTTTACTCTTTTCTATTCTTGCTATCATCTGGTTGTTAAGTTTGTTATAAACTCCAGTATATTCTTTTCCGCATTTTTCAAATTGCAGGATATATACATCCATTGTTATTGCACATTCTTTTTTTTCATACTTTGTTTGTGTGCATGAATTTCTGTCTGAGCAGGTTCTTGAAGTTATACCCTCTATATTCTCAACTCCGTTTATTATATCTAAGAAATTATAATCTGCTTTACACTCACTCCAGTCGGTGCATATTGGATCTGGTCTGCACCTTTCTTCATTGTTATTGCATTCTAGTTTTTCAGGTATTGTATATTTAGTTCCACAATAGTTCTTATCTTTGCATGTTGGTGTGGTATATCCGTTAGCGCATTTAGACCATTCACAGTTCCAGGATTCTATACATGTATTATTACAATATCTTGTTAAATCTGGCGAGTCCGTAGGAATTTTGCATTTATTTAAATCTTCACAGTCCCTTCTCTGAATCCCTTCTTGACATTGGTCCCATAGGCTGCAGGACCATTTTGAAGTGCATAAAGCTTTCCAGATTCTTTCTTTGTTAATAAGCTCAGTAGCCAGGGTGTCTGAATCTTTTTGAATGGTATCTGAAGCTAAGCTGTTTGGCTCGAAGTTATTTATTCCAGAACTTACATTTATAGATATTGCTGTGGTGCTAACATTACTGTTGCAATCTTTTATGAAAAGTGTTCTTGGTGTTTTGCATAGTGGCGCTGAAAATTCTTTTAGGATTTCGAGGGAAATTTGGACATTAATCGGGTTCTCATTTGTGTTAATTCTATACTTCTTTTTTTCACCTATATTTGGAATATCCGTTGTTATAAAATTCTCAGTCCCTGAAAAATTTATTTCTATTTTTTTAAGGTTATAAGTATCATAGCTTCTTTCAAGTTCTATAAAAATAGCTCTTGCCGAATTATCATAGCAGGCATCATAAACAAGACTTGTTACATGGTTTACATCTACACAATCATTTTGTGTTTTTGTTATCCCCTTGTTATTGAATCTTAAACCTATTAATATGAGGAGAGTTACTATGAGAAGTATTATGATGATATTTGTAAAGGTGATTAATTTTTTGCTCATATTTTATACTAATCTCTCCTGATTAATATTGCTATTTTTAACTCTGAAATTAATAATTTTAATGTTTTCTTCCAGAATGTTTAATTTTTATCTTTCTATGATTTTTTATAATCCTTGATGTCCTTATTGTTTTTGCCTTGTGATGAATTGTCTTAGCATTGTGGTGGACTATTTTAGCTTTATGGTGCGTCATCTTAGTGTTGTGATGAACTGTCTTAATTTTATGATGGGCTTTTATGCTCTTTTCTAATTTTCTCTTTCTAATTTTCTCTTTTCTGTGGCTGAATTCTGATTTGAATGAGTTAAGAATTTTTCTGAAAAATCCTTGGTTTTCTAGTTGTTTCCTTAATTTTGCCATGTCTTTATTTCTTATTATTCTTATAAGTTCTGAGGAGAGCTCATTTAATTTTTCATTGTCTATCTTTTCTGGGAAGTAATAAACATGCATCATCTCTTCGGATAATTCTGCTAATTCCAATTCCTTTATTTTTTTTAGTTCGTCGATAAGAAGAGGGTATTCTTCCCTTTGGGCGGAAGCAAGATACTCTTTAATCACTTCTTTCACTATTTCACTTATTGAATCTAACTTTTCTTTTGGAGTCTTATTAGTGTGATTTATCATTCTTATTCTTTTTATTCTTGGGTCTTCAGGAAGTGTTAACCCTATCCTACTTTTCATTTTGGGGTCTTTTTTCATTTTTCTTTCAAATAATGCAAGGATTAAAGCGAGAATTATTGCAAGCAAAACAATCCCGATAAGAAGATAAGTCGGACTATCTAAGATTTGTTCTAGAATATTATTCCACCCCATAGATTATAGACAATTTGTTAATATAAAAACCTTATGTTGATGGATTTTTAATTATTTTTAGGATGTTTTCCTTAAATTGTTCTAGTAAGTCAATTGGGACTGTTGCGCCACATGCTTCTTCATGTCCCCCGCCAGTTGAGTCCTCTATGTCTTGGATTGCTTTTAGTGTTATTTCCTTTGCATTTTTTCCTCTTATGGATATATTTGCCCTATCTTGCCTTTTGAATGCGACTATTATTGTCTTTTTTTTATTTCTAAAGTATAGCTTGTTTGACAGTTCAGAGGATATGCTTATTGTTCCAGAATAGGAGAAAAATATAATGTTCGGTAGTGTTTGTTGTGCCTCTGCTTTTTCTACGAGTTTGCTTAACATTGTGTTTAGTTCTTTGTATCTTTTATGAAGGTGGTAAGTCTGGCTATTTTCCTCTAATAAATCGTGAGGCGAATTTATTTTTTGAAGGTACCTTATGAGGTTTAGAACATTTGTTGTTGTATCTTTTAACCCAAAGTTTAGCATATTTACTATTTTTCCTATTTCTGTTAAGTAGATGGAATCAAAAGCATTCCAAGAATTATCAAAAAGCTCAGGACACTCTTTTGCAAACTCTTCTGAAAAATCTGGCTTATATACATCTCCGATACAGCCAATCATTGCAAGCCATATATCTTGTTTTCTTTTGAAAATACTTTGGGCAATATAGGTTACTGGCTCTTCACTGGGCGATGAATTGTAGTAATATACTTTTTTTATGATATCTTCTTCGACCTGGACATTGTGGTGATCAATCCAGATTATTGGAATGTTTCTTTCAATGACTTCATTTATGAATTCACTGCTTACTCTTGGCTTGTCCAGTATAAATATTGCGTCTGGATTTAACTCATTTATTTTTCTTAGGTATTCTTTGTTTAACTCGGGGAATGATTTTATTGCAACTCCTTTTCCCCTGTCTAAAGCTCTTCTTAAAATGAGGAAACTGCATAGTCCGTCCGCATCATTATCAAAAAAGAAAAGGGGATTTTGAGATTTTTCCAGATGTTCGCGAATTTCATTTAGCTTTTTTTGAGGTAACATTGTTTTTTATTAGGGGGTATTAATAGTTTAAAAAGATTGGTTTTAACTTAAAACTTTTCCCTCAAGAATCTGTGTTCTAAGGTTGTCTATTTCTTGTTTTATTTTGGAAGCTCTGTTTTTAAGAAGCGCTTCTAATTCTTCTTGGTTAGCTTCAAAGATTCCTGAAAGGGTTTTGAATTGCGTTACTATTTGTGAGATTTCTTTTTCATTTAATGTAAGGTGAGAGAGGAATCTTATTCCTTCAGGGGAAATCGTTTCTTCAAGAGGTTTTTCAACAATAAGTCTGGATAATGCCTCTAAATCTAAAATTCCATCCAAGGTTAGGTTTGAAAGAAGGATTTTTGTCTTTTTGAGCGACCATCTAGAATAGTCTCTTATTATTTTGTCTTCTGTTTTTTCAACATCTTTTAAGAGTTCTTTGTATCTTAGATACATTATGTTTCCTTCTTTTCCAAGTTCTGTAAAGCTTCTTTTTATGTTCTCAGATATTTTTAATATTAGTTCTGCTCTTTGAATTACCTTACATGCATCAGAGACAGAAACAAGTTCGGACATTTCGAGGATATTAAGATTACTAATTAGTTCATCAAAAATTTCTCTTTGTTTCTCCAGAACTTGAAGATTTGAGGAAACATCTCTTAACAATTCTTCTGAAGCTCTAAGGTAATATCTTGTTTTTCCAATATAGATTGTTGTCTTGTTTCTTCTTTCTGATACTGCTATTACAAATGTGTTTGCTTGTTTTGCAGTTCTTTCACCAGCCTTATGACGGGTTCCAGTCTCATTTGAAGTTATTGTATTGTCTGGAGCTAAGAGGACATTTGCATATAAAATCCTCTTTAAATCTGAAGAAACGATGATTGCTCCATCCATTTTGCATAATTCAAAGAGTCTTTGGGGTGTAAATCTACAATTTACCCTAAATCCGCCATCAATTATCTTCTGAACTTCTGGATTATCAAAGACAATTAAAGCCCCTAATCCAGAACCTAGCAAATCATTTATCACTGTTCTTAATGGGGTTCCGGGAGATACTTTTTTTAGGTAATCTAGCAGTATTTTTTCTTCCATTGTTTGAAAATGTGGATGAAGTATTTATATGTTTTTGCTTATTTGATTGTTATTTTAAAGGGGTGGTGGGTTTTTTGCTTGTTTTCGGGTTTTTGTTGGTATTTGCTCAAGACTGTGAGCTTTGTTAGGCATTATATTCTTAATATTTAATTTATTGGTTAGGTTTTTTATTTAAAATATCCCGACCCCTCATTTTTAATAGAACTTCCTCAATAAAAATATAAAAACCCTGTTAAACTAGGTTTATGATGGATTATTCGATAACTTGCGAGGTTTACAATGAGCTTGAGTCAACTACCAAGGGGCTTGAGAAAACAGAAATACTTGCTAAATTTCTTGATAAGATTAAGGGAAGCTCGGAGGTAATATATTTATTGAAGGGGCGAGTTTTTCCTGATTATGACGAGAGAGAATTGGGGTTGTCTGAGCAACTTGTGATAAAAGCAATTTCAAAAGCAACGGGGGACAGGGAGGAAGAGGTTGTAAAAGAATTTAAAAAAATAGGCGATTTGGGGAAGGTTGCCGAAACTTTGATTAGCAGTAAGAAACAGTTCTCTTTGTTTTCAGGAAAGTTGAATAATGAAAAGGTTATTTTAAACTTGCAGAAACTTCCAGGTTTGGAGGGGAAAGGAAGTATTGATAAGAAAATTGGTTTAATTGTTGAATTGTTGCATTCTGCAAAGCCAATTGAGGCGAGGTATATTATCCGAACAGTTTTAGGAGATTTAAAGGTTGGTGTTGGGGATGGGTTGTTAAGAGATGCGATTGTTGAATTTTGTTTTAAGCCTAAGGATATTGCAGAGAAAAAGGAATACGGGGAAAAGGTTCAACAGGCTTATGATAAACTGACTGATTTTGCAGAGGTTTTTGAAAAAGCTTGTGAAAATAAACTAGATAAGATTTCTTTGTCTCCAGGGAGAGCCGTTAAGGTTATGCTCTTTCCGAAAGCTGAAAATATTGAAGATGCATTTAGAATTGTTGGGAAACCGGCGGCTTTTGAATTTAAATATGATGGGTTTAGAATGATGCTTAATAAGGATGAAAATAATGAGATTAAAATTTTTACTAGAAGATTAGACAATGTTACAAATCAGTTTCCTGATGCTGTTAAATATGTAAGGGAAAATGTTAAGGCGGAGACTTTTATTATTGATGCTGAAGCTGTTGGATACGATCCTAAGACAAAAGAGTACAAACCATTTCAGGCAATGTCACAGAGGATTAAAAGGAAGTATGATATTGAGAAGCTTGAAAAAGAGCTTCCAATTGAACTAAATGCTTTTGATATTATTTATTATGATGGAGAAAGCTTGATTAATAAGCCGTTTAAGGATAGAAGAAAGATTCTTGAGAAAATTATTCATGAAAAGAAACTTAAGATTAGATTGGCTGAACAAATTATTACTGATGACGATAAAGTAGCTGAAAAGTTTTATGAAAAAGCACTGGAAGAAAGACAGGAAGGTTTGATGGTTAAGAATCTTGATGCTCCTTATAAGCCTGGTGCGAGGATTGGGTATGCTGTTAAGTTAAAACCTGAAGCAAATGATTTTGATTTGGTTATTACTGGTGCTGAATATGGGACTGGAAAAAGGGCTGGATGGATGACTAGTTTTGATGTTTCTTGTAGGGATGAGGAAACAGGGGAATTATTAGATGTTGGAAAAGTTTCTACTGGGTTAAAGGAAAAAGAAGAGCAAGGATTAAGTTTTATTGAGCTAACTGATATTTTAAAGAAGATTATTGTAAAAGAAGAAGGAAGACATGTTTATGTTAGGCCTGAAGTTGTTGTAATTGTTGGATATCAGAATATTCAGAAGTCTCCTTCATATTCTTCTGGTTTTGCGATGAGGTTTCCAAGAATAAGGGCATTGAGACCTGATAGAGGCAAGGATGATGTTGCGACATTGAGGGATGTTGAGAAAGAAGTTGTGAAGTGAGTGATTTTATTGTTTGTCCTGGAAACTTAGGTAAGTATTAAAAATTGCAGCACATCCGCCGATAAGAGTACCTATTCCCATCCCTATTAGTGTTTGTGTTGTTCTTGTTAATGTTTCGGGATTTTCTGAATAGTTATATCCTATTGCTGTTCCAAAGCCAGCTCCTAGAATAGTTAAAATTCCACCTGCGTAAACATTACCCCATTTATTAAAATGTTTGTCAACTTTGGTTATCCACGATTCTCTTGTTGTCTCTTTTAATATTTTATCAGCTTCTTCATGGGTTACAAAATCTAATCCAGAAATCTCATGTCCAAGCCTACCTATGTTAGGATTCATTTTTATTTTCATAAATTTTAATTGTCATTGATATTATTAAATATTTGTGTTGTGAAGGTGATTTGAATAGGGAATATAAATCTTTAAAAAGCAAGTATTTTCTTTTATATGATGGGAAAGGGAAATATGTTGGGCTATAGGGAAGTTGAAGTTGGTGGAAATCCGAGATTTATTGGAAGATTTAATTGGCCTGATAAATCATTGAGAGCTTATGTTCATGAAAGTGGATTAGAATATTTTGGGCGGGGAACAGTTGCAGGAGCTATTCAAAATGCAAGACAGCATTTAATTGATGTTGTTAAGAATCCAAGAACATTAGATATGATGGCATTTCGGGGACAGCAAGGTAATCAGCATATGATTGCTGCTATTTGGAATGATAATAAGGAGCCCATGATTGATTTCTTTAAGTTTTGTAATGGTAATAAATGGCCGGGAAATCCTGAAATGTATGGTTATGCTTTTAGGAATGGTGTTTATCTACCCAAAGCTCCCGCAACTTGTGGAGATGGATTGATTATTTTAGGTGCGGAAGAGCAGGATAGAAGAAGAGCTCCAAGTTTAAGAGATTATTTGGGATGCCCTCCTGTAGTAAAAGGCATTAAACTTAGAGTTGACGAAGTAATTACTGATATCTAATTGATGTTTAAACATTGAGAAGGCAAACCTTTATAAACCAATTTCCTTTATAAAGGGTATGGCTAAAGATTCTTTAAAGGTTCAGAATATTGTTGCTACTACTTCTTTAGGAAAAGATGTTTCTTTGACTAAATTGGCGAGGACACAACCGAATACAGAATATAATCCCGACACATTTCCTGGATTGGTGTTAAGAGTTAAAAAACCAAAATCAGCTGTTCTTGTTTTTTCATCTGGAAATTTAGTATGTACTGGAACAAAGTCAATTGCTCAAGTTAAAGAGGTTGTTCAGCAGGTTATAAAACAATTAAGAAAAATTAATGTTAATGTTACTGATAAGCCAAAGATAACTGTTCAGAATATTGTTGCTTCTGGTTCAATTGATTTGGATTTGAATTTGAATTTGCTTTCATTGGAATTAGAAAATACTGAATATGAGCCCGAACAATTTCCTGGTTTGGTATATAAGTTGGATGATCCAACTGCAACTTTCTTATTATTCAGTAATGGGAAATTGGTATGTACTGGAACAAAAAACAAACAACAGTTAGATGAGAGTATGGAACAGTTGAATAAGAATGTAAGAGCTGCTTTGAAAAGGATTAAGGCTGGAAGCGGTAGTAGGGATTTAGAATAATTCTGATTAACTATTCTTTTTGGCATAAATCTATTATCTTGCCTTCAGGGGTTCTTATCTTGAATGAATTTAGGGTTCGGATGATGTAGTGTTCATTTGTGGGACATTGTTCAGAAGGAGTCCATGAGATGTCAATAACTTCTGCTGATTTACTACTGTAGCTCATAGGTTTGTAAGCTTATTTTACTTTAAATATTTTTGTGTTGTGTTCAAACTATCTATATTATATAGAATACAAATTGTTAAAAAGAGATTTTTTGTCATTTTATTATGGATAAAGACAGTGCGAAGCAAAGAAAGTTGGACCTTGATAATCTAAGTGGGCTTTTGAATTCTCAGGAAAATAAGAATCGTGGAGGGTGGTGGCAAGGGGTTTTACATACTAATGGTAGTATGCAAATTGTTGCGGCCGCAACTTCTGGAGAATTCGCTTATAGAGTTATAACCCAGGATTATGGGCGAGATATTCAAGGAGGGGCTTCTGTTTCTGTTGCTAGGTTAGGTGCTAGTGGAAATTTGGAAGTTTATGCCTTACGTGGGGAATTGATTTCTAAAAATTAACCAAAACCCTTAAATACTATTAATTTTTTAGAAAATAAAGCGAGTTTTTGCTCGTTATAACTTAAGATGGCAATAGAAAAAGGAAATAAAGTAAAGATGGAATATACTGGGACTTTAGATGGCGGTATGGTTTTTGATTCTACTACTCATGGAGATCATTCACATCCATTTGAATTTACTGCTGGAATTGGGCAGGTTATACCTGGTTTTGATAATGCGGTCTTAGGGATGGAATTGAATCAGGAGAAGGAATTTAGAATTGATGCAAAAGATGCTTATGGAGAAAAGAATCCTGATGCTGTTCAGAAAATTCCAAGAGATAAACTTCCATTAGATGCGGATATTCAAACTGGAATGATGCTTGGAGTTCAAACACCTGATGGAAGGCAGATGCCAGTTAAAATTGCTGATATCAATGATAAGGAGATTACTATTGATATGAATCATCCTTTGGCTGGAGAGGCATTGAATTTCAAGATTAAGATTGTTGGGATTGAATAAAATTATAAAGTCTCTTTCTATTAAAGATTATGAATAAACCTGTTAAATTTCGCGAGTATAAAACTTCATCGGGGAAACTGGTTTTAGGTGGAAAAAGTGCAGAGAGTAATGAAGAATTAGTTGAACAAGTTGGTGAAAATGAAATTGTTTTGCATACTTCTTTGCCAGGAAGTCCTTTTGTAAATATTAAATCTGCTTCTGGAGAGGTTGGTAAAGAAGATATAAGGGAAGCAGGTATCTTTTGTGCTCGTTATAGTCAGGATTGGAGAGATAACAAAAAAAATGTTCTGGTTCATGTTTTCTTAGGAAAAGATATTTTCAAAGATAAGAAAATGAAAGCTGGGACTTTTGGTGTTAAGAAGTTTAAGGAAATTGTTGTTAAGAAGATTGAGATTGGGAGTTTTAAGTTAAATAGTGAGGATTAAATACCTTTAAAAGATAAGATAAAATATGGATAATAAGAAAACATGGTAAAAAAGATAAAAACATTGCAAATTGGGAAAAACGGGCTTACACCTGCGATAGTTGAACAAGTTAAGGGAATGATGGTGGATGTTCAGATAATGAAGATTTCAATCTTAAAATCTGCATGCAAGAATAAGGAAGAGGCAATTCTAATTGCTGATTCTCTTATAAATTCTCTTGGAAAGAATTTTACTTACAAATTAATTGGGCATACTATTAATTTGAGAAAGTGGCGAAAGGATATGCGGTAACTATCTTGTGATGGGGATTTGGTAATTTTAGATATACTTTTTAATAGGTTTAGTAATATGCAAACAATTTTTGGCGAGATTAATATAAAGTCTTGTAGACTAAGGCAGATAATTACCCCTGTTTAGATAATTACTACTAAAATGTTGGAGGATTATTATACTAAATTTCCCGTTAAAGTAATTACCATTAGATTTATAAAGCTAAATTTTCATAAAGTAGAAGGTTGAAATGATGCTTGCATCTATTTATCTCTGAAAAGAGAGCCTGATTAAATTCAATGACAAAGGAAATATATAATAAGGATCCTCAGGAATTTGTTAAGAAGTTAGCAGATGCTTTAATGAAGATGCCTGAATTTAAGGCTCCTGAATGGTCTATGTATGTTAAGTCAGGTGTTTCAAAGCAAAGACCTCCCGCAGATGATAATTTTTGGTATATTAGAGCGGCGGCAATATTAAGGCAGTTGTACATCAAAGGCGTTGTGGGTGTTAATAGGTTAAAAACAAGATTTGGTTCTAAAAAAGACAGAGGAGTAAGACCTGATAAATTCAAGAAAGCTTCTGGAAAAATTATAAGAGTAATATTACAACAGGCAGAGAAAGCAGGATTTGTTGAAAAGTTGAGTAGAATACAGTATGGAAGAAGATTGACTCAGAAGGGAAGAGACTTTTTAGATAAGATTGAAGTTCCTACAAGAAAGTCTGTTGAAGTTAGTTTTGATGCTGCAAGAGAGCCTGTAAAGGAGGAAGAATATGACGAGCAAGTTTGATAAGAAAAGTAAGAAGAGACATTTGGATAAGGCAGGAAAGCAGACCAAGTGGGCCCCATTCTGGACAGTATTAAGAAAATTTGGAAAAGGCAAGAGAGTTCATCCATCTGCAATTACTCATGTTAAAAGAAGCTGGAGAACAAGAAAATTAAAAATTAAACCAAGAAGGATCAAGAAGGACTTCTTAGGATAAGGATAAAATCACTCTTTTCTTTTTAGAAAAAAGAAAATTGGTGTTTTAAAAGAAAAAACATGGAAAAACAAAAAAACAAAACGGAAACGGAAAAAACAGAAGTTGGTAAACCAAAAAAACTTGAAGATTTTAAGACAATGGGCGAGGGCGCTAAAACTCCAGAAGAAGTAAAAGAAAAGATTGAAAAGGAGACTGAAGCAAAAGCTAAGCCTGTTGAAAAACAGAAACCAGTTAAGGAGAAGGAAACAAAAACAAAAACTCCTAAAGCTACGGCTACTAAAATAACTGAGAAGAAAGGCGATAAAATTATTATTTTAGAACGGGAATATGTTATACCATTAAGAAGATACATCCTTACTGTTCCAAGATATAGAAGGGCTAAAAAAGCAATTATGATTATTAGACAGTTTCTTGCCAAACATATGAAAACGGAAGATAGAAATGTAAGGAAAATTAAGATTGACAAATATTTGAATAGTGAAATATGGTTTAGAGGAATTAAAAACCCCCCTTCAAAAATCAAAGTTATTGCTAAGAAAGATTCTGAAGGTTTGGTGTGGGTAGAACTTGCTGAAATTCCAGATAAGGTAAAGTTTGATATGGAAAAGGACAAGAAAAGATTAGGGAAGCTTGATAAGAAAGCATTAAAACAGATTGCGGATAGGCAAGCTAAAGAAAAAGCGGAAGCTGAAGAGCAGGAAAAAGCTGAGGAAGGAGAAGACACTAAAGAAGAGAAGGAAAAAGAAAAAGCAGTTGCTGAACTTGGAGCAGAAGCGCAAGAAAAAGAAGCAAAAGAAATGAAACATACTACTGATTCTAAGAGAGAGAATAGAACTAAAGGCAAAGAAGAAATGCAGAGAAAGGCTTTGCAGAAGTAAAATGGTTTCTTTTAATGATTTTCATAGGAATTATTCTAATTCTTTAGTTGTCCCCTCCCAGTTTAGTAATAGAACTTTTTCTAAAGCTATAGAAAGATGTATCTCTTCTATTTATAGTCAAATTCGTGAGAATTATCAATGTGAACCTCAGGCAGTAAAGAATGGGAATGTCTTTGGATTTAATGTTAATGGAAGAGAAGCAGGAAGAGTAAGAGTTTCTGGAAGAAGAATAAGCTGGAGAACTTATATGCCTGGCAAACAGCCAGAGTTGCCTGTTTTTGCATAAAAGGATAGTTTTATATTTCTTATTTATATTTTATTTTTATGTTAGATAAGTTAAAAAAAGAGCTAAGGGAGAATGGGGATAAAGAGAGAGCAGAACATTCTAAGAGATTTTTTAAAACCGGCAAGGGAGAGTATGGGGAAGGAGATGTTTTTCTTGGATTAAAAGTGCCTGATGAAAGAGAGATTGTAAAGAAATACGATTTGGATTTTGAGGATGTGCAGAAACTGCTAGATTCAGATATTCATGAGGAAAGATTTGCTGGTTTGCTTATTTTGATTAGTAGATATAAAAATAAAAAGGCGGACGATGAATTGAGAAGAGAAATTTTTGATTTTTATCTTAAAAATGCTAAGAAAGGAAGAATAAATAACTGGGACTTGGTTGATTTGTCCTGTCATAAGGTTGTTGGGGCTTATTTGGTAGATAAGGATAGAGATGTTTTGTATGAACTTGTTAAAGGGAATTTATGGGAAAAAAGAATCGCTATTATTTCGTGTTTTGCATTTATTAAAAATAATGATTTTAAGGATGCTTTGAAAATTTCTGAATTGTTGTTTAAGGATAAGCATGATTTAATTCATAAGGCTGTTGGGTGGGTTTTGAGGGAGGTTGGGAAGAAAAATCAATCTGTTGAAGAGGATTTTTTAAAGAAGCATTACAAGACTATGCCAAGAACAATGTTGAGGTATGCTATTGAAAGATTTGATGAGGGTTTGAGAAAGAAGTATCTTGGTGGAGAAGTTTAGATTTTTTTAATTATCTGTGTTTAGTAACTCGCATACTAATTTGCTATTGTTTATTTAATTTATTATTTTTATCGCCTTTATTTTAGTGAAGGCATGTTTATCTATTTATTGTAATTTCATCCCCTATCTGAAGGTTATGTTGTGATGCAAAACCGGAATTGACTTCGAGAACATATTGGGCTGGCTTGGTGGGTGTGTATATCTCACATTGTTTGTTTTCTGGGCATGGAATTGCATTTGCGATATAAACAATTTTCATATCAGAAGAGATCCAGATAATGTCTAGCGGTAGCTGGGTTTCACTCATCCAGAAGCTGTAAATTCCTCTTTTATCATAAGGGAATAACATCCCTGAACTTGGTCCTAGGAAGGTTTGATTCATTAATCCTGTTTGCTTTTTTTCATCTGAATATGCCATTTCTGCATTGATGCATGTTGATTGGAGGTTAAAACAAACCTCTACTGTTTGATTATCGTCCCATTTAGTAGTTGTTTTTTGAGGTACCATAGAAATTAAGATTAATATGACTAGGACAAGAATAATGCTAGCAATAAGTAAGTAACTTTTTTTCATCTTCTAATATATATTTCTGATATTAAAAATGTTTAGAAATGACAATTACCACTCAAAAATAGAGCTGTATCTCTTAAAAGTGATTCAGTATATAAACCAAATTGTTGTGTAAGATATACTTTAGATTAAATAAGTCTATATAAAGAAAAACAGATTCCGATTGTTAAGGAGGTGCTATAAGGTTATGGAAGTTGAAATAAAGTTTGGTAAGGCTTCAAAAGAGTCTTTTAAGAGGGATAAGCTTTTGAAGGCTATATATAAGAAGTTTAAGAATTCTCTTTGGGAGAAGTCTGAGAATGGGTATAGGGTTTTTATTTGATTTTTTCCCTAAGATATACTGAAAATCCCCATAGACTAAGTAGCGTAAATGAAAATATAGGTATTGAGATCTTTAGGGTTAGTTTTAAGAAAGAAAGCTAATTTTTAATATCATTTATAGTCATATTAAGATTATTGACTTGTTGATTAAGTATGATTATTTCCCGATTGGCAATAGTAATATTTTTACTCTCATATAATTCTTTATAGTAAGAAGAAAGATTCATATAATAACTTAAATTCAATGTTAAATTAGTATTGTAGCTGTTGCAGGTAGTTAACTCAGTCTGATAAGGAAGAACCTCTTTACTACAATCCGTAGGTTGTGGAATTTCTGCATTTACAATCCCCAAGGTTGTAACTAATAATATAAATCCAATCAATATGGCTACTTTTTTACCCTCACCCATCTAAATTAAATAAAATGCTTGTATATAAACGGTTCGGAATTTCGGACATGTAATATACCCGAGAATATAACGCTCCCACCGGGATTCGAACCCGGGTTTCCACCGTTCTCCGAAAATCTTAGAAAGTCTGAACTTTCAGAGATTTGCAGTTGCTCAAGAGAGCAAAGTTGTGGTCTCATCGACATTAACTCCCTGCAAAACTTTTCAGTTTTGAGAGGGTGGTGTCCTTGACCGGCTAGACTATGGGAGCTTGGTTATAGAAATGTAAATTGGTTTAAAAATCTTTATAATTGAGATATTAAAACTAAAACTTCCAAATACCGTTTTCTTGAACAACTTTTCCATCAAGAATGATTTTTGCATTTTTCATGCTTTTTACAATATCCCAATGGATTGCGGAATCATTTCCACCGCCATTATCTTTGTAAGCCATTCCTAGAGCTAAATGGATTGTTCCACCTATTTTTTCATCAAATAAAAGATTTTTTGTGTATCTGTTTATCTTTGGATTCATTCCAATTCCAAATTCACCTACATAGCTAGAGTTTGTATCTGTTGCGAGCATTTGTTTTAGAAAATCTTCATTTTTATCTGCTTTTGATTCTATTACTTTTCCATTTTCGAATCTTAGAAAGATTTCTGAAACTTCTTTTCCTGATTCAATTGCAGGATATTCAAATTTAATCCAGCCGTTTAAACTTTCTCTGACAGGGGCCATGAAGACTTCTCCTCCAGGCATGTTCTCTTCTCCTTTATCTGCTTTTGCAAGATTTCCATGAATGTCGAATTTTAAATCCACACCTTCTCCTAATAGCTGGACTTTCTTTCCGTTTTTGAAGACTTTTAGAACTTTGTCAATTTGCTTCCCTAATTTTTCCCAGTCTTGTAAACAGGATGCGAATACAAAATTTTCATAATCTACCAAATCCATTTCAGCTTCCTGGGCTAGAGCGATACAGGGAAATCCAACTGTGCATCTTAATATCTTGTCTTTTTCATTTACAATATAATTGCTGATTGGTCTCGTTATTTTTGCTCTTGCTGTTATTTTTGCGGGATTGCAGGATGATAGTTCTTTTGTATTTGTTTCTGTGTCAATCCCAATATATTTTTGTGCATTTTTAACCATGAAGTCAAAGTGTTCCGGGAATTTTTCAATTTGCTCTTTATTTGCATGTTTGTAGAAAAAAGAAGATAAGCCGGGAATGTTTACCCTTAGGATTGGGTGAGCTCCTTTTAGGATTACTTCCTTGTATATTGCTGATATAAATTCACTTGCCTCTGTTCCTCCTGATATTACAACATTCTCTCCTTTCTTAACTTCGAGTGAGTAATTCACTAATAGTTTTGCAAGTTTTTGCGTTCTTATATCCATGTCAATTATCCAGAAGCAGTCTGGTGCCGATCACCTTATTATTTACTGTTTATATATGTTTAAAAAGGTTTTGGGATGCAAATAGTTTTTGCAAAAGCTTTAAATAGTTTTTATTGTTTGTATCTTTACTATACTCCCTGTTGATCTTAATCGATCAACAGGAACTTTTTTAAAATGAGTGACAAAGAAAGATGTGCTATTTTTATAGACCGGGGATATTTAAGCCAAGTTATTAAGGATCAATTTAATGGAGGTTCTGTGGATTATTTCAGAATGTGCGATAAGATTTGTCATGATTTGGGATTGGAGAGACTAAGAACATATGTATATACTTGCTTACTGCTTATAAGAAAAAATAATTTAGAGGATATTAAAAGAAAGGCAAATGTTCAGAAATTTCTTAGTAAACTTAGAAGGCTTCCACGATTTGAAATTAAGCTGGGAAAACTTCAATGGATAGGTAATCAATTCAGGCAGAAAATGATTGATGTGTTGATGTCTCTGGACATTGCTACCATGGCATACGAAGAACAGATAAAAGAGATAATTGTTTTTGCAGGAGATTCTGATTTTATTCCTGCTATCAAAAAAGCAAAAGATTATGGGGTTGTTATACATTTATTTTATCATCGGTCTTCAGTACATAACGACTTACTCGATGAGGTAGACGAGATTCATGAAATAAATTTAGATCTAATAAATTCTTGCAAGATAAAATGAAAATATCTTGTTTATCATCTGGTTCAAGCGGAAATTGCTTTTATGTTTCTAATAAAGATAGTGCGGTATTGATTGATTGTGGAATTTCTTCAAAACAGGTTGAAGAAAGGCTTTCTATGATTAAGCAAAACCCTGAAAAGATTAAGGGAATTTTTATTACTCATGAGCATGGGGATCATACAAAAGGGGTAGATGTTTTTGCAAGAAAATTCAATATTCCGGTCTTTGCAACAAAAGGGACAATAAATAATTCTTTTTTAACTTCGGATAATGATTTGATATTTCCTATAAAGAACAATGAGACTCTTGAGCTTGGAAAGATGGAAATTGAAGCATTTTCAAAAGCTCATGATTGTGAGGATCCTGTTTCGTTTAGAATTAAAAATGGAAGAACTTTGTCCATTATAACCGATATAGGACATTCTTGCAGGAATGTAATTGACGCTGTTTCGGATTCTGATTTTTTAGTAATAGAGGCAAATCATGATATTGAGATGCTCAAGAATGGAAGATATCCTTGGTTTTTGAAAAACAGGATTCTAAGTGAGAATGGACATTTGTCTAACTATGACTCTGGACTTTGTGTCATGGAGCATGGCAAGAGGAAACTTAAGAATGTTGTCCTTGCTCATTTAAGCGAAAACAATAATACTTCTATTGCTGCTCTTTCTACTTTTTCGGGATTGATTAAACAGAGGAGTGACTTAAGGCCTAGATTGGGATTGTCTTTGAAAAACTCTGCGACTTGTTTGATGAAAGTTTAAATATCTCTTTTTTGTTTATTTGTCATGGCTGATGAAGTATTATATGCAGTAGATGAAATGTTGAGGCCTTGGTTATTTGGAGCACTGAAAGATAAGATAGATATTGTCTGTGTTGGAGATAGTATAACTGGGTGGAATAATTCTGGTAGTTCAGGGGATTGGCCATTTGTTACTTATCCAGGTCTTTTGCATGGGATATATCAGGGCTTGAGAAAAAAGTTAAGGGTTGTAAATTGTGGGATTGCCGGAGCATTAAGTTCTGCAGGGAGTGCATTGGTGGGCGAAGGTTTAGAAAAGTTTCCTAATTCTCAATATTTTGTAATAGGCTTTGGAGCTAATGATCTTGGAATGGGGGGAGGAGTTAGAGAGACTAGTGAAGGGATAATTGATAATCTCAGGGAAATGGTTAGCTGTGTTAAGGGACGAGGAAAGATACCTCTTTTGCTTAATGTACCTCATTTGGATGACTCTTGGTTTTCAGGAGATGTTGCAGATTATGCCCGCGAAAAAAGAGATTATTATAATCCTCGGTTGAGGGATTACTGTTTGGGAAATGGAATAAAACTTGTGGATATTTGTTCAATACTTGGTAATGGTGATTTTGGGGATGGTCTTCATCCAAATAGTAATGGAGCAAGAAAGATTGCAGAGCAAGTCTTCTTAGCTTTGAATTCTTTTAGTGTTTAACCATTAGAATTAAATAATCGTTTAGCCTTAAAAATACATGGAAAAAGCTCAATTGTTGGACGAACTGAAGGAGAGATTTGCGATTATGAAAGCAGAGCTGGGGTTTAAGTCTAGCTTGGAGGATTTGAATAATATTTTTTTTCTTGATGATTTTGTGATTAAAACTGAATTTGTTTCTAATAGGTTGTCAAGGCAGATATGTTCGAGAATTGTAGAGACTTATATGAACTGGAACAATTATCTTCATAGTTTAATTATTGCTAACCCCCAGAATATGATAAATGTTACGGAGAGTAAGGTTTTTAATGATGAAGAACGAGTAGAAATAAGGAAACTTATGACAAAAGCAATGGCGTTGGTAAGCACTAATACTTTAGTTGGTTTGACAAAGGACAGAAAAGCAGAATCTAAGTTTATTGATGATTCTGTGAGCTTTTGGGTTAGTGAATTTGGAGTTAAAGTTGAAGAGATCATGAGAAAAGTAAATGATGGGTGGAAAGAGAGGATTGCAAAATCATAAATTTTGAAAGGAGGTGATGAATGATAAATTTATTTTTACAGGCGGCAGGAATGGGTGATGATGTATTTGGAGGAATGGTTGCAGGAGGAGCATTAGCTGGTTTAATCGGCTTTATTGCAGCTTTTTTTGTATTATTTCTACTAATAGGGATTGGGGTTTATGTCTATAGCTCCTTTGCATTTGTAAGGATTAGCAAAAAAGCAGGACTATCAAGTCCGAATATAGCTTGGATTCCTGGAGTTGGACCATTAATTAATGCGTTTAGGATTTCCAAGATGCATTGGTGGCCATGGCTTCTTTTGATAGCATACTTTATTCCGATATTGAATTTTTTTGCAATGATTCTTTTTGCAGTATATTCTGTTATCTGGATGTGGAAGATGTTTGAAGCGATTGGAAGACCTGGTTGGTGGATATTGCTTGGTTTAATACCTTTTGCAGGCGGAATTATCATGCTTGTTTTGATTGGAATTGCAGCTTGGGGGGAGCCCGAAACAATGAAGAGAAATGCTCCAATGAGAACTGCTGTTAAAAAGAAAACAGTTAAAAGAAGAAGATAACCATAATTAAATTTTTTTTATTTTTTCATTAAATATTTAAACCCTCAAACCATTAAAGTTTATGGTAGAGGTGAAAGAAGAGGTTCATAAGATTTTTCATTCAAAAAGAACTTTTGGGCAGAGGGCAGCGGATTCTTTGACAAAGTATGCGGGAAGTTGGGGTTTTATAATTTTATTTTTTGTTTTCCTTTTAGTGTGGATTTTGATTAATGGTTATTTTCTTGTTATGTATCAACAAGGAAACCCTTTTGACCCTTATCCATTTATTTTATTGAACTTGGCATTGTCTTGTTTAGCTGCGATTCAGGCGCCGATAATTTTGATGAGCCAGAATAGGCAGGCTGAGAAAGACAGGAGAAAGGCGGAGTATGATTATAAGGTCAATGTTAAGGCTGAGAAAGAGATTCAGGAGATGCGTGAGCAGCTTAAGAGGATTGAGAGAAGGTTGAGATAGGGTAAGTAGTAATCTGTTTTTACTTTAGCACTGCTGGAGAATAGTCTGTACATTCTGGAGTTATTCCAGTACAATTAACACATTCTTTTCTAAGATAATATTTCAAATGAGGGGTATACCTTAACTCATAAGCTGTTTCGCATATGGGTTGGCTGTCATCTATATTTTCTGGTTGGGGATTAGTTCTTATTAGAAATTTCATGATATTTAATCCAATATAGCTTTAATTCTTCTTACACCTTGAGAAGATGATTCTTCTTTTGTAATTTTGAAATGTCCTAGCTCTGAAAGATGAGAGACATGGGGGCCTGCACAAATTTCTTTGCTGAACTTTCCAATGCTATAGACTTTAACTTTGTCTCCATATTTACTGTCAAAAATGCCTTGAGCGCCTTGTTTTTTTGCTTCATCAACAGTCATTTCTTCAACTTTAACCTTGAGATCGTTTTTTATCTCTTTATTAATTAAGTCTTCAATTTGTTTTATCTCTTCTGGAGTTAGTTTTCTATCAAAATTAAAATCAAATCTTAATCTTTCTGTGGTAATGTTGCTTCCTTTTTGGTGGATGTCTAGATTTTTTAGAACCATTCTTAGCGCTTGGTTTAATAAATGACATGCTGTATGAAGGCGAGTTGTTGCTTCGCTGTTGTCTGCAAGACCTGATTTGTACTGGCCGGCTGATGCTGTCCTACTTAGCTCTTGGTGCTCTTTGTTTGCTTGTTCAAATCCTTTTAAATCAACTTTAATGTTTTTCTCTTTTGCTAATTCTTCAGTCATTTCTATTGGGAAACCATAGCTTTGGTATAATAGGAATGCTTCTTTTCCTGAAATTGCTTTCTTGTCTTTTGCAACTTTATCGAATTCTTTCATTCCCTGTTCAATCGTTTTCATAAAGTTATCTTCTTCTTTTTTTAATTCTAGGAGGATTTGGCCTTTGTTATCCTGTAAAACTTCATAGTCATCATAAATCCCAAAAACAGGAATTGCAATGTCTTGAGTAAAGTTTTCAATTCCTAAAAGTCTTCCATATCGTATTGCTCTCCTTATTAGTCTTCTTAATACGTATCCTCTTTCTGAATTGCTTGGAACTACGCCGTCTGCAATTATAAAAACAGAAGCTTTAATGTGGTCTGCTATTATTCTCATTGCTTTTTCATTTCCTTTATATGTTTTTTTTGAAATTTTTTCTATTTGACTTATTATTGGTATCCACATATCAGCCAGATAATTATCTTCTAACCCTGTTAGTGTTGCAATTGTTCTTTCAACTCCTCCGCCAAAGTCAATGTTCTTTTGTTTTGCGAGATTGAATTTTCCCATATCCTCCTTGAGATATTGCATTAAAACATCATTTCCAATCTCGACCCAATTTTTATCATCTGGATTAAATGTCTTTGGTGCTGGTTTTGAATTAGTCTTCCAATAGAATTGTTCTGTACATGGGCCGCATGGTCCAGTGTTACCTGCTGGACCCCACCAGTTATCTTCTTCTAAAAATGCTATTCTGTCTTTTGAGATTCCTAAAGATTCCCAGGTCTTTGCAGATTCTTCATCTTTTTCTGCATTTTTATTTCCAGAAAAGCAACTTACTGCATATCTTTCTAGTGGAATACCGAGAATTTTAGTGTGGAATTCGAATGTGAATTGAATCGCTTCTTTTTTAAAATAATCTCCTAACGACCAATTACCAAGCATTTCAAAGAGAGTATGGTGGTAAGTATCGCCTACATCTTCTATATCTCCGGTTCTAATACATCTTTGAACATTTACAAGCCTTTTTCCAAGTGGATGTTTTTCTCCTAGAAGGAATGGAACTATAGGGTGCATTCCTGCCGTGGTAAATAGAACTGTAGGATCGTTTGCAGGGACTAAGGAAGAGTTTGGTATTTCCTTATGTCCTTTTGATTTGAAAAATTCTATATATTTATTTATTAATTGTTTTCTGTTTATTTTCATATTTTGAATAGGTTTGCTGGGTTTTTAAGAATTATGTATCTTAAGAAGATTGCCAAAACCCGGAGTCCAAATATCAGTCATCATTAAAACAGTATCAACGGACTTTATTACTTTTGAGAATTCTTTTTTTAAATTCTCAATTAGATTGTAATACTCTTGAAAATTTGAGACTACAAGTTCTATTTCTATTTGAGCTAGATTCCTAATAAAATACTGAATGTTTGGCAGATTTGAAGCGTATTCAAAAAGCTTTTTTTCGTCTTCTTTATTGTATCGCTCTAGTCTAATAATTGCTTTGTAAAGTTCGGAGCCTATAAGATTAAGATTAATTCCTGTCCTAAACTGAATAATAATTCCTTTTTCTTGTAACTTTTTTATTTTATTCGAGACAATAATCTCGGTTGATTTTACATTTTTAGCTAATTCAACAATGGATATCCTCGCATTATTAACGATCTCTTCTAATATTCTTGAGTCTAGTTCATCAATCTTGTTATTTACAATTTCTCCTGCAAACATTGTTGGTTTTTCTATCTTTCCAGTAAAATACATTTTTGGATACTGTTTAACATCAACCAGAATTCCATCTTCAGAATCAATGATAATATGGTTGAATCGAGAGATAAAATCATTTCTTAACTCATAAAAATCGTAATCATTTTTTGCAAAAAAGGAGAATATAAGGTCCCATGAGCCAGAACATTCTCCAAGCCAGTAAACCCTACAGGACCTATTCAAATAATTAAATAATTTTTCCTTTTCAGGAGGAATATTCCTTAATTTTACATAGATCTTATAGGCTTTATATCCTATTTTATGAGGATTGATTGCTGTATTAAAGCTTGTTATTATACCTTTTTCAACTAAATTGTTTATTCGGTATTCAACTGCTTGTCTTGATTTATTGACCTTCTTAGCCAACTGAGTTGATGGGATCCTACAGTTTTTGTCAAGTTCTGCAAGTATCTTTAAATCAATCTTGTCTAGTTTAATTCCATTTATATTATTCATTGTTAGCATAAACTATCTTAGATTTATAAATATTACTATTTATGCTCAAAAATCTGAAGAAACTTTGATATATCCGTTACTCTTAGTATTATTAACTTACAAGGAGTAACAAATGATAAACACAAATACACAACAGATGAAAGAAAGACTAGAAGCACTTCAGATTCCTATAGTTTACAATGTATTTCCACAAGATTTCCAATTAGATGTAAACGGATGGTCTTTCCCGGATGATAAGGATAAACCCACAATTGATGTTGAGCTTAGTTTAGAAGAAATAGCAGAACTAGAAAGTAAGGGGTTTTTAGGGAAGATAAATCAGGTTTCAGATAGATCATATCAAATAAAAAGATTAAGAACTTTAGACATAGAAATTGCTCCAGACGAAGTAATTGATGAAATGAATGCTTTGGCTGAAGAAAAAGATGCTTCAAGTTTAGATTTGCAATTGAAGTTTGGGAGATTATATAGAAAAACTTGTACTCAGAGGTGCCCTCATTGTTTTAATCAGGAAGATGATTTTTATGTAAGCAAGATTATTTCAGATCAAAAATTAATGAGGTGGGCTGAAACAAATGAAGTTATTCAAAAGGCCAAAAAATTAGGATTAGAATCTGTTAAATTTTTAGGAATTGGAGAATTTTTTAAGAATCCGAGATTATTCCATATACTCGATGAATTACAAGGAGAAGGAATTAAAGCAGGCATATTCACTAAGGGTTCTGCATTGGGAGATGATTTAATTGCAAGGAATTGTGGTTATGATGGAATTAATAATGCAGAAGACTTGGTTAAAAGGTTAGCAGGTTACGATAATGTTAGTGTACTTTTAGGTGCAAATTCATTTAATCCTCAACTACAAGATGAAATGGTTGGATGTGGTCAGGATTCACAATGTGTAAAAGACTACACCATTGCAAGAAATAAAGCATTGCAACTTTTAGTAAAATATAGATTTAATGATCCTTCTAAAGGAAAAAGACTTGCTTTAATCGCTGCACCAGTAACTCCTCAGGCAAGTGATGAAACTGTTGAGATGTACGAATGGGGGATGAGGAGAAACATTCCAGTAATTACAATTCCTACTATGGTTAGTGGGAAAGGAAAAAATGAATTAGAATGGTTGCTTAACCAATTTGAAACAGATTCTAATCTTGTAGATAGATTTGATCCCAAAAGAGAAATGACTCGGGAGAAAAGATATACTGAATGGCTTACTGATTTTTACACAGATGTATACTCTAAAGCAATTGATATGGGCATAACTACTATAGAGAAAATAAATCTGGACGGAATTTCGGGATATGCAGGAACTGCTCAATGCCAGCAAAAGCAAAATGGAATGTATCTTAGATTGCCCGGCACAGTTCAAGAATGTCCTGGAAGATGTGTAGGGGCAGAAATAACTGGAGATATAAGAAAAACAGGACTATTATCTACTTGGATTGGAAGTCGAAATTATGATAGAAAAAAAGATTGTAATTCTTTATGTGCTGTAAAGATGAAAGACTTAACTGGAAGTGGAGAAAAACCTTGTGATTGTTGTGAAGTCTATGAGAATGTAGGTTCAATGCCTCCTGAGTTAGGTTCAAGAGTCATAGAAAAACTAAATCAAAAATATGGGACAAAATAAAATGACAAAAAACTTAAGCATATTATTGGGAGATGATGAAATGGGTCCAGCCACTCAATCAGTTTTTGAACAAGAATTTACTCCAAGATTGCAAAGAGCACTTCCAAATTATCAGATTAATTGGCATTATGAAATGCTTCCTCAAAGGGTGATTGATGAAGCAAGAACTGGGAGATATGATTTAGTTGTGACTGATTTAGATTATTCTGATTTTGGAGACAGAAGTCACAAAGATGGATATCGAATAATTGACGCGGTTTGTACAATGAATCCAAAACCACTACTTATTCTCTGCACTTCAACAAAAGATAATCCTGAAATGGAACAGAGGACAAAAGGAAAGATTAATTTTAAGGTTGGCGGGGGAAACAATCATAAGTTTTCAGATTTAATTGATAAACTAATAGAACATTTTCAAATGAAAGAAGGTAATAAATAAAATGGCAGAAGAAAATCTTGAAGAAGAAGTAGAAGCAAGAATCTATAGGGGCAATCGTAGTGAGTGGCCATGGAACATGTTTGAAAGAAAAGTATTTATAAGATTTCCTGGAAGAGTGATGATTGAGTATAAGGTGACTGAATTTAGGGATGACGCAAAAGATAAGGCTCATCGGCAACTTGGAGAACTTGCAGATTTAAAGCAACCGCCCCATGGTTTATTAAGAACGGCGGAGGCCGATGCGTTTGGTGTTTATAGAGATGATAAATTTTCTGAAAAGAGAGAAGACAAAGATTTATTTTCTTATAGGATTAGTCTTATTGGTACAAGTACAAGCGCGGTTCTGATTGCAACCCCAAAAGTTCCAAAAGATTTAGTAGATACTATTGAAAGGGAATATTTTGGTAAGGTTTCCTCCTCTCTTGATTTAAGACATGCGATAATTTCTGTAGCAAATCAATCAGTTATTCAATCATGTAATCGTGTCCAGACTTTATGTAGAGAAGCAGAGAGTGGAAAACTCGCCCCATTGATTAAAGCAAATATCTTTAATGCTTATTATAATTTTCCTGCTATAGCTGCTGCTGAACAGGTTATGTCTACTGCTATATCCGATTATGAAAAAAATGCTGTTGAATTTGTCAAAGCAATGAAGCAGTTACATGATTGCTATGCTGCTATGTGGTTAAGGAAGGCGCTAGGGAAAGCAGATGATAGTGGAAGTTTACCAGAATATTACGGAGTTTTAGATAAAGATTAAAGAGAACCAGGAATATTTTACTTACCCATTCAATCTCTTTAACTTATCCTGGATTTCTTGAAGTTCTTCATCCACATTAGCCATTCTTCTGTCTTCCTCTGTGAAGACAAACTTCTTTGGATGAAACTCTTTATGGGTTTCGTGATGGGTTTCTCTTATTAACTTTGTTTTAGGCATTTCTGGAAGCTTTTCATCCATCTTATCAAAATTATCGTTAAGGTCTTCAATAATGCTGTTTAATTCTTGCTTCAGTTTGTTTTTTTTATTTCTTAATTTTTGAATTTTGTATAGTTGTTTAATTAAACTAAGAAGTGCAATCTGGGTACTAAGCAAAAAAGTATTTCCATTTTTAAACTCTTCAGGTTCCATGGAGATATACAGTTTTTCGTCTTTCATTTTTTAGATTCAAATTTTTCCAAAAATCGTATTATCAATTTGAATTAGTCTGGATTTGATTTCTTCTAAATTTCTTGTCCAATCTTCTATTTCTTTGTTCTCTTTTGCGCTAATTTCTTTTATTCTACTGATAACGTTGTCAATTTCTCTTATTTTTTTCTTCATATCTTCAAAATCTTTTTGAGCTGCTTGAAATTTATCAACTCTTATAAATATCGGACTTTTTGATGCGGGCATCATTTGCATTTGATGTGTTGGTTTGTCTCTCTCAATGTTTAATTCTGGTATCTTTTCAGAAGCAGAATCGCTGAGGGACATTGAATAATCCCTCGGCAATTCCTCGACTATCACCTCGTCGTCTCCAGAAGAGTATGAATCATCAGATGAAACAGCAGATTTTACTATATCACGATTAAAATTTTCACTTTTATTAGATGAAGGGAACGATGGAAGTTCATTTAATGCTCTTTTAGGGGGTTCTGGCAATTCTGGGAGCTGAGAAATTCGAGGAATTTCGGGAACTTTTTCTTTTTTTGTAAATAGGCCCATAGTTACTTTTGAGGAGTTTTGTTTTTATACCTTTATATTAATTTAAAAATGACGACAAAAAAAAGCGAAAAGTATTTAATACGATTATTTTAAAGTTAATAATGGTAACTTCTAAAAAAAAGATAACTTCTCAACAAAAGGCTACATCTACTCAAGTTTCTAAGAAGGAACAAATAAGGCTTCTAGAGGGACTTGTTGAAGAATTAGCCGGGATTGAGTCTGGTAAGATAGTCGATATTTTATTTAATAAAAGAGATGTTAATGAATTCTTCATTGCAAAAAAGATGAATCTTACAATAAACCAAGTTAGAAATATTTTGTATAAACTTTCTGCGCAGGGTTTGGTTTCATTTATAAGAAAAAAAGATAGAAAGAAGGGCTGGTATATTTATTATTGGACTCTTGATACTGAAAAATGCCTCATCAAGCTTGAACAGTCTATCTTAGCTAAGATTGGGAAGTTTAATGCTCAACTTGAAAAAAGAGAAACAAGGAGATATTATATTTGTCCTTCTTGCCATATAGAAGTTAATGAAGAGACTGCCTTGGAACATAATTTCTCTTGTGAAGAGTGTGCGGAGATTTATGTTTTGGCTGATAATGAGAAACCAATTAAGGAAATAAAATTGAACATTGCTAAAGCAGAGAAGGGTTTAAAGATTATCCAGGTAGAGTTGATGGATGATAGGTCAAAGAAGGCAAAAAAGAGAGCAAAGACAGAAAAAAAGGAAGAAGCTTTGATAAAAAAAGAGAAAGACCAAAAAAAAGCCGAAAAGAAAAAATTGAGGGAGAAAAATAAAAAACCTGCTAAGGATAAAAAACAGGTTAAGGATAAAAAAATTACTAAAAAAATTTCTGTGAAAAAGAAAATAAACAAAAAGTCTAAAAAGAAGTAGTTTCTTCTATTTGAGAGTTAATATAAAAATGAGAAAAGGAATACTTTCAACATATACTGCTTGGATTATTATTGCTAATATTGTTGCGTTCTTTTTGTTTTCGATTTTTATTTCTATATATGGTGGGGATGCAGGTGTTTCTTATTTTGCACTTCAGCCCGCTTCTATTTTAGCGGGGCAAAAACTTTGGACTTTTTTAACAAGTATGTTTTTGCATGCGAATCTTACTCATCTTTTGGTTAATATGCTTTCGTTGTTCTTTATCGGAACTTTTGTTGAAAAACTGATTGGGAAGAAGAGATACATTGCACTTTATTTTGGTGGAGGATTAGTTGCAGGAGTCTTCTTTGTTGCCTTGGCGGGATTGTTTGGAAATAGCGATTGGGGCATGAGGATCTTTGGTTCTCCTATGACTTATGCGGTGGGGGCTTCTGGAGCTATCTTTTGTTTAGGTGGTTTGCTTGCAATTTTGACTCCTCGGTTGCCTGTGTTGGTATTTTTTATATTGCCTATGCCTATGTGGATTGCAATGATTGGGCTTATGGCTGTCTTATGGCTTGCTTCATTTGCATTTTCTGCTAATATTGGGAATACGGCCCATCTCGGAGGTTTAGTTCTGGGAATTGGTTATGGTTTGTATTTAAAGTATAAATATCCGAGGAAGACGGCAATGATTTCTAGGTATTTTTCTAGATAAATCTTATGATTGCATAATGTTTATATATAATCTTTATTTTATCAATTTATGAAAAAGGGTTTTGATTGGCTATCTTTAATTGTTTGGGTGATAATCATTTTACTTGGAGTTTATTTAATTAAAAAATTATTCTTGGGCGGATAATGAAAATTAAATGGATTGATATTGTTTTGATACTTCTTGGTTTAATGATTATTTATCAACTCTTGAAGAAAATATTTGGCGGAAGTTGGCAAACAGAAAGTATTATTATTGCTCTTCTTATGTTTAACTTGGGTTTAACTTGGAAAATTTGTATGAAATTAGACGGACATATTAATTGGCATAAATTAAAAGACGAAGTAAGAAAATATGAATAAGAAAAAAGACAATTTTTTTGTGAGAAATTATCTGGCCTGTTGGAATTTTTTAAAGAAAGCTGAGGAACATGTGGTTATTGCATTTGCTATTTTTTGTGCTTTTGTGATTATTGGTTTTGCATTGCCGATATGGTTTAATAACGAGATTTTTGATTTAATAAGGAATATGTCTGAGCAGTTTACTGGGCTAAGTTTATTTTGGACTATTATCAAAATATTTTTTAATAATATTCAAGCTAGTTTTTTTGCAATTTTTATCGGGATAGGGTTTGGAATTTTTCCCTTGATAACTGCAATAATTAATGGTTATGTCGTTGGATTTGTCTCAAGATATGCAGTTAATCAGCAAGGAATTTTTATATTGTGGAAACTTTTGCCTCACGGAATTTTTGAGATTCCAGCAATAATTCTCTCAATTGGAATTGGTTTCAAGCTTGGATTAGAATTGTTTAAACCGTTTAAGAAGATGAAGTTTAAGTATAATTTTATTGAAGCAATGAGGTTTTTTGCTTTTGTTGTTTTTCCTTTACTTTTGATTGCTGCAGTTATTGAGGGTTTTTTGGTTTTTTATCTTGGGTAAAAAACCAAAAAGTGATTTATACATTTTGGTAATGCTAATCTGTTTTTTTAATAAGATTTAGTTTTTAGAATATTCAAACATCAGATTAATCTATTATTAGATAATTTTTTATATTTAATGAAGTTATCTCTAATAGGTTAGTATTTTGCCTAGAGACTAAAAACGGATTTGATTATATATCATAAAAATTCTTTCAATGATTTTTGTTTTCCATAGTTCTTTAAAATCCAGGACATTTTTTTATATTTTTGAATTCCGGCTTTTAATCTTAAACTTGAAATTATCAATGCCTGCTCGATTGATTCTGGTTTTTCCATGTTTTCATTTGATGAAAACATTTTTTTCAGGCTTTCTCTTATTATTCCTACTCCCAAGGGTGCATAATATTCCTGTCTTTCCTCATGAAATACAATGGCTGTTGCTTGTCTCTTTATTGTTTCGAGGTATTCTGAGACGACAAGTCTGTCAGAGTAATAAGCACCAACGACATTAGAAGCATATTTTTTTCTTGGACTAAATCCTTCATAATCTTGCATGAATACATCGTTGCTTGCTTTTATTGACTCGTTCCAATTACTTCCTTGCATTGAAACTTCTATGACTTCAAAACTCCATTTCCCTGGAAGGAGTAGTACCTCAAAGTGATTTCCATTATAATAGTGATGCCAGAGCTGAATTTCATTTAATTCGGGATAGTATCTTATTTTTTCTAGGAGTTGTTTGCCGATGATATCGTCTACTGCTGTTATTGACCATCTTGTTGGGGTCATTTTTCTTTGTATCTTTACACCTAGGAGGCCAGATGCTAGAAGTTTTTGCAGATGGCTTGTTGGAATGTTTGATTTGTAAAGTTCTTGAATTGCGTTGACTGCTTTTATGTCATAATCTGAAGTTAGATAATCTACCTTTTTTTCTACTTTAGGGTTTTCCTGAAGGATTACTTTTTCAACAGGGGCTGGATTTGACATTATAGAAAATACTTTGCTTGGTGTAAAATTTAAGATAGGTTTCTTTTTTAGTAAAAATTCTGTTGAAACTGGTTTACTAGATAGAGCTAGTTCTTGAGTAGCTTGTTTTATTTTTGAGTTTGATTTAATGTGGGAGATTGAACGTCCGTAAATTAAACTGCCTCTTAACTCAAGTATCTGTTCTATGGAGAGATTATTGCTAATCCATTCTTCTGGTGAGGCGAGAATAGTCGCATTGTTAATGTCTTCAACTGGGGAAAGAATTCCAGAAAAGACATTAGGATAATTGGTTCTTCCTACAAATATTTCAGGAGGTGAATTTCCAGAGAAGTGGAGCTTTACTTTTGGAGCATTGTCTCTGAATTTTGACAATATCCTGCAGGGTTTTCCGCATAAACCTTTACCTCTACATCGGATACATAATTCGGTGACCATTAAAAGGGAAAAAGAATGAGATTTATATTTATTTATGTAGTAAAAGACAAAAAAGAAAATTAATCTTTTAAGTCACTTATTCCAAGCATAATTAAAAGCAGACCAATTAAAACTATCAAGCAAATAACACCGCCCTTAAGAAAGGCAATTGTTGCTGCTCCCCAGCTTACAAAATAGACCGCTATCACGATTGGAACAATTACAAGTATAAGTCCTAGCAAAAGTTCTATCCATTTATTCATTGTAGTTGTTTAAGGAAATTGGGATTTATAAAGATTTCTGGGTTAGAGTTGTGAAAGTGAAAGTTTATATAAATTAGGGATTTGTTTTTAATATGAAATACTTAAGAGACAAAAGAGAGATTCTTCTTAATAGGGAGTTAAGTGAGAAAGAATAAAAAATGAAAAAGTAGGTTTTCTTTGAAAAACCTTCATGTTTCATTTTTAATAGGAAATAAAAAATGAAAAACAATCTTAACCCTGGTAAGGACAATAAAGAGGAAAGGCTCAATTTTGTAAGGTTTTGGGCAAATTATATTAAGAATTGTGAAGATGATAAGGTTTGGAGTAGGCAGCAGAATGTTCTTATTGATTCTCAATTAAAAACTGCAAAGATAAGAAAATAGTTCAGATTTCTAGCAGAATCTTGCTTTTCAGTTTTTTGAATTCATTTGGAGAAAGATTTAATTCATTGTAATCTTTATAGTTCTTAATTAAATCTATTAATTCTCTTCTATAGTCTTCAAGGGAATATCTTTTTATTATAGAATAGTATTTTTTAAAATCAGGGTTTGCGAATAAAACAAGGGAAATAATATCAATCAAGTCTTTTTCTCCTTTAATAGAGTTTTTCCTATCTAAATATGCTCCCTGTTTTAAGATTAAAAGTAATTCTGGGCTTGCTATCTTAAAACCTTGGGTTTCAATTGAGTAATCTTTAATATCTTCAACAGGGATTGTTAATTGAGAAAAATGTTCAACATAAATGTCAATATCTATTTCCTTTTTTATTTCATATTTTTTTAATCGATCATTTTTCAAAAGATTTTCTTGTTTTAATTTTTGCAATTCACTTAAATCAACTACTATGTCAATATCTTTTGATTTTTGCCTTTTTGTCAGGATGTATGCAGCCCAGCCTCCAATTAATATGAAATCATATTTCTTTCTAAATTCTTGCAAAATCTCCCAGGATTTTTCGGTTAATAGGGAGTTCCAGAATTCTTTCATTTTATCTTTTCCTCGAGGGCATTGAGAAAATCAGAGGCGTACCACTCTTTTAAGTTCCATAGGTCCACGAAAATCTGTGCAATTGTATCTGTTTTTCCGTAATCTCTTGATTTTTTTAAAATAATTAGGTTGGGGTTTGCCTTTTTTTCTGGAAATCTCTTTTTTATTTCTTTTAATTCTTCGTTATCTGCGTAGATGTAGATTTCTGAATAATCTGCAGGGGTGTCATTAAATTTAAATTTATAGGCAGAATATGCTGAAAAAGATATATCCGGCATTAATTTTTCAATTTCTCTTACTGGGAGCTCTACGCGAGTTTTATAGATAATGTCTTTTTCTAGATTTCTTTCTGATGCCCATAGATAGAGGATTTTTTTAAGATTGATTACTCTAAAATTCATTTTTTCAATTTTTACTGAATTTATTCTTTGGAGTTTTTTTAATGCGAGATTGACTATGCTCAAAGAGAGTTTAAGTTTTTTTGACAGCCCCAGCTGGGTTAATTGGTCATTGTTTTTTTCCATTACTTGATATAGTATTTCCTTATATACAAGTTCTATTTTTTTCATTTCTTTTTTAGTTATTTACCATTTATAAAGGTTTCTATTTTTTATGAAAGATTTATAAATAATTTATATTATTATAGAAAGCTATGTTTTTGTGTAAGGTTTAGTAATGTTTAAGATTGGACAAAGAGCTGGGAAGATTGATTTGGTTGGATATTATTAATCTTTGAATGAATAATGGTTATATTTCTTTATGACTGCTGAGGTCCTTGCAAAATTGAAAGATTTATAAATATCATAATCTTGTAAAATTAAAGATGGTGAAAAATATATTAGGTTATGTTCTTGCTTTGGCGGGATTAGCCGGGCTTGCTGTGTCTTCTTTTAAGCCAGTTAGTGATTTTGTTTTTACTTATATTCCTGAGGCTGCTTTAAAATATGTTGAAGGCTCTTTGCTTGTTGTTTCTTTGATTATTCTAGGAGTTGGTGTTTTTCTTTTGGTTGTTAATGGAAAGGGTAGGAATGCAAATAATCATCAGGCTGAAGAGGAAGTTCCTATTTATGAGGGGGCGGGGAAGAAGAGGAAGATTGTTGGGTATAGAAGAAGTTAAGTGAGAATTATGTATTTATTAACTTTATACTATCTTTGATTATTGAGGATCTATTATTTTAAAGTTAAGTAAAAGTATTATGTAACGTAAAAGTTAGAAATTATTGGTAAAACCTTATAAGTTATTAGATTGTTGGTCTTTGGATTAATGTTATTTTAGGAGATTAGCTTTTTAGAATCGCTTTTAATTGTTTTTGGAGGTTTCTTTTAATCTTTTCTCCTTGAGAAGGTGTTACTACATTATTGGTGATGTCCTCTTCTGTAAGTCTTATCTTTCTCTTAATATCTCTCTCAAATTCACTTCTTCTTTCGAATCCAAGCTGGGACATTTGTTGTTTTATAAGTATTCTTCTGATTGTGCCATCTGCCAGCATAAAGATTAATGCTGCAATTCCGGTTATCGCATATATCCAAGACAGGTTTCCGAGTTCACTGTACCTATCAATCCATAACCCTAAAAAGACAACTATGAAAAAGATCCAAAGGAGTTTTCTTAATGTTGATGAATCAAAACCTTGGACAAAGTAAAAATAAATTAATATGGGGATTGCGGCTGTTAGTGCAACTCCTAGTACTGAATAGGGGAGAAGTATGTTCTGGATTAACTGATAATCTGGTAGGAATCTTGTTGATAGTAAAGAGACTGAAATTGTGATAATCCAGACTATTGCTTTGTTGTCTTCAAATTTTGGTACTTTCGAAACAACTGAATAGACTACCGCTAATACTATTAGAAGGAATAAAAATCTTTCGAATACAAAGTATCCTTCCCCGCCTATAAAGATGCCGATAATAGGGCTTATACCTCTTTGGACGATATCTATTAGCTGATATGCTCCATATTGAAGATTTCCTGCTAGGTCTTGCGCAGAGATTAAATTTAATGAAAATATTAAGGACAGGAATAAAACTAAAAATGATGCTCTTTTTTTCATTATTTATTTATGAAGAAGAGGTTTATAAATATTTATGATTATGGAACGTTAATAACAATTCCATAGGGGTCTGCTTTTGCCTTGAGTGCTTTTTTTAGTCTTTTATAATCTGCAGGAGTCACTAGACCATTAAAATAATTATCATCTAATTCTTTATTTTTCTTTAAAATATCCATTTTTCTTTCTGCATGGTGCATCTCCATTAGATTATCTGTTTTTACTTTACTCCATGCTTTTTTAATTGTTTTATCTAGGAGCAGGAATGCAATGCAAGCTCCTGCTGCGGTTGGATAAACCCAAGCAGACTGTGCTAATTCATCAAATCTTGTTACATATAGCCCAATAAATATAACTGCTGCTAAGATCCAGGCTATTTTTCTGAAGGTACTTGAGTCAAATGATTGCACTAATACAAAGTAAACCATTAGAGGGATTAATGCGGAAATTGCGATACCTATTGTTGAATAAGGGAGAAGAATTGTCTGGATCCAGTCTTCTGATAAAAATCTTATTCCTAATATTGGAATTGCGAGACTTATTACCCATAAAACTAATTGATTACCATTAAGGAAGTTTACTTTGTCTAAGATTGCCCAGACAACAGCAAATAAGACGAATGCGAGAAGAAATTTTGCCAGAAATAGTTCTGGTGTAGAAGCGTTTCCTAATAAGGAAACTATTAATGGCTGGACTAGGTAATATATGGTATCTGTAAAATTTTGAATATTTGATATAATTTGGTTTTGTGTTGTTGTTTGAGCACTTACAATAGCTGTTAATAAGAGAGATGTAACTGAAGACATAATGGAAAGACCCACAACTCTTTTTTTATTCATTGTTTTTTTATGTTTAATAGGTTTATAAATATTATTGATTTTTTGGTTTTACTTTTTTGGATTGTTGTTTCTTTGGCTTGATGAAAGGTTTGAGAAAGATTTATAAATAAACTGGTTGTAGGGATTGTATGAAAAAAGGGATGAACAGGATTTTGTTGATTGGCTTGTGTTCTGTTTTGTTAATTAGTTTATTTGCGTTTGTGGCTGCTCAGTCTATGTGGGATTCTGCGTTGAGTAATGGTGGAAGCTTTTTTAAAGGGATATTTGGAATGGTTGGCGATGCTTCTGAAAAAGTAGTTGCCCAATGGTTATTGTTTTTTTTGGTTGTATTAATTATTTATGCTGTTTCAAGTGCTATACCTTTTTTGGGAGAGAATAGACATTATACAATAAGATGGTTAGTTTCAATTATTATTGGGATTCTAGCAATTTTCTTTTTGAAGGGCGAGGAAATACTGACTATTTTACAAACTTATAAGACACTAGGAGTCGCATTAACTGTTATTGTTCCATTCTTTGTAATTGCAGTTGTCTCAAAAGATTTACAGGATAAACAACATGGAATATTAAGTAAGTTTATCTGGATTTTATTTTTAGGAACACTTATTGTTAGATATGCTACTGTGGATGTTGCAGAGATAGGAGATTTTGGGAAATGGGCATTTTGGGTAACAGCAATAGGTTCTTTAATTATGATAATATGGGAAGGGCGGGTTTATTTCTTTTTGTTCAAGCAAGAGATTAGAAATGCAAGAGAAACAGCGGGGGCTGAAGCATTAGCTGGGGTGACAAGTAAGTTAGAGGTAATAAGAGAAGAAATTGAACATGCGCCAAATGAGGCTGCCGCAAAAGCATCTATAGCAAAGTATGATAGATTAGTGAAAAGGCAAAATGAGCTTGGTGGTAATTATAGGTCTTGGGGTTCTACAATCTAGATTATAAATTTAAGAGCTTTTTTATCCTTTAATCGGTTTTATTTTTCTAGAAATTAGGTTATTTTTATATTGCTAATGCTTATTTTGTTAGTTAATCGGTTTGTTATTAAGTAATAATTTACTAATTTTAATGTTAGTAAGTTTGTTTTATCATAATGTATAAGTGAGTCTGGATTGTTAGGGTCTAACTATTTTTTGCTTCTTCTTTTATTTTATGCATTGCTTCATTTACTTCAATTCCTTTTTTCTCTGCGATTTCAACTAAGCTTCTTTTTCTCATTTTTTCGGTTAATAGGTTAACAAAAAAAGCGACTACTAAGCACAGTAATACGAAACCAAAAACTTTAATGAAGTCCCATGCAGAATTTATTTTGATTAAATCTCCAATGCTTAAAAAAAAGTTAGCTATATGAACAGCTCCGCCAGTCAATGAAATTAATGCAGTAATTACTATGGAGGCTAAAAGTTTAACAACTATTTTGTCGAAGAAAGGAGCTAGTCCCAGTACACTTAAGATGATAATAAAGACCATGACCCAAATACCCAGCACAATAATCAATTTCTGCCAAGAGATTGACCCATCAATCCCAAAAACAACCTTAGCAATAGGAGCTAACCAGTCAGGCAGATTAACTTCTGTCTCTAAAATATCCTGGGTTTTGTTATTTAACTTATTACCAAGACCTTGGGTTGCATTTGTTAAAACATCTTTGGTAGTATTAATATTGAAGGAGGTTTGATTTGTTGTTGAGTCTGTTGCTTGTGCTGATACAACAATTAAACTTGTTAGCAGTATAAGAAATGCAAATGCTATCACTGTCTTTTTCATAGATTTTTCAGGTTAATTAGGTTTAAAATAGTTTTGATAAAAAATAAGCATTCTGAATGTAAAGATTTATAAACACTTGTTAATTTATATTAACATATGTTAGAAATAATTAACAAATTAGGTATATTTTTTGAAGACTGTTATAGGGAAGTCTCGGTCAGAGAATATTCCAGGGAAATGAAAATAAGCCCTCCTACTGCATCTAAATTATTGAAAGAGTATGAAAAACAAGAATTATTAATAAGGCGGGGGGAAAGGGGTTTTTTATTGTTTAGAATAAATAGGGAAAGCAAGATAATTTTAATGCTTTCTAGAATCTATTGGAGTGAAAAGCTGAAACCTCTTTTTGATTATTTGGAGAAAACAATTTATTCAAAGGCAATTGTTCTTTTTGGAAGTTTGTCTAAACTTGAGACAAGAAAAGAGTCGGATATAGACATTTTAGTTATAAGTGATATTAAAAAAGATTCTAATCTTAAGCAATTTGAAAAGTTATTTAACCGAGAAATCCAATTGTTTATTTATCCTTCTTTGGAAAAGATTAATAAAGATTTAAAATCAAATATTGTCAATGCTTATATAGCGAGAGGTTATTTATCATAATGGATTGGGAAGAATGTAAAATAAAGAGGTATGTGAAAGAATCTTTACAAGATGTTGATTTAATTAATTCTTTAGTTAATCAGAGCAATAAAAAGATAATAACTGATGATTTTTCACCTTTGAATAAAGACACTTCTTCAACGAAATTTGTAAATAACTATGATTCTTTAAGGGAAGTGCTAGAGGCTATAGCCATTAAAAAAGGGTTTAAAATTTATAATCACGAATGTTTTACTGCCTTTTTGAAAGAATTTATGGATCTTGATTCAGAATCTATTGACTTTGATAATTTCAGAAAAATAAGGAATTCAATTAATTATTATGGGGAAGATATTACTATTGAAGATGCAGAAAGTTTAATAAGCAAGATTAGGTTATTAAGAAAGAAATTAATAAAGGAGTTTTTATGAAAAAAATAGCACTAATAGTATTTTTGTTAATGATCGTTGGTTTCATAGGTCTTGTTTATTCTCAAAGCGATATGCCTTCAACTGGTTTTCAGTCGAGTGAACAAGATGTTCAGACGATAACAAATATTACTAGTAAACTTCCCGTTAATGATTCTGGACTAGATTTCACTAAGTTAAACCTTACTAACACTTCAGCCCAGGCGAGGCTAGATGCTATTAATTTATGGCTAAGTGAAAATGCAGAATGGATGAGTATTGTGTTTTGTATGGTTCCTGAAATTTCGTGGCTATTTGTTATTAACCTTTTTTTGATTTTAGATGCATTTGTGATTCTTGTGTTGAATGGAAAATTCTTCCTTACAAGGGTCATGTCTAAGGGGCTTGCCCAGATTTTTGGATTGCTTATATTCATTATTCTAATTGTCATGAAGTATCCATTTTATGCTGCAAGAGCAATTATAACTTCTTTTGAATACTGGTGGGCTTTTGCCTTGTTTATAATTGCATTAATCGGACTTGCTGTTTTATCTTCTTATCTTGCAAAATATTCTGAAAAAAAGTTGGAGGAATATCTAAAGAGACAGGCCGAGTTAAATCAGAAAATTTTACAAAAAACAGTTGAAGGAATTAGTGGCGAATAAATTTTGGATAAACATCGCTAAACCGCTTACAAACAATATTTTTTGTTCACAAAAACTCAATTCGTTTTCATAACTTTAATTTATAATAAATTTGTGGCGGTCATAAAAACTCACCAAGCCCCTTCTGCTTCTGCTCCTCATTCGCCTGCTCTAACCTTTTTAATCCTGAATCAATTCGGTCTAGCGAGAAATCTTTGGAAAGGAGGATTTCTCTGACTTTTTTTTCATCTGGTTTTTTGAACTCCATTTTTCCGCCATTGTGCTGGTAATCTTTGAATTCTTTGAAAATGTCCTGCCAATTGAAATTCATATAGTACTTGTCTGATTCTTGTATGTATTTGAAGATGCTTACAGGATATTTGTATTTTTTTACGATTTCTAAGGCTCTTTTTTGCCCTAAGCCCTTTATCCCTCCAATATTATAATCTGTACCGACTAAAATGCCCAAACAGATTAATTGGTCCTGGTCGATTTGGAGATGGTTTAGTAATGACTCAAATTCAATTAGTTCTATTTCAACCGGAACATAGGTTCCTGAAGATGTTTTTCTTCTTCTTGAGAGGGTTAAATTTCTTATTAGTCTTGGAGCCCCGTATAAGAGAACATCATAATCTTGGGATGCTGTTGCCCATGCTTTTTTTGCTTTTGTTAATGAAGATGCTTCTGCTTCTCCTTCGCTTGGTGCTTCAATGATAGGAATGCCTAATGCTGTTAAAAGTTCTTTGCTCTCTTGGATAATTTCTTTTGTAATCCTTACAAATTGCTGTGAATATTTTCTCATCGCTTCTAGGTCTTGTTCTGATTTAGCATGCTGATATTTTTCTTGAGCTTGTTTTTTAAGTTCATTTCTTTTTTCATTCTCCTTTTTCTTTAATTCAGGAGGTTTTCCATCAAAGACATATATGGGCTTAATTCCTTCTATTAAGAGGTTGATATTTCGGTAGAATAATCCTGATAAATGGGATGTGATGTTTCCTTTAGAGTCTTGTAATGGGGTTCCATCTACTTGTCTTATGGTTGTTAGAAATTGATAGAGAGCATTATATGCGTCTATTGCAATTATCTGGCCCTTTAGGTCTTTTAATTCAATTTCTTTACGAGGAACGATTTCGGATATTTGAACACCCATTTAAAATTTAAGAATAGGAAATTAATAAAGTTAATGCTTGAAATACCTTTGCTCAAATTCAGGAATTCTTGATTGTTCGCATTGTCTTACTGTGCTTGTGAATGTATCATTTACCTGGTCGTCATGAAAAGCAAACAGAGGTCTTCCTTTTCTATCTTTAGCTTCATAACCTTGTGGAGAGTATTGGGCGAGTATTGCTCTTTTACTTTCTGTAGAATCTCCAAATGTTTTATGGGCAATAAGCCATTGGGCCCTTGCATATAGTTCAAATTCTATTTCTGGAACTCGTAATCTCAATGCTTCTGATTTTATCTGGCCTTTACTAGGGGGATGATTAGCATTGAAATCAAGATTAATTGGAGGAATACTTATTAAATTAGGTAATGTCTGTTGTTTTTGTTTCATTTTAAGCAAAGGTATCTGAACCTCCCTCTTTTGGTACATGCATTGCAGAACTTATTTGGACTACTACTCCCTGAATCTCGACGGTATCATAATCTAGTACTGGAATTCTTCTGTAATGTCTATCGGGTTTAGGATTATTAGGATTCTGAGAATTTTGTCTGAGACTATTTTCTACTTTTGCGGAAGGGCATACTGGTTGTACTCTATATTCTCTTCTACTTTCGGGTATTAGATTTATTCTCATAATTTATCTAATACTTTTAAGTATTTAAATGTTATTATTTTAGTTATTTAATAGTAGTTACATATCTTTGAGGGTGGAGGAATAAATAAACATATAAATCTTTATTTCTAATTATATTCATGAAATTCGAGTTTATTCCAATTGATTATGAAGCTTTTGATTTTAAAGGGAAAAATTATATTAAGATAATTGGAAGAAATGACAAAGGCAAGCGAATTTGTTTAGTTGATTCTTATCTTGGGAGTTTTTGGGTTATTCTCAAGGAAGGGCTGACAGATAAGAAAATTAAGGATATACAAGGGAAGATTGAAGAGATTAGGGCAGGAAAAGGGGAAAGAGAAAGCAAGGTTGTTAAGACTGAACTTCATGATAGAAAATTTTTGGGAAAAGAGGTAAAGGCAATAAAGGTTTTCGTTGAGAACTTTAAAGATGCACATTCGGTTGCCGATGAAATTGGTTTTAAGGAAGTGGAAAAGAGAAGGGAGTATGATTTGAATATTATCTCTAAATATATTATTGATAAGAAGATTCTGCCATTGAAATGGTATGAGGTTGAAGGGAGTTTGATTTCTGGAAATGATTTTGGAGGGATTGCGAATTTGGAGGTTGACGCTTGTTTCGAACTGGAGAGAATAAAAGAATCTGAAAGAAAAGAGTTTGAACCAAGATTTTTGGCATTCGATATAGAGGTTGATAAATTTGAGATTGGAAAGGGGGATGTTTTGATGATTTCGTTATATGGGAAGAATTTTAAGAAAGTTTTAACATGGAAAAAATCAAGTAAAAAGCAGGATTATGTTGAGGTTTTTAAGGACGAGGAAGAGATGCTTAGAAAGTTTTCGGAGTATGTTTATGAATATGCGCCAGACTTTTTAGTTGGATATTTCTCTGATGGTTTTGATTTGCCTTATTTAAGGGCGGTTGCTGAGAAAAACAAGGTAAAGCTTGAACTTGGGCTAGATAGAAGCCAGCCAAAATTCTCAAGAGGAAATGTTTTAACTGGGAGAATTTCAGGATTAGTTCATGTGGATATTTTTAGATTTATAAGAAATGTTTTTTCACAATATCTTCAGTCTGAAACACTTTCATTGAATGATGTTGCTTCTGAGCTTTTGGGAGAGAAGAAACATGATTTTGATTTTCTTAAGCTTGGAAAGATGAAGGATGATGACTGGTACGATTTTTTCTCTTATAATTTACAGGATTCTAAATTAACTTATGAGTTAATGGAGAAAATATGGCTGGATATTTATGAATTTACAAAAATCGTTCAGGAGCCTGTTTTTGAAGTTACAAGAAATGCAATGTCCTCTCATGTGGAAGATTATATTATTCATAATCTTGAAAGATTTAACGAAATTGCTGAGAAAAGACCGGTACACGAGGAAATTGGTAAGAGGAGAGGAAGAGGGAAATATGAGGGCGCATTTGTATTTCAGCCTACTCCGGGTCTGTATGAAGATATTGGAATGTTTGATTTCACTTCAATGTATGGCAGTGTAATTGTTAGTTATAATCTTTCTTTGTCTAGTTTTCATGAAAAGAAAGAGAAAGGCGATTTGGAAGTTGATTTGGTAAAGCAGAAAGTGCATTTTTCAAAGGAAAAAGCTTTTTTCCCAACAATGCTCGGAGAATTTATAGAGATGAGAAAGAAGTATAAAAAAGAATATAATGAAAATAAGAACCCGATGACAAAAGCGAGAAGTAATGCATATAAACTTCTTGCTAATGCGGCTTATGGTTATCAGGGTTTCTTTGGTGCACGGTATTACTGTCTTGAAGCAGCCGCTTCTACTGCGGCATTAGCAAGGGAAAATATCCATAGTGTGATAGATAAGATAAAAAAACAAGGCTATACTGTTATTTATTCTGATACGGATTCCGTGGCTTTTCTCTTAGATGGGAAAAATCAGAAGGAGACTCTTGGATTTTTGAAAAAACTTAATTCAGAACTTCCTGGAATAATGGAGCTTGATTTGGAAGATTTTTATAAAAG
>Ga0268277_1000163_pt1 | contig 54814 bp, 29 predicted proteins | sample saktaG_5_FD_190132 | JGI IMG/M metagenome (GOLD analysis project Ga0268277, IMG submission 190132) | Saline water microbial communities from Sakinaw Lake, British Columbia, Canada - sak_2010_1_5_50m | ecosystem: Environmental > Aquatic > Non-marine Saline and Alkaline > Saline ... | reverse complement strand
TTCGAAAGTTACGGCGAAGATCCCTATCTTGCCGCCAGTACCGCCGTTGCCTTTATCAAGGGCTTGCAGAGCGAAAATGTCATCGCCACCACCAAGCATTTCGCCTGTAACAACCAGGAATTTGAGAGAAGCAGCATGGACTCCCGTGTGGATGAAAGAACGCTTCACGAAATTTATCTGCCTGCTTTCAAAGCCGCTGTTCAGGAAGGTCACACCTGGGCGATCATGTCATCTTACAACCGTCTAAATGGCCAATATGCCAGTTCTAATACTTGGCTGCTGCAAAACCTGCTGAAGGACACCTGGGGCTTCAAAGGCTTTGTCATGTCCGATTGGGGTGCCGTGCACAGCGTAGTCCCCACTATGTACGCTGGTCTGGATATCGAAATGCCTAACGGACGTTATATGAGTGTGGAAAATGTCATACAGGCGATCCACGAAGGCCGAATGAAAATTACCAAAGTGGATGACAAAATCCGCCGCATGCTGCGGGCAATATTTGCCATGGGTCTTTTTGAAAACGAAATTCCCGCTGGTGGAGCGCTGCACTCCGATGAAAATATAAAAGTTGCTTATGATGTCGCGGCTGGCGGAATGGTATTGCTGAAGAATGAGGGAAACTTATTGCCATTTACAAAAGAAAAAATTAAAAGCCTTGCGGTTATCGGTCCCAATGCCGGTATATTGCGTACCGGTGGCGGTGGCAGCTCCCGGGTCGAACCTATTAATCCAACCAGTCCAGACAAAGCACTGACCCAAAAAGCCGGTGGCATCAGCATCACCTATTCACCGGGAATGATCGTGGACAGTGATTTGAAACCCATTCCTGAAGAATATCTGCAGACGCCCTGTGGCAAATCCGGCCTGCTGGGCGAATATTTTAACAATGCCGAATTCAGCGGTGATTCGGTGGAAAAACGCATCGATAAAACTCTGAATTACAACTGGGGCCCAAAAGGTCCGGATCATTTCAAAATCAACTATTTTTCCATTCGCTGGACCGGTAAACTCACGGTTCCGGAAAGCGGCAAATATCTGCTGGGAACCACCAGTGACGATGGTACGCGGCTTTACATCGACGGGGAAATGGTCGTCGATAACTGGGGCGACCATGCCATGGGAACCAGAGTGGCGACGGTGGACTTGAAAAAGGACAAACCGGCAGAAATCCGGATTGATTTTTATGAACACGGCGGCGACGCTGGTGTGATCCTGCAATGGCAGAAAGTTGGAAAGCCGCCCCTTGACGAAGCGGTTAAGCTAGCACAGGAAGCCGACGCGGTTGTGCTTTTCGTAGGCTTTACTGATCGCGATGAGTCCGAAGGTTTTGATCGCAATTCAAACGCTCTTTCAGATGAACAGGTTGCATTGATAAAAAAAATAAAAGCTGCGAATAAAAACCTGGCTGTGGTTTTAAACAGCGGCGCCGGTATTTTGATGAATGACTGGGCGGCTGACGCGCCGGCAATTGTGCAGGCCTGGTATCCGGGCGAAGAAGGTGGCAACGCTATTGCCGATATTCTGCTGGGTAATGTCAATCCCTCAGGTAAACTGGTCACTACCTTTTTTAATAAGGAAACGGATCTTCCTACAATCAATAATTATCCTGGCGAAGATGATGAACTCAATTATGAAGAAGGAATTTTTGTCGGCTACCGTCATTATGACAAAAACAATATCGCACCGCTTTTTCCATTCGGTCACGGACTGAGCTATACGAACTTTGAATACGGTGATTTGAAACTGACCAAAACCGTACATCCAAACGAGGCTGTAACGGTTTCATTAAAAGTGAAAAACACCGGCCCAGTGAATGGCGCGGAAGTGGTTCAGCTCTATCTGGGCGACAATCAGGCCAGTGTAATCCGGCCAGTGAAGGAACTGAAAAGCTATGCCAAGGTCTTCCTGAAAGCAGGCGAGGAAAAAGAAGTCGCGTTAAATCTTTCCCACGATGCAATGAAATTCTGGGATGTCTGCACCGATTCATGGAAAGCGGAACCGGGGAAATTCACGATTTTCGTTGGATCATCTTCCCGAGATATTCGCCTCAGGGGAAATTTTATACTGAAATAAAAGAAGTAACACTATGAAGAATTCTGGTAAAATAATTCTGCGAAAATTTCTCGCTATTTCATTGATCATTGGCTTCACCGCCTGTGCCGGTTCAACTGAATCAGACAATAATGAAAACTTACCCGGCACGGTTGCCGGATTGCACGGGCAATTGGAGGTCAACGGTACCAGGATTATCGATCAAAACGGCGACCCGGTTGTATTGCACGGCATGTCTTTTTTCTGGAGTCAATGGATGGGCAAATATTACAATAAAGACTGCATCAAATGGCTGCGGGATGACTGGAGCTGCAATGTTATCCGGGCGGCGATGGGCATTGAATCCGATGGTTATCTTGAAAATCCCGCTGTGGAAATGGCAAAAATCCGGACCGTTATTGACGCCTGCATAGATCTGGGAATTTATGTTATCATTGATTGGCACGATCATAACGCCCATCTGCATTCGGATGCGGCGAAAAACTTCTTCCGACAAATAGCGACCCTTTACGGCAGCAAACCGAATATCATTTACGAAATTTATAACGAGCCTGAAAAAATATCCTGGCGCGACGATGTTAAACCCTATGCCGAATCTGTAATTGCAGAAATCCGGGCTGTGGACTGCGACAATATCATTATCGTTGGATCACCAACCTGGTCCCAGGATGTGGATGTTGCCACTGCAGATCCTATTAATGATGAAAATGTTGTCTATGCAATGCATTTTTATGCCGCTTCACACAAGCAAGAACTGCGCGATAAGGCCATTACCGCTATGAACAGAGGTTATGCGATTTTTGTCAGCGAATTCGGTGTGTGTGAATATACCGGCGATGGAGACGTCGATTACCTATCCAGTGGGGCCTGGTTAAACTTTATGGACCAGTATAAGATAAGTTGGTGTAAGTGGTCTGTAGCCGACAAGGACGAGGGCGATGCAGTTTTGAAGGATAGGGCAGATGAAAACGGCGGCTGGATTGAGGATAAACTCACAGAATCAGGAAAATTTATCAAATCCGAAATAATCAAAAGAAACAAAGCAGAATTTAGTGCACTGAAATAATGTGAAAATGCATATGCCCATAGCGGAAATTATGTCAAAAAAAACAGGTTTGCGACTTTCTGTTGCAATTATACTTTTAATAACGCATATCTATCCCCAATCTGTCCTAATTAATGAAATAATGTCATCCAACAGCATCACTCTTGCCGACGAGGACGGTGATTTTTCCGACTGGCTGGAATTGTACAATCCCACAGGAGTGACCATCGACCCTGGCGGTTACGGACTCAGCGACGATGCAGACGAGCCGATGAAGTGGACGCTGCCTTCCATTAGCCTGGAACCGCATGGTTTTCTGCTGATTTTTGCATCAGGAAAAGATCGCAAGGAATTCAAGCATACCGTCATTAGCCGTGGCGACATGTGGGAATATAAAATCTGGACAAGCCAGCCCCCAAGCTCATGGACATCTTTCAATTATGATGATTCACAGTGGCTGTCCGGCCCGACCGGTATTGGTTATGGTGATGGTGATGACGCCACCCAGATTCCTACCGGTACAATCTCTGTATATGCCCGAAAAACCTTTGAAATAAATAATCCCAATGACATTATCAACGGAATTTTGACAATGGACTACGATGATGGTTTTGTGGCATATCTCAACGGAACGGAAATCGCCCGGGCCAATCTTGCAGGCAATCCACCGGCCTACAATCAAAATGCCGATCCAGATCATGAAGCCATGCTTTATCGTGGTATACTACCGGAGAATTTCACCATTGAGGATATCGCTACCCTTTTAGTGACCGGTGAAAATATACTGGCAATTGAAATTCATAACGTAAATGCCTATTCATCGGACTTTTCCTTTATTCCCTACTTAACACTGGGAATGTCATCGAAGCCTGAGAATCTTTTCGTTCCCGATGAATTGTTATTTAATCAGGCTACGCTGCATACCAATTTCAAGATTAGTGCCGACGGAGAAGATCTATTATTGACTCATCGGGACGGGATTATTCTTGATCATTTGGTAACAGGTGCCATTCCTGCAGATATTTCCCGTGGGCGTCAGCCGGATGGTGGAGAAGACTGGCTATTATTTGATGAACCGACTCCCGGGAAGACTAATTCGACATCTGGCTTTTCAAACATTTCTCCAACCGTAATTTTCGATCAGTCAGGTGGTTTTTATCCATCGTCTGTCACCGTAGCCTTATCTCTTGAAGATGAGAAATTTCCTGTATATTACACCCTGGATTGCACAGAACCAACGGAAAATTCCGTCCTATATATTGCTCCGCTTTCACTGAGTGAAACAACGGTAATTCGGGCGAAATCCATTAGTCCGAACGCACTGCCTGGTAAAATCTCGACCCGTACTTTTATTATTGGTCAGAGCCATGATCTGCCGGTGGTCGCTCTGGCAACAAATCCGACAAACCTCTGGGATCCGGACAGCGGTATCTATGTTTTTGGAACTGACTATTCACCTGATATTCCCTATTTTGGTGCCAATTTCTGGGAAGACTGGGAAAGGCCGGTGCATGTAGAACTATATGAACCTGACGGCAGTCTGGGTTTTGCGATTGATGCGGGAATCAAAATATTCGGCGGCTGGAGTCGGTCGAAACCCCAAAAATCCTTGGCAATTTATGCCCGTAAAAAATATGGCGCCTCACAGATTGATTACCAGGTGTTTCCAGACCGCATGATTTATACTTTCGAAAATATTGTTTTGCGCAATTCGGCCAATGATTTTGAATTCACCATGCTGCGGGACGGCTTCATGCAGAGTTTGATCGAAGGAACGACTATTGATGATCAGGCCTACCGACCCGCCGTAGTGTACATTAATGGCGAATACTGGGGCATCCATAATATCCGCGAAAAACTGAACGAGCATTATGTTGCTTCTCACTATAATGTTGATCCGGATAATATTGATTTGCTGGAATCCTTTGGAACCGTGAACGACGGCGATGCCGATGAATGGTGGCATTTGTATAATTTTATCAATGAAAATGACCTGAGTCTGACAGAAAATTACGAGTATGTCAAGAACCGGATTGATATGTTGAATTTTATGCAGTATTATATTGCGGAAATCTATTTTGACAATACTGATTGGCCGGGCAATAATATCAAGTATTGGCGCGAAAAATCCAATTCGGGCAAATGGCGTTGGATATTGTTCGATACAGATTTTGGGTTTGGCCTTTATGAAAATGATGACCGCTACAAATTCAATACTTTGGAATTTGCTTTGGAACCCAATGGTCCGGACTGGCCGAATCCGCCGTGGTCAACACTTTTTTTGCGAAAATTGCTGGAAAATGACGGTTTTAAAAATGAGTTCGTCAACTGTTTCTGCGATATGCTGAACACCCGGTTTACGGCCAAAAGGGTCGAGGAAAAACTCAATGAAGCCAAAAATAGAATCGTTAATGAAATGCCCGGCCACATCGCCAAATGGCCGGACATCGGCTCGATGAATAACTGGTACGCTAATCTCAGCAAAATGCAGCTGTTCGGGAGATACCGCAGTATCTATTGTATATCACATCTTTATACAAGTTTTTCTCTGCAGGGCGCGGCAGTTCTGACGCTGAATATTAACCCGGAAAACAGTGGAATTATCCGGCTAAACACCATTGATATTGAGGATACCAGTTGGCGGGGTAATTATTTCAAAGGTATTCCTCTCAAAATAGAAGCCGTTCCTAAACCCGGCTATATGTTTGATAGGTGGGGAGGAGACCTTGAAAGTCCGGACATTGAGCCGGAAGATTTTATTCTATACGGGAACATGACCATAAATTGTAATTTCTCAATAACTGGTTCGGCGGCTGACGCGATTGTGATTAACGAAATCAATTACAAATCTGCCGATGATTTTGATACCGGTGACTGGGTAGAGATTTTTAACAATTCGAATGTTACAGTTGATATGGGTCATTGGATATTCAAGGATTCTGAGGATGATCATGTGTTCGAATTTCCGGAAGCTTTTCAGATGGCGCCGCAAGCATTCATTGTATTGACCAATGTGTATGCGGATTTTCATAATTTTCAGCCCGAAATAAGTAATGTGCTGGGCGATTTTGATTTTGGTCTCGGTAAAAGCGGGGAAATCGTGCGATTGTATGATGCCAGCGGTGCTCTGGTAGATTCAGTCAATTTTAACAGCGTCACACCTTGGCCATCGGAACCGAATGGATCCGGTGTGACCCTGATATTGAAAAATCCCGATCTGGATAACAGTTTACCGGAAAACTGGACGTTTTCGCAAAACCACGGCAATCCGGGCGAGTCTAATTTCCCATCGGGAACCAATGACTCAGAACCTCAAATCCCCCTGGAATATACACTCATGCCAAACTATCCCAATCCCTTTAATAGTTCTACGGTTATAGCCATCTCTCTGCCAAAACCGGGATTTGTGGAATTGCTTGTGTTTGACCTGAATGGAAAATTAGCAGCAGAGATCGAAAACGCAAATTACAGTGCGGGAAATTACGCGGTCAATTTTCAACCCGGTCCTTCAGTGGCGAGTAGCATTTACTTTTGTCATCTGATAATTGATAAAAAAATAATCAAGACTATTAAAATGGTGTATCTGAAGTGAAATAATCCTGAGGATGGGAATTCTTTATTTAATAAAGAAAACATTATCAAAATTAAAAGGAAATTGGAAATAGTTTTCAGCAATTAGAATTGGCGTGCTTTTTGTTGCGGCCAAGAGCATATGCAATAGCTCTGAACATGACAGAAAATGCCGATAATAAACCGAAAACAGAGGTAGATTGATGAAAAGTACAATGTGTATTGTAAGTATCGGACTGGTGTTGTTTACGACAATTTTCGGTTCAGTGATGATCAATGTCAACGCCCGAAAAACGACATACCTTAACGGGAAATGGCATATTATCATTGATCCTTATGAAAACGGTTATTACAACTATCGTTATGAACCCAGTACCAATGGCTATTTCAAGAATGCGCAACAGCAGAACCGCTGGGACCTGGTGGAGTACAGTTTCGATACCGATGAAATACTCACCGTACCTGGGGACTGGAATTCCCAGCAGGAAAAACTATTGTTTTACGAAGGGACAATATGGTATAAGAAATCCTTTGATTATGACCTGCCGTCAAACCGCCGGCTGTTCCTCTATTTCGGCGCAGTTAATTATGATGCCAAAGTGTGGCTAAATGGCGAAATTTTAGGCGGGCATGAAGGGGGATTCACGCCTTTTCAGTTTGAGATTACTGACGGAGTCCGGGGAAAAGACAATTTCATCGTCGTCAAATCTGATAATAAACGTTTCCAGGATGCTGTGCCGGCGGTCAATACTGACTGGTACAATTATGGCGGTATCACTCGACAGGTGCTGCTGATCGAAACGCCGGAATCCTTTGTGAAGGATTATTTCGTTCAGCTGAAAAAAGGCAACAGGGAAATCATCGCCGGCTGGGTAAAAATTGACGGCAACCATCTGGCTAAACATATTCGGATTGACATTCCCGAACTCGGCGTTTCGGAAAAAATAATGGCCGATAAAGAGGGATTTGGAAAATTCGAAATCAAAAAAGAGCCGATCTTATGGCGTCCGGAAAATCCAAAACTCTACGATGTAAGAATTGTCACCAACGATGAGAAAATATGTGACAAAATCGGATTCCGGACCATCGAAACCAGGGGGGATGAGATTCTGCTGAACGGAGAACCGGTTTTCCTGAAAGGAATTTCCATTCATGAGGAGGCCGCATATCAGGACGGTGGAAGAGCGTTTTCTGAAGACCATGCCAAGGTACTGCTCGGCTGGGCCAAGGATTTGTCCTGCAATTTTGTGCGGCTGGCCCATTACACCCACAATGAAGCCATGCTGAAAACAGCCGATGAGATTGGACTGCTCGTCTGGGCGGAGATTCCGGTTTACTGGACGATTTCCTGGGATAATGAAAACACGTATCAGAATGCCGAAAATCAGCTGACGGAAATGATCACCCGGGATAAAAACCGTGCTTCAGTTATTTTGTGGTCCGTGGCCAATGAAACGCCGCCATCCGATGAGCGGTTCACTTTTTTATCACGGCTGGTAGCCAAAGCCCGGGAAATGGATAACACCCGGCTGATCACGGCAGCCATGGAGCGGCACTATATCAATGAAACCACCCAGATGATTGATGATACTTTTGGGAAAATTGTGGATGTGCTAGGATGCAACGCCTATATCGGCTGGTACGACGGTCTGCCGGAAAAATGCCAGACCATGACCTGGCGGACGGTTTACGACAAACCGGTGATCATCAGCGAATTCGGTGGCGGCGCACTGTACGGGATGCATGGTGATGAACTTACGCGCTGGTCGGAAGAATACCAGGCAAATCTGTATCGTGAAAACATTGCCATGTTCCGGAAAGTGGATTTTATCAAAGGAATAAGTCCCTGGATCCTGAAAGATTTCAAGTCGCCGCGTCGGCATTTACCGCAGATACAGGACTTCTGGAACAGAAAAGGACTGGTCACAGACAAGGGTGACAAAAAACAGGCTTGGTTCGTGTTGAAAGAATTTTACGATACAAAATAACAATCAGGGAAAAGAGGCAGCATGTATTGTCAATTGAAAATACAGAGGCAAAGTAGGACATGGCTCCCGGTCGTGATTAGTTTAGTTGTGACATTGCTGATGTCATGCGGTGAAAGAACCATTTCTGAAAGACCGGCCACTTTTTTACGGGTGACCGGGCATGATATTGTGAATGAAGATGGTGAAAAGGTTTTTCTACGAGGGGTCGGGCTGGGCAACTGGCTTTTACCGGAAGGCTACATGTGGCATTTCGGTGAAAAAGGGGACCGGCCGCGCAAGATAGAAAAATTGATTCTGGAAATGACTGACGTCGAATATAGTGCCCGTTTTTGGCAGCGGTTTCGGCGGAATTTCATCAGAGAGGCCGATATCCGGAAAATCAGGGAATTGGGCTTCAACTCGGTTCGCCCGGCGTTAAACGCCAGGGTTTTCATGACGGAAGATGACTCCGCCCGTATTATCATGGAAAATTTTCAATATCTGGACAGTTTGGTCACTTGGTGTAAGAAGTACGGCGTCTATATTATACTGGACATGCATGGCGCGCCGGGCGGTCAGACCGGGCAAAATATTGACGATGGCCCCAATGATTTGCCGGAATTATTTATGGATAAGAAATTTGAGGAACGACTCATCAAACTGTGGCTGGAGATTGTCCGGCGCTACAAAGATGAACCGATAATTGCCGGCTATGACTTATTGAATGAGCCTCTTCCCGAACGAACCGGAGCGGCGGAAAAATATGGCCATTTGGTGGAGCCACTTTATAAAAAACTGACCACCCGGATACGTCAAATCGATTCCAGACACGTGATTTTCCTTGAAGGCATTAATTGGTCAAACGACTGGTCTATTTTTTCAGAGACGTTCGATGACAATTTGGTGTATCAGTTTCATTACTACTGCTGGAACCGGCCGGATGAACTGAATTCAATTAATCAGTATATTAAGTATCGGGAAAAATTGAATGCGCCAATCTGGGTTGGTGAAACCGGTGAAAAGAATCTTCCTGTTTACTGGGCTACGACCCAGCTCTTTGAAAAAAATAATATCGGCTGGTCGTTCTGGCCGTGGAAAAAACTGGACCGGACGAATGGCCTCTGCTCGATAAACCGCCCGAAGGACTGGGAATTAATAGCAAATTATTCAAAAGGCGGCCCCAAACCTTCGAAAAATGAGGCGATTCGAGTTCTAGATGAATTTCTGGGAAACATTCTGTTTGAAAATTGTCGCTTCACCACAGAAGTCTACAATTCCCTTTTCCGACAGATTCCCGGCCGAGTGGCGGCTGTGAATTACGGTCATGATGGTTATATGAATTCCTACTTCGTCAATGATACGCTGTTCCGATCAGAATATTATCGCAAACAGGAACCCGTAAAAATTGAATCGGTTGAGAATATTTCTGACTGGAATTCTATTCAGAATATTGTGCTTAATGAAGGAGAGTGGACCGCTTATCAGATTCGCAGCTGCAAACCTGATTATTATAAATGCATTATAAAAATCAACAGCGATTCCGAAAAAAGCAAGATTACATTAATTATAAACGATTTTGAAAAAGTGCAAGAAATTACCGGAGTTGGTTGGCAGGAAATTCAAATGAACGATATTAAATTCCGGGAAGGGAAGAACCGGTTTCAGGTTCAGGCCTTGACCGGAACGGTAAGGATTGAGTATTTTAATTTCAGCAAAACACAGGAAAATTAAAGCCATGGGAAAGATGAAATACGGATATTTTGATGATAATAATAAAGAATATGTGATTACTCGCCCGGACACGCCATTGCCATGGATCAATTATCTGGGCAGTGAAGAATTTTTTGGAATCATTTCGAACACGGCCGGCGGATATTCCTTTTTCCAGGACGCGAAACTCCGTCGCCTCACCCGCTACAGATACAATTCCATCCCAATGGACAACAATGGCCGTTATCTTTACATTCAGGATGGTGATGAAAAATGGACTCCCATGTGGAAACCGGTACGCGTCAAACTGGATCGTTACGAATGCCGTCATGGACTGGGCTACACTACCATTACCGGACGAAAAAATGATGTGGAAATTGCCGTCACTTTTTTCATTCCGCTTGGTTACCGCAATGAGGTATGGATGGTTTCGATTAAAAACCTCAGCGATAAAAAGAAAAATCTCCGTCTCTGGACTTTTGTGGAATGGTGTCTTTGGGACGCTATGGATGACATGACCAATTTTCAACGAAATTTTTCTATCGGACAGGTGGAAGTGGAAGGTTCCGCGATTTTCCATAAAACCGAATATCGTGAAAGACGCAATCATTATGCCTATTTTTCTGTGAACCGTGAAATCTCCGGCTTTGATACCAGTCGAGATGCCTTCGTTGGAATGTATAACGGACTGGAAATGCCAAAAGTGGTAAAAGATGGCAAAGCAACCGACAGCATCGCATACGGATGGGCGCCCATTGGTTCCCACCAGATTGACCTGGAAATTGAAACCGGTGACGAGCAGAAAATGACCTTCCTGTTGGGTTACGCGGAAAATGAACCAAACAATAAATTCCTAGCGCCACACGTCATTAACAAAGAAGAATACATAAAAATCAGCGAAGTTTTCAAGGACAATGCTATTGCCAAAAAAGCCCTTGAAGACATGAAAGAACAATGGACGAAATGGCTCTCAATTTACCAGGCGGAAACCGGAGATGATCGTGTGGACCGCTCGGTCAATATCTGGAACCAATACCAATGTATGGCCACACTGAATTTCTCTAGGGCGACATCTTTTTATGAATCCGGTATCGGTCGCGGCATGGGCTACAGAGACTCCAATCAGGATGTGCTTGGATATGTACATTATCAGCCTCAAAGAGCACGTCAGAGAATTCTTGACATTGCCTCAACCCAGTTGACTGATGGAACTTGTTTTCATCAATATCAGCCTCTGACAAAAAAAGGCAATGCGGACATTGGCGGCGGATTTATGGATGACCACCTTTGGTTGATATTATCCACAACAGCCTATCTAAAAGAGACCGGCGATTTCACTGTTCTTGATGAAAAAACCGGCTATGCGGACCTGACCGACAAATCTGCGACTTTAATGAACCACCTGGAACTGTCCATTGATTTTACATTGCAAAATCTTGGACCTCATGAACTTCCGCTTATTGGGCACGCTGATTGGAACGATTGCTTGAATCTAAATTGCTATTCTTCAACTCCGGGTGAAAGTTTTCAGTTGACGGAAGATGAAGGTGATGGCAAAACTGCTGAATCCGTTATGATTGCCGGACTCTTCTGTCGTGCTTGTGATGATATGGAATCCATTTACAAAGAACTGAAAGAAGATGATCTGGCAGCAGCGACAGCCCAAAAAGGTGAAAACATGCGTCAGACAATTTATAAGCACGGGTGGGACGGCGAATGGTTCAAGCGTGCTTATGATGCCAATGGCGATGTAATTGGATCAGAAATTTGTGACGAAGGCAAAATTTTTATTGAGAGCCAGGGCTGGTGTATTCTGGGAAAAGTCGGACTGGAAAACGGTTTCGCTGAGAGGGCACTTAAAAGCGTAAAAAAACATCTGGTTGAACCCAACGGAATCAAGCTACAACAGCCGGCCTACCAGACATACCATCCGAATCTTGGCGAAGTGAGTTCTTATCCCCCGGGCAACAAGGAGAACGCCGGTATTTTCACCCACAACAATACCTGGATTCAGATTGCTGAAACCATGCTGGGACACGGTGATCAGGCTATGGAATATTACAAGGCCATTCTGCCATCGTCCAAAGAAGACCAGATCGATATTTACAGGGCAGAACCCTATGTTTACTCGCAAATGACAGCCGGTAGCGACGTACCGACTCCAGGCGAAGGCAAAAACTCCTGGCTTACCGGAACAGCCGCCTGGTCTTTTGTGGCCATTTCACAATTCATTCTTGGGGTGCAGCCGGAATTTAAAGGCCTGAAAATCGATCCCTGTATTCCGAGAGATTGGAAAGAATTCAAAGTGACCCGGAAATTTCGCAATGCCACTTACAATATTTCCGTGACAAATCCGGACTATATTTCCAAAGGTGTGAAGTCAGTTTCCGTTGACGGAATGGTACTTGACACCAATATCGTGCCGCTTTTTAATGACGATAAAGACCATACCGTGCTCGTAGTGATGGGATAGGCATATCCGGCCAGTACAAAATTCCACAATAATGCACTCTCATTAGAGAGCATAATGTAATATGTTCTGAAAATTCAGAAAACGTGAAGGTTGCCAGATTGTAGGAAATTCGTTAAAAACCTCAAAAATGTTTAAAAACATTCCCATTGGAAGATTAATTCACACAGATTATATTCGACTATTGTGATAAATAAGCTAAGAAGATAAAATAGAAAGATAAGAATGAAGAGCCGGCGCGAAATATACGGGATATTTTTCACTATCTTTATTCTGGCTATTATTATGGTGCTGGTTATTAACCTGATTTTTTTTAACAAAGACCGGGTTCCGTCTCAGGGAGTAACCAAACTCTATTTCGCTGACAATATGTCGGAAGCTCATCAGATAATTATTCGGAAGTTCAATGCCAAATATGCGGGTGAAATTGAGATTATTCCTATAGATTTACCTTTTTCAAAATTCACAACCAATGAACGGAAGGAATTACTGGCCCGTTCACTGAGGAGCCGTGGCAGCCGGATTGATATATTCGCCGTCGATCAGATTTGGGTGCCACGATTTACCAAATGGTGCGAGCCATTGTCCCGGTATTTTATGCAGACACATTTAAATCGCATTCTTCCACAGGCGCTCAGTACGTGCTATTATAAAAATATGTTAGTCGGATTACCTCTCTATATAGATATCGGGGTCATGTACTATCGCAGTGATATTCTGGAGCAACTGCATGAGACAGAGTTACAGCAGAGTATCGAAAGGGGGGTCACGTGGGAAGAATTGTTTGCTTTTGGAGACAGGCATCCTGACATACGTCCTTTGTATGTCCTGCAGGGCGACGATTATGAGGGCTTGATTTGTAATTACATAGAAATTCTGAAAGGAATGGGGGGCAGTATAATCGATGACGGCAGACTTGTTATCAATTCTGCAAAAGGGCGCCAGGCGACTCAGTTTTTATACGATTTAATTTTTCGTTATAAATATGTGCCGGTAGAAACGGCGGGGTTTAATGAAAGGATTTCGTATTTTTATGCTCTTGAAAAAGATGCGCCGTTCTTTCGGGGCTGGTCAAGTTTTTTGAAAGACATGGCTATACCCAATGCCGATTCGGTCAAAGTCAAATACCTACGTGCAGCGCTGCCGCCCTATTTCAAGGAATATTCTCCAGCCACTGTTTTTGGCGGCTGGAATTTGATGATTTCCAGATATTCTACGAATAAAGTCGCTGCCATGAAATTTTTGGAGTACACAATATCCGACGAAGTGCAGGAAATCTTGTTTGAGACCTCCGGCTATCTGCCTATCTCAGAGGATATATACAAGGATCCCAAAATCCTGCAGAAGTATCCTTACATAACCCAATTACAAGCCATGATGGAATACGGCACTCATCGCCCCATGCTCTCGGATTATACCAAAATTTCAGATATTCTGTCTTTGTATTTGAATAAAGTACTGAAAAATGAAATCAGCGCCGAGGAGGCATTAGAAAAGACTGAAGAACAAATTCGAAAACGACAATTTCTAATGGATTAGACCACTTATGGGTTTACAGAAGCGCATTCGAAAATATCGTTTTGAAATCAGACATTTCATCGTCCTGTTTATTATCCTGGCGACATTTCAGGTTGTCCTGTCGTATCTGAATAAAATCTCCAGCAAAGCATTGATCGAACAGACCATGGATCTTTACCGTAAGGACTCTGCCATTCGGTTGGGCAATTTGGTGACCACTTCTCTGGAATTACTGCTGGAACAAAGCCAGCTAAGCAAAATCCAGTTTGATGAATCCCGTCAAAATATCATCCAAGCCTTCGATATCATCCTGAATCAGCAAACCCTGCAGCAAAACGTGGATTATATTTGTCTAATTTTTACAATTGATAGCACGGACTGGGCAATCGACGAAGGTAACGACTTGTTCAATTTTATCTATTATAACCTGCCACCCCAGCAGTCTCATGCGAAACACTACTCTGAAGCGATTTCCCGCTATCGCGTCTTGGCTGAGGATTTGCGTCAGACAGAACAGATTTTTTGCGACTGGGACAATATCAGTTCTTTTCACGTGCTGGTTCCTTTCGTTCCCAAAGGTGAGTTTGAAGGTGTTGTCTATATTAAAATTACTCCGGACGTCAGCAATATTACGCGTGAAATTTCCACAGTTTATGATGAAACCGGCATTTTATTTACAGCGTTGATATTATTCGGGTTGCTGGCGATGTTTTATATTACATCCTATACGGTGAAAGAGCGGGATATGGCGCAGGAGCAGCTGTACAAGGAACGCGAGAAGCAGGTAATGGCTGAAGTTGCCCATCAAAAAGAAGCCCTGTTCACGAAACGAATTTATCACGCTCATCATAAGGCTGAAAAAGTGATGGGATTTATCAAGGAGGAGATTCGGGAACTCACCACCGCCAATATCCAGAAATTCAAGTACGTGGTCACCCGGTATTCCAATTTCATTTCCCGCGTTATATATGATATGAAATGGTATGACCCGCCCGTACATGCCACCCGTAATCCTATGTTTAAAACCGATATTAACCAGGTCATTGAATTTTTAGTGAATTATCTATTCAAGCGAGTTTATCACGAAAAACGGGGATATGAATTTGAATTGGATTTGGATCAGAAAATGCCATTAGTGCATATTAATGAATATGTGGTCTGGGAAATCCTTGAGCCGTTGATTCAGAACAGTATTGATCATAACAAGAAAAAAAATATTTTGATAACCATCCAGACTCGCAATTATCCCGATAAGGGATATTCGGAAATTTTATTGATGGATAATGGCCGGGGTATTGAACCGGAAATGTTGCGTGCCAGTCCGCAGGGCATCAAAGAGATTTTTCTTGAACATACATCAACCCGGGAAAACGCCAAGAATTCAGGCTATGGCTGCTATATTGCTTATGAACTGAGCACCAGACGATGCGGCTGGAAGATAAATGCTGAAAATCCGGAAAACGGCGGTTGCTTGATTCGCATTATCATCCCGGTTTAATTAAAGGTGGAGCCCCGAATGATTGAAAAAACTATTCGAATACTTGTTATTGAAGATGAGAAATTTGATGTTCGCCGGATTTTGAATACCGTTAAACCTTTTGAGAAGATTAAGATAAGCGAAATTGTATCAAGTGGAGTTGAAGCCTTAAATTTACTGAACACCCGTCGTGATTTTTATGATGTCGTCATTATGGATTTCCAGATTGCCGGCGGGCTGATGGGTGAAGAACTCATCGGCGAAATCAAAACAATAAATCCACTGATTCAAATTATCGTAATCACAAAGATGACGATTCATCAGACGGATTTTGATTTTGCCAACCGGTTGATCCAGGCCGGTGCGTTTTGGTTCTGCACCAAATATCCCGGTGATATCGAGAATTATATATATCAGCCAACGGATTTTATTCTCTCTATTGTCAATGCCTATGAGAAAAAAGAGCTGGAATCACGGCACCAGGATTCAACCTTGAAATTGAATAAGAATATTCAAAACATTCTTAAAAGTAAGCAAATTATCGGCGAATCGCCTGCCATCCAGCAGGTTAAACAAAAAATCCAGCAATTTGCAACGACTAATGCCAGTGTGCTGATTTACGGAAAATCCGGAACGGGAAAAGAACTGGTGGCAACCAACATTCATTATTTCAGCAACCGGGCCTTGGAAAATTTTGTGCCAATAAACTGCGGCAGTATTCCCCGGGATTTGATTGAAAGTGAATTGTTTGGTTTTGAAAAAGGCTCATTCACCGGTGCCCAGGAGGGCCGGCCTGGACTGTTTGAGCGGGCGAATAAGGGAACCATATTTTTGGATGAGATATCGGAGTTTCCGCTATCGGCCCAATCGAAGCTGTTACGAGTATTGCAGGACGGACAGATTGATAAAATCGGACGAAAAAAGAGTTACGAAGTGAATGTTCGTGTCATTTCGGCAACTAATATTGATTTACAGAAAATGGTACGAAAAAAGGAATTTCGGGAGGATTTATTTTATCGGCTGAATGTTCTACAGATTTATGTGCCGTCCTTGCAGGAGCGCCGGGAGGACATTCTGGCTTTGATGATGCATTTTTTAAATCAGTATGCGATCGATATGGCCTGCGTTGTACCTCAACTGACTGAAAACGCCCGTAATCTACTGGAAGATTATGACTGGCCGGGAAATGTGCGTCAGTTGCAAAATGTGGCTCAGCGATTGTTATTTTTAAATGCCGAATCGGTTACGCACGCCATGGTCGCGGATGCCATTGGGATTAAAGCCGAAGGGAGTAGTGAAAGCCTGTCCTACAATTTTGACCGTGACCATGTAAAGCCACTCAAGGAGATCGAACGTCAGTTTCGCCGAGCCTATATTCAGTTTGTCAGGGGCCTAAGTAAAACCGATGCAGAAGCGGCTCAAATGCTGGATTTAGCGCCCCCCAATTTTTTTCGGATTTGCAAGGAGTTGAAACTGAAGTAAACGTATCTTTGTAAGTCGCCTTGCTAAAATGATAAGCATTTCATTATTAATTTAATAATTTCACACGTTTTTCTATTGCCGGAAATATTTTTCCCTCTCGATACTGATTCTCTTAAACTGCTCCGGATTTTGGCTTAGTATTTGTCAGAAAAACAGTAATGATGAATCAAAAAAGCGATTAATTAGGAAAATGTTCGGTTATCTGGAAAGCCTGGATGTATTGTTGCTGTTGCTGTATTTTGGTGCAGTGATGCTGATTGGGCTTTATAATTCCCGGAAGGAGAAAACTCCCGAGGAATATTTTCTGGCGGGACGAAACGTAGGCTGGATTGCCGTGGGGTCTTCCCTGTTTGCCACCAATATTTCCAGCGAACATTTTATCGGATTGGCCGGTTCCGGAGCTAACAGCGGACTGGCCGTTGGCCATTTTGAGTGGCTGGCGTGCCTGATTGTATTGGTCCTTGGCTGGTTTTTTGTACCTTTTTACCTGAAATCCGGAGTTTTTACGGTGCCTGAATTTCTTGAGCGCCGGTTCAATAAAGCCAGTCGGATGTACCTGACATCCGTTTCTATTATCGCCTACATTCTGACCAAAATATCGGTTACCCTATTTGCCGGCGGGCTGCTTTTGCATCAAATCCTGGGCTGGAATATGATAAGCTCGGCAATTGTGATGGTGGTTGTAACTGGTATTTATACCATTGCCGGTGGACTAAGCGCGGTTATCTATACCGAATTACTTCAGACCGTTGTTCTGATCACAGGAGCTTTATTACTCACCGTATTTGGATTGCATGAAGTTGGTGGTTTCAACGGATTAAAAGCCGCCCTGCCGGCGGATTTCTTCAGTATGTTCAAACCTATCAGTCACCCGGAATTTCCCTGGACAGGAATAGTATTTGGTGCACCGATTCTGGCAGTATGGTACTGGTGTACGGATCAGGTAATAGTGCAACGGGTACTCAGTGCCCGGAATATTCAACATGCGCGCAGTGGCACGATCCTGGCCGGTTTTTTGAAAATTTTACCGGTCTTTATCCTGATTTTGCCGGGATTGATTGCATTAACGCTTTTTCCGGGGATCAGCGGTGACGAAGCCTATCTTGTGTTGCTTATCAGCGAATTACTCCCGGTGGGCGTACGTGGAATAGTGATCGCTGGCCTGCTGGCCGCCTTAATGTCTTCACTGGCCAGCACATTCAACAGCAGTTCGACGCTGATTACTATGGATTTTTATTTACAATTCCGGCCAAAAGCGACCGGGCGGGAACTGGTGCTGATTGGACGTCTGGCAACAATTTTACTGGTGCTATTCGGTATACTATGGGTTCCCCTGATTCGCAGTATAAGCAATCAGTTGTTTATTTATTTACAAAGTGTGCAGGCCTATATCAGTCCGCCGATTGCGGCGGTATTTATTTTTGGAGTGTTCTCCACGAGGGTAAATGGCAAAGCGGCGACAACGACGCTATTTGCCGGGGGTGCATTGGGAGCAGCGCGACTTATACTTGAGATTCTGACTAAAAAAGAAATCCTTCATTTGCATCGACTTGAGTGGTTCGTCAGTGTGAATTATTTGCATTTTGCCATATTTCTGTTTGTAGTCTCGGGATTGATTATGCTGACCGTCAGCCATTTCTCAGCGCGTCCCGACAGTAAGCATCTACGTGAAATTACATTAAACGGCGGGAAAAAAGGACTATCTCTCCGGCGTAAGCTTGAGACGAATGGCTCTTTATGGGACAGGCTGAACATCCTATTTTCAATTGTGCTTATCCTGACCGTTGGGATATTGTGGGGCGTATTTTTCTGAAAGGAAATAGAATTATTAAAGCGATAAGGCTTAAATTATTAATATGATAACGCCAGGAATTTCGATTGTAATATATGCGACATTTTAGACGGAGTAAAAATGATTATAAAAGGAAAAATTAATTGGCCCGATTTTTGAAAAAATTCATGCTAATGAGTTTTTTTATTTCCATTATTCAAAGCGTTTTTAATGATAATTTTATCCCGTTAGAGAAATTGGAGAGAGAAAATACAGGAGAATAACGATTAAAACACAATTAAAGGAGGAAAACGTGAAGAAGCAATTGTTAATTGGTTTGGTATTGATCCTTGCCGTAAGTTTGTCTTACGGGCAGAAAGTGATCAATGGTTTTGACGCTACCCCAGACACAAGCTATTGGGATGTCTTTGTGGGTGATAACGCCGTCGCCGATTCATCGTATTTTAATTTCAGTTTTGTTGATGATCCGGTGTTAATGGGCGACAGCGCTATGAAGATTGTCTACAGTGCTCAAAACAGTGAGTCATGGGGCGGTTTTACAAAAATTGAACATTGGAACCCGGATTCCAATGCTTGTTATGATTTTACCGGTTTTGATTCGATCAGTTTCTATTTTTACAATTCGATTCCACAATCACGAGCGGGCCGGGCGCATCTGCGTTTTAACCTGCAAGAGGTTAGTGATTCACCTGATGGAAATAAAACCTATGATGTTAACGAATGCGAATACTACTACTCATTCCACTATATCCTTGATATGGAACCCGGTTGGAACGAGATCAAAATACCGCTTGTAAATAACTATTCTTGGGACGGGAACGGATTTAACCTGACTGGTTGGTCCGGTATTGGCGGTAACTACACCCTTAATCTGGACAAAATTAAAGGTTTTTCTCTTGAGTTTTCCATTGACGTCGGTTCCGCTGGCGCCGGCGGGGAGCGTAGTAATGGTGAAATAATTATAGATCACATGACTCTTAAAGGGGCTAAACCGGTAGAGCTCGTCTTCTGGACTGGCGATGCCATTCCCGGAAATGTTAGCCTGTATGGTGGCTGGGGTGGTGGCGGTTATGCTATCTCCACAGATGAATTCTATTCAGGGGACCAGTCTCTGCAGTGGAACCTGCCTCCCAACGATTGGGCCTTGTGGGACGGTCTTGTGTTCTCGTTTTCTGCCGAGAAGGACCTCCAGTACAATTGGGGTATCGACTCATTGCATTTTATGATCAAAGCTGATGCCGGACTTGATTCTTTGAAGATTGTTATTGCTGATGACGACATGGATGGTGATGGTCCTGATCTGGGTTATGAATCATTCTATATGCTCAAAGAGAGTGAAGTTGGTTATGACGGTACCTGGAAAGAGGTTAAAATTCCACTGGTCAATTTTGACCGGAATGGCGGTGCCTGGGACGGCTCGGCCATGCAATACGACGAACTGATGGATACCACCCGGGTCAAAGACCTCAAGATTCTAATGGGTAGTACGGCTGCCCTTGGACGGACAGTATATCTGGATGATATCTGGACCGGCAACCCGCCGATTGATGTGACCGGGACGACCGAGGTACAGAATGTTGGTGCAGTAGAGTCTGCTGATTTTTACAACCTGGTTATTTGGGCCGATAATGAAGGTGAAGAGGGCGAATCCTATAATGTCTACGCCAGCACTCAAACGATTACTGATATAACTGCTTCAAATGTTGAAATTGTTGCAACCGGTGTTCTTGAAGGAACGCAGACTGCTATTCATTATCTTCAGTATCCTCTGCTGGATTATGAAATAACCTATTATTATGCGGTCGTTTGTATTGATTCATGGGGCAATGACGGTCCCGCAGGAGTCTCCACAGCGATTACAAATACAGCGAAAGGTATTCCTACAATTTCACTGGATGTTCCAGCAAACTTTGCTGCTGATGGTGATTTCACCGAATGGTGGGACAGTGGTATAATGCCATGGGTCCTGACTCCGGAAAATAATAATGTCGCTGCTGGTACAGTCACTGATAGTCTGGACCTGAAAGCCACTGTTTACCTGGCGATTGATGATGATTATCTCTATATCGCTGCCGATGTTATCGACGATGTTTATAATTTTGGCGAAGGTGATTGGTGGAATCAGGATGCCTTTGAATTCTTCATCGGTCTGTATAATTCCCCCGGCGCAAAACACCGGTCGAATATGCGTGGTAATGAACCTGATTACAAACTCCAGTTCCATACGAACGGTATTGTCAATGAATATATCGGCAATACGATCTGGACGGTTGATGATCCTGATTATTTTCTCGAAGACTTTAGCGGTGAAGATTATGTTATTGAAGCCCGTGTACCATTGGATTCAATCGCCGGCAACGACGATACACGTTTTCACCCGGTTCGTGGTATGAGAATTCCGCTTGAACTCTACTTCCATGATAACGATGGTGCCTGGGATGGCAATTTGGCATGGTCACCGTTCAATACAGATCTGGCCTGGCAGTCACCGACACAGTGGAGCTATACATGGATTGGCGACACGGCCGGTGTTGCGGCTAATGCCATTGATCTGGCCGACGACAATGCCCTGCGGTCCTATCGTCTGGAACAGAATTATCCGAATCCTTTCAACCCGACAACGAATATTCAATTCACAATTCCGCACGCCGGTGATGTAACCATCCGTGTCTATAACATGGTTGGACAGCAGGTTGCCGAACTTGTGAATGATTATCGGGCAATGGGAACGTATAACATTGTTTGGAATGTTGAGAATATTCCTTCCGGTGTATATTTCTACCAGATCCAGTCCGGTGTATTCAAACAAACAAAAAAGATGATGTTGGTGAAATAGTATCATATTGTATACTACCCGGGGTGCGGAGTAAATCCGCACCCCGCTTTTTAATAATCAATAATAATTATAGTTGGACATTGACTGTTTAACTAAATTCAGCAGGCATTGCCATTATTGACAGAAGTTCTAAGGGAATTAAATATGGTCGGACTAAGAAATAAAAAGAGTTACTATTTTTCAATTGCTCTTATAGTGATGATTACATCAGGCATTAGCTTTTCGCAAACGACGGGGAAGATATCCGGACGCGTATTTGATAAATCCAGTGGCGATGCTTTGCCCGGCGCGAATATTATTTTGACGGGTACGAATATGGGTGCGGCCGCGGATGCTAACGGTGATTTCTATATCATCAACGTAAGGCCGGGGGTCTATTCACTTAGAGCTCAGATGATCGGTTATAATCCGGTCGTGGTACAGGAAATTCAAGTTTCAGTCAACCGGACCGAGTATATTGAAATCGGCATGAGTTCCACTGTACTTGAGGGGCAGGAGGTCATTGTCACCGCCCAGAAGATTTCTGTTCGAAAAGATCAGACCAGCACGGTAAAAAATGTTTCTGCCAGTGAAATTGACGCCTTGCCGATAGAAAGTGTTGAAGATGTTGTATCCATGCAAGCCGGTGTTGTAAAAGGGCATTTCCGGGGTGGTCGTTCGACGGAAGTATCCTATATGATTGACGGTATTCCCGTGGATGAAGGTTTTGGTGGTGAGGGTCGTTCGGTGGACCTTGAACCGGAATCTATCCAGGACCTCGAAGTGATCACCGGAACATTCAATGCTGAATATGGCGATGCTATGAGTGGAATTGTAAATGCTGTGACGAAGGTTGGAGGTAATAAATTCCACGGATCGATCTCAGGATCCATGGCCAATTATTTTACGTCTCATGATAATATTTTTATTGGTCTGGACCCCGCCGAATTGAATCGCAATCAGGATTATAAAATCAATCTTAACGGTCCAATAATTAAAGATCACCTGTTTTTTTTGGTTAATTACCGGTTCCAGGATAATAAAAATCATTTAAACGGTTATCGTCTGTTCAATGTTGATGATTTCAGTTATTACAGTTCAAATGATCCGGTAAACTGGTACACCGAATATAATGGCGATAGCGCCTATGTGTCAATGAACCGCAGTATTAACAGCTCCTTTATGGGAAAATTGTCCACGAAACTGTTTAAAAATCTGAAGGTCTCTGCGTTGGCGACTATGAATACTGATGAATGGCACAACTATGACCATGCCTATAAATACAATCCCGATGGAAAAGCAACTCAGTATCGGGATTCAAAAATGTTAGCACTGAATTTTAACCATATGTTGAATAACTCATTCTTTTACGAGCTAAAGCTCAGTTATGTGGATAATTTTTATGGTGATTATGTCTATAAAGACCCCACCGATTCCAATTATGTTCACGATGTCTACAGTCAGATTGATGGTCCCGGTTTTTATACCGGCAGTCAGCAGAAGCATCACACCGAGCGGACCCAGATAGATCAGAATGCAAAATTTGATATTACCTGGCAGATGAATAAACATCACAGTTTTAAAACGGGGTTTCATTACACCCAGCATATTATCGACAGCCAGGAACGTCAGATCCAGAATCTGTACCGAGGACTCGAGGAAGAGGGCTTATATTACTTCGTCCTTTTAGATAACAAACCAAAGGTTTACTTCCCGAATTATCAGGCGGTTACCTTATCTGATTCTACAGTCTATACGGATTCGATTTATGTCAAACCAATTGAATATGCCGTCTATTTCCAGGATAAAATGGAATTTAATGATATGGTCATTAATTTCGGTATTCGCTATGACTACTATGATCCGAAAAAGAGATATCCCTCTCAGTGGCGGAACCCGTCAAATAAAAGCCAGTTTGATGATCCGGAAAAAATGTCCGAATATATCTGGGCTGACCCAAGAACCCAAATCAGTCCCCGCTTAGGACTCTCCTATCAGCTGGGAAGTGCGGCAGTCTTGCACTTCAGCTACGGACACTTTTTCCAGATGCCACCGGCATTTGCCATGTATGTCGGCAATTCATACAGAATTTCACCAACAGATTATTCTACTATTCTGGGAAATCCGACAATTAACCCTCAAAAGACGGTTACTTATGAAGTCGGCCTGTGGCAGGAATTGATGACCGGGATGGATTTGGAGATTGCCTTATTCTACCGCGATATTTATGATTTATTAAGTGTCAAGGTTGTCAGTACTTACGAACAAACAGAATATGGCCTGTATACAAATAAAGATTATGGAAATGTCAGAGGTCTGGAAATAAAATATAAATGGGTAATGGATAAGTTTTCCACTAACCTGAATTATACACTACAGTATACCCGTGGTAATGCAGATAACCCCGCTATGACTTATGATAGAGCGGGTGATAGTATTGATCCAATTGCTCAGATGATTCCCATGTCCTGGGATCAGCGCCATACACTGAATGTGACCGTGGGATACAAGACTTCCAAATATGGTGCAAACCTGACCGGATATTACAATTCAGGAACACCTTATTCATGGTCGCCGATTAGCGAATCAATTCTATTTACAGTTAATTTACTGCCGAATAATTCCTGGATGCCGGCCCAGTATTCATTTGATTTTAACGGCTTTTACAAAATTGATATTTCTGAAAACATTAAAATGAAATTAACACTTACAATATACAACCTGTTTGATCGTTTAAACGAAACCTGGGTAAACAATCAGACTGGTCGGGCCTATACTGCGCTTGTCCGGGATACGGACCTGGCCAGTCATAAAAGCGAATTCAATGATTATTATGACCGGATTCAAGACCCCGGTATGTACTCAGCGCCACGCTTGATAAAGCTGGGGCTTGGGATTGATTTCTAACTACCATTTTGAGAGTATAAAAGTGACATTATTAGGAGTTCAGATATAAATGAAGATGACGATAAAAATATATTCGATGCTGATATTGGTTCTGCTTTTAGCTGGAACTCTTTATGGCCAGGGAAAAGTGTATGACGGACCGGATGATCCGGCTGCAGATCCAACGGCCCTCCGTGAGGGATATATGGACGGTAATCGGGTGTTTTTGTATTTTCGCAATACCACCCAGCTCTCTGACTGGCCCAAAGTCGAAGTCTCAAAATGGCCCAATAACTATGAAGGCGCAAAAATGGTTGATGGAATCGGTCTCTTGATTGGCGCCATGGTTTTTGTTAAAGAAGATACAATTCCTGTAACCGATGCAGCTCAGCGTATTTTGTTGTCGGCTGCCGGGGAACTGGATACTCTCTATTTTTTACAAACGCATTACCGGGAAGAGATGGATGTTGATCCAACGGGTCAGATTGAATGGGGACTATATCCGGTGTTTGGATATTTCAATCCTAATAGTGAATATCCGGCAATGAGCAATGACTCGGCCTCCTGGCCAGTCGGTGGTTGGCCGGCGTCAAATGATCAAGTCAAGTGGCCGGGTGAATGGGATGGCCGTTTTGGCCGGGGAGTTATCTATGCCGACCTTGAAACCTATTTTGTGGCCAATGACGCCCAGGATCAGGAATACCTCGGACCGGAAGACCGGATAAAATACTATCCTCGTCCGGGTGTAAAGATTGGTGATAAATTAGCAAGTGTTACAGCCCAACGGGGAAATCTCTGGGGCGGCCTCGGGATACGGGTTGAACAGCGCGGATTCCAGTGGAACAACCCCCAGGCCCAGGACGCTATTTTCTGGGAATACAATATTGCCAATATTTCCGATTATGATCTGCCGGAAGTAGCGTTTGGTTACTGGGTAGATAATGCTATTGGTGATAACGTTGCCGGCGCCGGTGACGATGATGAATTAGGTTTTTTTGATGTTGCAATAGATATGGCTTATTCATGGGATATAGATGGTGTCGGCCAGGGAGGTTATTCTACCGGCACCATGGGATTTGCGTATCTCGAGAGCCCGGGATTGGCCTATGATGGTGTGGATAATGACGGAGATGGCCTCGTCGATGAAGAGCGCGATAATAATGCCGGGATGTTGGTTGGACCCTATGATGGCATTGATAATCTTCCGAATTTTCTGAGATTCTATTTGTTAAATGAATCAGATTTACATGAGCATTATGAAGGTGATGAGGATCAGGATTGGATAGATGGTGTCGACCTGAATGATAATGGGGTTTATGCAATCAATATCGGCACAGAGCTCGAACCGGTCTGGGTTAATGAACCAGGAGAAGATGCCGGTGATGACGTTGGATATGACGGTGTCGGACCAACAGATTTAAACTACAATGGTCCCGACGAAGGTGAAGGGAATCACATGCCGGATTATGATGAAGGCTTGGGATGCGAGCCCAATTTTGCGGCAACCGATGTCAGTGAATCCGATATGATTGGTCTGACCTCATTTCAGCTGTTTGAAATCCAGCCCCATAATCCGCCCTATACGAAATGGTTTCGTAATGACAAGTCCATGTGGGAAGTGATCGGTGTTGAATCATTGATTGAAGAGACTGAGTGGCAGTCGAACCTTGTTGAAACCTTTGCATCGGGACCATTTCCACTCTACCAGGGAAGAACAGAACGGGTGTCCATGGCGGAACTGCATTCTTTTGATCCCCTGGAAGGATTAAATTCCGATGATCATAGTGCGCCGGCGCTTTTTGAGTTGAAGAAAATCGTACAGGTGATTTATGAAAAGGATTATCGTTTTGCCCAGGCTCCTATCAAACCAACGCTGACCGCTACTCCCGGTGACGGAAAAGTCGTTTTGACCTGGGATAATATTTCCGATACAAAAACCCGTGATCCTTTTGTTGGTAATGTCAATGATTTCGAGGGTTACAAACTCTATCGCTCAACAGATAAAAAGATGTCAGATCCTATGGTTATCACGGATGGATATGGCACTCCGACATACAATGAGCCCATTTTTGAATGTGATGTAAAAGATACAATTACCGGCTTTGCTGATTTTGGAATGATCAACGGTGTGGGTTATTATCTTGGCAGTGACAAAGGTATCCAGCATTACTTTGAAGATACGAATGTCCAGAATGGCCGGACCTATTATTATGCTCTTGTGGCTTACGATTATGGTGCAGAAGATATTGGTCCCGGGATTGCTCCCTCGGAAAATAACATTATTATCAAATTGGATGAGTCGGAAAATGTATCATATGTTGATAAAAATGTTCAAATTGTTACTCCCTATCAAAAAGCAGCTGGTTATGTTCCGGAAGATCTTGAGATCATTAGTGATGATGCAATTGGCGCGGGAACGGTCACCCCGGAGATCATGGCAAATAAAAGTTTGAATGTAAACCATATTTACCAGGTGACCTTTGAAGTGGACACTATCGATATTATTGATGATTATCCACATGGTCTTTCATATTGTAATAATGGTGTCAGAGTATTCGATTTGACTGACTCTATACAGGTGTACCTTGAAAATCCTGAAAGTTTTACAGGGAAAAATCTTGTTTATGACGACACATTGAAACTCTGGCATATCAATACCGGAAAGACCATTCAGACGGATGTTTTTGACGGTTTGACATTGAACATTGATCAACCGGTTCAAATTGCGACTTATGATTATGGGAATTCTGGCTGGAAAACCGGATCGTCACCGATCCGGGTGACGCCAACCAGCCGTGAATCAAAGTTTTTCCCCTGGGATTATGAAATAATATTTATCGATAATGTTGCCTATACCGGAGCCGGGAGCGCCTCAAGAATTCGCGACACCAAAGATACTCAAATCAAGAGTAATTTATTGACCAGGGAAGATTTTAACTTTTACGTGATTAATAAAACGTTTCCGGATTCGCTTCAAATTCTGGATCTAATTGTCCATGATCTGGATAAAAATGGTAAGTTTGATATCCTGACTGATAAAATTTATGCCGGGCCGCTGAATACCAAGGGTAAATGGGCCGGTTCTGTTTTTGCAATTGATTTCTTGTCGGCTTTTGGCGACAGCACACAACTGCCGGAAACCGATGATGTCTATTCGATATCCTTTGATCGTCCGTTTTTCGCCACTGACACGATTAGTTTTAAAGTATTACCATCTGTTGATGTAAATACGGCGGATTTGAAAGAGACTATGAAAGATATTAAGGTTGTACCTAATCCCTATGTGTGTACAAATGCCATGGAAGGAGCAGTGGCGAACTGGTATCTGAACCAGCGGCGAGACCTTATGTTTACGAACCTTCCCTCACAATGTACGATCAAGATATTTACAGTCAGCGGTGTATTGGTGGATGTCATCGAAGTCAATAATGATGATCCCGACGGTACTGCGCATTGGGACGTGCTGACGAGAGAGGGGCTTGAAGTGGCGGCGGGAATGTACCTGTACCATGTTCAGTCAAAACTGACAGGCGATGAGAAACTTGGCAAATTTGCAATTATTAAATAAAAGGTTGATACCAATGATATATGGGCAGAGGAAGATGCGTGTGATGAAAAAAAACCATTCGATGCTGATTTGGATGCTATTGCTTGTTTTGTTGGGGAACATGTCGCTATTTGCACAAGAACCGTACAGGGTGGGAACAACAACGGCTAATTTTTTAGAAATTGGGATTGGCAGTGATGGTAATGCTATGGGTGACGCCTATGTCAGTATGACTGGGAGAATATCATCGATCTACTGGAATCCGGCGGGACTGGCATTTTTAAAAAACAACGAGGCAATGTTTATGTATCAACCCTGGGTGATTGATATTAATACATCCAATATCGCTTCCGCGTTTATATTGCCATCCATTGGAACTCTGGCGTTTAGCTTTTTCCACGTGGGATATGGGGATATGGAAGTAACGACCCTGGATTACCAGGACGGCACTGGTGAACTGTTCTCGGCAAATGATTATAGTTTTGCCCTCACTTATTCCCGTCGCCTGGCCCAGTGGTTTTCATTTGGCGCGACGGCCAAATATATCAGCTCTCAAATTTGGCATGAGTCAGCCAGTGCTTTTGCAATGGACCTGGGTGTTATCGTCAATACCGGGTTTTTCTCGGTGACTGATAACCGGGATGATGGTATGCGGATCGGAATGAGTATATCCAATTATGGAACTCGGATGAAATATGATGGTATGGATCTGCTGTTCCCGATTGATATTGAACCCGACGAAGCCGGTAATTACAGTACCGTTCAGGGGCAGTTTAAAACCAAGGAGTGGGAGTTGCCTTTAATTTTCAGGATTGGCATGTCAATTCAACCGATTGTGCTTAGAAATCATCGTTTGACCCTGGCGGCAGATGCATTGCATCCGAATAATAACTCTGAATCAGTCAATCTCGGTGCAGAGTATGAACTGAATATTCCCGGCACCGGTAAGTTTTTTCTAAGGGCCGGATATAAAGCGCTCTTTATGATTGAATCGGAATACGGGATGACTTATGGTGGCGGTTTTGTTATTAACTTTCTTAATAACTACAGTATCAAAACCGATTATGCCTTTAAACCTGTTGGGGTTCTTGGAAACACCCATTCATATACAATTGGCCTACAATTTTAATGAGAGTAATAATGAAAGCTGATCGCTTTGACTAACCATTATGAAAATTGTTTTGAACGTTATAAACTACCCCCAGAACAACATGGGGGTAATTTGTAATATGATAAAGCGATGGCGATCAATGCTGCTGATATTTCCGCTACTGTTTTTGGCTTGTGAAAAAAAAGCCGTAGAAATTCCAAATGACCAGATTCTGGTGAAAATTGGCGATCGTGTTATCACCAGGGATGAGTTTATTCGCCGGGCGGAATATACAATCCGGCCGAACTACTGTAAAATGAATAACTATATCCATCGCAAGATCATTCTGAATTCTCTGATTGCAGAAAAATTATTATCACTTGAAGCTGGAACAGATAATAAGCTGGCTGAAAATGAGGAGTTTCAGAAATATATCAAAGGGCGCAAAGAGCAGGCTATGCGTCAGTATTTCTATAGTGATCGCGCCTATAACAAGGTCATCCTCGATACCAATGCAGTGAAAAATAGTTATCGGGTTGCCGGACGGACCTATGATATCCAGTTTCTCAGATTGCCCGATGAAAAGACAGCCCTGACGGTCTATCATTTATATACCAAAGAACAGATCCCTTTTTCAAAAATTGCAGCAGAAGTTCTGCCGGATTCTCTCATTCCCAGCCGCCAGATCAGCTTTAACTCTGATCTGAATGATGAAATGTTCAAGATGCTGTTCAGTAGCCCATTGAAGAAAGACCAGATGCTGAATCCTGTGAAGATTGATGACGGCAGCTATCTGGTAATGAGGGTCAAGGGTTGGGAAGATGAACGGGTCCTCAATGAGAGTGCCATCCGGACTCGTACGCAAAATGTTACCGAAAAATTACACACTGTTCAGGCAAATGCTGTCTATACTCAGCTGGTTGCAGACATCATAAAGGGTAAGTCCATTGAATTTACCGAAGAAACATTCCGGAATATGGTAGAAATTATCGGACCCCGTTATCTGAAAAATCTAAAGGATAAAAAGGATGCGTTCAACCAGCAATTCTGGGGTGAAACAAATGAAGTGGAACTGGATTCGAGTCTGGATGAGAGGATTAATGATTTACGCGACAAACCCTTCTTCAATCTGGATGGTGAAACCTGGACAGTCACGGATTTTGAGGATATGGTGAAATCCCACCCCCTGGTATTTCGGAAAAGACAAATTTCAAAACAGGAATTCCCGGAACAATTTAAACTGGCCGTTGTTGATCTGATCCGGGACCACTTTATCAATCAGGAAGCCTACAAAGCCGGCTATGATAAAAACACCTATGTTAAAAATTATACCAATATGTGGTATGACGCCACGATGTCGGATTATCAACGCGATCAATACTTGCTCAAACAAGGGTACCATGGTGACTTTAAAACAGAATACATGTCTGCAATTAAACAGTATTTGAATCCATTGGTAGATAGTCTGCAGGTAAAATATAGTGGTGAAATTGAAATTAATACGGATTTGTTTGAACACACCACACTTACCCGGATCGATCTGTTTGTTATGCAGAGCGGGGTCCCCTACCCGATTGTTAGTCCCGGTTTCCCGGTGCTGACAACGGACAGTAAATTGAATTATGGTAAAAAAATGGAAGTGGGATCCAATGATTAAATCGAGAGTAACGATCATTTTAACCTTGATTGCCTTTATTCCAGGGATAATATTGGCAAAAGATTATAAAGGGGCTGAGTATCGAACGAAAGCAACGTTTACATACGGCCGTTTTGAGGTGAATTACAAGGCGACCCATGGTGCCGGTCAAACATCAACCTTTTTTACGTATCATGAATTAGGCAGTCAGGGAATTAATGAATGGAATGAGCTGGATATTGAACAATTAGGACGTTATACCAATGATGTTCAATTTAATCCAATAACTCCCGGACAGGTGAATCACGAACATCACCAATGGGTTGATTTTGATCCCACTGCTGGTTTTCATACCTATGTCATTGAGTGGACACCGGACTATGTTGCCTGGTTTGTTGAGGGAACAGAAGTTTACCGTGCCACCGGCGATCATATCACAGCCCTGAACCGGGACCAGAAGATTATGATGAATATCTGGCCGCCGGCCTATTCAGACTGGGTAGGGTTTCTGGATGACAATATATTACCATTTTTTGCATACTATGATTGGGTCAGTTATGCATCTTATACACCGGGCTCTGGCAATGTCGGAACGGGAAATAATTTTACCCAGCAATGGAGGGATGATTTTGACAGTTGGGATACGGGTCGCTGGGATAAAGCGACACATACCTTTAATGGCAACAATTGTGATTTTATACCCGAGAATTGTCTCTTCCAAGATGGGAAAATGATACTATGTCTGACTGATGCAGCAAATATTGGTTATACTGATAAAAACAAACCATTTATGGAATTTGCTCAATATGAGAATGATACCATCCTGGTTGCGTTTTCAGAAGAGGTTACCCGGGAAAGTGCCGAAAATGTCGGCAATTATGCGCTTCCCGGAATCACAATCAAGAGTGCTGTCCAGCAGGCAAATCGTCGCCATGTAAAACTGGCGGTTGATGGTATTGATGAAGGTTCCAGCTATAGTTTAATCGCTTTGGGGGTTAAGGACATGGCATCTCCGGCAAACTCACTGCTTGGCCAGTCCGTTTCAATCCAGATGCCGCCCAATTGGGATTATCCGGTAAAGATTAATGTAGGCGGCGATGCCTTCAATGACTGGTTAGCCGATCAGGAATGGGAAATGACGGGTAATTTTGGCCAGATCGGTGGACACGATGGACATTTTCCCGGTCAGACGATTGCGAATACAACCGACGATGTCATTTACCAATCCGAACAGCATGGGCTGGTCAATTATAATGTGCGATTGCCCAGAGGAACATACAATGTTACCCTGATGCTGGCTGAGAATTACTTCAATTCAGCCAATAGTCGGTTGATGGAAATCAATCTGGAAGGAACATATATTGCCCGCGATCTCGATCTGTTTGCAACGGCAGGTATTCATACGGCTTATACCATCGATATCGAAAATGTTATCGTTATCGATGGAATCCTGAACATACATTTTGGCAATAACAAAGATTATTCAATTTTTAATGGTTTGATTATTGATCGTGTCGGAACGGGAATCGATGATTCTCAATCATTGATTAAGCATCAATTCCGGCTTGGACAGAATTATCCTAATCCGTTCAATGCCAGTACGGTAATACGATACGATTTGCCAGAAACCGCACAGGTTTCTCTAACGGTGCATGATTTAAAAGGGGCGGTCATTGAAGAGTTGATTAACGGGCGATACAATGCTGGCAGTTATTGGGCTCAATGGACCGCACCGGTACCAAGTGGGATATATATATATAAAATGCAATCGGTCAGTGAAAATTGCAGGGTGACAAACGTGAAAAAAATGGTCGTATTGAAATAGTCGATCCTACTGATACATAACCAACGGATTTTGGCAGGAATAAAAATCATGCAGATTTCATTAAAAAGTATACCCAGTATTTTTTTGATAATGATAGTAGTGAGTATATTGTCCGGGCAATGTACTGACAAGTCAATAAATCCTGAAGATAATTTGTCAGAAACCGATTCGATTCCGACACTCGAGGGCTGGGAACTGGTCTGGCATGATGAATTTGATGGTGATGCATTGGATTTGACAAAATGGGAATATGAGGTCAACGCCAATGGTGGCGGGAACAACGAGTTGCAATATTATACCGACCGAACTGAAAATTCGTGGGTATCCGATGGTTTTCTGACTATTCAGGCATTGAAAGAGACTTATACCGGTTCCGGCGGTACGCGCAACTATACGTCTGCCCGACTGCGGACGGCGAATAAAGGCGACTGGAAATACGGTCGCTTTGAGATTAAGGCCAAATTACCGTACGGAAAAGGCGTCTGGCCGGCTATCTGGATGCTGCCAACGGATTGGCTCTACGGCGGTTGGGCGGCGAGCGGTGAAATTGATATTATGGAACTACTCGGACATGAGCCCAATCGTGTCTATGCAACTCTTCACTACGGTGGTACGCTGCCGAATAACCGGCATACCGGAACGTCAATAACATTGGGTTCGGGCAGTTTCGCAATGGATTTTCATGTTTTTACTTTAGAATGGCGTGAAGGCCGGATGGACTGGTATGTGGATGAAGCGCTTTACTATACGGCAACGGAATGGTACACAAATGGGTATGAATTTCCGGCTCCCTTTGACCAGCGCTTACACCTGTTGCTGAATGTGGCAGTCGGCGGAAATTGGCCGGGGAATCCGGATAATACGACGGTATTTCCTCAGCGTATGGTGGTGGATTACGTCCGGGTCTTTAGGGAAAAATAAAAGAGTAGCAGGGACTTGAACCCATGAAAAAATTATACTTTCCCTTAATATTTATACTATTGTGCTGGCTAATAAATGGGTACGGCCAAAATTTTGAGAAAGGCTTCTCCTTTTATTTGCCGGCCGATGATACGACAACCCAAAAATTTCTACCACAATTTACAGATAGTCCTATTCAGGCTGATGAATTTGTCACAACCACTGGTGACGGTCACTTTGGAATTAAAGGTCGGCGTGTGCGTTTTTGGGGAGTGAATCTAGCGGCCGACGGTGCATTTCCGGTAAAGTCCAAGGCTGGATTCATTGCCGGCCGGATGAGAAAAATGGGCATCAATCTTGTCCGTTTCCATCACATGGACAATCCCTGGAGCAGTCAAAGTTTGTTTGAATGGGGTCAGGATACCCGCCATCTTAATCCAGTGACACTGGATCGTTTTGAATATTTGATTCAGGCATTGAAATCGAATGGCATATACGCCAATATCAATCTGCATTGTTCTCGTACAGTTAAAGCATCTGACGGAATAATTGATGCTGATTCGTTGCTTGATTTTGGAAAGGGCGTCAATTTATTTGATCCGGATTTAATAATACTGCAAAAAGAATATGCCCGGCAACTATTGACGCATGTCAATCCCTATACAGGACTGGCTCTAGTGGGTGACCCGGTAATGACAATGGTCGAAATCGTCAATGAAAATTCATTGTATCGTATGTGGCGGGAAGATATGCTAAAATCCTTTGGCGATGGCGGCAAACTGACCCGCCACCACTCAAAATTGTTGGACACTCTCTGGTCGGAATTCCTGGTGAATAAATATGGAAACACGACAACTTTGCGGTCGGTTTGGAATGCCCAATTGGATTCTTCTCGGTATATAAATCAAATTGCTGATGGGGGTTTTGAGACCTTGCCCTTGGAAGGTCACTGGGAACTTGAAATGCATAATTCTGCCAACGGGCTGATGACTCTGGTCGGAGATGTCTGGGAAGGCGAACGCTGTGCCCGTGTGACAGTTCTGCAACCGGGCGATGAAAGTTGGTATCTGCAATGGAAACAGTCAGCCCTGACGATATCCATGGATTCCATTTATATTATCACTTTTGTTGCTCGCGCCGATGCGAATCGGGAAGTTGGATTAGCTATTCAAAAAAATTCCAGTCCCTGGACCTATTATGCCGGAAAGAATTTTACACTAAGTACTGAATGGCAGGAGTATCAATTCGCTTTTCGTGCACCTGAGACCTGTGTGGGCGATACCCGCCTGTCCTTTAATCTGGGTGTCTCTACTGGTTCTTATTGGTTTGATAATGTGTCGTTTGGCAATAATATTATTATCGGTTTAACGGCTTCAGAATCACTGGAAGACCAGTCGGTTCGCCGGACAGGATACAATGAATGTTTGCAGTTTTCCAATCAGCGGGTACGTGATATTTCGCAATTCTACATTGAATTGCAGAATCGTTTTTTTGATGAAATGGCCACATTCCTAAAGGATGAACTTGGTGTCCGTGTTCCAATAACCGGCACAAACTGGAATGTCGGCATCGGGGATTTAGTGACCCAGTCCCGGCTGGACTACCTGGATAATCACGCCTACTGGGACCATCCGCAATTCCCGAATACGCCTTGGTCAAGCACTGACTGGAAAATTAACAATACTTCTATGCTGACAAGTGAATCCGGCGGAACCATCAGTTCATTGTTTGGCGGTGTTCCAGTTTTAGGCAAACCTTTTACGGTCAGTGAATACAACCATCCATTCCCGAACCGTTTTCAAAGTGAAGGTGTTCTGATGGCCGCAGCCTACGCAGGATTTCACGATATAGACGCTTTAATACTGTTCGATTACAATAGTGGTTCGGCGGACGACTGGGAGTCGGATTTTATCAGTAGTTATTTCAGTATTCATCGCAATACGGTAATAATGGCGCTGTTGCCGGCCTGTGCCCGGGCTTTTAGGAAAGGGTATATCCGTCCCGCCGAAGAAATGCTGACCATAGGTTATAGTCCTGACAATATTCTGCTGGCACCTAAAAACGATGGCGGTTCGTGGACAGGGTATTTTCCGATTGCCCAGAATCTTGCGCTGAAACATGCGCTCAGAATTGAGACCTTTGAGGCGTTACAGTGGGTAAATCCGGTTGAATTCGATCCTTCGTTCCCTGTCTCAACAGATACCGACGAGCTGACCTGGGATTACGATTTGTTTACCGTAAAGACTCCAAAGTTCATCGGACTCTCCGGCTGGCTGCATGACTATACAAATTATACCGTTGGTGACTTGGAGTTGCTCGGCGCCGGCAATGTTGCGACACTAACCTGGATATCCTTGGAAGATCGACCTTTGAATATTTCCAGAAAATCCATGATCACGGTGTCAACCCGAATTCAGAATCAGAATATGATCTGGGATGATATTTTTACATTTCACAATAACTGGGGCCAAGCGCCGACGGAAATTGCACCGGTCATTGTGTATGTTGAATTGAATGTCAATGCCGATTCACTCTATGTTTTTCCTTTAGATAGCGTTGGTGCCGAGAGGGGTCTTCCACAGGTTGTTTTTCACCAGGAAAATGGCCGTTTCAGGATATTGCTGGATCAGACCCAAACACCCACTGTTTGGTTCGGAATCGAAGCATTTGGCGATTTGATTGAAGAAAACTGGGTGAAGTCAAATCTGGTACCGCACGAATTCGGTTTGCAACGGATTTATCCGAATCCTTTCAACTCCCAAACGGTGATTGAATTTTTATTACCATCAGAAAAACAGGCCACATTGTCAATTTATGATTTAAACGGGCGGCGGGTGTATTCCTTACAGAAAAGATTGAATTCCGGCAGCCACCGGTTTATCTGGGAAGGCCGGGATTCTACCGGCGAGATGGTCGCCTCAGGCGTTTATTTTGTCCGGTTGGCCTGGGATAACCGGGAATTTACTGGAAAGTGCCTGTTTTTGCGATGAAGATTTTATTGCGTATTATCATTCCGGCGCTATTATTGAATTGGAGCATTCTTCAGGCTGGATTTTTTAAAACCCTCGGCTTTGATATTGTTGATCCTGATGGAAATCAATTTATTCTGAAGGGTTACGGCCTGGGCGGCTGGCTGGTTCCGGAAGGGTATATGCTGCATACACCCGGCTACGGTTCACCATCATCCATCAGGAACCAGATCATTGATGTGATTGGCGAAGAAGAGGCTGATAAATTCTTTGAACTCTACCGGAAAAACTATGTTGCTGAAGCGGATATAGAGTTGATTGCGGAATGGGGTTTCAACCATATTCGGTTGCCATTTCATTATGAGTTCTTTTCACCAATCGATTCACCAGATGTGTTTATTGAAGACGGATTTGATATTATCGATACGCTGTTGGTCTGGTGTAAGCGGAATAACCTCTACGTTATTCTCGATATGCACTGTGCACCCGGCGGTCAAAACGCCGGAAATATCAGTGACAGTGATGGTGAAGCAAAACTCTGGACCGAAACGGCAAACCAGGATAGAACCGTGGAAATCTGGAAACGGATTGCCGAACGATATAAAGATGAAGAGTGGATTATTGGTTATGATCTGTTGAATGAGCCGGTGCTGCCGAACGGTTATAGTACAGCGGACTTTCGGGCTTTCTTTGTGCGGCTCACTCATGCCGTCCGGGAAGTCGATGATAATCATATTGTCTTTATAGAAGGGAATTGGTATGCCACAGATTTTTCGGGTCTGTCTCCTCGATTTGACAGTAATCTGGTCTGGGCGTTTCACAAGTACTGGAGTGAAACCGATATCGGTTCTATCCAACAATACCGGAGCCTGCGCACTCAGACCATTACACCGCTCTGGCTGGGCGAAACCGGTGAGAACTCCAATCCCTGGTTCTGCGAGACTGTCAAATTAATGGATCAGCAGGATATCGGCTGGAATTGGTGGGCTCATAAAAAATTCGATACCGTGACTAGCCCGTTATCGGCGATAATAGCACCTGAATATCAAGAGATTATCGACTATTGGAGTGGCAATACCGCCAAACCGTCACAGTCATTTGCACTTGCAGCCCTGACTGAGATGGCCAATAATTTGAAACTCGAAAATTGTATTTATCGACCCGATGTAATTGCTGCAATCACTGATCCGGAGTTTGGGTCGGTGTCGAAGCCCTATGCAATAAACGTTATTCCCGGAGCGATTGAAGCAGTGAATTATGATCTGGGTACTAATGGAGTGGCTTATTTCGATACAGAGTATAAAAGAATCCGTTGGGATGTAAATCAACCCTGGAATCTTGGCTATACTTATCGGAACGATGGCGTTGACATTGAGGAAAAAGATGGGTTTTATAATATCGGTTGGATTGAAGATAATGAATGGGTGAAATATACTGCAGAAATTGCCTATGATGGTAAATACAATATCAGCTTTCAGATTGCAAGTACATCAACCAACGGACAGGTGCAGGTATTGATCGATGATCAGGTCATTATCCAATCATTAAATCTCCCAAATACGGGAGGTTGGGATAACTGGCAGACGATAACCGAAGATTCTGTCGAACTGCCACGTGGGACCCACAGCATGAGATTGAATTTTATCAGAGGGGGTTTTAATCTCCGAAAAATGAGTTTTTCACTTCTGGATAATTCCATTATCGAAAAAGTTACATCATACTTATACATTGGAAAAAATTACCCCAATCCGTTCAACAGCCGTACAACCATACCGGTCATTTTAACCCGGCCGACCGAGATTCAAATGACTGTGTTTGATATGAAAGGCGCACGGGTTACGGATCTGGTTTCCGGGAAGTTACCTGCCGGATTGACAAACATCATTTGGGATGGAACAAACGCCTGGGGTAGACAGGTTGGTGCCGGTGTCTACTTTTATCAACTGAATATGAATTCTGATCAGCAAACGGTCAAGCCAATGCTTTACCTGAAATAGAATCAGTCCTGGATCAGGGCCTGGAGCAATAATTCGTGCCAGGTTCTGGAATTCGGGTCCCATGCTCCGAACCCCGAACAAAATTCCCAATATGCCCAGCTGAAATTATGCTGCCGGCACTGGCTGACGATATGGCCAGTCCATAACCGCCGAGATTCGATGTCTGCCCGACCGTAAGCGCCGAATTCACCCAGATATACCGGACGGTTGTGTCCATCGGCCCAGGCTTTGATCTGGTCAAAATGGTTTTTCATATCGGTCACCTGATTCAATGTGGCGGACCAGGTTGTTCCCAGCCAGGCGTCGGCCCCGGCGACCCATTCTGCCCCCTGGTGGGTGAAAGTGAACGGTTCGTAATAATGAATGGTCACAATCAGGTTTTCATCATCAGCCGGCAATTGAAGTTGTTCCAGCGCGCTGATGCCGCCCCAGCCGGCAGTTCCAATAATCACCGTGCGGTTGGGATTGGTTTCCCGGATGATGTCCAGCGCTTCAGGGAAATACTGATTCCAGAACTCCGGTGTAAAATTATCATGCGGCTCGTTCAAAATTTCAAATACAAGACTTGAAGGATAATCCCGGAAATTGGTGCCTATCTGTTGCCATAGTGTCAAAAACCGGTCTTTGTGCCCTGCGGGATTTTGAAAAATCTCTTCATAATGGTGAATATTGATGACCGTGTATAGATTACTGGCGAGTGCAATGTCAATGACTTGTTTTACGCGATTTAAAAACAGAACATCAATCGTGTAAGGAGTGTCGATTGCGGCGTGGGTGGACCATCGTATGGGAATTCGGACGTGATTGAAGCCGGCATTTTTGATTATTTGAAAATAATCATCCTGAATGGTAACACCCCAGTCGCCCTCTTCAGGTGCTTCCAGGGCATTGCCCAGATTAATACCGGGATACATCCGGCTGTTAATCTCGAAGGGGTCAATGTCAATTGCTTCAGGTGTCTCTTTTTCATTCACGGTATCGGTTCCGCAAAACGTCAGCATGGCTGCGATAGTTAATGATAACATTAGTTTAATCATCTGCATTGATTTTATCCAATTTAAAAGCATAAAATGTCTCGCGGACATGGCCAGATAACGTCTTTTAAAAAGAGACATTGACTACCAAAAAAGTATATAGAAAACCGCCAGAATAGCGCATATTCCAATAGAACCGACATTAAAAATCGTCTCGGTATGAAACAGACCTTTCTCGATTTTTATCGCTTTCGGATCATCTGCCCGGGATTCCACCAGGGTAATGGCAATCACAATTATACTGAGAATGACAAAGACTATGCCCATACGGTTCAAAAACGGCAATGTGGGTATCAGTGCTTTTATTCCAAGAGATAACGGAATGGTCAGGACCGCAGCCCAGAGCGCGGAATTGGCTGTGGCCTTTTTCCAGAAAAGTCCGAAAATGAAAATCGCGAAAATTCCGGGACTGATAAAACCGGTGAATTCTTGGATGAATTGAAACGCCTGCTCCAGTGACGTGAGCGTTGGTGCAATCAGTACCGCGATAATCAACGCTACGGCGCTGCCAATCCGGCCGGTGAGCACCAACTGGGATTCGGAAGCATCCTTTTTAATAATCTGTTTGTAAATATCCATGGAAAAAATTGTTGCCGTGCTGTTGACCATGGAACTCAGTGACGAAACAATAGCGGCAATAAGTGCGGCAAATGCCAGGCCCTTCAGTCCCATGGGCACAAAGTTGCTCAGCAACCAGGGATAGGCTTCATCCGGCTTGACGATATCGGCTTTTAAGGCGAATGCCACGATACCGGGAATGACCACAATCAACGGGGTGAGGATTTTCAGATACCCGCCAAACATCAGGCCGCGCTGGGCTTCTTTGATGTTTTTTGCCGCCAGTGCCCGCTGAGTGATGTACTGATTGCAGCCCCAGTAGAAGAAATGTGCCATCCACATTCCGCCCAGCAGCACACCCAACCCGGGCAATTCCTTGAAATTGGGATTAGACTTGTCCAGAATCATGTCAAATTTTTCTGGCGCCTGATGAATCAAATCGGCAAAACCCCTCAAAAAACCTTCACCACCGCTGACAGCATTCAGGGCAAAAAAGGTTGTTACCAGGCCGCCGACTATCAAAACTGTAACTTGCACAACGTCTGTCCAGGCGACTGCTTTCAAGCCGCCATAGATTGTATACAGCGCCGAGAAAACCGCCAGGCCTATAATTCCATACATTAGCTGAATGCCCATAATTGTCCGCAGGGCCAGGGCACCAAGATAGAGAACCGAGGTCAGATTTACGAAAATATAGAGCAGCAGCCAGAACACTGCCAGCCCGGTTCGTACACGCCGGTCATAGCGGATTTCCAGCAATTGCGGCATGGTATAAATACCTTCTTTTAGAAAAATCGGCAAAAAGAATTTAGCTATCACAATCAGTGCAATTGCAGCAGTCCATTCGTAGGTGGCGATACCCAAACCAATGACGTATCCGGACCCAGACATGCCGATGAATTGCTCAGCTGAAATGTTGGCCGCAATCAGTGAGGCGCCAATTGCCCACCATGGCAGGGATTTGCTGGCCAGGAAATAATCGCTGGAATCCTTTTGATGTCCCTTTTTTTCACGGGAAACCCAGAGTCCCAGCCCGATAATAAACAGGATATACCCAATAAAAACCACATAATCAACTATTGAAAAATTCATTTCTCACCCTTTCTAATTTGATGCACCGGTGACAAAAAAAACTGCACTGAAAACTCATAGGTCAAAAATCCCGGATTCCTGAGTTTTTGAAAATAGATACACATATCGCCATTTTATAGACAAAAACTAAGCCAGATACTTATCAGCGGGACAATCAGGCACCCTTCCATTTTTTAAAAAATATCACGATGAAAAAATCTTTAGATAGAACGGAATATGGAAATAATTTATAATCGTTGGCAGCCAGAAATTATTAAAACGATAAGCCGGGGTTATCATAATTGCAAGAGCAAAAGAAGGTCTATTTGATTATCAGTAATTTCTGAAAGCCAATCGCTGCGCCAGACTGGATGCGGAGCATATATGGCCCGGTCGCCATGTGTTCGGCATTCCAGTGATAGCTCTGCCAACCAGCTGAAACAGGCTGATATAGCCAGCATGCTGTTTGTTTACCGATGATATTGAAAACGGCAATAGTTACCGGTGATGTCTGTTGGGTGAAAAACCGGATGGTGGTGGTCACGTTGAATGGGTTTGGATAATTCGGTAAAATGTAAAAGTTTGTTTTGCTTGGACCTGCTGCTCCTGCCAATGCCAGAGTATTTTCAGCAGCGATGGATGCCGCCCAATCACCGCGGGAAAGAATTTTCTGGGCGCTAATCCGTTTTCTAAAAGCGCCAAAGTGCATGGTCAATCCAGCGCCCAGTGTCACGACCATAGTTTCATTTGTGATGCTGAAATTATCTGTGAATTGCCAGTGGTTGTACTGCAATTGGATTTCCGTCTGTCGCGCTTCACCGGGGTGGAAACCAAGATGGGGAAAGTACCCATAATCCAACTGATTATTTTCTATTGAAAAGATGGAATCCATCAGCAGTTCAGCTATGAGATGCAATGTGCCGGCTTGGTTTACATCTTCCGGGATTGAACGGATGGCAAGCGTTGGCAATGTGATTTGTCCGGGAGCGCTGAGAATGGAGATGGTTTCCAATTTGAGCAGAGTGTCCTGATTATCATAGAAACGAAAAACCGGCTGGAGATCAACGACATCGCAGGAATGGGAAAGCGGGATTTCTGCTTGAAAATATTGGGTTGGTGTCTTTTGTGTAAATATAATGGAGTCGTCAATAGATACTGTGAAATTATCGACTGCTTCCGTCAGAAATAATTCTACAGGTATTTTCTCAGGATAAATGCCGCCATTTTGGGGCTGGTAAACAATGGCCTGGTTGTATTTACTAAAAGCCTGCCAGACCGGGCGCGCGGTTCCTGATATGGAAGTGGGATAGCTGTCAAATTCATTCAGCCCGAACCATTCCTCAGGATTCGGATCGTGACTGTCGGGATTGCCGGCTTTCCACCAGCCATCATGATACTGAAAAACACAACCGCCCTGTGCGCCGCCGTCTATCAATCCACGGTACATGAGCAGATTGCCGGTTGTCTGCTGTTCGAGGGTGTTGCCGCCATAGCCATAGGTATCACCCGGAGTTCCCGGCGAGACCGATAATCCGAATTCGGTGATGATAAAAGGTTTATTAACCGCCCGGTTTTCTTTGATAATATGACAAAATTCAGTATAGCCGTGAGTGTTGCTGATAAGTACCGGATTATAGATGTAGAGGTTGTAAGCGCAGATTTGGAACAAGTCACTGCGAATATAATCTCCGACAGCGGTGTTTGAAAATGTCACCGGCACGCCCGGATGTCGGTCCTGAACCAGTGAAATGATATTTTGCCAAAGGTCGACAAGAGCATCAGCTCCGCCGCTCAGAATATCGGCCACCTGCGGTTCATTCATGATAATATAAGCGAGAATGCATTCAAAATCCCTGGAATAATCCAGAATCCGGTTAACATAATTCAATGCATCACTGATGAATACCGGGTCACCGTAAGCGCCGTGCGGATCAATCCAGATGCCCATTAGAATTTTCAGACCAGAACTATTCACAACCTGCAGTTCCTCCTCGGATAATGCGTCCCATGTCCGGATGGTATTAAATCCTGCAGCGTTAATATGTTGCATATCTGTTTGAATTGTGGCGGCATTGAACTGATATTCCCAGGGCGTCTGACCGGGTCGCGTATGGGGTTCATATCCAAGCCCTTTGATAAAGTACTTATCACCATCGATATAATACCAGTCGTCCCGAATTTCAAAACCGGATACCTTGAGAATTTGAATGACACAAAAAACCGCAATAAAAACGAATTGGTGATTTTTGCTCATAAAATTAAAATAGAAAAGAAATATCTTTTTAGAAAGTACTTTAGTACTATTGTTGTTCATCTTTATATGATTGACCAACTCCGTTTTTTAATCAAAGAATTTCCCTAGGTTTGCCTCGGGGTCAAAGAGGAAAGTATGAAAACCAAAGGTTTTCATAACGCATTGAAAAAGTGTACATTTCATACATGAGTGAACATGTATATAAAAGGCATAATAAAACACTTTTTCTATACCATTTGGTTATTCCATTAAAATATCGAAGAGGAATTATATCTGAAAATATTGGAAAAAGTCTTAAAGAAATTTGCTTGGAAATATCAGAGAGATTTGAAATAAATTTTCTTGAAATAGGTTATGAATTAGATCATGTTCATTATTTGGTGCAAAGTATTCCCTCAATGAATGTATCAGAAATCATAAGAATACTAAAAAGTATAACAGCGAGAGAACTGTTTAGAAAGCATCCGGAAATCAAGGAAAAATTATGGGGTGGGAATTTATGGACAAGTGGCTATTATGCAAACACAGTTGGTCAATATGGAAATGAAGAAGTGATTCGCAAATATGTGGAGATGCAGGGCAAGGAAGACACAGGACAAGCGAAGCTTGAACTGTGAAAAGAACCACGTCTGTAAAGGCGTGGGTATCTATTTTGTTATAAAAAAAAGCAAATTTGTTGAAATATTTAGAAGGTATAAAGTACATTCAAGAGGATAATATATCGAATTTATATTTCTCGTCGAGAAAGTAATTACGTAAATGTTAAAAATAAACCCGTATACCCTTTCGGTATACCCCCGTCTTGATTTAATCGTCGGAAAGTAAATATTTTAACCTAATTCCCAAGCTTGATACGGGGGTCCGATTCCCCTCACCCGCTCACAAGACGAGAAATGGGCACTTAACGCAACTTTATCAACCGGAAATATTCGGTTTTTTTATTGATAGAGGGTTGTCAATTTTAGTCTGCTTCCTCGTCGGTTGTTTTCAATTAGTGTTATCCGTATACCACTTGGTCTATTTATAAACAAATTCAAAGTTGAATTTTTCTACTCTGGAAACCCTTGCGTTTGTCATTGTGGTAGTGTTCAGGGATTATCTAGTGATTTAGTAAAGTAAAAACGGGATTCTTGGGAGACAAGAATCCCGTTTTTCAGAACCACCGTCGGAAGTTGTTTCTAAGACTTGAGGTCAAATATCAGTTACCGGACAATTCTGTGAAATCTTCTTTTTTAGATTTCATCATTTATACAATTACTAAATTAAGTATAATTAATCCTGATAACAGATGCAACGGTTTTTTCTACGGGAAATTCGTCCTGAAATGTGACCTTTTATTAACAGTCTTAAATGGTTAAATTCACTTGATATTTGGAATTGCTCAGCAGGTACAGGAAATTAATTTGGTTATGATTGAGTAATAGTACAGAAAAAAATGATAAAATTGATTCGAATGTGATAAAAATACAAAATATTGGAAATGAAAGTCTGGCTGATAAATCCGGTATCATGAAAAATGATCATCTGGTTTCATTGAATGGTCATACTGTCAACGATCTGCTGGATTATTATTTTTATCAATCCGAAGAAGTACTGGACGTGATTTACGATCGGGATGGAAAACGTTTTCATATACAAATTGAAAAATCCTTTGATGAAGATATTGGACTCGAACTTGAAGATTTTAAACTGAAATCCTGTTCCAATAATTGTGTCTTCTGTTTTATAAAACAAAATCCGCCTAAAATGCGTAAACAGATCTATTTTTGTGATGAGGATTACCGGTATTCATTCCTGTACGGTAATTATATTACCCTGACCGACATGTGTGACATGGAACTGAAGCGGATTGTGGAACAGCGATTATCACCTTTGTATATTTCAGTTCATGCTACTGATCATGATATTAGAAAGTCATTGTTTCGATTTAAATACGATGATCGGTTGATGGAAAAAATTCAATACCTGGTGAAAAAACGAATTGAATTGCATACACAGGTAGTGCTGGTTCCGGGAGTGAATGACGGAGATGTACTCAAGCAAACGATTATCGATCTCTACAAATATAAGAAAATGATACAGTCCCTGGCTGTTGTGCCCGTAGGACTAACCCGGTACCGAAAGCATTTACCTGCAATCAGACCGGTTTCTCCCGATTTGGCGGCGGATTTAGTACGTCAATCCAAGGATTGGAATCGCATTTATCAAAATAGTGAAGGCGATCCCTTTGTATACCTGTCGGATGAATTTTATCTGCTAGCCAATAAACCGTTTCCCCTTAATGAGCATTACGGGCCTTTTTACCAACTTGAAAATGGTGTAGGTCTATGCCGGCAATTAATTGAATCTGTAAAAGGACGGAGTAAAATCAGTTTAATGAGTCCCATGAAAATCGGTCTCATCACCGGCAAATTGGCCGAGCCGGTAATCCGTGAATATGTATTGCCCTATTTAAACAGGATTCCCAACCTGAACGCTGAAATTGTGAGCATAGAAAATGATTTCTTCGGTAGTACTGTTACCGTGTCAGGATTATTGACCGGCCAGGATATAATCCGACAATTTCCCCAATATTCGGTCTTCGATTGTATCTTTTTACCGCCAAACTGTATCAATGAAGATGGTTTTCTTCTTGATGACTTGAAGCCTGAAGACATTAGCAAAGAATTAAAAACAACTGTAAAAGTCGGTGATTACGACATAAAAGAAATGGTAAATAACCTTGAAAAATGAACCAGTAGTTGCAATTATCGGACGCCCGAACGTCGGGAAATCCACACTCTTTAACCGTATCGCCCAGAAGCGGAAATCAATCATTCATTCGCAGGCGGGTATTACCCGTGACCGTGTCTACGAGACCGTCAACTGGGTTGGCCGGCAATTCAGGTTGATTGATACCGGCGGGTATATTCCGGAAAGTCAGGATACTATCGAGACAGCTATCCGGGCGCAGGTCGAACTGGCAATCGTGGAAGCCGATTTAATTATGTTTATGGTGGATGTAAATGATCAGATAATGCCCATGGATAAACAAATTGCAGAGATGCTGCGAATGGCGGATAAACCAATTATTCTGGTTGCCAATAAATGTGATGACGAGGTCAGAGAAAATATCCGTTTCGAATTTTTCAAACTGGGTTTCGGCGATGTATTTCCTATATCGGCTCAGAATGGCCGACGAATCGGTGATTTGCTGGACCTCGTACTGGAAAAATTACCCATGGAAGCTCCGGAAGAGCAGGATGTCTCCGATCATTTACGTCTGGCAATTATTGGTATGCCAAATGCTGGAAAATCATCCATAGTTAATGCAATTTTGGGCGTGGATCAACTTATCGTTACGAATATACCCGGAACGACCCGAGATTCCATCGATTCTGAAATTAACTACTTTGAAAAATCGGTTACCTTAATTGATACCGCCGGGCTTCGGAAAAAGAAAAACATCAAAGATAATATTGAATTTTACAGCAATGTAAGGACTGAACGGGCGATTGACCGATGCAATGTTGCAATTCTGGTGATTGATGCCGTTAAAGGCTTTGACCGGCAGGATGCCAGTATTACCCGCTCGATCCTGGACCGGAAAAAAGGAGTGATCATTGCGATCAATAAATGGGATCTTATCCAGAAAGAATCGAACACGTTGAAGTACTACCAGGATGATATTACTTTTCGTTTTAAGGAACTTGCTTTTTATCCGATGATTTTCATTTCTGCTTTGACAAAGCAGCGGATCGGCCAGATTCTGGAAATCGCAACTGTTGTTTATGAATCAATGAAAAAAAGGATTTCTACCAATCAGTTAAACAAATATTTCCAGGAAGTCATTGACCGGACACCACCACCTGCCGTGGGCGGAAAACATATTCAGATTAAGTATGTCACGCAGGTGAAAATCGATCCCCCTGTATTTTTGTTTTTCTGTAACGATCCTAAAAGCGTAAAGGAAGAGTATCGACGCTTTCTGGAAAATAAACTTCGTCAGAAATTTGGTTTTATAGGAGTCCCGGTTACGTTGCTGTTTCGTCAAAAATAGGCCGATGAAATATACATTAGTTATAACATTAATTCTCACTTTACATTATGCTCATATACTGGCAGAGGATTCTTATACGGCAATTATGGAGTATCTACAGTCCACAAAACACAAAGAACTCTCATCCAATACAACGCAATCTAAAGATAAATTATCTGTTAAATCGCTGATGATTCATCCAAGTCAGCGGGAAGCGCTATTAGGCAAGGCATCATTCAGCCGGCCGACACTTACGAACGAACAGGTTTATATCAGCGATGACGGTCACTTTAAATTCCATTATACAACAGCAGGTTATGACGCTGTTGAGACTTTTTCGACAAATGGAGATGGAGTGCCAGACTTTATTTATGAAGCCGCTAAAGCCGCCGAGTATGCTTATCGGATTTTGATCGATACACTCGGATTTGATCCGCCACCGGTTGATGATTATACGAGTACGGAAACCGATATATATGTTTTGAATTTTGGCGGTAGTGTTTATGCATATACCTATCCGGAAAATAAGGTTTCTACAACCAGCCGTTCAGATGACTGGACCGCCTATATGGAAATTGATAATGACTATAAAGAATTGTCTTATACCACAAATGGAATTAATGGTTTACGGGTGACTATTGCCCATGAGTTTTTTCATGTTGTTCAATTGGGATACAATTGGTTTATAAATAATAATCTGCCTGGCAGCGTAGATGGAGATACCTACTTCCTGGAATGGTCATCAACCTGGTTTGAAGAGCGGGCGTACCCGGAGATAAATGACTATATTCAATATTTGGGAAGTTTTTTCAATAATCCGATAAAATCAATCTGGGATTACTACGATTATGCCTATGCGATGGGGCCGTTTATTTATTATCTTCAGGATGTTTTTGATCAAAAGCTCATTCAGAAGACCTGGGAGAAGATCAAGAATCAATACGCACTTCAGGCATTGATGGAGGTCGTTAGTGGATATGGTGGCAATTTGGCGACCCAGTATAATAATTATGTCAGTGCTTGCTATTATTCCGGCGCCAGATATGATGAAGCCTTTGCAGTTTCACCGGATGCCAGGTATTATCCGGAACTTTCTGTGTCAATTCAGGACTTCAGTAATAATTTGGGTATTGATGACGATCTCAAGCCACTGGCAACCCGTCCATATTCAATTTTCTTTTCAGCCAGCCAATATTTAAATCTGACTGTTGAATCACCATCCAGTGGTGAGTTTAAGGGCAGTTATATTATTGACAAAAGTACATCCGCTGATTTTCTCAGAAAATTTGACGATCAGGTTGAAGTCTTTATCGGCGAAGCCAGAAAAAATGATCAATTAATCATTTTTTTTACCAATACTTCGACAGAAATAACACATGACCTGAACCTGACCTTGACCACAACCGAAACATTTCCTACAAAAATCCTGAAACTGTACGCCAATCCCTATACATGGAAAAACCAATATCCGCTGAACATTGAGCTGCAATTGGGGAAGTTTATCAGTGCTCTGAATTTTCAAATTTATAATATTCGTGGTCAACGGGTTTATAAAAATTCCATCGATACGGAAAATCTTGATCCAGGCATTTTAACTTTAGAAATCAGTTCTGATGATCTGCGAAGTCGCAACCTGAGTTCGGGGATTTATCTGTTGCGATTACTAGCTGACGACATTGAGATGATTCACAAGTTTACAATTATAAATTAATTGCACCATCATTGAACTACCAAATCAAACAAGCATCTGAAATCACCCATAAAATCAAAGGCTCTAAGTTTATTGCCCGGGTGTATGCCGTTGAATCCCGGGAAGCGGCGCAAACAATTGTCAACGAGGTGGAGTCAGAGCATCGGAAAGCATCGCATGTCTGCTGGGCCTGTCGGATTGATCAAAACGGAGAATTCCTTGGCTACAGCTCCGATGCCGGTGAACCACACGGGTCCGCAGGACCGCCAATATTAGCCGCTATTGAAGGGCGTGAGATTACCAATGTCCTGTGTCTGGTTATTCGTTATTTCGGAGGCACTAAACTCGGTATCGGCGGGCTGATCCGAGCCTATGGTGGCGTTGCATCGGAGGCCCTTGATCTTGCAGGGAAAAAGAGGCATCAACAAGTCAAGATGGTGACTGTTCAGTGTGAGCCGGGTGATTATTCGGACATTATGCGGGTTTTCAGGAAATACAGGCTATCAGTCCAGCCAGTGTTTACACCGGACTCTGTTTCTGTGCATATTGAAATACGGTTAAAAGATTTGCATAATCTCAGCCATGAAATCCAGATTATTCCATCGGCAACGATTATCGGTAAATAGCGATTATTTTTCTTATATAAATATCCTGCAATGGCTGTATGTTTTTAGAACCGTGCTAGTCACGGTGGGCACCTCCCGAACGCTTCAAGTTTCCTCGACGAGGAGGCATGCTTTCCACGCCCGAAGTCCAGCTCCCATATTTAAAGTGTTGGTTCTAAAAATATAGGATATGCCATTGCAGGATAAATTTCAAAGACCTCACAATTCAATATATACCTTTGACAGATAAGCTTCAAGACCTTTTCAGAATTATTTTGGGGAAAAAATAAAAACGGGTTATTTCTTTGGATTCTTGTCTGCAGAACGGATTTCATTCCAGAGTTTGTCCATTTCCTCCAGCGATGTATCCTTCAGGCTTTGTTTTTTAGCATTCAGCTTACTTTCGATATACTGAAACCGCTTGATAAATTTTTGGGAAGTCGCTGCTAAAGCTTTTTCCGGGTTGATGCTCAGAAAACGGGAGAGATTGACCAGTGAAAACAGTAAATCACCAAATTCCAGGTTTATAGCCCTTTCGTCGGAATTTTTCAGGGCCTCCTTCAACTCATCCAGTTCCTCATGGACTTTCTTCCAGACCAAATCGATTTTATCCCAATCGAAACCAACCTGTGATGCGCGTTCCTGGATTCGACGGGCAAGCAAAAGCGCCGGGAAGGTTTTCGGCAGTCCCTCCATCAGGGATTTACGGCCTTCTTTCAATTTAATTTCTTCCCAGTTCTGTTTGATATCGCTAACATTTTCAACGACCACATCGCCAAAGACATGGGGATGACGCCGTTCCAGTTTATCACATATATTTTTCAGTGAATCAGTCAGATTAAACTGCTTTTTTTCCTCGGCGATATCGGCCTGAAATACGATATGTAGAAGAAGATCACCCAATTCCTCCTTCAGTTTATCCCGGTTTCCTTCATGAATAGCTTCAATTGTTTCGTAGGCCTCTTCCAGGAAATAAGGTGAAAGTGACTCGGAGGTTTGAACGCGATCCCATTCACAGCCCGATGGACTGCGCAGGGTTTTTACAATAGAAATCAGTCTGCTTAACTGGTCATTGAGCGATGAGTTGTCTGGCATTGTTAATTCTTCAGGTTTCTATATAATCGTTTTAATGATATCTGATCCAGATATTGCTGTTGAATCCGGTCCATCTGTTGTTTATCTATTAGCAAGGAATCTTCATAACCGATCAAGTGCAGAAAACTATGGATGATGACCAATGCCAATTCTCTCCGAAAACCGGTATTGAACTGTTCAGCATTCTCCCGGATCCGATCAATGCTGATGTATATTTCACCGTCGATGGATTGATCAATTTCGTTAAAATTAAAACTGATCGTATCGGTGAGAACATCATCGTCGAAATAGTGCTTCTTCAGACGGTTTAATGTGTTATCATCGCTGACAATAAGGGATACTTTTTCGAAGGTTCTGTCTTCACCGGCGGCAACCATTTGCAGGATGGCTCTAACCGTCGGGGAAAGCAGTTGAAAATTCGGATAGTTATTGCTTATCGTTACAATCGGCATATCAGGAAGCGGTCTTTGCGGGTTTGGCCTTTGATGGTTTGGTGGGGATTTCCTTGTCCTGACCGGGATATTCAACCCGTAGATGATGGATGCCTTTCAAAATTGGCAGAATTCCAGTATTGGTTTTAATGTCACCTTTAATCTTTTTCAGATCAGCGAACGTCAGAGGACATTCATCCAGCTGACCCAGTTGCAGGCGTTTATCGATAATCGAGTCGATTAATTTTTCAATGTTGCCAAGTGTCGGCTTTTCGAGTGAACGGGATGCGGCTTCAATGGTTTCACAGATCATCAGGATTCCGGTTTCCCTGGTTTGCGGTTTTGGTCCGGGATAGCGAAAGTCGTTTTCATTGATCGCCGAGTCACCACCGGATTTTTCCTTGGCCTTATTGTAAAAATATTCGACCCGGGTTGTACCGTGGTGCGTTGGGATGAAATCCATCAGTGCTTTTGGCAATTTATACTCTTTTGCGAGGCGCAGTCCCTCTTTGACATGATTGATAATAATTAATGCACTCAGATTTGGTGCCAGATTATCGTGCTTGTTACTGTCGTATGCTTGGTTTTCGATGAAGTATTCCGGTTTGGTTATTTTACCGATATCATGGTAATAAGCACCTACGCGGGCTAACAGGGCATTCGCGCCAATGGAATCGGCGGCCGCTTCAGCCAGGTTGCCAACGGTTACACAATGAGTAAAAGTTCCAGTTGCCTCCTTGGATAATGCTTTCAGTAACGGATGGTTAAAATCAGCAAGTTCAAGCAATGTCAGATCGGTTGTGATTCCGAAGATCATCTCAAGTAAACTGATCAGACCATAGGCAAAAAACGGTGATAAAAAAGCATTCAAACCGGCGTAGATCAAATTATCAGTCATTTCGGTTACTGAAGAATATTTTAGCAATTCGGTGACAACGATACTGATTGTATATCCCAACAATATATAAATGATCGATTGAAAAACCTGGCTGCGTTTCCGCAGTTTTCGCACAGAATATATGGCAAAGGAATTGACAAATATAGAAGCGATAATAAAATCCAGACTCCCCTGTAATTGCGCACCGACAATCAGGGTGATTGTTGCAGCACCAACAAAGGCGATCTTACTGTCAAAAAGAATGGTCATTGTCATCGCGGCGATTGTAATTGGAATGGCGAATTCGGAAATATTAAATTTTTGGACGAAGACAGTAGTAAACAAAGCCTCAATGATGAAAATGATTCCCAGTAAAATAACCATCTTTGGATCTTTCACGATAGATGGCCGATAGGAGAGTAGAAAGGTAACCAAAAAGAGTGATATAATCGCTACCAGAAGAACCTGTCCTAGAAAAATTACCGGGTCTCCGATTACCGGTAAACTCTTCCGAAGTCCACCGCGAATATTTGATCGCCGAATCCGTTCCTTGGACATGGATTCCAGTTTTCGGGATATCTCGGGAGTTATCTTGGTATTGGCATCGACAATTTTTTCATTTTCCAGAACAATACCTTTACTGATCGGGACTTTATTGATCGCTTCCTGTTGCCGGGATTTTGTGATTTCTTTTTGATAAATCAGATTAGGTTTCAGGAATTGGACTATAATTTCATAACCAGTATTGATGACTTTCGAATCCTGTTCCGGGTATTTGGCCTGGAGGGTCAATTTGGCTTTTGTCCACGCCTCTTCCAATGTTAGAAGCTGGTCAATTTTTTCATGCAGTTCTTCATTTTCCAGTTGAATGGCGATTCCGTCACTGATGATGTCTTTTTTAGATATATCCAAAATGAGATGGGCGTATAAATCACTAAGAATTTGTCTGAGCAGAGGATAGAATTTTACCGGCGCAAAAATATTTTCCCTTTTATTATCAGTGCCAAGAATCAATTGGGTGTAAACGGGTGAATTTTTTCCGAAAGCATAATCCGTTTGAATTTGAGTCAACAGGTTTGTGTAGGAGATCGAGTCGGTCTGGGTCATTGACTGAATTTCTTCGAAGCGTTTGGAATAACGATACCGATCCAGAAGTTTCATGGAATCTTCGTACTTTTGCCTAGCTGCTTGAATTTTTTCCATATTCGCAAAGAAGGCCTGCAGATTTGTTAACTCTGTGTTCTGGATATCCTGACTCAGCTTAAAAACGAAGGGTATCTTTTTTAATGCTTCACTGCGATCTTTGGCCAGTTCCGTATCTGATTTGAGGATTGGAAAATCAAAAGGCGCAATTATCGCCGACCGGGTAATATCATTTATTTTGTAACTATAGGCGCTATAACGGTTTTTTGGAAACAATAATGCAATTATGATCACTGTGATAATTGCCCAAAAGATAGACCAATGTTTATACCGTTTCGACAGTTTCGGATCGAAGCGTTCCGTTTCTTTTGTCGCCAGATAGCTTAGGTTAGCCACACAAATTTATCCTTTATTTACCAGATTACAGCGGCGGAAGCCCACGTAAATCCGGAGCCAAACGCTGCCAGAATTAATTTATCACCTTTTTCAAATTTGCCCTCTTTCAGGGCATCAAACATGGCGAGGGGAATCGAAGCAGCTGTCGTATTCCCGTAGCGATGTATATTACTATAAACTTTTTCAATAGGCAACTCCAGCCTTTTGGTAATAGCTTCGGTAATCCGCATATTGGCCTGATGAGGGATGACCAGTTTGATATCATCTTTAGTCCATTGATTTGCTTCCAGGGCAGTGATAACTACCTCGGGAAATCGGGTGATAGCATTTTTAAATACCTGTCGACCTTTCATTTTCGGAAATTGTCGACGATCATCCAGCATCTTTTTTGAAATTCGGGGAGATTCATAACCTAGCGGTGCTTCTACCCATAAATCTTCTGCGTGTGTGCCATCAGCAAAAAGGTGGGTAGATATAATTTCACTTACATTATCCGAACGACTGATAATAACCGCTCCAGCACCATCGCCGAATAGTACTGCTATATCCCGGCCTTCTGTAGTCAGATCAAGTCCCACCGATTGAACCTCGACGCCAACCAGAAGGATATTCTGATACATACCGGTTTTAATGAATTGATCCGCAATTGAAAGACCATAAATAAAACCGCAACACTGAACCCGGATATCCAGTGTTGGTACAGATCCGAGTTCGAGAAGTGCCTGTAAAAAACTGCTGGTTCCCGGAGCCTGATGTTCCGGTGTTATTGTAGCAACAATAATTAAGTCAATATTTTCTTTTTGAATACCAGCGTCCTTAATAGCATCTAAACATGCCGGCAGAGCCAATTCGGCGCACCCGCAGGGTTGAGTTACAAATCTTCTTTCGTGAATA
>Ga0268277_1000162_pt1 | contig 54852 bp, 40 predicted proteins | sample saktaG_5_FD_190132 | JGI IMG/M metagenome (GOLD analysis project Ga0268277, IMG submission 190132) | Saline water microbial communities from Sakinaw Lake, British Columbia, Canada - sak_2010_1_5_50m | ecosystem: Environmental > Aquatic > Non-marine Saline and Alkaline > Saline ... | reverse complement strand
ACAAACACAAGGAGCTATCATGAGTGAAAAAACTTTGGCCATCATTAAACCTGATGCAATAAAAAAGAAAGCCGCAGGCAAAATCATCCAGAGAATCGAGGAAGAAGGATTTGAGATTTCAGGCTTGGAAATGCTTCATCTGAGTAAGGAAGAAGCAAAAGAGTTTTATGTTGTCCACAATGAAAAACCCTTCTACGAAAGTCTGACGGATTTCATGTCCTCGGGTAAAATCATTGTAATGATACTGGAGAAAGAAAATGCCATTGCCAACTGGAGAGAAGTCATGGGTGTCACAGACCCTGCACTGGCAGCACCCGGAACCATACGCCATCAGTTTGGATTTTCAATTGAGCGCAATGCAGTCCATGGTTCCGACAGCCTGGCTACCGCTGAATGGGAAATCAATTATTTTTATAAAAATAACGGTTAAAATCCCTAAAAGGAAAAAACTCAATGGTTGCTATATTTGTAGCATACCTTGTACTAACTCTGTCTCTCGGCCTCTGGCAGGGCCTGAGAACTAAATCCCAATCTGACTTTGTCCTTGGCAGTTCAAAACTTCCGGGCTGGATGTTAGCTCTGTCCGAAAGGGCAACCGGAGAATCGGCCTGGCTGCTCCTCGGGCTTACAGGCTTTATCTATGCCACCGGCATCTCCGGAATCTGGACCTGTTTAGGATGCCTTTTAGGAATAAGCACAGCCTGGATAGTACTGGCACGCAAATTCCGTTCCGAAACAAAAGAATATAACGCAATGACAATGCCCGAGTACTTCTCTACCAAGTTTCCCGAAAAAGCAAACACAATCAGAGTACTTTCAACCCTGATAATAGTCTTTTTCTTCATATTTTATGTTGGCGCCCAGTTCGCAGGAGCAGGCAAAACGATTTTCAAGACATTCGGTCTGAACCCATTCTGGGGGCAGATCATTGCAGCAGCAGTCATCCTTGCATATGCAACAATAGGCGGATTTATCAGTGTCGTGGCGGTCGACACTTTCCAGTCAATCCTGATGATCACAACACTCGTAGTAGCCCCTATCATAATCCTAGTCCATATTTTTTCCGGACAAGCCAACATACCAAATGCCCTTGCTTCTGCAGGCGGCGGTATAGGATCCCTGACCGGAGGCCTTGGCGGATTTGGCGCCGGGCTGCTTATATTCAATAACCTCGCATGGTTTTTTGGCTACCTTGGGGGACAACCACAGCTTAACGCCCGCTTTATGGGAATGAGGAATGACCGCGACGTAAAAATCGGGCGTAATATCGCGGTAGCATGGACTTTCCTTGCCTACGTCGGGGTTATCATCATAGGACTCGGTTCGATCGTTTTATTCGGCCCCAACGCTGTATCTGACAATGAAATGATCCTCCCTCACATCCTGACCCGGCTCTTCCCATGGTGGCTGGCTGGAATTCTCCTGTCAGGAGCTGTGGCGGCAATGATATCCACTGCCCAGAGCATGCTGCTGGTAGCGGCTTCCTCAATAAGCCAGGATGTATACAGAGGCATCATCAAGAAGGGAAAAGTCTCAGACAGGACTCTGCTAGGCATCTCACGCATCGCTACTCTGCTGATCGGAATACTCGGGCTGATACTTGCACTCACAACTTCTAACTTGATCTATTATATAGTCAGCTACGCATGGGCTGGCATAGGGTGCTCGTTTGCACCCGCAGTTCTTCTGTCCTTTTATTGGAAGCGTTTTGGCTCGGCAGGAGTCGTCACAGCCCTTCTTACCGGTCTCATCACAACAGTTATATGGATTTTTACAGGCCTCGATCATACAATTACTGCACGAGCCGTAACTTTCATTGCCGCCATTTCACTAGCGATAATTGTTACTCTCCTTACAAAAGAAAAGACAAACCTTAAGGTATAAGAAACCTGATTTAACCTGGATTATTCATAAAAATTGCTGATAAGTTATAACAATTAAAATTAGCTTTGATCGTTCCCCATGAAACCTTCAGAACTAGTTTATCCTCTATCATATCGATAATATAATCTAAATCTATTATCAGCAATTTTTACCCTCTGGGCGAGCCGATATTACCGCATCTGCTGCGTTACAGCCCATTCGTGGTGAAGAACCACAACTTCATGTGCTGTGCTCTGCATATGCAGCAAGCTTGGCTCGTAAATAACCCAGGTTAACAAGCAAAATCACTAAAAAAACAAAAAAAAACAAAAAATATTTCAATTTTTTTATTTCCGTAACGACACTATATATGAGGGAAGGCCGTAAACGCACTACAATATAGTGCGGTTTTTATAGGTTAACTTGTTTCTTATTAACAAGTTAGAGAAAAAAGTACTTGACAAGCTATTTTTAACGGCTTAGTCTAGGTATGCTGCCTTGGATGAATATGACTAGAATAGTATTTGTTGAGGATCTATTTTAGCCCGCCTATTCTATCAATATCACTAAGGCATGCGTAACCTAAAAGGAGGTTACTATGTCAAGAAAGACTTTATTCAAAGCTACAGCGATTGTGGTATGTTTTGCCATCCTCGCGCTCTCCATGCCAGGCACAGCTCAGGCCGGAACCCAGATCAACTTCAAACGCATAATCCGCACTCCGATTTCGTTTCTAAGTTCCCTGTTCTCTTTCATTCCCGTTCTCAGCCCACACCAGGACAGCACACCGCCCGAACAGGCGGATGACAGCTCCAATATCAACAAGACGATCAAAACTACGGGTGAATTAGACTGCATAAGACTTGTAGAAAAAGACTAAATTAAAAAAGAAAAAATTTAACAATCAAATATTTAAGTCTGTTTAAATCCCTTTTCGAGAGGGATTAATATATTATTATATAAAAGGAAATATTGTGTCTATCTCACCTTTAAAGGTGAGGAAATTCACTAGAAATCACCCCTAAAATTCATCCTTAAAGACTATTGAATATGCCTCCTGAATTTGCAAAAATCTATCTATATAATACTAAAAAGTAAAAAGAAAAATCTTTAGGACTTGGATTTTAAAGTGAGACAATTTATTATTTGCTTTTTAACCTTAATTACAGTAGTCCCGCTCTTCCCTAAAGCTCACAGTTCTGCATTTATTAAAGAAATTGAAAGCCAATACTTCCAATTTTTTAACCAAGCAGAAGAATACCGGTTGACCGGCGAATTCGAAAAATCCATAGAGCTTTTTGAAAAGTCCTTTCAGAGAGCGGAAAAAATGCATGACAGTGAAAAAGAATGTATTGCCCTAATGAAACTTGGACTTTTGTACTGGAACATAGGTAATCTCAATATGTCAACGGAAAAATATTCATCAGCCATCGCTATTGCGGAAAAGTTTAATTTAAATAAACAGCAGGAAGAAATCAAAAATGCATTAGAAATATTCAATTTGTATTCGGAAGGAAAAAATTTCCGCTCCTCCAGGAAATACCAAGAATCTATCGAAAGCTTTCGAAATGCCATAGAACTTGCCAGAAAAACCGGAAGCAGGGAACATGAACTTAAGTGCCTCCGGCATTTGAGCCTCACTTATTTCAGGATAAATAATTTGCAGGAATTCCGCATACTGAATGAAAAAGCTTTACAGATTGCAAAAAACCTGAATCACAGGACAGCAGAAGGAAGATGTTTAAATAATTTAGGTTCATATTATATAAAATTCGGGAACTATTCCAAAGCCATCGGTTATTATGAAAAAGCCTTAGAAACTCAAGACGAAAAAAATCAAGACATGTCATATTACTTAAATAATATCGGGACGATTTATAAAAATATTGGAAACTACGATAAGGCGTTGGAATACCTGATGAAAGCACTGGAAATAGATAAACAATCCGGAGATGAGAAAGCAGTCTCGATGGATCTAACTAACATAGGAATTACTTTCAGACTGAAAAGCCTTCTTAATTCAGACAAAGAAGACGCTTACAGGGCTCTCGGTTATTATTTTGACTCTTTGAAGCTGGCAAAAAAAAATATATATACAGAGATAGAGATAAAGGTTTTAAACAACATCGGATCCGTTAATTCCTTTCTCGGGAACAACCATGAATCCCTGAAATACTTTAATACTGCTTACGAAAAAGCAGAACAGATTCAGTATATTGAAGCAATGGGCATGGTTCTGACTAACATGGGAATCGTTCATTACAACCAGGGAAATTACGAAGAATCCACCAAATATTACCAACGGGCTATTGAGCTTGCCATGAGAATCGAAGGGGGACAGATTCTCTGGGAGGCTCATCTGGAATTAGCCAATGCGTACAAAGAGCAAAACAAATACAAAGAGGCTCTGGAAAGCTATAAAAACTCCATTAAAATAATCGAAGACATGCGCTCACAGATCAAGCTTGAAGAACTCAAGGCAAGTTTTTTAGGCACAGATAAAAGGCTCGAAGCTTTCCAAAACCTCATCGACCTTCTTGTTACTCTCCATCACTCCGATCCGGAGAAAGGCTACGACTCGGAAGCTTTCGATTACCTCGAAAGAGCAAAGGCAAGAGCATTCCTCGACAGTCTGGAACTCTCAAAGATTGATATTTCCGGGTCAATCAACCCTGAACTGAAAAACCGCGAAACAGAACTTATGAAAGATATTTCAAATATTTATACAAAACTCCTGGCCGCAGAACTTTCATCTGAAGAAAAAAACATCTTCAACGAACGCCTGAAAGAAAAAGAGAACGAACTCGAAAGTCTAAAAAGAGAGATACGCACTAAAAGTCCTGCTTATGCAGATCTGAAATATCACGGGATCATCACTCTCGAAGAAGCTCAGAAAAACCTTCTTGATGGCAATACAGCATTTCTGGCCTACTCTATCGGTGAAAAAAGATCCTATGCTTTTGCAATCACCAAGAAAGGACTCAAAATTTTCCCTATACCTTTAAGGGAAGATATCTATAACCTTGTAAAAGACTACAGAGAAATCATTCAGGATAAAGAAAATCTCAATTTTAAGCCGGGCTATTCACTTTACTGCAGTCTTGTTCTTCCCGGCCTGGATAAGAACATAAAAAATATCATTTTCATCCCTGATGACTTCCTCCATGCCCTCCCATTTGAAGCTCTTGTGACCGAAGAAACAAAAAACCGCTGGTTGATCGAGGACTATAAAATCGCCTATGCCCCATCGGTTTCTTCTCTGTGGGAAATCATTAAACGAAAGAGATCGAATGGCAAAAAGCGGGAAATGGACCTTTTAGCAGTTGGAGACCCGGATTACGGCTCTTCAGAAACTAATAGCGGCGGAAACGACATCTTCCAGAATTTCTATTCATCCAAGGCTTTTAATTTCTACAGATTGAAATACAGCGGAATAGAAATCGAAAGGATAAGCTCTCTTTTTAAAAATTCAAAAAGGACTGTTTTTCAAAGAAAATTGGCCTCTGAGGAAGAAGTGATTAACCACAATCTGGAGAATTACAAAATTATTCACTTTGCTGCTCACAGCCTTATTGACAATACAAGGCCGGCGCGTTCTTCTATTGTTCTTAAACTGGATGATGACCCTGAACAAGATGGCTTTCTCCAGATGAGGGAAATCTTTAATCTGAAACTCAACTCTGACCTTGTCACTCTCTCTGCCTGCCAGACCGGCTGGGGACAGCTTATCAGAGGGGAAGGCATTGAAGGCCTGAATAGGTCCTTCTTTTATGCCGGCTCCTCATCTATTCTGATGAGTCTCTGGGCAGTGAATGACCAGGCAACATACCAACTGATGGAAAGATTCTACATACATCTCCGGTCTTCCCAATCAATCATGAATGCGTTAAGGAAAGCAAAGCTTAAGATGATAACCTCAGACACTTTGTCTCACCCCTATTATTGGGCAGGTTTCATCATCTCAGGAAAAGCCGATCAAATTATCTTTCCTAAACCCATAATAAAATGGATATTCTACGCAGCCTCATTGCTTCTAGCAGGAAGTTTTATCACCGCTGTTATAAAAAGAAAAAAACAGTGATGGATTATTTATTATTATTTTTCCCAGAATCATTCCAATAGAAAAAAAGTCAGTTCTTTTTTATACAATCTCTCATATTGAATTTCTCTAGCAAACGATAAAACTGACGTCTGCTCTTTCCAATCTCCATGGCAGCTTTTGTCTTATTCCACTTGCATTTTTCTAATGTTCTCCTCAATCGTTCTGGAGTCATTGTTGTACTTCTTCCCAATTTTGACATTGCACAATCAAGCTTAACATCTCTTTCAGTTACAATATTCCCTTCAGAAATGATGCATGCTCTTTCAACAATATTTTCTAACTCTCTTATATTTCCAGGAAATTCATAAGCCATTAATTTTTTAATTGCACACTCAGAAATTTCTTTTCCCAGATACTCAGTTCTATTCTTCTTTTTAAGTATATACTCTATCAACAGAGGAATATCTTCCTTTCTCTCTTTTAGAGGGGGAATAATTATACTTGCTACATTAATCCTATAAAATAAATCTTTTCGAAATTTCCCTTTACCTATTTCTTCATATAAATTTTTATTTGTAGCAAAGATAAACCGGGCTGATATTTTTCTGTCGGTTGTCTCTCCGATTCTACGAATTTCTTTATTTTCAATTATACGTAAAATCTTGGCTTGAAAATGTAAAGATAAATCTCCGATCTCGTCAAGAAAAATCGTCCCTCCGCTGGCAGCTTCAAACAATCCTTTTTTCTCTTTTATGGCGCCTGTAAAAGCCCCTCGTACATGGCCAAAAAGCTCCGTTTCAAATAATCCTTCTGGAATATTTGCGCAATTTATTGCTACAAATGGTTTGTTTCTATGGCTACTTAACTCATGAAGTCTTCTTGCAATTAAATCTTTTCCTGTCCCTGTTTCTCCTAAAATCAAAACATTTTTGTCACTCTTAGCGATTTTACAAATAAAATCCAGGTTTTTCTTTAATGCTGAGCTATGCCCAACAATTTTAGTTTCAATAAAAGCCATAACATTCCCTCAGAATAAAAATGAACCTCTGTATGCCTTTCCTCATTATAAAAACGATAAATACAAAACATATTCTCACTTAATCAACAAAAATGGTCTCTAAAAAAAATATTGAGAAAATTTTTAAAAAAAACTACTCTATCTAAATGAAGGATTATTGTCCGGTTTAAAAACCTCATGATATAATTCACAATAAAATGAATTGGGATGAAGACAAGCTCATAACGTTGGAGACTGTTTTAGAAAGATTTTCAAGATTTATCCAAGCACACATCCAAAAATATAACCCACAGAAAAACGGTATTGATCCTGATGATATCTTTCAGGAAATTAAAATAAAAATATGGAAAATTTTAAGAAATGAGAAAAAAATTAAGAATTATTCGTCTTATATAAAGAAGATTGTGAATTCATCTGTTATTGATCAACTTAGAAAATCCAGACGTGAAGAGGGAATCCTTTTCCATGAAAAACTGAAGGAAATTTCTGACCGCAAAAGTTTCTATATTATGGATAGAGCACATAACAGTGGACTCAAAGAAATTATAGGTGAAAGCGTAGATTCTCTCATTGAATCTCGAAGGAAAGTTGTAAGATTATATCTATTAAATATGACAATAGAAGAGATAGCTACTCTCCTTAATTGGAGCAAGGATAAAACTAGAAATCTTCTATATCGCGGATTGGCTGACTTAAAGAAAAAACTGAAAGAAAACGGAATCGAATATGAAAATTAACCATAAAAATATACAAAGGCTTTATCAAGCTTACGTGATGGAAAAAACTACTATTTCTAGAAAAGATTGTCCCTCACCAAAACAAATTGTCAATCTTTTTCGATTTAAAAACTCGAAAAGACAAAAAACAAAAATTCTTGACCATATAGGACATTGTTACTATTGCACCCAAGAATTTAAATATATATTAGCGACTTTAAGACATGAAAGAGAAATAAAACATGCAATAAGCAATTTACTCACTTTAAAAAAAGAAAAAAACAATACTAAAGGAATATTAAAAAAATTATCTTTCTCTCGATTATCCTGGAAATATGCATCAATAGTAACCGGGATTATTTTTTTTATTTCAGTATTTTCAATCATCAGTGTTAAGTTCTCAGAAAAATTGGAGTACCGAGGAACTTACTCACCTCAAATCAAGTTAACCGAACCAATAAACAAAACTTACTCCAAGTCTAGACTTATTTTTAAGTGGAATAAAATAAAGAACTCAGATCATTGTATTCTTGAAATTTTTAGTGATTCACTATATCCCGTTTGGAAAAGTAACAAAATTTTTAACAACCAAATAGTCCTTCCAGAAAAAATTTCAAAAAATTTAGAGAATACTTCATACTTTTGGATGATCACAGCATTCCTTCCCAATGGAGAAGAAGTTGAATCTCGAATTGAAAAATTTATTGTAAAAGAATAGCTAATTTCAGCGTTTCAAATATATATTTTGTTTCTATCAATTAAAATTTAGTTTTGAATAAGATTCACCATTTAAAATAAAGGCAGCCCAATAAAATGGATGAGAGAGCTTTGAATTTATCATCTTCAGCTTAGCTAATCGCAGAGATTGAGCTTTATCCATCCCCTGAGAAAGATAGTAATAAAAATTACTCATAAACTTAGCCGAGGACTTATCCTCTATTATCCAAAGTGTTGACACGACTGACCTGACTCCAGAATAGAAAAAAATACGTGGAAGACCTAGGACACCTTCCCCTTTTTCCAGCTTTCCCTTTCCAGTATGACATGCAGAAAGGACAACAAGATCAGCTGTCATTCTAAGATTGTATATTTCTCGGACTTGAAGAAATCCATCCTCCTTCACATCATTATCTAAAGACAAAAGCAATGCAGACCGGGAAGGAAATTTTTCATTTAAAAAACCATGACAGGCAAAATGAATAATATTATAATCCTTAAGAGGGATTTTTTTTATTACATCTTCTTTTGCATCGTCTCTTAGATAAACATCCCGCTTATTTTGTGAAATAAATCTTGAGATTTTTTTAATCTCTTTTTCACTATATGGAAGCGCAGAAAAATTAAATCCTTGATTTTGATAGAATTCTTTCAATATTTCAGAATGTTTTTCAGTCACTTTCTTTTTCTTCGCAGTTTTTTTCGCATAAGAGGGATTTCCAAAAGCTAATAAATCCTTTGAATGCGAAACTGCTTTTTTCTTTTTCGACAAGAACAGCAGAGAAGAGGATGACGGCATATAAGAGATTTTGTATCTTGAAATCAAAAACTCATCTTCTAATGATTGAATATAAGTAGGGAGAATAAGACTCTCAAAAGGAAGATAATAAAGTATTCCATCGGGAATAATTATCAAGTTTTCAATTGTATCAGGAATAATATTTTTATGAAAAAGAAGGAGTTCTTTACACAATCGTTTTGCAGCAAGTCCTCCATAGAATCTTTCCTTTGGGGGATTTGATATAATTTTTAAATACGCTTTTAATGATCGCCTTATTTCTTCCTGTGGAGGAAGTGAAAATAAATTATATTTATCCTTTGTTATAATAAATATAAACGATTGTTTCTCCCCAAGAAAATATTCAATTAATGCTGTATTGCTATTTAGCAATTGCCTCTGGACCTGATCCAAATGGCAGGGTTCAGGAAAAACTATATTAGCAACACCAGGTATTTCAATTCTCATCCTGGCTATTAAAGCAGTATAATCACTTTCAGCATGCTGAAGATCTTTCAATAACTTTATTCTTTTTTCTTTAGAAATATTCGCATTCGATATTTCCTGATTTATTAAAGAAATATGAGCAGACGCCTCACTTTCTCTTTTCATTAAATGGGGACTTAACCCTTTACGAATATTGATCCTGGATTCCTCTAAGATTTCAAGAAAGGCTCTCGCTTTAGCCCTTTCAACAATATGAAAAATTTCCTTTATATAGATACTAGATGCATTATTTATATTCATTTTATATAACAACCCAATCAAAAATTCATAAACTTTTAATTTATTCCTTGCAAAACCCACTTTATAGCTATCAATAACAATTTGGCTTCTCATACAGTCAACAATATCTATGGATTTTTTATAGCACATTGCTGCTTGAGAAAATTCATGCTTCCTTTCATAACATTTTCCAAGACCAAAATAGGCTTCCCATAGGATTTCACTCCCTCTAATCTCAAGGGCTAATTTAATAGCCCTATTGAATGATTCTTCAGCCTTTTTAATCATACTCAGACTCATATAGACTGTTCCCATGTTGTTAAAGATCATACCCATTGCTTCAATATACTGAATCTGCTCTGCTTTTTCATATGCAGTATCAAAGTATTTCAGGGATTCATAGTTGTTCCCGAGAAAGGAATTAACGGATCCGATGTTGTTTAGAACCTTTATCTCTATCTCTGTATATTGATTTTTTTTTGCAAGCTTCAAGGAATCAAAATAATAACCGAGTGCCCTGTAAGCGTCTTCCTTGTTTGAATTAAGAAGGCTCTTCAGCCTGAAAGTAATTCCTATGTTAGTTAGAGCCATCGAGACTGCTTTCTCATCTCCGAATTGTTTATCTATTTCCAGTGCTTTCATCAGGTATTCCAGTGCCTTGTCGTAGTTTCCAATATTTTTATAAATCGTCCCGATATTATTCAAGTAATCTGACATGTCTTGATTTTTTTCGTCTTGAGTTTCTAAGGCTTTTTCATAATAATCGATAGCTTTGGAATAGTTTCCGAATTTTTTATAATACGTTCCTAAATTATTCAAACATCTTCCTTCTGCTGTTTTGTGGTTCAGGATTTTTGCAATCTGTAAAGCTTTTTCATTCAGCAGGCGGAATTCTTGCAAATTATTTATCCTGAGATAAGTGATACTCAGATGCCGGAGGCACTTAAGCTCATGTTCCAGGCTTCCAGTTTGCCTGGCCAGTTCTATAGCACTTTGAAAGCTTTCGATCGATTGCTGGTATTTCCTTAATGAGCGATATTCCTTCCCATCTAAATAAGACCTATAAATTTCAAGCGCACATCTGCATTTTTCCAGTTCATTCTGTAAACTTAATTTTTTTGCGAGTGATTTAGCCTTAATATAAAACTCTGAAGATTTTTCAAGCTGTCCAATATTCCAATAAAGTAAGCCCAAGCGCATATAGCATTTAACCTGTATATATTCATCATCAATTTCTTTGGCAAACTTTAACCCTTGTTTAAATAGACCAATTGCCTGATGAAAATCTCCTTTTTTTAATAGATTTTCTCCAGTCTCAATGGAAAATTTATTAGACTGAGGGGGGAAATGTTTATTACTTGAATCTCCGGATAATGAGAAAATAAAAAATATTATGATAAAATAAACAAATTTCCTAAAAAGATATCCATGCATCAGACCTATTGAAAGTTATATTATTAAACATTGACTTGTCAATAAAAAATCCAAATTTTAATTTATCAAGCAATTAGATATTAAACCTTAAAACCAATCCCCTTTTTCTAAACTCTCCCCAAAAAAAATCCCAACTTTCCCCTTTCCTTTTCACAAAGATTACGCTATAATATGGTTAATTCTTGCTTTGCTGGCTGGGCAAGATCGAACTAACCTATAATCCCCTTTTATTTATTTCCCCCACAGCCAGCACTTCTCTATCTGAAGGAGAACACTGCGGTTGATTTTTTGTGGCGTATTCACTAATATCATAATCTTACAATCTCTAAGGAGAACACGACATGAGACGCACTGTCATTTTGTCATTCACCCTTTTGTTCCTATGCCATGGCCTCCTGCTGCCTGAAGAAAGACCCCGCATAAGGAAGTTCGGCATTAAGACAGGAGTGTTAAACCCAGGGAAATGGAACGCAATCACCGATGTCGAGGGGGTCAAAGTCGGACATGTAACCCTCATCGAGGGTGATAATATCCGCACCGGTGTGACTGCCGTACTCCCCCACGGGGGCAACATATTCCAGGAGAAAGTGCCCGCAGGGGTGTGTGTGGCAAACGGCTACGGAAAGCTGATGGGATACACACAGATCGAAGAGCTGGGCAGCATCGAAACCCCCATAATCCTGACCAACACACTGAGCGTTCCGACTGCCGCCAATGCGGTCATCACCTACATACTCTCTCTCGAAGGGAATGAAAAAGCAGGCTCTGTTAATGCTGTTGTAGGTGAGACAAACGACGGCTATCTGAACGACATAAGAGGAAGACATGTGAAAGAAGCAGACGTCATCAGGGCAATAAAGAACGCATCATCAGGCCCTGTGGAGGAAGGTGCGGTTGGCGCCGGCACAGGAACAATCTGCTTCGGCTTCAAGGGAGGAATAGGAACTGCATCGAGGAAGCTTCCCCAATCGAGAGGCGGTTATACTGTGGGTGTGCTTGTCCAGACAAACCACGGAGGCGTATTCCAGATTAAAGGCCTTGCTGTAGGAGTCCGCCTGGGCCGCTACCCCATGAAGAAGGAGATAGAGAGGGAGTCGGAGGGTTCATGCATGATAGTGGTCGCAACCGATGCGCCGCTTGACAGCAGAAACCTGAAGAGGCTTGCGAAGAGGGCACTGCTCGGGATAGTAAGGACAGGCGGCTATTACTCAAACGCAAGCGGCGACTATGCAATTGCTTTCTCAACAGCCGAGGGGATGAGAATACCTCACAGGCCGCAGTCAAGGACCATCAAGACCGAGACACTGCGGAACAGCCAGATGTCCCCGCTGTTTCTTGCGGCTGCCGAGGCTTCGGAAGAAGCCATACTGAACTCGATGTTCAAGGCGCACACAATGACCGGCATGGACGGCCATAAGATAGAAGCCCTGCCGCTGGATAAGGTCAAAGAAATCATGAAAGAGGGTCCTGGGAAATGAAAAAGACCATAGGGATTTTAGGAGGCATGGGGCCTGAAGCCACGGCATATATGTATGAGCTAATCATAGAAAATACCAGAGCCGAAAAAGACCAGGACCACATCCGGGTAATTGTTTACAGCAACCCTCAAATCCCGCCGAGGACAGAGGCTCTGCTTGATAAGGGGCAAAGCCCCACTCCCCTGCTCGTCGAGGGTGTTAAAATCCTGAAAAAGGCGGGAGCAGATCTGATCATCATGCCGTGTGTGACCGCGCACTGTTTTTATCCTGAAGTGGCTTCGCAGGTCAAGTTCCGCTTCCTCAGCCTTATCGAGGAATCACTGAAGTGGACAAAGAAAAACATGCCCGGCCTGAAAAAAGCCGGGCTCATATCGAGCACAGGCACGCTTAAATCAGGAATCTTTCACCATGCATTTTCAGAGGCAGGAATCGAAGTCATTTGCCCCTCAGACGAGGAGCAGCAGCAGGTGATGGAGGCCGTTGACGGAAGACAAGGCATCAAGGCGGGTTTCTATTCGGGTCTGTCCAAAGAAATCATTGTCCATACAGCCAGGAGCCTCATCCGGAGGGGAGCAGGGGCTGTTATCGCCGGATGCACGGAGGTCCCTCTTGTGCTTAAACCGGAAGACATCCAGAGGCCGCTGATCGAGCCCATGAAAATAACCGCACTCGCAGGGATTAAAGAAGCCGGATATGAAATAACGGCACAGCAGGGATGAGGAAGGAGAACTGCCTGTTCTTCAGGTTTAACAAAGCCGGCTTAAAATGAAGGATTATAAAAATAAGCTTGATGTCGGGTGCCTGAATAAATAAAATGCTTATTAGCCTGGATTATTCACGAGCCAAGCTTGCTGCAGATGCGAGGCACAGCACATGAAGTTGTGGTCCTTCACCACGAATGCCCTGTAACGAAGCAGATGCGGTAAGATCGGCTCGCCTGAAAGGTAAAGAATGCCGATAATAAATTTAAACCCTGAATTAAAAAACTCCAAACGACAGGGAGGTAAACCTTGAAATTAAGAACGCTGCTGACGCTTGTCATAATACTGCTTGTTTGTATCGGCTTGCTTATCGCCCTTACATATGTTGCAGGGGGAAAAGAGCCGGCCGAACCGGAATATCTGCCTGAGGGCTGCACCTCGATACTCGTCGGGAAAGAAGCCTCTACAGATGGCTCAGTGATGGCCACCCATGCTGCCGACTGCGGTATCTGCGACTTCACATGGCACCATGTTCCTGCGGCAGACCACAAGGAGGGCTCTGTACGCAAGATCTACCACATAAACCAGATCCGAACATGGCATCCGGATGAGGGTGCGAAATGGGAAAACCTGGAGCGGGGCCATACAGGAGTCAACATTCCCCAGGCTGCGCATACCTACGGCTACAGATACTCGGTCTTCGGCTACATGAACGACCAGCAGGTGGCAATGGGGGAAGCGAGTATAGGCTGCCAGCGCAAGATGAGAAACTCAACGCCCACGCCTGTCATGGACATCACAATGCTGACGCTGCTTGCCATGGAGCGGAGCAAGACGGCGAGAGAAGCCATCGAGCTCATGGGGTCACTGGGTGAAAAGTACGGATACGGATTCCATGACAGCGGAGAGATGCTTGCCGTGATTGACGCGGAAGAGGCATGGATATTCGAGATCATGCCTGTCGGGCCGCTGTGGACTCCGGAGAACGGAAAACCCGGAGCCGTATGGTGCGCACAGAGAGTGCCGGATGACCATGTCAGCGTCTGCCCGAACGAGTCAAGAATCGGAGAGATAGACCTTAAAGACACAGACCATTTTCTTGCTTCTCCGAATGTCATTTCCTATGCAGTAGAGAACGGTTTCTACGACCCTGAGAGCGGAAAGCCTTTCAACTGGAAGAGGGCCTACTGCCCTGCTGAGGGCAGCGCTGCAAGCACTCACGGAAGGAGGGGGCGGCTGTGGCGGTTCTTTGACCTTGTGGCGCCGTCTCGCAAATTCAGCCCGGAAACACCGAACATGGACTTTCCTTTTTCAATAAAGCCTGACAAAAAGCTCTCGGTGCAGGACGTAATGAGACTCACGAGGGATAAATACCAGGGATGCATGTACGACCCGTCAAAGGGGCTGAAGGCTGGGCCGTTCTCAAATCCGAACTATTTCCGCGGCTTCAAGGTTGACGACAAAAGATATGCAGGTGCCCGGTGCATCAGTGTAAACAACTCGGAGTACACAACCCTTGCTCAGTGCAGGAACTGGCTGCCGGACCAGATAGGTGGGATCCTGTGGGTGGCATTAGGAGCCCAGGACACATCCTGCTACACCCCCATCTACGCCGGGGTGACGGAGATCCCCGAATCTTACAGTGTAGGCGACCACTGGATATTTAACAGAGATTCTGCAAGATGGGCCTTTGACTATGTCGATTTCCATACACAGGTCGTTTATTCGCAGGCCATTAAAGACGTCATAAAAGCCAGGGAAAAGTGGGAAGGGGGAGCATTAAAGAAGATACCTATTATTGATAAAGCGGCTGTAGAACTTTACAGGAAGGATCCGGCGGCGGCTGTAGAGTTTATAACCGGCTTCAGCGTGAACAACGCAGAACGAACCATAGATGCCTGGTGGAAGCTTGGAGACGACCTTCTCGTCAAATACAATCACCTAAGAAACTATAATGCAGAAAATAGAAAAGTCAGCCATGTGGAATTCCCGGAATGGTGGAACAGGGCAGTAGTGGAGCACGATAAACTCGTGCCGCTGCAGCCTCCCCCGGCACAAAGCAAGAAAAAATAATATAAAATCTTAAAATCATAAATCAGGAGGCAAATTTGAATTTTAAAAAGTCATTAACAGTAACTGCTATTTTGTTTGCCGCGCTGGTTGTATTAAGCGCATTTGTTTTCACATCACAGAATGCTGCGCCTTGCGGAGAGGAATGCCGGCCTGAGGGCTGCACCTCGATACTCGTAGGAAAAGACGCATCGACTGACGGCTCCACGATGACCACGCACACATGCGACTGCGGCATATGCGACTGGACATGGAGGCATGTGCCTGCGGGAGACCACAAAGAGGGTGCTGTGCGCAAGATCTACCACATCTCGCAGTACAGGACATGGCCGCCGGAACAGGGCATTAAATGGGAAAAATACAAGGATGACTACACAGGAACCGATATCCCCGAAGTCCCCCATACCTATGCATACAAGCACGGGATGTTCGGTTATATGAACGAGAACCAGGTCGCCATGGGAGAATCGACGATCGGATGCCAGCGCAAGATGAGAAACACTACTCCATCCGCACTGCTTGACCTGACCATGCTGACGATGCTCGGAATGGAGAGGAGCAAGACGGCGAGAGAGATAATCCAGGTCATGGGTTCTCTGGCCGAAAAGTATGGATACGGGTTTAACGACGGCGGTGAGATGCTGGCAGTCGCTGATCCAAACGAGGCATGGATATTCGAGATCATGCCTGTCGGGCCGCTGTGGACTCCGGAGAGCGGAAAGCCGGGCGCTGTGTGGTGCGCGCAGAGGGTCCCGGATGACCATGTAAGCGTCTGCCCGAACGAGTCAAGAATCGGGGAGATAGACCTTGAGAATCCAGACTATTTCATGGCATCGCCCAATGCTGTCTCATACGCAGTTGAAAACGGGTTCTACGATCCGGAAAGCGGCAAACCTTTCAGTTGGAAGAGGGCATATTCGCCTTCCATGGGTAAAGCAAGCCGGCTGTGGCGTTTTTTGGACATTGCGGCGCCTTCTAAGCATTTCAGCCCGGAAACGCCGGACATGGACTTTCCGTTTTCGGTAAAACCCGACAAGAAACTCTCGGTGCAGGATGTCATGAACATCACGCGCGATAAGTACCAGGGGAGTAAATACGACCCGGCAAAAGGCATTAAAGGCGGGCCTTTCAGCAACCCAAATTATTTCCGCAGCTTTAAACTGGACGACAAAAGGTACAGAAGCTCAAGATGCATCTGTGTCAATAATGTCGAATACACAACTATCACCCAGTGCAGGGACTGGCTTCCTGATCCGATCGGAGGAATAGTTTGGCTTTCATTCGGCGCCCAGGACACAGCCTGCTACATGCCTGTCTATACCGGAAGCACGGATGTGCCGGAGTCCTTTAAAGTCGGGGACCATTTCGTGTTCAGCAGGGATTCTGCCAGATGGGCATCCGACTATGTAGATTTCCATACACAGGTGGTATATTCATATGCTATAAAAGATGTCAAGGCAGCGCAGGAAAAGTGGGAAGGAGGAGCGGTCAAAAGGACAGCGATTATCGACAAAGCCGCCGAAGAGCTCTATAAGAAGGACCCTGCACTGGCAGTCGAGTTCCTCACAGACTACACTATCAACAACGGCAATTCCGTGGTAAACGCATGGTGGGAACTGGGTGACAATCTGCTCGTAACGTACAACCACTTCCGCATTTATGACGCTGTTAAAAGAAAAAGCGGCCGGGTTCAGGCTCTGGAGTGGTGGAACAGAGCTGTCGTTGAGCAGGACAAATTAGTTCCTATGACACCCCCTCCGCCACCGCCAAAGAAAGAAAAGAAATAGAAGCGGTGGCTATTTATTAACTGGAAACTTAATTGTAAAAGCCGTTCCGGCCTTGCGGTCAAGCTTTATCGTACCTCCAATCTGTCTGGTTAAGTCATTCACCATCTGCAGCCCTAATGATTGGGCCTTTCGAAAATCTATATCGTCCGGTAAACCGATGCCGTTATCGCTGACGACAAGAGTAATCATACCCTTTTTATCAGAATGAAGATTTATACAGATTTCGCCTTTTTTCCCTTCCGGAAAAGCATGCTTTACTGAATTCGATAAAAGCTCGTTGATTATCAATCCGCATGGAATCGCCCGATTGAGGTCAAGGAAAACTTCCTCCAAATCAGTCTTAAGTGCGACAAGATTTGAATCGACACCATAAGATTGAAAAACATGAACTGCCAACCCGTCGATGTATTGAGCATAGTCTATTTTTGCCAAATCTTTAGACTGATAAAGCTTCTCATGTATAATAGACATGGTGTGGATACGGTTCTGGCACCCTCTTAATATCTCCTGTGTTTTTTTATCCTCGACCTTCGCAGATTGAAGGCGGAGCAGGCTTATCACGATCTGCATGTTGTTTTTCACCCGGTGATGAATCTCCTGCAGCAGCACTTCTTTTTCCTTGAGTGATGCTTTTATTTGCTCCTCCGCCTTCTTGCGCTCGGTGATATCTATGACAGATGCTACACTAATTTTTGTCCCTGGAATTACATCAATTGACATTAATATATCTCTGATACTTCCCTTTTTGTCAATGATCCGGAACTCATATTCCATTGGAGCACTGGTCGGATCAACCCTGCGCTGTTCATGATAACCCTTCATTTTTTCCAAATCTTCTGCCACAATGAATTCTGTCCATTTCTTCTTGCCCTCTATTTCCTTCCTGGAATAGCCAAATAACTTCTCAGCTTCCCTATTTGCCAGGGATATTGTCTTATCTTCTTCAATAATAGCCATAACGGTTCCAGTGTTTTCAAAAATTGTTCGGTATCGGTCCTCCGACTCCCGCAGCATCTTTTCTACCCGCTTGGACTCTCTAATATCGCGGGCGACGCCAAGCCTGCCGATGATATTTCCATCTTCGTCAAAGAGTGAGGTCATATTCAATTCTACCGGGACTTTCTGTCCATCCTTATGCATGATCTCGACTTCATAAAGGGAAATCTTCTCTCCGGAAAGTCCCCGTTTAAAGCGGTCCTTCGTTGTATTTATATACTCAGGAGCAATCACTTCCGTGAAATCATGTCCCAGAAACTCCTGGCTAGAATAACCAACAATATTTTCACCTGCCGGGTTAAAATAAGTAAATCTGCCTTTTCTATCCAATGTAAATATAATATCAGGTACGGTTTCAGTCAGGATGCGGTACTTCTCCTCGCTATTTCTCAACGCTTCCTCCGCCCGCTTGCGCTCAGTGATGTCCTTTAGCGAAACTACAAGGGCTTCTTCTTCTTCTTCTTCTTCTGCAAAAATCTTTCCACCAAAGTCAAATTCTAATATCAACTCTTTTTTTTCATCATCTATACTCATTTTATTATCTCCTCTTTTTATTGCAAAAATATCCTTCTGGGAAGCTTGTTTGCAACAGGTAATGAACCAAATTGAAATAAAAATATTTCCAATAATTCTTTTTCTACTTGAACATATTTGGGAGTTGCAAAATGTCTAATAAACAATTTCTGTTCCAACGATATTCCTTCGGAAAATTCGCGATAGTACTTTATTATCGAGTTTTTAATGTTTTTATATAGGTAACTTTGAATTCTGCTCCGCAAGTTCTTGGAACGACCATAATATATCACCTTTGAAACAAATTTAGGATACTTGATACTTTTAGTGATAGACATTTCATATACACCGGCTTTTGGGGGAAATAAGTGCAACTGCTTTTCATTTAAAGGTATCGATTTAGAAAAAAAATTACTATAAGAATTACTTAAATCGATTTTATTATAAGCTGGGATATTAGCTGAATTTCTATAATTACAAATTGTTCTCACGGAGAGATCTATACCGTAATTCCGTTTAAGAATCTCCTGGATTTCTCTGTCTTTAATCCCAACTTGCTGGGATTGCTGGAAAAGAAAATGTTCTATAATACTGGTATAAACTTTTCTTTTACTCCAGAAAAGGTCTCTAAGAAGATATTTTGCATTATTGTTCGATCCCAATGTTTTGGAACTGTTGGAAAAAGATACATACGTGTTATTTATTAGGCGACTTAAACGACTTATATCTAAATAGGGTAATTGATATTGTTTTAAAAATTCTTTCAAAGAAATTGGTAACATTTTTCTAGAGTCGTGACTCTCGAAGAAGTTGCTTTGCAATATTAACAGATTGTTCACAATGTGGTGTATAAAAAGATTTTTTGTCTTAATCCAATTCATCGAATGCTTCCACTTTATATCGCCTGGTTCCCATAGTAATTCAAAATCCAGTTTCAAATATTTTGATGAGTAAAATTGAAAATCACCTTTCTCTCTAACTACAATTCCAGTTGTGCCTCTTGGAATATTATTCGAAATTCTGTCGTCAATATAATTAATTTTATAAAAAGGGTCTCTTGATGTTTTGTTAAGGAATTTTTTTATGTATTTCAAATATTTATTAATACTCATTTCCAAAACATTGGCAAAAACCATTCGACCTATTATCTCACTCTGACAAGACATTTTAACCTTCCTCATTTTCCATATTAGATAAATGTAACTTATCAACTTTGGCTGCTATTATGTATGAATTATAGTATTTTTATTCATTTTTCTGGGGATTCCACTAATTTCAATTAACCCGTGTTCTGTTTTTCCAAAACGTTTACGCAGTTCTGATATAATTTTTTTTCTCAGTTCCTTTTCAGACATATTTAATTCAGGAGCATATTTTCGAACGAGTTTTTCAAATGCTATATTTGAATTTAGTACTTCGATTTTATTATTTACGGCAAGCAGTGATTCGGGTACGAAATGAAATATATTCCTGAAGTTCTTCTCACTATCGCAAAGTGCATTCTCCGCCCGCTTGCGCTCGGTGATGTCACGGGCGATGCCGATAAGACCTGCGACGTTCCCCGCGGTATCAAAATGAGGAACCTTAATGGCTCGAAACCAGTATTCTTTTCCATCTGCACCGGTCATGTGCTTAATAATTTCTTTTGGCTTGCCTATCTTGAAAACCACCTGGTCATCGTCAACATTTATCTTTGCTTCCTCTTTGTTTGGCATCACTTCATAATCATTCTTTCCAATAACCTCTTCACGAGATAATCCAAAAACCTCTAACGTTTTATCATTGGCAATAATATATCGGCTTTTCAGATCTTTTAAAAAGATGGCATCATGCGCGGATTCTACCATAAATTGGTATTGTTTGAGTTTCTCCTCCGCACGCTTGCGTTCTGTGATGTCTTCAACAGTGCCATCATAATATATAATGTTTCCTTTCTCATCTTTAATAGCATTTGCGCTTTCTCTGATAAATATACTTATTCCGTCACGTCTCTTCCATTTAGACTCCATTCCTTGAACTTTTCCATTTTTTTTGATTTCTTCTTTAAACTTTTCTCTTGGGTATTCGGATTCAAATCCATTTTCCTCTAAGTTTCGTTTTTTCAGTTCTTCGAATGAATCATATCCTAAGAGCGAGATTAATGCTGGATTAGCCATAATAATTTGACCTCTTGGAGTAGTACGGTACATACCCAAAGTCATATTTTCATAAAGGCTTTGGAACCGCTCTTTACTCTCACGAAGTTCAATGGTTTGCTCTTCTACCAATTCCTCAAGGTGATCGCGATATTTCTCCAGTTCTTCTTCTACACGTTTGCGCTCTGTGATATCTCTTATGATCCCTATTGCACTCCATAAACCCTTTATTTTTACTGCGGATAGTGACATCTCTATAGGGAACTCTTCCCCACCCTTTTTGAGAGCTGTTAGTTCTAACGTTTTGTCGATAGATACTCCCTGCCCCGTCTCCTTGAAATGTAAAAACCCCCGTTTATATGCCTCATGGTATTTCTTAGGAACTAAAAATATGTAAAGCTCCTTGCCGAGCGATTCTTTTTCTGTATATCCAAAAATCTTTTCAGCCGCATCATTCCAGTACGTAATATTCCCGCTGTTGTCCAGCCTAAGGATGGCATCCCGAACAGATGAGGACATTATCCTGAACAACTCTTCGCTCTCGTGCAGCCTTTTCTCTGCTAGCTTACGCTCAGTTACATCTCTGACTGTTGCCTGCAATAACTTTTTCCCTTTCAGTTCCATTCTTGTCAACAGAACAGTTGCGGGAAACTCCTTACCATCAAATCTTTTATGTGTCCACTCAAAAAAATGTGAGCCGGTTTCCATTACCTTTTCTATCATCTTCCTTGCTTTTTCAGAAGATAGCTGCCCATCAGGTTGATATTCAGGAGATAATTCCCAGGGACCTTTTGCGACAAATTGTTTTTCATCCTTGGCTTTAAACATTTCAATTGTAGCGGGATTTCCAGCAGTAAACAGCCAGTCCGGAGGTGCAAGCATCATGATTGCATCTCTAGAAGATTCAAATAAAGTTCGATATATTTTCTCTTTTTCGGTCATTTTTTGTCCTCACATTAACAATCCTTTAAGCTAATACGGTAAATACAAAGGCTATAAATATAAATCCGAGAATGGAAATTTTTAATAATTCCCTTTTATTGATTTTCTTCATTATTCAACCTTTGAGATTTTTTCTTTGATGGAATCCAATTTAAAATTTCCTTTGATATAAAACGTTGAAGTCTGAGAACAAGAAAACATATTAATCAATAATTCCTTTGTGACCAGACAATTTATTATTCTTAAGCTAACATCCTTGATAATAAATATAATTACATAAAAAAAACTTTTTTTTCAAGTAAAATATTTGCCGCAAAACGGGGATTTAATGCCGTTTCAGGCATGAAGATAAATGTCAGCCTTTGCAGTTATGCAGCATGCATAAAATAATTTACTTGAAAATCTTCACGAGGGAAGTAAAATAAACTTTCCGCAGTTAAAAATATCATCATAATGCAAAAACGGATCAAGCAATTTGAAGCATCAGGACTTCACGGAATCAACAATCCTGTCTTCCCGTCCAAAAATAAATCACATTTACCAGCAGCAAAGTATTTCATTTAATATATTCTTGGTCCTGAAGTACGGATAAAAGGAGGTATTTAAATGTTAAATCTTTTCAAAAAACACGGGTCTACGGCAGGCTTATGTGCGGCCGCTGCACTGGTACTTTTAATTTCCGCAGAGTATCCGCCTACAGCCTACTCCCAGAAGATCACCCCTGAAATCTACAGCCAGCTCAGGTACCGCTATATCGGTCCTCCTGGAAACAGGGCTTCGGCTGTTGTGGGAGTGCCGGGCGATCCTATGGTTTACTATATAGGAGCATCTTCCGGAGGGATCTGGAAATCGACTGATGCCGGCGTTCACTGGAAACCTATCTTCGACGGCCAGCCGGTTCAGTCAATAGGAGCGCTTGCTGTTGCACCTTCAGATCCGAATGTCGTCTGGGCCGGTACAGGAGAAGCCTTTGTCCGCAGCAACATCTCAATCGGAAACGGTGTATACAAATCCACTGATGCGGGAAAGACCTGGAAGCACATGGGCCTCGACATGACGGGGAGAATCGGAAGAGTTGCGATCGACCCACGGGATCCCGATATCGTCTTTGTTGCTGCAGTGGGGCATTGCTACGGCCCCCAGCAGGAGCGCGGTGTATTCCGCACAACTGATGGAGGGAAAACATGGGAGAGAGTGCTTTTTGTGGATGAAAATACAGGATGTTTTGAAATTGCAATGGATCCCAACAACCCGCGTATCCTATTCGCAGGAATGTGGCCTCTGGTGATAAGGACATGGGGAAGAGAGAGCGGCGGACCCAACGGCGGCCTCTACATGTCCAAGGACGGGGGCAGCACCTGGAAGCATCTCACTGGCCATGGACTGCCTGAACCTCCGATAGGGAAAGTCGGCGTTGCTGTTGCACCGAGCAATTCCAATGTCGTATACGCGCTTATGGAAACCGGTACCCCAAACCGCGGTGTGCTCTGGAGGTCAAACGACGGCGGAGAGAACTGGAAGCTTGTGAGCTACAACCGCCTGCTTAACGAGCGGCCTCACTACGCCTCACGTATAATGGTATCGCCGGCCGATGAAAATGAAGTCTATTTTGCTGCCAACAGCCCGAGCATCACATATGACGGCGGCATAACCTCGGAAACAGTTCGCTGGAGCGGCGACTGCCACGACATGTGGGCCGACCCCCTCATTCCGGACAGGATGATGATAAGCGACGACGGGGGCGTCATAATAAGCCTCAACCGGGGGAAAACATGGAAAAGAATCGCTCTTCCCATCGCACAGATGTACCATGTGGCAGTAGACAACCAGATTCCGTACTATGTCTACGGCGGCATGCAGGACGGAAACGGCTATAAAGGACCGAGCACCGCATCAAGCCGCAGGTCCTGGGGGACGCCTCCTAATGAATGGCAGGCAACGGCAGGAGGCGAGTGCGGTTTTATTGTTCCGGATCCTGTTGACCATAACATCGTGTGGGGAGGAAGCTACAATGCAGACTTCACACGTGTTGACTACAGGACAGGACACATGCGTTCAGTCCAAGTATGGCCGGAATCGGCATACGGTTCACCCGCAGGCCTTCTTAAGTACCGCTTCAACTGGACATTCCCTATCACCATATCACCGCACGACCACAATAAAGTCTACGTCGGAAGCCAGTGCGTACATCAGACAACAGACGGAGGTCGAAGCTGGAAAGTGATCAGTCCGGACCTCAGCACCAATGACCAGAGCAGGATGGGCCTTTCCGGCGGCCTTACAAAAGACAACCTGGGCGTTGAATATGGGTGCATCGTGTTCGCCATAGCCGAGTCGCCCATCGAGGAAGGATGTATCTGGGCCGGCACCAATGACGGACTCGTGCATATAACCAGGGACGGCGGCGCTAACTGGACCAATGTCACAAAAAATATACAAAATCTTCCTCCATGGGGCACCGTAAGCAACCTGGAGCCCTCCAGGTACGATGCCGGAACTTGTTACATGACAGTGGACTTTCACCAGATGAACAACCGGGACCCTTTTGTATATAAGACTGCCGATTACGGAAAGAGCTGGAAATCTATCAGCTCCGATATCCCGAGGAGCGTATTCAGTTATGCCCACTGGATACATGAAGATCCGGTGAGGAAAGGGATGCTCTATCTGGGAACAGAGAATGCCATCTATATTTCCTTTAATGAGGGCAAAAACTGGCTTCCTCTGCAAAACAACCTGCCTCATGCGCCGGTCCACCATATGGTCATACAGGAACATTTTAATGACCTTGTTGTGGGAACCTACGGCCGCGGATTCTGGATCATGGACGACATCACACCTCTCCAGCAGTTTACTAAGGAAGTCCTTAAATCGGACGTTCATCTCTTTGTGCCGCGGCAGGCTTACCGGCTGCACAGCGTAACCGGAGGCGCAAGGGTCAATCCACAGGCTTTCATTAACTATTATCTGAATACGGCTCCAAAAGGAAATGTTAAAATCACGATACTGGACGAAGAGGGACGAACAGTGAATACACTCCGTGGAAGCCGTAAAGCAGGGATAAACCGGGTCTCATGGAACCTGAGATACGAGGCGGCAAGAAGGGCAAAGCTTAGAACCAAACCTCCAGGAAACCCTCATGTCGTTGAGGAAAAAAGATTCAGAACCACATGGGAGCAGGAAGGATGGTACCCCATACTGAGCTGGGGGACAAGCGGAGGTTTTTACGGAGCGCTCGCAGCACCCGGGAACTTCACTGTGAAGCTTTCTGTTGATGGAGCGGAACTCAGCCGGAAGTTAGTTGTGAAGAAAGACCCGCGTTCGGCCGGAAGCGAAGCAGCTATCCGGGCCCAACTCAATATGCTGCTTGAACTCCGCGGCAATATCAATACCGTGTCTGATATGATCAGCCAGATCGAATGGATGAGAAAGCAGATTTACGACCTGAAAGATATCCTGAAAGGCAGCAGCCATGCCTCTGTAATTACTGCTGCGGATGAACTCGACAAAAAGCTGAGGGCTGTGGAGGACAAAATATTCCAGCCTATGACAGCAGAAGGCGACTCAAAGTCTTTTAGATATCCGAATATGCTGTACTGCAAGCTTTCGGTGCTTGCAGGAGATGTGGCCTCTATGGTCGATTTTGCCCCGAACAAACAGCAGATTGAAGTGCACGAACTGCTGAAAAAACGCATGATAATCTATAAGGGAAAGCTGGACGAATTGATTAAAACCGATGTGCCGGCTTTCAATGACATGCTCGAGGAGAAAAATCTCTCGGTCATCATTGCTGATAAAAGATGAATTTGAGTGCATGTTTGCGCTCCACTAAGATTTTTAACGCCATTTCCTCCCCGATCTTCTCGGCTCTGATGGAACTCCGCATGTTTATCTTAAGCAACGCCACTATGTCCGCGAGCCACCATCAACACCGCTCCTTTGATTCTACAGTGCTCACACATCCATCAGGCCCGACTTAGCGTCGGGTTCCCTCGAAGATCGACTCAGAAAGGCTAAATCTTTCAATGTCACTTCCTCCATCCCCTCAAATTCATATGATAGTTGGTATTATATTAATTCTATCAGCAATTTTTATGAATAATTCAGAAAAACCTGGGTTATTCACGAGTCGAGCTTGCTGCAGATGCAAGGCACAGCGCATGAAGTTGTGGTCCTTCACCACGAATGGACTGGTCACCGAATTGACGTCTTGCACATTTTTCTCCAAAGTTTTATAATGATATTTGGAAGGAAACCCATTGAAAAGACATATTTTTACATCTTTGTTTCTCTGCATGATTTTTTTGTTTCCTGCCCTCGGGAATTCCAAGAAAAAATCTCCCAAAGACCTGCCGGAAAACCACAGGGTCTGGTTGGAGGAAGAGGTCGTCTATATCATCACTCCCAAGGAAAAAGATGTCTTCCTCCAGCTTGAAAGCGATAGAGAACGGAAGATGTTCATCGAGGCCTTCTGGAAACAGCGAGACCCCAATCCCAATACACCTGAAAATGAATATAAAGAAGAGCACTACCGCCGCATCAGCTATAGCAATCAAACATTCGGCCGGGCATCACCGGGGCCGGGCTGGCGGACAGTAAGAGGACGGATCTACATCACCCTGGGTGAGCCCAATACGATCGAAAGGTTTGAAAATGAATCTGAGATCTATCCCACAATTATCTGGTTTTACAACGGCATGGCCGAGTACGGACTCCCCAATACCTTTAATGTGGTCTTCTTCAAAAGAAGTGGAATCGGTGAGTATGAGATGTATTCACCTATAAAATTCGGGCCCCAACACCTACTCATCAATTTCAAGGGAGACTCCATGGACTATCTGTCCGCTTACCAGGAACTTATGGGAATAGAACCTACTGTCGCCGGCATCTCCTTGACTCTGCTCCCCAGCGAAGCCCAACACCTGCCCTCTCCGTCTTTAGCCTCGGAGATTCTCATTTCCCAGATGATTCCCACCGCCCCTTATGAGAAAGTCAAAGATGCTTACGCGGAAAAGCTCCTCAAGTACAAAGACTTCATCGAGGTCGATTACTCCGCCAATTACATCGACAATGATGCCTTGGTGAGGGTAATCCAAGATAAATCAGGCATGTTCTTTGTCCACTATCTCATCGAACCCAGCAAATTTTCTATAGAAAATGTAGGAGACCAATACTACAGCAATTTTGAAGTCAATGGCAAAGTCTCTGACTTGGAAGGAAAAACTGTTTATCAGTACGACCGGAGAGTCCCCATCAAACTCAATCAAAACCAGCTCGACAGCATCCGCGAAAAACTGTTCAGCTTTCAGGATTTGTTTCCTTTGGTTGAAGGAAACTATAAATTTGATTTACTGATGAAAAACACCATATCCAAAGAATTCACTTCCTTTGAAGTTTCCTTCACCATCCCTGAGGCTTCTTCTCTTATCATGAGCGACCTGACATTTGCCAACAGGATTGTCGAGGATTCCAAATACAAAGGAAAGAATAAGCCTCTGCTGATCGGAAGCACGCAACTTGTGCCATCTCCCCGAAACGACTTTTCAAAAAACGAGACTCTCTACCTCTTCTTCCAGATCTTCGGCCTTACCGAAGAATTGTCAGACCAGGGAATCCTGGAATATTCACTGTTCAAAGAAGAAGAGAAAATTCATTCTTTTTCTAAAAAGATTGCTGACTATCCTGACAAAACCCATTTTCTGGAAGAATTCCCGCTCGCAGATTATCCGCCGGCCAACTACAAGATCAGAGTTGCTTTACTTGATGATAACAACAAAGAGGTTCTCTTTTCCCAGGGTCACTTCTACATCTCCCTGCGGCCGACCGTTCCCAGACCTTGGGTGCTTTCCTTTCCCATGCCTTCCTCGGATGATCCCCTTTATGCCAACATCCTGGGCCTCCAATACCAAAACAAAGGAGAGCTGCAAAAAGCGCATTCCCTGCTGGAAGAAGCATTCAGAAAACAATCGCAATCGGCCAAATACGGCCTGGATTTCGCCCGGATTCTCTCTGCTGAGAAGGAATACCGGAAGGTCAAAGAAATCGCTCTTCCTTTTTTGAAGAAACAGGAAAAATACGAATTCCTGTCTGTATTGGGTAAATCATGCCAGGAGCTGGGGGAATACGCGGAGGCCATAGCCTATTACAAAGACTATCTTACCCGTTTCGGCACCAACATTCAGATTCTAAACTCCACAGGGGAATGTTATTACCGATTGGGCAACATGGAAGAGGCTTTGATTGCCTGGGAGAAATCATTGGAAATCAAACCGAATCAGGAGGATCTGAAAAAGACGGTTGAATCCATAAAGAGGCAGAAATGAGAAAAACAATCTCTTATTTCTCCCTTATTTTGTTTTTCCTGGGATTCCTGGGGTTTTGTGCACTGCATAAACTGGAGAAAAACCTCGATCCAGACAGCAAAGAATTCTACTCCAAGGTGAGATATCTCATCACAAGGCAAGAGCGAAAGATATTCCTTAATCTTCCCCCCTCAGAAAAAGAGGCTTTTATCAAAGAATTCTGGGGAAAAAGAGACCCGGACCCGGATACAGAAGAGAACGAGCTCAAGAAAGAATATTTCGAGCGGATCGAAATGGCGAACCTGCTCTTTAAGAGCGGCGGCACTCCAGGATGGCTTCAGGATAGAGGAAGAGTCTATATCTTGCTCGGCCCCCCTATGGAGCGTTATACCTACCCGAGGGGACGCGAATATTATGATTTCCCGGAAGAGGTCTGGTACTACGGTTTTTTCCCTATCGTGTTTGTCGATACCGACTGGAACGGAGACTACAAGCTCACTCCACTTGGTGCCCAGCATATCGCAGAAATAAACCGCGCCCAGATGGCCGAGAAACCCAAGATCGCCAAAAAAGATATTGTCTTTGACTTTCACCATAAGATTCAAAAAACCGATGAAGGGGAAGTCATCTTCCGGATTCTCATTCCCTACGAAGGCATATGGTTCGAGGAAAAAGAGGGTATTTGGGAAACCGTCTTAGCCGTATCACTTCAAATCTTCGATTCCTCGGGAAATCGCATCTGGGAAAAGAAAAACGACTACCCGATATCCTTTGCCGAGGAAAACCTGAAGGAGGTTCTGGGAGAAGATTATGTGATGCAATTTTCCACCAGCCTCGAATCCGGAGAGTATTCGATTACCATCGAACTCGAAAACAAAGAAGACCAGAACCGGATAAGCCGAACAATCAAATTTACAGTTTAAGAGAAACGGTTTCTATCTATTAAGGAGGACAAGATGTTCAGGAAATCATGCCAACGAGCCTTTATATGGATCATCATTACTTTCTTTTTGGCCGGCTGTGCATGGGCCCAAGCTGGAAGGGGAAAAGGCCGGTTATCCGGCTCGATCGTGGATGAGAGCCAAAACGGCATTCCATCAGCGAAAATTGTCTGTGAATTCATAGAAAATATGGAACTTAAAAAAGAGGCCACCTCCAATAAAAAAGGTGAATGGGCTGTTCTGGGCTTGGGCACCGGCATGTGGAAGGTGACCGCATCAAAAGACGGTTATATCCCATCCTTCTCCGAAGTATACGTGCGGCAGCTCGAACGAAATCCCAGGGTGACCCTGAGCTTGAAAAAAATTGAAGGAGGGGGTGCATTACTCAAAATTCAAGGCTCTTTGAATATGCTGGAACAAGCCAATGTCTTGTTCAAGGAGCAAAAATACGATGAGGCCATATCGCTCATGCAGCAGTTTCTGGAACAAAATCCCGAAGCCTACCAAGCTTATACCAGCATCGGTGACTGCTACCGGGAAAAAGGGGATACTGACCAGGCCCTGGAAAATTACCAAAAAGTCCTCGAACTGGCAAAGGAAGATGAAGCGATGGGAAAAGAGATGACAGCCAGGGCTCTAGCTGGAATCGGCGAGTGCTATTTCAAGATTGAGGACTTTGAAAAGGCCCAGAGCTACTTCGAGCAGTCCATCGAGGCTTACCCGGAAAATGAAATCTTGGCCTACAACGTGGGGGAGATCTATTTTTCCACTCAGAAAATTGACGAGGCAATCCACTATTTCACCATATCCACCCAGATCAAGCCCGACTGGCCTCTTCCCTACTTAAAGCTGGGCTATGTCTATCTCAACAAAGGCGATTACAGCAAAGCCGAAGCGAACTTTAAAAAATTCCTGGAGATGGATCCGAATTCGCCAGAAGCGCCAACAGTGCAAAACATCCTGGAGTATATTGCTAAGATAAAATAGACAGCACCCTCAGTCCTTAGAATCCATCAAGAGAATACCTGCATTCTTTATAATGGGATTGCTTCACTTCATTAGTAATAACAAAGAAGATCACCCGCAATGACATGGAGGAGTTTGCAATGACAAAAAAACCCCCCTCCCGGGAAGCCGGGAGGGGGGTTTTGTACTTCCTTAAGCTACAGAATAATTAGAAGATGAACTTGATTCCGATTCGAGCTGAGAGGGGAGGATAATAAGCCATTTCCTTCAAGAACCGGGGATCAGCAAGGTAGGTCAACGTTCTGGCATTGGTGGTGACGGTGTGGGCGTCATTGTCGTATGTCCATCCAGCCAGTCTTTCCGCGTCGGTCAGCACAGTGGATGTCTGATTCATCAAGGCGTACACACGACGGGCAGTAGATACATCAAAAACATTGTCCACATTGATGCTCAACTGGATTCTGTATTGATCCGTGACCTTCAGGTTGTACTCGGCATACAGGTCGGCAAACCAGAGGAAAGGAGCACGTCCGTCGGTCAAGCGGCCATCCGGATAATATCCTTCCAATCCGGTGTGCAGCTCCCTGGTTATAGGAATTCCGCTCATGGCATTGACAACCGTTCCAAGAGTCAAACCGAACGGGAAAACATAGGAACCGTAGAACTTGAACTGGTGCGGCCGGTCGGTGTTAAGGTTGCCCACGACCTCTTCCATACTTCTATCAAACATGTGCCACCAAAGATCCCAGTACCTCTCGACATTGGGATCGTTTCTTCCCCACTCGTCGGAGCTGGCCAAACCAGCGTAGTTACCATAGAGCCGGCTCCAGGTGTAGGAGAATCCGCCCATCCAGTTGTCGCTGAACCGCTTATCCAGGGCAATGTTGACGCCCCAGTAATTACGTTTAGCTGTTGGGCATGCTGGATACATGTCGCCAAACTGTCCACCTTCACTTACAGGCCTGGTGTAGCCGTACCCGGGGTTGGCTGTGAAGTAGGCCTCACCACCTGCGGTAAGAACACCCACGTCTTCGATGGTCCGCACGAGATGTTTGTACACCACTCGCACAGACGCTGAGAGATTCTCCATCAGCTTTCTCTCGGCTCCAAAAGTGAGCTCTGACTGAAGGGTGGGCAGAAGATCCGGGTCAGTGGAGTCGAAGGAAGGTTCCCGCCAGTTATAGGTGGTCAGATATCTCCCGCAGGCTCCGGCATTATCTTTTGTGATTTTCGTGAAGTCATAGTCATCCAGTGTGTAGTAGTCGCTGATCCACTTGAATCCGCCGTAAGAACCCACAGCCATGTCGAGTTTCATGACGTCGTAGTACCAGCCGTAGCTTCCGAAAATCTTGGTGCTGGCATCGCCGTACACGTCATAGACAAACCCGATTCTGGGCGCAATCTTATCCGTGAAGTCGAACTGAACCGGGGGATAATCGTATTCGGGCAGGTCGGAGAAGCTGGGAATGTCCTCTTTTTCGAGTCTCACTCCAAGGTTCACGGTTAATTTGTTGTTGGCAAAGCTGGGTGTCCAACTATCCTGCAGGTACAGGGCCCAGCGAGTGCTGTTGGGATTGGCAAAGGTGCCGTAAGGTCCGGAGTCTCCACCGCGGACACCGTAGTAACCGTAGGTTCCTCTTTCAGTGTTTCCTGTATCCAACCAGGTGAAATCTCTATCCCAGCCTAGGAAGACGTAGACATTTTGAGCCGTATTATCGATATCTTCCTCGATACGGACAGCCTGCACACCCAATTTCCAGGCATGCTCACCGCCCAGGTTCATATACATGGTGGTGTCAAAGTTGATGGCCATCCTATTCCGCATATTCTTGTTTATCTGATTCAACTCAGTGGCGGAGATGTTGTACCACGCGTTTCCATGCTGGAGATTAGCAGGGATATCAGAAAACATCAGGTTGTTTGTATTGGCATAACCTGGGGCTTCCTTCATGAATCTCCATCTGGGGACTCCCAGAGCAGGAGGCATCTGGTTGGTTTGGTCATTGTTGAAATAACCACCACGCAGGCTTAAGAACAGGTTGGATCCCACAGTATAATCCGCAGTTAATGTGCCGCTAATATTCGGATAATCAAAACCCGTTCCGCTATAATCTCGATCCGCGCTCCCTGTTCCGTCTCGAGCAGGCAGATCGCCTCTGTATTTGTAGAAGTTGTTGACAACCGCGGCAGCCAGCCTCAGGTCCTTCATAGGCTGTGCGGTCAGCTTGACCTGGCCGTTCCAGTAGGTCTGCTTCCGTGTATGATCACTTGCTGGAGCTGTTCCTGCAGGTACCCAATCAACATGCCGTGTGGTATCCCTAAAGACAGGTAAAAAGGAGCCGAAGAACCACAGGCGGTCTTTGACGATATAGCCGCCAAGGCTGAAGCCGACTTCATATCTGTTGATCTCGTCTTTGCCAAGAGCTGCGTCCAATCCATCTCCGGTCTGGTAGTTCACATACTCAGCTTTGAGCGGATCTAACGGATCCAGCCGAAGAGTGTCTCTCTCTGTGCCGTCGAGGCGGCTTCCCGAATAGTAGCCGATCAGCTCTCCGTGGAACTCGTTTCCACCGGCACGGGTGATGACGTTAACAACACCACCCATGGACCCACCAAACTCGGCCTGGTATCCGCTGGCAACAATCTGGACCTCATCCACAAACTCAAAGGCTGCTGATTGGTCCAAGCTGCCCTGGTCCATGTTGGTGATGTCCATTCCGTCGATGTAGTACATGTTCTCAGCACCGCTGGCGCCGTCGACGGAAAGACCTCCCAGATAGGGCTCTTGGTTAACACCAGGAACCGCTGTGACCAGTGTGTCGAAATTTCTGCCCCTGGGCAGCATCTCGAACATCTCTCTGGTCAGAGTCATGCCCTTTGTGGTGCTCTTGACATCGACCAGAGGAGACTTTCCGATAACCGTGATTTCTTCTTCTATAGCACCAGGAGTCATCTCGATATCCACTCTGATGGACTGTTCAACACGGACAATGATGTCTTGACGGACAACGGTGTTAAAGCCTTGCAGGGTAAACCTTAGGGTATACCTTCCAGAGGCCAAACCGAACAGACGGAAGACTCCGTTGATGTCGGTGGTTGCCGAAGCTGAACCAATCAGAGTCGGGCTGTCGGCGTCAACTGTCACACCGGGAAGAGGAACACCTTGTTCATCGCTGACTGTTCCGGTGATCTTACCAGTCGGTACCTGAGCGGCTATTGATCCAACGAGAAGAAGCACTCCGAGCAGTGAGAAGAAGTAGGTTCTGAATTTACTCATTATTTTCTCCTTTTGTCCCTCTTCTTCCTTTAAAGGAGAGGGACTGATTTTTTCCCGCCGGAGGGTTCGACCTCATTGCCGACCTCCCAACGGATGACTTTGAATCCCTGGATTGTGAAAGGGCTCTTTTTTCAAAACCAATAAGTCCTATCACAGTCCAACTTTAATGCGTCCTAGTTAGGTTTTCTGATTGATTACCACCTCCTATCTTAGCGTTACTTATTTTTATTATTTCGCTTGTACACATACTTTTACACATAATTGTGATCAAAATGTAACTATACACTAATATATAATAACAGCAATATTTATGCCAATCTACTTTTTAGAGAGGACTCATTCTAATATGTTTATTATCAATTAGTTAGATTTTTATGGGAATTTTCGGGTATAGACAAATAATCCATTTTTTTGGATTCAATGCACTTTTATGGATTATTACTCGCTTTGACCTGTCACCGAATTAAAGTCACCAAATTGAAATTATTTTTTGAGTTTGTTGATGGCGTCTCTGATTGTACTCTGGTCGGGGTTGATCTCCAGCGACTTATCCCAGGCCTGCAGAGCCTCCTCCGTGTTCCCCAGCTCGAGATAACAACTCCCGATGGAATTGAGGATTTCCACCACATTTCCTTTTTGGGTGAGGGCCTTTTGGTAGTAGCCGATAGCCGCCTCCGCTTCTCCGATGCGCTTTGCGGCCTCTCCCAAATAGTAGAACAGCTCGAACTCTTCCTTTCCGGCCGCCGCATAAGGAGTGAGGGCATTAATAACTTCTTTAAAATTTTCAGCGATCAGCAGGGCCCTTCCGTAACTCAAGGCGTACTCCACCGACTCGGGACTCCCCTCATGCGCCTTTCTCAGTTCGTCCACCGCCTTTCCCATCTCCCTTTTGTTAAGAAGTTGATTACCTCTGGCAAAATGATAAAATGGGTCCTCAACCGGGGGATTTGTCTGAGCGACATACCACGCTCCGGGCTGCGGCTGGCGGGTAACAGAAAAGTCCCTTTTTGCCTGCAGAAGCTCATTGCCTTCCTTATCGAGCAGGACAACTTTCAATGCATACTGTCCGTCAGAGAAATCCCCAAGGGAAAATCCCTCGATATAATCTTTGGCATTTTCATATTCACTGATCTTTTTGCGCACTGTTCGGAAGGGCTGATCTCTCCTGAAAAACACAAACTCCAATTCTCCCTCTTCTTTCTGTTGGAAACTCATCCCGAATATTTGGAAAAAGACATACAGGGTATCTTTAACATAAAAGGTATTCTCCAGGGATGGGTAGATCTGAACATCGCCGATCTGATAGGCCCGCACGGCCTGTCCCTGAGGCAAATCTTTATACACCAGGCGGGAAAAAATGGGCAAAGTCATGTTCAAATAGTCTGGATCAGGCACATAAATGTCCTTCTCAAAAGAGGTGAACTCCTTGGTCACTGTGTTTTCCAGCAGCAGGTTGAGCTTGTACTGGCCCGAAATCAAGGGGAAGGAGTCGCACAAATGAAAGGATTTCTCTCCGATGATCTTAAGTTCTTTATCCCTGAGCTCTACCGACACATTTCGCTCTCTCTGAAAAATGGTCTGTCCCTCCAGATCTGTCACGCGCAGGGACAACCTGAGGCTGGTAAAATATTTATCCTGGAAGAAGTCAACTGAAAGAGAATCCGGCACAATGGTGTAGTTCACGAAAAACAAACCTGTCGGGTCCTGGACAACATTTACCAGGTTTCGATTACCCATGAAGTGCACAGAATAGCTCACTTCAACAACTGCTTTGTGCTCCAAAAATTCATAGGCGTAATCATCCTGGACCTTCCTGTATGGTAGAGTCTCCATTTGCTGAACCATAATTTCAGAAGGCAGTCTGTTCTGAGGCCCGTCTCTTCCGGGGAAGTTGGAAAAAGCGGCCTCGGCCAATTCAAAGGAGACCTTATTTTTCAGAATCTTGTAGGCCTCCCGGTCCAAAGCATCAACAGTACTGTCAAAACGCTCTTGTGTGGTTCCCATCAGGACATCTTGGGTTAACATGGTATTCTGATCGGGATCATTCAAAACAAAGTGGACCAAATCTTTCGGCCCATCACTCATCGTGCTGTACAGCTCGTACTCTCCTGCCCCTCCTCTTCTTAAGAAAAGAAGGCGGAATACCGGAGGCTGGCCGAGCTTGGGATCTCCGTGGTAATACCAAAGCTCTATGGGATAGGTATCGATGGTATGGAATTTTTCCACATGATTCGGGGAACCCAGGATAATATATGTTTTCCCTCTATCGGTTTGCCACCCTTTTAGAGGGGAAAGTTTTCCGAACCTTTCATTGACAAATTGGATCCTGTTGTAGTGCTCTTCTTTCAACTCGTTTCTGGGTGTTCCGGGAGTCGGATCCCTCTGCCGCCAGAACTCATCGATAAAGAGATCCCGCTCCTTGTTGCTTTCCAGCTTTAGGAAAACCTCTTTCTCGGCCGGAGTGATGATGTAGGCCACGTCCTCTTTGAGCCATTTCTCATATTCCTCAGGAAGCTGGACTTTTTCCTCAAAAGAGCCTGCCAAAAACAAAACACAAACCAGAAATAGGAATGCGGCTAAAATAGTTCTTTTTTTCATTTCAATATGCCACCTTAAATGATTTTTATATTATTTATAAAACCTTTAAAATTTTACCTTTACTCCAACCCGAATAGCAAACCCGCCGAGATCAAACTCCGCCTTCTTCACATACGGGTTCGAGAGCATTTCTTCGTTACATACGACCAAACGGCGGCCTATTTCTGTTCCCTCCATATACTCCATACAACAAAGCGGTCCTTCTTCCTTCCACCTATCACCCCCAAATATTTTTTCTTCGGTTCCTTCGAAAGTGTTGAATTTGGCGTGTCGGCCTTGATATTCGATAAAAAGGGTGGATCTGGAGTTCCACTCTAGCTCCAGTCCGATTCCCCCGTGAAATCCCAGTCCTCGGCCGCTGGCTTTTTGGACGACGGCATAGGGGTTGTATGACATATTGTAGATATAGCGGACAAAATAATAAGTCGGGCCCGCGTTAAAGGTTACGTTAATTTTGCGGAAAATAGGAAGGGTGACAAATGCTCCCAATCTGACGGGAAGAGCTTTGACTCGAGGCGTGCTGTCGAATCTTCTAGGATAGTTCACATCTGCAAGGAGCAGCCAACTTTTATTCCCCCACTGGACATAACTCAATCCAAGGCCGATTCCTATATGAGAGGTCAAACTGTATATGGCATCAGCACCAAAATCAAAACCCGAATGAAAGGGTTCAATCTCTCTATCAAAGGATTGTCCCCAATAGCTCATGAGATCCTTGTAATAATCCACCACTCCTCTGATTCCGTCATTGATCTCCCCGGCAGCGATATGGTTGAAGCCTACAGAAACTTTTACAGTCAATCCGATTCCCTTAAAAAAATCTGATTCTTCGCCCCAAAAATCAATCTTCTGCTCTACCTTCTCCTTCATGATTTCGACTTGGCTGGAATGGATGTACCCAATAACCACGATTCCGCTCTCCTGTTGAAAGATCACCCGGAACCACTCGCCTTCTTTTTCATACGACCTCAGGATCGAGGACTGGGGAACGGTCATGGCCACAGTGCTGTTCTCATCGGACTCCAGGTGAATGTTCGCTTTTTCAACAATGACCCTGAGTTCCCACTCGAAAAGTTCCTGGCCGGAGGCAAACGCATGAGTTTGTGAGAAAAGAAACACCAAAAGCAGCAAATCAATGAATAAACCTTTCAGGCGGGCCGAATCTCGGCACCGCTGCTGCGTTATGACGGGTTTGCGGTGGATAACCAAAGCTTCACCCGCCATGCCTTGCATCCGCACTAATCTCGACCCGTAAATAATCCAGGTTAAATGCATGATCTCATTTCTTTTTTAGTTCTTCGACTATTTTTTTTATTGTCTCCTGGTTCGGATTGACCTCCAAAGACTTCTCCCAGGTTCGCAAAGCCTTTTCCTTGTTTCCCAGCTCAAGATAGCAGGTGCCGATGGAATTGAGTATTTCTACCACATTTCCCCTATAAGAAAGGGCATTCTGATAATAATAGATGGCTTCCTCGTATTGGTTGATTCTCTTGGAGGCTTCGCCCATGTAATAAAATAGATCAAAATTCATGTCTTTGGCTTCCACAAAGGGTGCAAGGATATCTCTCACCTTCTTAAACTCTTTGGAAATCAGAAGTGCTCTTGAATAATCCAAGGCGTAATCCAACGTTTCAGGCTCTTTCTCATAAGCTGTGGATAATTCTTGCAGAGCTTGATCCAGATCCCCTTTGTTCAGATGCTGTGTTCCTATGATGTTTGAGTAGAAAGGATCGTCTGCCGGTGGACTGGTTTGAGCCGATATCCAAGAGCCTGGAAGCGGCGTTTCCGTGATCCTGAATTCTTCGCTCTCCATAAGGAGTTCCTTCCCGTTATTATCGAGGAGAAAGACTTTGAGGGCGTACCTTCCAGGAATAAGTCCCTCCAAGGAAATCTCTTCCAGGAAATCGCGGCTGCTTTCGTATTCCTGAATTCTTCTCTCAATAGTATGAGACATTTGTCCTTCTCTAAAAAAGATGTATTTCAGGGTGCCTTCTTCCTTCAGTTCTGGAGTCAAGTTATAAATCTGGAAAAACAGATGCAGTTTATCCTTTTCCAGGAATGTATTATTTAAGGTGGGGTAGATTTGGATATCTCCCACTTGGTAAGCTCTGTGGATCTCGCCCACTGGTAAGTCTCTTTTTACGTTTCGAGCCAGAATCAGCGAGCCTATCTGGAGCTGCCCTGGGGGAGGTACCCTTAATGTCGTCTCAAAAGAGGTGAATTCCTTGGTCACTGTGTTTTCAAGCAAAAGGTTGAAGGTGTAGTTTCCCGAAATTATGGGGAAGGAATCATACAGATGAAAAGGCCTTTTGCCTATGGCCTCAAGCTCCTCTTTTTTCAGCTCAATCGGAATGCTTCTTTTCATCTGAAAAATTGTCTTACCTTCCATATCAGCAACCCGCAGCGAAGCCTGCAGATTGGTGAAATATTTATTCTTGTAGAAATCCACGGACAGATTTCCAGGCACGATGGTGTAGTTCACAAAAAACATCCCTGAGGGATGCTGCAGCACATCCACTTTGGACTGGTTTCCGATGTAGTGGACAGAATAGCTGACTTCCACAACGGCTTTGTGCTCCAAGAATTCGTAGGCATAATCATCGTTAATCTTTTTTGCCGGGTAGGTCTCCACGTCCTTGATCAAAATGGCCGAAGGGAGTTTGTATGTTGGGCCCTTTCTTCCCGGAAAGTTAGAGAAAGACGCATCGGCAAGTTCGTGTCCGATATTCTCTTTGAGCAACAAATAGGCCTGGATATCTCTACCGTCGACCAGGTGAGACATCCCTTGGATATCTGCGGCAGATCCGGCATCCAGTACCATACCCCCTTGATCATCGAACTTTACAGTATCAGGATATCTTTCGTGGAAGGGAACCAGATCCTTGGGGCCATCCATCATGGGGTTGTAAAGCTCGTACACACCAATCCCTCCTCTTTTAAAAAAGGTGAGCCGGAAGATGGGTTCCTGATCCAATTTGGGGTTCCCACTGTAATACCAGATCTCGATGGGATGGATGTCAAATGTTGAATACTTTTGGATACTGTCAGGCCGCCCCAGCATAATGTAAAATTTTCCTCTGTCTGTTCTCCAGCCTTTCATTGGTGTGCCCCGGCCGAATGTCCGGTTGGCGAAATCGATTTTCAAATAGTGTTCTTCGCGGAACTCATTGCGCGGTGTACCAGGAGTGGGATCTCTCTGGCGCCAGAATTCTTCTATGAAATTATCCCTTTCTCTGTCGGTCTCTAATTTGAAAAAAACTTCCTTCTCTGCCGGACTGATGATATAGACAACCTCCTCTTCGAGCCATTTTTTATGGGATTCCGAGAGCCTTGTTTCTTGGACAGAATAAAGGCTCAAAGGCAGGATGAAAGAAATTACCAAAAGGGTTGTAAAACATTTTCCCTTCATTTTTTCACTCCTTAAAATTTCACCTTGATTCCGGCTTGGAATATAAATCCGCTGAGATCCAATGTGGCCTTGCGGACAGTTTCGTATCCGGTGGGTTCTTGCTCCAATACAGCCAAGGAAGGATGTCCGTCTCTTTCCAGATAATAGAGTGCTCCATTCTCTTCGATATTGTCAAATTCAAAAGGAGGAAATATGGATTTCTTTATGTTGCTTTTTCCGTTGAAACCAGAGATCTTGGCATATCTTCCTCGACATTCCAGAATGAGTGCTGCCCTCCGATGGAAATTGACCTCAATACCTACTCCGCCATGGAAACCGATTCCTGTGGCATTGGCCTTATGATTGATTAGATCAAGCTGATACCAATTTGTACTCCGGGTGAACGAGTACTTTGTGATATACAAGGCAGCACCACTGTTTAAGGTGAGATTAACCAAGCGGTGAAGCGGAAAATTGAAAAACACTCCTAACCGAATCGGAAAAGCTGTAATCTTGGGTGCAGTGCCAGCTTGATTCTTCTGAAACAGGTCTGGTTCATCAAAAAGAAGGAGGCTCTGTTGTGTCAAGTGCATATACCCTGAGCCGATTCCTACTCCGAATTTAGAGGTGAGATTGTAAACAAAATCTGCCACAACCTCAAAGCCCGAATCAAAAGCGTTAAACCGCCTTTCAATAGCAAATCCATAAGAGGCAACAAAATCAGAGGCCGCATCGTACAGACCCTTGGCTCCTTTGCTGATGTCTCCTCCGCCGAAGAAGGTAGGGCCTCCTGTAAGTCTTACACTCAAGCCGATTCCCTCGAAGAATTCCGGTTCTTCTTCCCAATAATCCAATTCTTGTATGATTTTCTCTCGGATCACGTCCACATTTTGCGATTGGATATAGCCGATGGTCACAATACCGTCTTCGTCGGGTCCGATAACAACCCTGAACCATTCGTTGATTTTCTCATACGATTTCAGGAGAAATCCTTTGGGCAGAGTGATCACCACGGTGCTGTCCGTGTCGGGCACAAGATGAACGTCCGCTTTTTCTGTGTTGACCTCAAGCTCCCACTCTGAGGATTTTTGACTCCAGGAAAGGGAGCTAAAACACAGAAAGCTCACGATGAATAAAATTGCAAAAAATGATATCCTTCTCATCGGGTCATTCCTCCTACAATTTTTTTCCTTTAATGAAATTTACCATGATCTATTCGTTTGTTTTTCATTCATATAACTCTATAAAAAATTCCATATTTTCCAAACTCCAGATGCCACAAACATTGCGTTCTTCATCGGATGAAGAGTCTGCAAAAAATCTACTATAAATATTAAAAACAACAAGAAAGATGCTTGTGGAAAAAATTTACTTCCCAAGAGCTTTGCGAACGGCCTCCTTCAACTTAGGACTTATTTTGACTCCCTTCGACTCGGCATTTTCCACAAACTCCATCGCCTTCTTGTACTGTTTGGCCATAAAGTAGATGTTGATGAGATTATTGTAGGCCCTTTCGTGTTTGGGATCGCGCTTGATGGATTCGACATACTGGTCGTGGGCTTCCTGAAGCTTTCTCAGTTTAAAATAGATGTTGCCGTGCAGGTAGAAGTAGTCGGCAGGCACCTTTTTTTCTTCGGGTAAGGGTTCGGCCAGCCGGCTGTTGACGGTTCCAAGCTCGGTCTGCAACTGGGAAATCTGTGTTTCGATTTTCTGACTTTCCTTCTCCTGGGTTGTTTTCTGCTGTTGATCCTTGTACTTCTGAATCCTGTCCCGGATCTCATCCCTTTGAGTCCGGAGCTGGCTGGTGTAATCGTCGTAGCTGAAGATATACATCTTGTTCATAAACTCAAAATTCTTCTTGGCTTCCTCGATATGATGGAGGGCGCTCTCCAGATTAGACGCTTGGTACAACAGGTGGGCAAGATAAAAATTAGCTTGGGCATGCTGGGGAAATACCTCCAAGCAATCCTTGAATTTCTTCTCTGCTTCTTTGTATTTTTCCTCGTTATAAAGCGCCTTTGCCTCCTCGAAATTCTTGACAGACATTCTGTACTTCTCGTAGAGTTTTTTCTCCTCCATATAAAATCCTTTTTGTGCAAAGCTCAGACCTGCAGTCAACAGCAGCACTGCGGCCAAAAAAACAGGCATCAGTCTCATTCTATTTTTCTCTTTCTTTCTCATCCTGAGTCCTTTATTATGGCTGATATCATTATAATCTTTTACATATCCTTCAATCAACTGAATTCGTTCAGTACGTTAGTGACACATTGTGTACTCGTTCAGATACATTAGTGACACATTGGAGGTACGATGCGTGGTAGAATAGGAGTTACTATGAGTAGAATGGATCAGATAATGAAAATCTTAAAAAGATTTAAAATTAAAGAGTCTTAGTGTGTTCAGGATTTTGTCATCTTTCTATATATGTCACGTCTATGTCCGATCTTTATCACCCAAACAGTTAGTTCTTCGTCCTGAATTGAATAAACAATACGATAATTTCCCTGCCGGATTCTATACCTTTGCCGGCCTGTCAGTTTTTCATGACCTGCTGGTCTTGGATCATCTGAAAGCGATTCTATACGTTTGATTATTCTCCTGAGGTCCTTTTTTGGGATTTTCTCTATATCCTTTAGAACTGATTTCTTAAAATAAACTTTATATTCGCCCATGTTTTTTTAGCTCTTTAAGTACATTTTCAAATGAAACAAGAGGCTCATTCATCCTTTCCTCAAAAGCGGCTAAATCTTCTGCATCTTCAGCAAGAGAAAGCCTTATGGCTTCATTGATAAGATCGGAAATAGACCTGGAAGTTTCGGCTGCTTTGATTCGTAAAGCTTTATGTAACATTGGATCTAAATAGACAGTCGCTCGTTTTATTGTGGTGGTCATCTAAATCTCCTTTTTTTGGTAATATAGCATTATACCGCTAAAACGTCATGGCGTCAAATTTGCCGGCTGCATATCTTCATTGACATATTCATCTCAAGTTTGTATAAATAATTCGACATGGGATTACTGGTAAAAAACACCGCTGTAACAAATTCAATATATAATCCCGTGCATAAAATCCTTGATTCACAACAACTCACCGGTTTCAAGAATCTGATAACCGGTTTTATTCATATTTAAATTTTCAAATAAAAATAAGGAGGTAAAAGTTGAAGTTAAAAAAATCAATTTTAATTCCGGTAATGCTGTTTGCCACAGCAGCTCTGCTGTGTGCATTTGCTTTGAATGGGCAGGAGGGCCAGAAGTGCGAATCCTACCAAACAGACCAGATTACAGACGGGTGTACGGTTATAATAGTCGGAAAAGATGCCTCAACAGACGGCTCTGTTATGTCCACCCATACATGCGACTGCGGATTATGCGACTGGACATGGAGGTATGTGCCGGCAGCAGACCACAAACCCGGCTCAATGCGCAAGATCTATCATATAAACCAGTTCAGGACCTGGCCGCCGAGTGAGGGCCTCAAGTGGGAAAAGTATAAGGACGATTTTACAGACCTTGAAATCCCGGAGGTTTCTCACACTTACGCATATTTCAACGGCTCATTCGGGTACATGAATGACATGCAGGTAGCTATCGGAGAATCAACCATCGGATGCCGCGAAAAAATGCAAAATCCAACACCTGCCGCCAAATTCGACATAACAATGCTGACACTCATAGCCATGGAAAGAGCAAAGACAGCCAGAGAGGCTGTAAAAATCATGGGAGAACTGGGTGAAAAGTACGGATACGGTTTTACCGATACAGCAGAGATGCTGGCTCTATCTGATCCGAACGAGGTCTGGGTATTCGAGATTATGCCTGTCGGCCCATTATGGACACCGGAGAGCGGGAAGCCGGGTGCCGTCTGGTGCGCGCAGAGAGTTCCCGACGACCATGTCAGTGTCTGCCCGAACGAATCCAGGATCGGAGAGATAGACCTTAAAGATCCGGACTACTTCATGGCTTCCCCCAATGTGATTTCACTTGCAGTAGAGCTCGGGTTCTATGACCCGAAGAGCGGTAAAGCCTTCAACTGGAAGAAAGCCTATTCTCCGAGCGAACACAGCGCGGCAGAATCCAAAGGGTCAAGAGGACGCCTCTGGCGATTCTTCGACCTAGTCGCACCCTCTAAGCAATTCAGCCCGGAAACTCCGAACATGGAATTTCCATTCTCGGTTAAGCCGGAAAAGAAGCTTTCCGTTCACGATGTTATGATAATGACACGCAATAAATTCGAGGGCACTCCCTATTGTCCGGCTGATGGCCTGCAGGGGGGACCATTTGCCAATCCTAACCGCCTCCCCTACGGCTTTAAACTCGACGGCAAGACTTACAACAGACCCCGGGTCATCGGCGTAAACCGCGCAGAATATGTCACGGTCACACAGTGCAGAGAATGGCTGCCAAACCCAATCGGAGGACTCGTATGGCTTGCCTTCGGTGCCCAGGATACATCCTGTTTTATGCCCCTTTACATGGGTATTTCAGGAATCCCAAAATCATTTGAATTCGGTGACCACTGGGAGTTTGACAGGAAATCCGCCAGGTGGGCCTTCGATTATGTGGATTTCCATACTCAAGTGCTCTATTCATATGCAATCGAAGATGTCAGGAATGCCCAGGCAATTTGGGAAGAATCAGCCGTAAAGCGCACTCCTGTCATCGACAAATTCGCAGAAGAACTTTACAAAAAGGACCCCTCTCAAGCCCGCCAGTTCTTAACCGACTACTGCATGAACAATGCCAACAGAGTCATCGATGCCTGGTGGGAGCTGGGTGACTACATGCTCGTTAAATACAACCATCTTTGGATATATGACACAAAATCGAGAAAAAGACTACCGCTGAAATTCCCGGACTGGTGGCTCAAGGAACTGATCAAGTACAACAAACTGGAACCGCAGCCATCAGAAAAGAAGTAGTGATTTATATTCAAAAAGGAGATAGTGATTCAAATGAAAAGCTTAAAAAAACCCACAATCTTTTCAGTGCTCGTATGCGGGCTTATATTCGCGCTGTCTGCATCGGGTTTGCAGGATACTAAAATCCCCAATGCCGAACTCCCTATTCTTACAACTTCGGCAGGCCAGAGTCCGGATGTTACGACGCTGAACATAATTCTTGAAGAGGCAGGGCTGAAATACGACTACTGCGACGTTCCCGATGTTGAGATGTTAAAAACCGGAGCTGGCCTTGCAGGAAAAGAGTCGGCCGAAGGTTTTCATGTCGAGATTAACACCGACCTTGAAAAATACCCTGAGGGAACTCCGTATAAGACCATCATTTTTGCCATCGGCGCCAGCCTGAAGGGCATGGGAGCATCAGGCCTTACAATCGAAGACGAAGAGAAACGCCTGAAAAGCCTTATCGATTACTGCAAGGAAAATAATATCTTTATTATTGCTGTCCATGTGGGAGGTCTATCAAAACGCGGCGCCCCTGGAGGAGACAACGAAAGGATGATCGACACCGTTGCTCCCTTTGCCGACTATCTCGTTGTAGCCTCGGACAGCAACAAGGACGGCCGCTTCACGACCATCGCGAAAGAAAAAGAAATTCCTTTCACTGAAATTGAATACGCTTTGGACCTTGTCGACATTCTGAAGCAGGTTTTTGAATAATCCCTGGCAGGACATGAATTTGCATCAGCGCCTGTGAGCGAAAATTTAGAATTTTGATTTATTTTCCTCCGCTTGACTTATTATGTGCTGTACCATGCTTGTCTTTAAAATGGAGTGAGTGATATGTACCTACAAATTGGAATTATTTTAGCAGTCATGGTGATTGCTTATGCCCTGGCAAATTGGAGGAAATTATCCGTAGAGCTGAGTATGCTTTCATCCGCCGTTGCAGGAGGCATTGCCGGTTCGTTTGTAAAAACACCGCCCATAGGTCAACTAGTCCGTCACCTTGTAGAAGGAAGCTTTACATATGTGGATGTAATGCTGGTTTTTACAACTGCCACAATATTCATGGCTCTCATATCTGAATCCGGAGGCGTGAACTATGTCGTACACGGCATAATAAAATATTTTTACAATAAACGAATAATCGTCCTGATACTGTTAATGTTTATAGTCCTTATTCCCGGGGCACTCACAGGAGCGGGCAGTGTTTCGCTGCTTGTTGTTGGCGCACCAGTAGCATTAGCACTCGGTTACCTGGGCATACCAAAAAAAAGGGCCGCAGCTATCTTATTTATAGTAGCAGGCCTTAGCGCCGCGGCTCCGCCGGTTAACATATGGGCAATGATTTTATCCGCCGGTACAGCCATTCCCTATGTAGGCTTTGAGCTTCCGCTTGGAATACCGGTTCTTATACTGGGGACCTTCACCGTGCTTTTTCTCGGATGGAAAAAAGAGGGGGCAATGGACCTGGAACAGATTCTTAAAGATATGCCCGAAGTGCCAGCAAAAATGAGCTGGTGGAGGGTACTCCTGCCGTTTCTGGTCTTTTTCGGCCTGGTTATCGCTTCCAGGATCTGGCCTTTCGGCATGCCAATACTGGGACTTCCCCTGGAATTTAGTGCGGGTGCAGTAACCGCACTTCTGGTAAGCCCCAAGAAAGTCAATATCTTTGTATTATCAAGAAAGACGGTGAAGCGACTGCTTCCCCTGCTTGCGACCATGGCTATCGTGGGCGCGCTTCAGCAGATAATGACCGCAACAGGAGTCAGAGGGCTTTTGTCTTATGCTGTTATCAGCACTCCGATCGTACTTCTGTTTATATCTCTAATCGTAATAATCCCTGTATCAGAAGGAGTCCTGACCTACGGAGGTGCTGCGATTGTAGGAATTCCCCTCATCTGGTTTCTTGACTCTATCGGCCTTCATGCCACTGTCGCCATTGCAGGATTAAGCCTGCTCTGGCCGTTAGGAGATGGGCTTCCGCCCACAGCTCTTATTGGCAGATTAAGCGTAATGGTTTCAGAATACAAGGGCAGTTATTGGTCCTTTTTAAAGAAGACCTGGGTTCCCTGGATTGTAATTACTGCAACAGGAATCCTCATGGTCATATTCAGCGCAAAATTAGCATTCCTTGTGCGCTGGAGTATGTAACAGGAGGTAAGTCCATGCCGATAATAATGATATTATATTACGTGATCACCGCCTATTTCTTAGGCATGCTCCTATGGAACTTTATAAAGGAAAAGAAAAACGTGGAGGACATGCTTCTTTACCTGCTTGTAATGATCCCCCTCGTTCTGAGAATCCTTCGTGTAAAGTAGGATAAGGAGAAAAACAATGTCTCGCGAATGGAAAATAAAATCAATATTTCTGGTGGTAATTACCTTTGTTATAACAATCTCAGGCCTGCAGCTTTACAAGCACAGGCATTACATGGTCCCCATAGTGGCTGGCCCTGGCGTGACAAAAGTCACAAAGCTCAGCGATTATTCTGAAGGCCTGAAAGGCACAATGGCAGATACCAATGTTTTCTATCTGGAAGGAAAAGAGGAAGGCGGTAAGATGCTAATCATTGCGAATACTCACTCGAACGAGCCGGCTGCAATACTGAGTTCCCTAATATTTCTTGAAAATGCCGTGATGGAAAAAGGAACGCTCATCATTATCCCGCAGTTTAACAACAGCGGGGGACGCAACACTCGGCCCGGTGATGGGTATCCTTTGTATTTTGAAATCCCGACAGACTGGGGCAGTAAAAAATTCAGGATAGGAAACCGAGAGGCTTCTCCCCTGGACCAATGGCCGGACCCTGATGTTTACATCCACTATCCCGACAAACAGCTTCTCTCTTTCCTCGACGTGAGAAACACAAACAGGACATGGCCCGGCAGGACAAACGGTCCTCTTATGGAGAGGGTTACTTTCGGCGCAATGCAGATAATGCGGGAAGAAAAAATCGACATCGCCTTCGACGTTCACGGGGCAGAAACAATGTTCCCGGTCACAAACTGTATAGTGGCTCCGGAAAGTGCCATAAGACTCGCAACAATGGCATCGCTTACAGTAAAGGCAATGGAAGGATTTGAGAATCATGTGGAACCTTCCCCTAAAGGATTCCGAGGTCTGTCCCACAGGGAAATCGGGGATTACTCTGATACTTTGCCTTTCCTCCTGGAAGCGCCTCTTCCCTTCCTGGATCAGCCAACAGGACCGAAAACCGTAGATCTGCTTTTGAACGGGAAGGATCCTTTTTTACTGAGCCTCTCAAAACAAAAAAAATTATTCGTGCCTTATGATGAGACAGGATGGCCCATGGAAAAACGTGTAGGCCAGCACTGTTCTGTAATATTAGAGATCATGAAGCAGTTTTCCAGGAAATTTCCTGACAGGGCGATAAAGATCAAAAATGTCCCGCGTTATGCTGAAGTAGTTAAAAACGGAATAGGCCACTATTTCCACAATCCTGAGGAAGCGGAAAAGGTAAGCGTCTACTTTAATTAAAAAACTAACCTACAGTTATATATTCTGGCATTTTAGTCATATTTTATAACCCTAAGTTAAAATGAGCATTCCAATTCCGGGAATTGCCTAACCCAAATTCTCATTTTTCTCTCTGCAATTTCCTTTTGATTCCGTCAAATTTTGTTTCCATTCCTTCGTGAATAGACCACCTTTCGACTTCCTCCAGATCTATATCATTGTCTCCGCAAACCATTATGGCCTGTTCCAACGACTGCCTGTCATTCCAATGATAAAAAGCAGCTAAACGGTCTTTTACACAATCAGTAGGTGAAAGAAGTCTCAAAACCATATTTCCTTTGCGAATTTCATTGATTTCTTTTATGGGTTCTTCTCCGATTGAAAGAGGAGGGGCAAGAAATTCTACAAGAAAAGGAGTATCTTCATGTTTTAAATGTCTTCCTTTTTCTTGAAAGCCGAGCCGCTCTAACAAAGATTTTATCTTTTTCCGACTTATGTAGGAAAGAAGAACAAAGTCCAAATCGTAAGAAACATACTTATCAGAAGTGTAAATAGAAACACAAGCGCCTCCAGTAAGAACTGTCTCGATACCATTTTTAGCTAAATAGTCACAAATTAATATGGCAAGATCCTTGAGTGATATTCCTTTAATTTTCATTTTAGAGAGGTTTTCCTGTATGGCGAGGCCTTAATCGTGGTGTATAAAATTTTTCTTTTTCTTCATCAGGAATAAATTTGAGTGTTTTTTCGAGCAGTGCTTCGAGTTCTTTTTTAAAAGGATATCTTGGATTCATTCCAAACAGACGAACTTTCCCTTTGAGCCGGCTGTAGAGAACCCCCCCCATTTCTAGATTCGACATTTGATTTTGAACCGTATTAATATAAAATCGGAAAGCTTTAGCAATCTCCCTAGGGTAAGCTTCTCCATTTGTATATAGATACAATAGTATCTTCTCTTTTTTTTCGGATTCAAGCAGCGGCTCTAACATCATGCACCTCATTACCAATTAATTTGGTCATATGACCTATTGTCTTGGACATATGACCAGTCAAATTGGTAATATATTAAAACACCCTCTGCAAAAAGTCAATACGAGAGGACGGTTCTATTTTTTGACATTCTTTATCTCTGAAAAAATATGACATGTCAAAATAAAAAAATAGAACCGTCCCCTTTACTATTGACAATATAAGTTAAATCCTATATAAATTTTTTTACCTGATTTTGAGGAGGTGAATTTTATTGGCATTTATCGTAATTAATGAAGGCGAGTCTATTGAAGGCGCACTCAGAAGATTTAAGAGACAAGTCCAACAGGAAGCAATAATAAAAGAGATAAAAAAACATTCAGTATATTTTAAACCCGGTGAACGGAAGCGGATGAAGGCAGCTCAAGCACGAAAACGTGTAAGAAGACGTCTGAGAAGAGAAAGAATATTCGAATACTATTAATAATTTATTCCCTCCTTAATAGTAAATAATTTAAAAATCTCTGTATATTTCTTGACAGGTAAAATAGAGCCCTTCCCATAATGCAGCTCAATAGAAAGCCCTCATGGCTCAAAGTAAAGCTTCCATCTCACAGTAACTTCTTTTACGTATCCAGTCTGCTTAAAAAACAGAATCTCCACACAATATGTATAAGTGCAAAATGTCCTAACATTTCAGAATGCTGGGCTCAAAGGACAGCGACTTTCCTGATACTCGGAGATATCTGCACACGCGGATGTTTATTCTGCGCTGTAAAAAAAGGAGTTCCTTCTCCCCCATCCCCGGATGAACCCTCAAGGGTAGCAGAGACCGTATCATTAATGGGACTTCGTTATGTGGTCATAACCTCGGTCACACGTGATGACCTCTCTGATGGCGGTGCTTCAATTTTTATAGAAACTATAAAAGCAATAAGAAAAAAAACACCCGGTGTAAAGGTGGAAATCTTAATCCCTGACTTTAACGGCAACGAGAAGGCTCTGGATACAGTCATACAGGCCCGGCCCGCGGTGCTAAACCATAACCTGGAGGTTCCTGAAACCATTTATCCTTTGATAAACCGGCCGAAAAAGAATTACTTCAGATCGTTAGAAATCCTGAAAAGATCAAAGGAAGCGGGTATGATCACAAAATCCGGGCTCATGATCGGTTTGGGAGAAAAGGAAGAAGATATTTTCCAGACTCTTTCAGACCTTAGAAAAGCCTCCTGCGACCTTCTGACTATCGGCCAATATCTTCAGGCTACAAGAACAAATGCTCCTGTCGTAAAATATTACTATCCTGAAGAATTCGAACAGCTCAAAAAGACCGCGCTGGATCTCGGTTTCAAAGAAGTCGAATCAGGCCCTCTTGTAAGAAGTTCCTATAATGCCCATAATATGTACAATTTATTAAATAAAACTTTGGATAAGACAGAAAAATGCGATATTTAATTTTTTCAGATATTCACGGCAACCTCGAAGCTTTCCTGGCTCTCATTAAATTTGCGCAGAGGAAAAAGATCGATTATTTCATATTCCTCGGTGATATGGTTGGATACGGAGCCTGCCCTAATGAGGTAATACAAAAAATTCAGGCTCTCAAACCAATCTCGATAATAAGGGGAAATCACGACAAGGCCGTGTGTGGGCTCGAGTCTGTCAGTACTTTCAATCCCGTAGCTGCATCGGCAGTTATATGGACACAGCAAAACCTGCTTAAGAAAAATTTGAATTATCTTTCTCGTTTAAAAAAAGGACCTCAGACTATCCATGCCAATATTACAATCTGCCATGGAGCTCCTTTTGACGAAGATTACTATATCTTTGGCGAATTTGATGCAGCAGAAGCTTTTCTCAATATAAAATCATCCATCTGCTTTTTTGGGCATACTCATTTCCCCTTTGTATACACCGAAACAGACCATCTTGTAGAAGGAACATTTCTTACGGGTAACGATAACGAGCTGAAAATCGAGAGAGGTGTGAGGTATCTTATCAACCCGGGCTCGGTCGGACAGCCGCGGGACAGGAACACACGCGCTGCATGCGCAATTTACGACTCAAAGGCAAAAAAAGTCCGCTTTTTCAGGCTGGAATATAATATAGAGGAAGCACAGAAAAAAATCTTAAAGGCAAAGCTGCCTCCTGCCCTGGCAGAACGACTTTCCCTGGGGATTTAAAAGGAAATGAGAGCTTATTGTTTATCTTTTCTCTGCCGCTAAAGATTTTTTTTGCTGGGTCATGTTAATTACATTTTTAATTGACCCGTTGGATATATAATATATTTTCCCTTCTTCATCTTTCAGTACGGTGGAGCGCATTGTGATTCTAATAACATTCCCCTCAAGGCTGCCTATTTTTACTTTATCGCCGATGCTATATTGATTTTCAACTAAAATAAAAAGTCCGGAAACGAAATCCTTGACTAATGATTGAGCGCCAAAGCCGATGGCCAGCCCGATAACACCCACGCCCGCCAAGATCGGCCTTATGTCAACGCCGAACAAATTTAAGATCATAAACAAAATTATGGCGTAAATAAAGACATTTCCGATTGATACAATGATGTGGCTCAGAGTTTCCGCTCTCTTTTCTTTTTGGGAAGTATACGTGTCATCCCCATCGTCAACTATCCGCGCCAGCCGCTTTACGATTAATTTTAAAACTAATCTGCCAAAAAAGAACAAAATAACGATCCAGATGATATCCACCGCGTTTTGTTTAATGATGTTAATGATAAATTCTTGCATAGTATTTACATATTACGCTGGCAGCACTGTTTTTTTAGTGATAGGAATTTGGTTTTTTGTTCATGACAATCTCCGCTCAATTTCATCAAATTTTCACCCTTTGAGCTGTATCATTGAAAATGATAAACAGAAAAACATGTCCAGTCAATGAAAAACATGCAGGAAAGGGGAAATTTCAGTGACTTGGCCTGAATAAAACGTTATCAAAGTAGAGGTCACCCCATTCCTCACGACGCTTGGCATGACAAGAGGGGCAGAATCCGCGGGTCTTGCAGGAAAACATCAGTAATTTTTCTCTCCCACAATCAGAACACTTTATCCGCGCGAATCCACACTTAGGATTGCCGCAGTCCAGATATTTGTCAACCACTTCCTCAACAATGGGACGGAGATAACCATACTCACGCTCAAATCTTGACCCATAAGCCTTAAGGAAGCTGTCAATGTGATGGAAAAGTACACGGTAAAACACCGTCCTCTCCGGATGACGCTGACTATATACCCTGCTCATGGCAGAGATTGTGATTCAAGAAACACGCCAGAAGCGTTAGCTGCCTTGTATTCCCCTGTAAGCAACTAAGCTAGTCTTTAGGTAGAAGTTAGAAGATGTAAACTGCTGTTTAACAGGGATCATTCGTGAAAAAGAGAAAAAGTCCGGATCCCCGGGTATTCCGATAATCGCCATGACGGCTCATGCGATGAAGGGAGACAGAGAGCGCTGCATAGAGGCGGGAATGGATGAATACATTTCAAAGCCAATCAATGCCGAGAAAATTTTGGAAATCATAGATCGCATGATGCGCAGTATCGATTGATCAGCCGGCTCAACCAAAAGGCCCTTCACTTCAATTCCAAACAACCTTATACCGTTTAATTATTCTGTATCCTGTAATCGGATCTTCGACCATGCTGTATGTTTTTCCATTTTTAAAGATGTAGGGATTGGCTGCGGTCCAAACCTTGGCATAATAATATCCATCCCGATTAAAAACGTCGAAAGCGGTTAGGATTTTATCCTCTTCCTGTTTTGTCTCGTTGGTTTTAACCCATAATCTGCCTTCATCATCGATGCGCATCCTCGTGACGATGCTTTTCACTTTCGGCATCTCCATATCCCTGACCGCTTTACTGATCACCCCAAAAGGATCGTTGCTGCTGTGTTTCGCCCTGTATTCCTCTGCATCCTTATCCGTAAATGGAACCGGCTCATAGGGACGATCAATTTTCCTGAATATTTTTCCGGAAGGGTCATAAATATTAATCGTATATTTATTGCCCACGCAATGATATAGCAAATCCCTATCCTGGTCGGCGGCAAATACGGAATGAGGAGCATCAGGTAAACTCGAATAATGTGTTCCACTCTCCATACGAACAATAAGAGGCTCCTCCATTGCAAATTCCCCGTAGGATCGGATTTCTTTTCCATCAAAATCGATTTCTTTCACAGTAAAAAAATCGAATTGACTGATTCCTGAATTGGCTCTTTCACCAAAGACATAGGATGAGCTTTTAATCAGAAGAAAATTGTATTGACCCTTCTGCCATTTAAAGCTTCTTATAAACCGGCCGGACGCGTCAAAAAAGCTTGTCCGGTTTGCTATTTGATCAGTAACGATTAGTTTCCCATCTTTTGTTAACGCCAGATAAGAAATCATCTGAAATTCACCCGGTCCCTGCCCTTTTGCTCCGATTGTTTTGACAAATTTCCCATCCGGGCCGAATATCTTGATGACTTGATCCCGGATTTCAATGATATACATGTTCTCAGCATCATCGACAGCGAACAGATAAGGCTGAAAAAGAATGATATTCCCATCATCGTCCATTCCGTCGATAGAGAGATCTTCGATAAAGGAGACTTTTTTATTCGGATGAAGCGGAGTCGCAGAGTTATGTACATATTCAATGCCGTCAATAACTTCAACAACGGCATTTGATTCCGGATTCTGGCTTTTGCTGCAGGCCGACCATATGAAAACAAAAAATAGTGCCATTACAAAAAATGTTCTTTTCATCAACCCCTCCGATTTTTACACCCTCTGTGCCCCCTCTGTGCTCGGACCACACGAGGTGGTTGAATCTTCATGAGTTAACCTGGAAAACGGCCTCAAAATCGGCCTTAAAACAATGGTTTTGCTGGCAAAAATGTATGTTTAAGCAGATCATCAGATGTTGTTTTGGTTGTTTGGCTTAAAGTGCACTTTTCTCTTATTTTCCGCCCACAATTAATTCCGAGACCTTGAAGCTGGGGCTGTTGAGACCACCTCTTATTTCCAGATTATCTGCGACAAGTTCAATAAGGATAAGAATTTGGTTTTTTTGTTGCTGTTGATTTTCCCTCCATTTCATCAAATTCCCATCCTCTAAACGACTTCCTCACCAATAATACACATAAAAAACGTTTTCAGTCAACAAAGAATACACAGAGGAAGGAGAATCGAATAAAGTGAGTCCAAATAAAGCATACAAAAGATAGAGATCTTCCTTGTCCCTGATTCAGGAGTCTAGAGTTTCATATATATTCTGATTTTTCCTCAGCTGCCACACTGAACTGAGCTTGTGCGGGAGGCGGAGGACGTTCTGCCTTAAAGGTAAGTTTAAGGTGATCGATAATCTTGTCTATGACTTTATAATCTTCGATAAATGAGATAATACGCATCTGCCCACCGCATTTTGGACATATTAGAGGATCGATTTCATAGACCTTGCGTATCATGTCGGCCCATCCGCTAGAAGGCATAAATGAGGCTTCATCCTCAATAATAGGGGGGCAGGAAGGGTCAACTCCCGCTTTCTTCTTTTTTCCCCGATGCGCGTTAGCATAGATACCATAGTAACGGATCATCACTTGACCTTTCTCTGGGATCCCATTTGCGGCCATGGAGTAAACACACAGGAGCAAGATATGTCCAGAAACGCGAGTGACGGAATCCGGCCGCCCAAGATTTTCGGCCTCTAAGCTGCTTCATTCACGATAATACCGGGAAAATACACATCCAGTCAATAAAAATCCTCAAGAAAGAAAAAAACAAGACACGCCAAATGAAGGAAGACCGCTATTCAAGCCAAATTCTCTTTCCTGGGATTAGAGTAGAGGGAGGTCACTATGTCTTATTGAAAAGTGATTATGAAATGGCTCAGGAATTCGACGATTACGATAAACTTAAGGAAATCGATAAAATAGTAACTTGAATTTCTGTCTTTGAGAATATTGTTCATTTACAGTATCCAATTTATCAATCTCCCAGGTGAAGTTAATTTTTTTCTTCTTTTAAATCCTTAAGCAACTCCTCAAATGCTTCTAAATGTTTCTCTTCTTCCCAAAGGATGACCTTGAGGACCTCAACAACTT
>Ga0268277_1000158_pt1 | contig 55525 bp, 50 predicted proteins | sample saktaG_5_FD_190132 | JGI IMG/M metagenome (GOLD analysis project Ga0268277, IMG submission 190132) | Saline water microbial communities from Sakinaw Lake, British Columbia, Canada - sak_2010_1_5_50m | ecosystem: Environmental > Aquatic > Non-marine Saline and Alkaline > Saline ... | reverse complement strand
TTGGGGGTCAGGTCTTGCTTTTTGCCATCTTTGACGCGATTTTACTGACCCGTGAATAATGAAGTCCAATGTGGTTGCCAACATCCTTCAATTTATATCCCCAACGGTACACAGCATCGTAGATGCCTTCGTTTCTTTCCGTGACCTCGAATATCTCCGTAAGAAAGGGACGTGCGGCATACTTCTCCATTCGCACAACCTCGCCCGTTTCCGACTCATCAATTAACTTTCGGACTTTTTCAATAAATTCTCCTCGCCCCAATATCAGCCCGCCTCTGGCTTCTTTCAACGGACTTTCTCTCTCCAATCCCTTCTTCACAAAGGAAGTATACCGTTCACGGGCATGAACCTTCGAAGGAGAAAATAAACCGAGCAGCCAGTCTGTGTGGAGAACCGATTCTTGTGGTCTCATGCCGGCTGTTGCACCGTATGACGACCAGAACCATTCTTCCGGTGAACGAACCAGTCCCGCCCGTACGGGATTCAACGCAATATATCGGCTGAGTTCGAGAAGGTAGGCATCCTTTTCGACGACAAATGCTTTATAGCGGCCCTGGAAAAGATGGCCTACACGATCGTGGCGCCTGTTGTACTTCTGGGTATACACGCCGTTGAGCTGGCGCATGCCCCGGGATAGATTGGCTTGGGGAGTTTCCACCAGGAGGTGATAATGGTTGCCCATAAGGCAGTACGAATGGACAATCCAGCGATAACGTTCCACCACATCGGCAAGGATAATGAGAAACGTCCGGTAGTCTTCAGTATCTGCAAAGATATCCTGCCGGGCATTTCCCCGGGAGGTTATATGATAAAAACCACCTTCGTATTCTATGCGTATCGGCCGTGCCATGAAGAACAGGTATCACACATGATGGCAAAAAGCAAGACCTGACCCCCATGTTGGAAGATTCCCATAGCGGCAGACAGACGGACGGACGAAAAATAAACTTCTTGCAACGGTTCAATACCTTTGTTAGATGATTATGATCGCCATTATACGGATGAGCTGATTTTTATGAAAAATGTCTTTACCGTCACCGAGTTGACGACGAGTATAAAAGTCCTGCTGGAGTCGAGTTTTGATGCGGTCTGGGTCGAGGGTGAAATTTCCAACCTGCGCCGGCCCGGCTCCGGTCATCTATACTTTACGCTGAAGGACGAGAACAGCCAGATACGGGCGGTCATCTTCCGCCAGTTCTCTAGGATGGCACAATTCGACATCGAAGATGGGATGAACGTCATTTGCAGAGCCAGGCTCAGCGTCTATCAGCCGAGAGGGGAGTATCAGCTGATCGTTGACACGATCGAACCGAAAGGTATCGGCGCCCTTCAGTTAGCCTTTGAACAGCTCAAGGCACGCCTGGAGAAGGAGGGTCTCTTCGATCCGTCCCACAAGAAACCGATTCCGTTCATTCCCCGCAGGATCGGGGTCGTCACATCACCGACGGGCGCCGCTATCAGAGACATTCTCAACGTCACAAAGAGGAGGTTTTCTTCCGTCGACATACTGATCGCCCCGGTAAGGGTACAGGGAGCGGAAGCTCCTCCCGAAATAATCGATGCCCTGTCCGATCTGAATGAAATCCCCGATATTGACGTTATCATCCTGGCCAGGGGTGGCGGATCTCTTGAAGACCTTGCCCCGTTCAACGATGAAGGGGTCGCGAGGGCTATCTTTAGCTCGATTATCCCCGTCATTTCGGCCGTCGGTCATGAGATTGACTTTACCATTGCGGATTTCGTCGCCGATCTCAGGGCACCGACACCTTCTGCGGCTGCCGAGCTGGTCGTACCGATGAGGCGTGAACTGATTGAATCGCTGGAAAACCTCCGTGCGAGGATAATCGGAAGCAACCGAAGAATAAATAACATGTTGAGAGAAAAGACCGTTCTCTTAAGAGAGCGGATAAGAGACCCCCGGAGGAAGATTGCCGATATGCGCATAGGCATTGATGATATAACCGCCCGGGTTACAACGGCAACCACCCGTGAACTGGACGGACGGAAGAGCATCGTGCACAATCTGGGGGAAAATCTCACATACATGAGTCCGATGACGTACGTACGGGACAAAAAGCTCATGCTTGAAAATCTGGGGAAAAGCATGACAGCCGGGCTTTTTTACTACATGGATACCTTGAAAAACAGGGTTGAAGGCAACCTGTCGATGCTCGATATGCTGAGCCCTCTCTCAGTTCTGAAGAGGGGTTACAGCATCGTAAAAAAACTCCCTGAGGCTAATATTATTAAAGAATCAGGTTCGGTAACTGTCGGAGACGATGTCGCCGTAAAGGTCTCATCGGGAAGCTTTAACGCTAAGGTTACAGAGGTTTTACCGGAGTGATGGAAAATGGCAGAAGAAAAATTTGAAGAGGCACTGAAAAAGTTAGAAGACATTGTAAGGGAGATGGAAAGCGGGGACCTGACCCTTGAGGAATCCCTGAAATCTTTTGAAGAAGGGATAAGGCTCTCACGGTTCTGCGCCAAAAAGCTTGATGAAGCGGAGAGGCGGATCGAAGTCCTTCTCAAGAATGAAGAGGGGCCGGATATTCAGCCCTTCAAAGGGGAGGATAAAAGTGACTCCTGAAGAGAAGATATTTCTCGATGATTATCTGAAGGGAAGAAAAAAGATCGTCGATGAAGCCCTTGACAGGTACCTTCCCAAAGAGGATACTTTCCCGCCCGCCATCTTTAAATCCGTAAGGTACAGCGTATTTGCCGGAGGGAAAAGGATACGGCCGATCTTGTGCATGGCCTCCGCGGAAGCCGTTGGTGGAAACATTGAAACAGTGCTCCCTGTGGCCTGTGCGCTGGAGCTGATTCACACCTACTCGCTGATTCACGATGATCTACCCGTCATGGATGACGATGATTACAGGAGGGGAAAGCCCACAAACCACAAGGTATTCGGCGAAGATATCGCCATTCTGGCCGGTGACGCCCTCCTCACGGAGGCGTTTCATCTGATGTCAAAAAGAGAATTTGCCGGCGAAACCCCTCCGGGCAGACTCCTTGCCGTAATCGGCGATATCTCTGAAGCGGCGGGGTTCTTCGGAATGGTCGGCGGGCAGGTTGTTGATGTGCAATCGGAAGGGAAAGAGGTTGGCGAAGAAACCCTCGATTACATCCACACTCATAAAACGGCAGCGATGATTACCACCTCTATCAGGGCGGGCGCCGTCCTATCCGGCGCCGGTGATGATGAGATCGGCGCCCTTTCAGATTACGGCAGGAACATCGGCCTTGCCTTTCAGATAGCGGACGACATTCTTGATGTTGAAGGAAATCAGGAGATACTCGGCAAGGACATAGGAAGCGACCGGTCGCGCGGCAAGGTTACGTTTCCCGCCCTTTTCGGTCTGGAAGCATCGAGAAAAAAGGCCCGCGATCTTGTGGACAGAGCCCTCGCGGATATCGCAAAATTCGACAGCAGGGCAGAACCCCTGAGAATGATCGCAACATTTATCATTGAAAGAAGCTCATAAACAAATAGTTTCAAGCTTCGACTCTAAAGTTAACAAGTTCGCAAAAAGTCTTTTCGAAGCGAATCGAAGCATTTTGGGAAAAAGATGGTGGTAGTGACCGGCGTTAAGAAAATCTAACTGTTTGAGTGCATAAGCACGAGTTTTAGATTTTTAGCCGGGCAATAACAACATCCACAAAATGGTTCTGAGCAAAGAAAACGGTCTTTTTACGAGCACATTAAAATTAAAAACCCGGGGATTAACAGAGTGAACAATAAAGAAAGCGTATTAGAAAAAATTAATTTTCCTGAAGATATCAAAAAGCTTGAACTTGCCGAATTAAACGTCCTGGCAGGGGAAATCAGGAAAAAAATAATTAAAACAGTCTCCAAAAGCGGCGGGCACTTAGCCTCGTCTCTCGGTGTCGTGGAACTGACACTTGCAATCCACTATGTCTTTGACACCCCGAGAGATAAGCTTATATGGGATGTCGGGCACCAGTCCTATGCTCATAAGATAATTACCGGCAGGAAAGACAGGTTTCACACCCTCCGTCAGAAAGGAGGGTTGAGCGGTTTTCCCAGGAGGGAAGAGAGCGATTATGACGTCTTCAATGTCGGTCATAGCAGTACATCGATCTCCGCGGCCGCCGGCATCGCCGAGGCCAGATGTCTCAAAAATGATAATTTCAAGGTTATTGCCGTAATCGGTGACGGTTCGATGACTGCCGGAATGGCCTTCGAGGGATTGAACTGGACAGGCGGCAGAAATAAGGATCTTTTAATTATACTGAATGACAACGAAATGTCCATTTCTTCGAATGTGGGCGCCATGTCGTCCTATTTGAACCGTCTCATGACCGGACAGCGCATTACGAAACTACGAACAGAAATCAAGGCCTTTTTAAAGACGATACCCAGTATCGGGGATAAAATGCTGAAGTTCACAAAACAGGCGGAAGAATCGCTCAAGGCATTTATTGTCCCCGGTGTCATCTTCGAAGAACTCGGCTTCCAGTACGTAGGGCCCCTTGAAGGGCACAACCTTGATCACCTGATAAAAAATCTGAAAAACGTAAAAAGGCTGGACAGGCCTGTTCTGGTTCACGTTATCACTAAAAAAGGTAAGGGATACAAGTTCGCGGAAGAGGACCCGGCGAGATTTCACGGTATCGGTCCTTTCGACATAACTACCGGTAAAACCTTGGCGGGCAGCAATTCCGACCCGTCTTATACGGAAATATTCGGAAAAACGATGGTTAAATTGGCCCGTAAAGATTCAAGAATCGTGGCAATAACGGCTGCCATGACTCACGGGACGGGACTTGAGCAATTTTCAGAGGAGATGCCCGACAGGTTTTATGACGTCGGCATAGCGGAACAGCACGGGACCACATTTGCCGCCGGTCTCGCCACCGAGGGGTTTATACCGGTGGTAACAATCTATTCTACCTTCATGCAGAGGGCCTATGACCAGGTACTTCATGATATTTGTGTCCAGAAACTGCCGGTGGTTCTTGCCCTCGATCGGGGGGGATTCGTCGGAAAAGACGGTCCCACGCATCACGGGCTGTTCGATTATTCCTATCTCAGATCGATCCCCAATATTGTCGTTATGGCCCCTAAAGATGAAAATGAATTCCAGCACATGCTGAAAACCGCCGTCGAGTGCGGATGCCCTGTTTCGGTGAGATATCCCCGGGGAAAGGGGGTCGGTGTTTCCATTGACGATACGCCTAGGGCCCTTGAGATCGGAAAGGGCGAGGTTATTCTTGATGGAAACGATATCGCAATCGTCGCTATAGGGTCCACCGTATGTTCTGCCGTTTCCGCCGCGGAAAAGCTGAAAGGCGAAGGGATAAATGCAATGGTCATCAATAGCCGTTTTGTAAAGCCCCTTGACGAGGAACTTTTGTGCGATGTTGCCAAATCTATAAATAAGGTCATTACTGTAGAGGAAAATGTCTTGATGGGGGGCTTCGGGAGCGCTGTCCTTGAGCTCTTTGAAAGAGCGGGGATATATGGTGTTACCGTGAAAAGACTTGGAATCAAGGATGAGTTTGCGGAACACGCGACTCAGACAGAATTGAGAAGTATGTATGGTATTGACGAGGACGGTGTCGCGAAAGCTGTCCGTAAGATGATGGGTAAATGAACCCTAAGAAGAACTCCAAGATCAGATTGGACAGGCTTCTCGTTGAGAGAGACATCTCCCCGACACGTGAAAGGGCGAGGGCGCTTATCCTGTCCGGTGCCGTCATCGTCGGGGAAAACAGGATTGACAAAGCTGGCACCCTTGTTCCCATAAATTCCGGGATAAGAATAAAAGGGGAAGATAACCCGTATGTCAGCAGGGGAGGCTTGAAACTAAAAGGAGCGCTAACCGAATTCGGCATTGATGTAGCGGGTGTTGCAGCCCTCGATATCGGAGCCTCAACAGGTGGTTTTACGGACTGCCTGCTTCAGGAAGGGGCGAGGAAGGTATATGCTGTCGACGTAGGGTACGGCCAGCTTGCCTGGAAGCTGAGAAACGACGAAAGAGTAGTTGTCTTCGAAAAGACAAATATACGCTATTTTTCCGGTAGCGGGCTAAACGACGAGATAGATATAGCGACCATAGATGCCTCCTTCATTTCCCTCAAGCTGGTTATTCCAGCCACGGTCAGGTTTATAAAAAAAGACGCCGTCATTCTTGCCCTCATCAAGCCACAATTTGAGGCAGGGAGGGGAGAGGTAGGGAAAAAGGGTGTGGTAAAAGACCCCGATATACATAAAAGGGTTGTCGATGAAATTGATGAGCTTTGCAGGGAAATGGGGCTCGACGTACTGGGAACATGTGAGTCTCCCCTTTTAGGTCCTGCCGGCAATAAAGAATTTTTTATATATGTAAAAAAATAGGTTTCGAGTTCCCAGTTTTGAGTTCAAAGTTTCAGTTGTAGGTTGGATTGAATGAAATCCAGCAAAGCCTAAACTCAGAACTCGGAACTTGGAACTCAGAACTCGGAAGAACTTGAGACTTGAAATAAATGGGAGTAACTCTGGCCAAGACAGCGGGTTTTTGTATGGGAGTGAAGCGGGCGGTCGATATGGTTCTCGACGTTGCCCACAACAGGGATACCGGAAAGATATATACCTACGGTCCCCTTATACATAATCCACAGACTGTTGAAATCCTTAAAAAGAGGGGAATACTCCCGGTAGATAATATCGATGAAATCGAAGAAGGAACAATCATAATCAGGGCCCACGGCATATCGCCCCTCGAAAGAAAAAAGATTAAAGAAAAGAATGTAAAGATAGTCGATGTCACCTGCCCCAAGGTAGCGCGTGTACAGGCGATAATCAAAAAACATGCATCCCTGGGTTACACTATACTGATTGTGGGGGACAATGGACATCCCGAAGTCGACGGTCTGCTCGGGTACTCTGATGGAAAGGGGATTGTAATAGAAAACAGGGATGAGGTTGATGCCCTCCCCGAGCTTGAGAAGATCTGCGTTGTCGCTCAGACAACTCAGAGCACGAAGGAATACGGGGATATAATTGACAGGATTAGACAACGATTTCCACAGGTTACGGTCTTTGATACCATATGCGATTCCACTGAAAAAAGACAGGCCGAGGTTAAGAAATTGTCCGCCGAAATGGATGCTATGTTTGTTGTGGGGGGAAAGAATAGTGCTAACACCAAGAGATTGGCCACTATGTCGGAACTGCAGGGGACTCCCACATTTCATATTGAAACGGCAGATGAACTCAATAATATAAACATAGACGGGTACAATGAAATAGGCATCTCTGCCGGGGCATCGACACCAAACTGGACAATCGAAAAGGTCGTCGATTACATTACAAGTTTTCAGGAAGAGAAGAAAAAGGGGAAAGCAGGCAGGCTGCTGAAATTCTGGATATTCGCCGTTATCACGGACATCTATTCCGCCGCGGGCGCCGGATGTCTGTCTCTGGCGAGCATGCTCCTGCAGGGATTGCCCGTCAATATTCTGAATATACTGACGGCATCCTTTTATGTCTATTCGATGCACGCGGTCAATAGATTCACCGACAGAAAACACATCGGCATAATAAGCTCATTCAGGGAAGATTCCTATCTGAAACACGATACGATGTACGCTACCATTGCAATTCTATCCCTGCTTGCCGCTCTGACCTTCTCCTTTGTTGCCGGTGTCGCCCCATTTTTACTTCTGCTTTCGATTTCCTCCTTTGGCGTCCTTTACAACGCTAAGATATTACCGCGAAACTGGCGTTTCAGGAGATTAAGAGACCTGCCCGGCTCCAAAAACGTTTCCGTGGCCACCGCATGGGCGATGGTAGCAGCGGTGCTTCCACAGGTAGAAATAAGTATGAGTATAACCTTCTCAATGACACTGGCTTTTTTCTTCACCTTTGCCGTGGTCTTCGTCAGATCGGCCCTGTCCGATACGATCGACATTCAGAGTGACAGGCTCATCGGGAGGGAGACGATCCCTGTTGTAATAGGAGAGGAAAAGACACAAAAACTTTTAAAGGGTATCTCGGTCATTACTGCCGCAATCCTTGTCATTGCAAACCCCGCAGGGTGGACTTCCTCTTTGAGTTTTGCCCTCCTGGCCTGTGTATTTTATATGTGGATTTGTTTCAAACTTTGTGATAAAAGATCGACGTTTTCCGGTGTTGTTCTGGAAGGTCTCCTGGAAACGAACTACATAATCGCCGGTTTGATGACTTTTCTGTGGCTTGTTTTCGTGTAAGCGTTCATCTCTGAGCCGCCGGCTTTTCAGCAAAACGAAGGAGGGAAATAAATTTATGATCAGAAAAACAATGATACCTTCTTTTTTGATCTTGTCTGTCATGATTCTCTTCAGTTGCGGCGGCATCCGGTATTCCCAGGTTGCTCCGAACGCAAAGGATTTCCATCCAAAAAAAATAGGCGTGCTTCCCGTTGACGTCGGAGCCTTCGAAGAGGCAAGAGGCGTTATTGATCAGATTATTGCCGGTGTTCTGGTTAATAAAGGATGGTTTTCCGACGTTGTGACATCTGAAACGATTAATAACCGGATGCAATCAGATGATGAGCTGCGGAAAACTGTTTCTGATTATATTGCCAAACTCAAAACCGTCAATTTTTCCGATGCTGACCTGAGCAAGAAAATCGGCAAAGCATACGATATCGATGCCTTCCTTATCGTTAATGTAGACTACTGGCACTACACGGTGGAAGGTGAAGATAAGGTTGCCAAAGTTGGCCTGGGGCTAAAGTTGGTGGAGGCAGTCACAGGGAATATAATCTGGAAGGCAGGCCACCATGTGGCAGAAGATTACTGGTTTATAAAACCAGCCCTTCCCGATGTGGCAGATGACCTTGTAAAAAAAATGCTTGACCACATGCCGCACTAACACCAAATGAACTACCCCGCCGCAAGCAGCGGGGTATCATGACGGATTTTTTATTCTATTCATCGTCGCAAGCGACGGGGAATTCGACCCTAAGAGATTAAAAATAGAAAAACATGCCGGGACGAGGGATCGCCTGGCATAAATGAACACAAGTGGAGGTTAAAAAACGATGGCGTATTTCATTACCGACGAATGTATCGCTTGCGGTGCCTGCGAGGAGGAATGCCCCGTAGAGGCAATTAGTGAGGGAGAGGACAAATATATAATTAACCCCGACCTTTGTACCGAATGCGGTGCCTGTGCTGATCTATGCCCTGTGGAAGCGATTATACCCGAAGATGAAAAAGAATAGGTATGCATGACAGTTCACGGAGGTCAATGAACGGATCAGGCAAGATTAAAGCTGCCAATTAAAAAACAAGAGATGCGTTTTACAACAAATCCCCGGAAAGGACCGGCGTAAGACTGATTTCTATGAACTTTTGCAAGGTTTCTGTATGGGATTTTTTATCACTTTTGAAGGAATCGAGGGCTGCGGGAAGACCACCCAGATCAAAATGGGAGGGGATTATCTGCGCAGCAGACATATTCCCTTTATCATAACCGAGGAGCCTGGGGGAGTCCCACTCGGTCTGGAGATCAGGAAAATACTTCTAAATGAATCTTCTTTTGCAATATGCGCGGAATCGGAGGTTTTCCTGTTTTCTGCGGCCAGGGCTCAACATGTAAGAGACGTTATTCTACCCACCATTAAGGAGAACAAAGTTGTTTTGTGTGATCGTTTCTCCGACGCCACCATCGCCTACCAGGGATTTGGGCGAGGGCTGGACATACATTTCATACAGAAGATAAATGAAACTTCAACCGGCCAGCTCAAGCCGGACATGACACTCCTCTTCGATACCCCCGTCGAGGTCGGGCTTCAACGAGCCATGAAACGGATATCTCGCATTGAAGGCGTCTCCAGGGAGGACCGTTTTGAAAGAGAAGAGATAAATTTTCACGAGAAAGTCAGGGAGGGGTATCTTTCCCTCGCCAGAAATGAACCCGAACGATTTAGAATAATAGACGGCACAAAGAGCATCGACGAAGTGCATCGAGAGGCCTGTTCCCATATATCAACCCTGATAGATGGACGTGGGTGAATGCATGTCCTTCAAAGATATTTATGGTCAGGATAAACAGATAGCCATTCTTAAAAGCGCCATTGAAAGCGGGCGCGTCCCCCATTCTTACCTTTTTTACGGGCCAAGAGGCGTAGGAAAAAAAACGGCCGCAGAGATTTTCGCTAAAGCCTTGAACTGTTCGGAAGGAAAACCTGATTCATGTGACAGGTGCTCATCCTGCCTGAAAATAGACCACAGCAATCATCCCGACGTTATAACCATCAAACCCGAAGGAACTTTCATAAAGATAGATGCCATAAGAGATCTCCAAAACCAGATAAGATTCAGGCCACTTGAAGGAAGCAAAAGGGTCTTCATAATAGTCGACGCTGACAGAATGAACAGCGTTTCTGCCAACTCTCTTCTCAAAACGCTTGAGGAACCATCTCCCTCAAATATCTTGATATTGATTACTGCCCGTCACTACCTGCTCCCCGCGACCATACTCTCACGATGCCAGCAGCTCAGATTCAATCCGATACAAAGGGAGACGGTTGCCTCATTTCTGGAAGAAAAGCTGTCCCTCGACGGAGAATATGCCCGTCTGCTTGCTTCATCATCAGGAGGGAGTATCGGAAAGGCCCTCGAGATGAACAAGGATTCGTACCTGACGTTCAAAGATGAGATAATCGAAAATATCTCCACCAGCGCCATCGAAGATCCGCTGAAACTTATATCTTTCATGGAGAGCTTCGGAAAAAACAGGAAGGGGATCACGGAAAAACTTGAAATATTGAAATCCTGGTACAGGGATATACTTGTCTACAAGGAAACAGGGGAAACGGAAACCCTTATCCATCAAGATCGTATCGAGACAATAAGAAGCTTCGGTGAAAAGATGCCCGGACCGGATATCTTGAAAAGCATAAAAACAATAAATCACGCTCATAGGGCTATCGAGCAGAATGCCAATAAAGAGTTGACTTTAGAGTGGATGATATTTAAACTTGCAGAAATTATAACTGCTCGGGCATGAGCATTATTTGTCATGCTGAACTTGTTTCAGTATCTAATTATTTCAGCAAGTTAGAGACCCTGAAATAAATTCAGGGTGACAAAAACTGCCTTTTTACGAATACATCAAGATTCACACGTTGTGATCTCCATCTTCGATGGATTGAGAGGCGTTTGCGGGTTTTGCAAACGTCTCTGAACTTTGCATTCAGTGTTTGTACCTCGGGTACCTGAACATTGTACGCATTTAGAAAGGAAACCGTTGAAAAACATTGTCGGTATAAAGTTTAAAGAAGAAGGGAAGACGTACAGTTTCAACGCAGAAAATCTTCAATTAAAGAAACATGACAAGGTTGTTGTCAACACAGATAACGGCTTGACAATCGGGACCGTTGTGTCAGACGTCACGCCCACTCCCGCGGATAAATTACCGGAAAATCTTAAAGAGGTTCTACGTAAAACCACGGAAGAGGATTTGAAAATAAGAGAAAAAAATGAGCAGTTTGAAAAAGATGCCTTCAGGTTTTGCCTCGCAAAGATAAGAGAAAAAGATCTTCCGATGAAGCTGGTCAATGTAGAGTGCGTCCTCGATAAAAGTAAGACCATATTCTATTTTACCGCAGAAAACAGAGTAGATTTCAGGGAGCTTGTAAAGAACCTTGTTCAAAAATTCAAGACGAGGATTGAGTTGAGACAAATCGGAGCAAGAAACGGGACACGTATCATCGGCGGTATCGGAGCATGCGGCAGGGAAATTTGCTGTGCCAGGTTTCTCCATAATTTTGACCGTGTATCAATAAAGATGGCAAAAGAACAGAATATGTCGCTGAATCCTGAGAAGATTTCAGGGCTTTGCGGAAGACTGATGTGTTGTCTCGCATTTGAATATGACACGTATCTCGATATGAAAAAATCTCTCCCAAAATGCGGAAAGAAAATTGTTACCTCTGAAGGAGAGGGTAAGGTCATAAGACAGAATGTTTTGCAAGGCAAGATTTCCGTTGAGCTGAACGATGGAAGGGAAATAGACGTCGATATAGAAGATCTCCAATAAAGGAATGTGTTATGGACAAAACATTTTATATTACAACTCCGATATACTACGTAAACGCATCACCACATATCGGTCATGCTTATACCACGATAGTCGCCGATGTTATGGCAAGGTTCTACCGCATGTCCGGCTACAGGACATTTTTTTTGACCGGCACCGATGAACACGGGGACAAGATTGCCGAGGCCGCGGAGCATGCCAATGAAACCCCGAAGGCGTACGCAGATAAAATTAGCGCCCAATTCAGTAATCTATGGCCGCAGCTGGCAATAACCAATGACTATTTCATCAGGACAACAGATGAAAATCACATCCATACGGTCAGATCAATCTTGCAGAAGGTCTACGATGCCGGAGATATTTATTTCGGAAAATACGAAGGGTTTTACTGTGTCGGTTGTGAACAGTTCTACAAAGAATCAGAACTGATTGATGGCAAATGTCCCGACCATCAGACAGTCCTCGAATACAGGAAAGAGAGCAATTACTTTTTCAAGATGAGTAAATATCAGGACTGGCTGATTCAATATATAAATGACAACTCAGACTTTATAAGACCGGAACGATATAAGAACGAGGTTCTTGCCTTCCTGAAGGAACCACTCGATGACCTGTGCATATCAAGGCCGAAAACAAGGCTTACCTGGGGGATAACCCTACCCTTTGATGAAGATTATGTGACGTATGTCTGGTTTGATGCCCTGATAAATTATATCAGCGGTCTCGACTATCCTGATGGGAAAAATTTCAAGACGTTCTGGCATGCCTCGGAACATTTGATAGCCAAGGATATCCTGAAACCTCATGGCATCTACTGGCCGACCATGTTAAAAGCGGCCGGGATAACACCATTCAAACATTTGAATGTACACGGGTGGTGGAATATCGATGCGGGCAAGATGTCGAAAAGCAGGGGAACCGTGGTAAGCCCCATGGATATGAAGGATAAATACGGTCTGGATGCGTTCAGGTATTTTTTGCTCAGGGACATGGTCTTCGGTCTTGATTCAAATTTTAGCGAGGAAAATTTTGTTCAGAGACTCAACTCGGATCTTGCAAACGACCTGGGGAACCTGGTGAGCAGGACGCTTGCAATGGCTGTAAAATACTGCGATGGAAAAGTGCCCAAACCTCATACCTTCTCAGAAGAAGATACCTCCCTCATCGAAACAGCAGGCAAGGTCCTGCCCGCAATGGAATCATCGTTTTGTGAACTGGCCTTCCATAAGGCATTGTTTTCTATCTGGGATTTTATTAACACGACAAACAAATATATAGTGACAAGCGAGCCCTGGCTGCTCGCCAAAGATCCTGACGCTCGTGAGAGACTGGAGACAGTTATCTATAACCTTTTGGAATCCCTGCGAGTAATTGCTGTTTTTATCTATCCTTTCATGCCCGACACCTCAGAGAAGATAATGAGCCACCTCGGGATAGAAGATAGCCCGGCCCCGGATCTCAACAGCGTTCGCAGATGGAGAGGACTCCGCAGCGGAAATTCTCTGACCCGCGGTTCCGCCCTTTTTCCCAGGGTTGAGTCTGAAAAAAAAGAAGGAATTGCCGAAAGGAAAGAAAAGATGCAGGAAATAAGTTATGAAGACTTCCAGAAAGTAGACATGAAAGTTGCCCGGATAGTCGAGGCGGAGGCAATCCCCAAATCGGATAAATTGCTTAAACTTAAGGTAGATATCGGTGAAGAGAGAACCATCGTTGCCGGCATTGCCAAAGACTACAAACCGGAAGAGCTGATCGGGAAAAAGATAGCAGTGATAGTAAACTTGAAACCGGTGAAGCTGATGGGTGTGGAATCCCACGGCATGCTTCTGGCAGCGGACACCGGTGATGGCCTGACTCTTTTGTCTTTTGACGGTGATGCTAAGACGGGAGCGAAAATCAAATAGTGGCAAATTTTCACGCCGGAGTGTAAACCACCCCCATGCTGTAAGTTTTTTCGAATTGGAGGCAATAGTTATGCGAGTTGCAAATTTGTATGAGACAAGTAAAGAACCTGTTATCTCTTGCGAGTTTTTTCCGCCGAGAGACGAAAAAGCTGCAAAAAATTTTGAAAAAGTTATAGATGCTATTGCAACATTAGAACCTCATTATATGTCAGTTACCTTTGGAGCCGGCGGCTCAACCAGAGATGGTTCATTTCAAACAGTTAAAAAATTAGTTACCGACAGAAAGTTGCCGACTGTTGCCTATATAGCCGGTTATGGTTTAGGACCAGAAGAAATAACAGAGGTTCTGGACAAATATCAGGATCTGGGCGTTGAAACAATTTTTGTTATCCGCGGCGATGAGCCCGGTAATATCAACCAATTTACACCCCATCCTGACAGTTTTCAGTACGCATCGGATATGTTGTCTTTTATTAATGAACGTTATGATTTCGATCTTGGATGTGCAGGTTATCCTGAAGGACATATCCAGGCAGAAAGTCTTGATAAAGATATTGAATATCTGAAAATCAAGGTAAATAACGGTGCCCGATATGTTGTTACCCAGTATTTTTATGACAACGGCTATTTTTTTGAGTATATCAAAAAGTGCAGGGCAGCCGGCATTTCTGTTCCTATTATCCCTGGCATCATGCCGATATACAGCATTAAAATGACTGAAATGCTGGCCAAACTCTGTGGAACCAGTATTACCGATGAAATACGTATTAGCCTGCAAAAATTGTCGGCAGATGAAAAAAATGCTGTTGAAAATTATGGAATTGATTTTGCGGTTCAACAATGTCGGGAACTACTGAAAAACGGGGTTGCAGGATTGCACTTTTATACCATGGATCGTAGCCGATCAGTAACAGAGATTATCCACCGTCTACGCGGGGAAAACCTGGTGTAATCTTTTATTGAAGCTCCCCGCAACAAGTTGCGGGGAATCTCCGACTGTTAAGGAAGATTGTTATTTTTATTCGCTCGCTTACCCCGCCGCAAGCAGCGGGGAATGCGCTCGCTGTTCAGTTCAGGACAATGGAAAACCTTATCCACTGAAACCGTAAATGAGAGCCTATGCAGGTTGTACCTTGAGCGGTGCATGGTTTTAAAAGAAACTCCACCCGATAGAAACTGGAATGGGGTCTGGGCAATGAAAGAAAAGTAAGTGTGTTTGTATCTGTCTTATTTTAAAGAAGCTGGAATCTTTAAAGCTACATCTACCGGTTTTACATAATTAACAACTACATCTTTCGTGTTCAACACATTCAATTTATTGAACAGAAAAGAAAATTTATTTTCTAATTCATCTCCAATTGCCTTCCGTATTTCCGAGGGTAGGCTCCACATTTCCTTTTTAAAAGGACCAAATCCTTTCTTCCTGGTTTTATAAATAAACTGCTCTTCCGTATCTTTTTCCTTCCGCTCTCCGATCAGGTCTGTCTTTATGTAATTATAGATTTTTCCTTTCAGCTCTGCAGGAAAGCTGTCGCTGTCATAAATTATATTCTGGAATCCTGTTGCCAGATGAACCTCAGAAGCTCCTGCCTGGAGAAATTTATCAAATGCCTCATCAGGGAGAGTAGAAGCCCCGTGTTGAACAGCGCCGGAAAGTCCGTAGATGGATCTGGCCGCATCAGAAAGTTTTTCCAGGGTATCAAAATCAATTTTTACCTTGGCTACCGTGCCATCCGGGAGTGGAACCCCGCCGTGCGTGGCTCCGGTCTGGACGCTAATCTTACTGATTCCTTTAAGCCCTTCTCCTCTTTTACTCAATGCTTCCAGATAACCGTCCATGAAAGCCTGCAGTTCTTCAACGGTACTGTTTTTAGTGCCTATCTCCCCGATCTCACCACCAACAGAAATTGTAATTCCCTCGGGTTCTATATCCCGGATCATGGCGGTCATATCGGCCGCAATGGTATAATTTTTTTCCTGCTGTTCCTTGATAGTGGGCTTGCTCAAATCCACCAATGTGGAGGTATCGATATCGATATTATAAAATCCACCTTCAATCCCTTCCTTTATTAAACCCTTGACCGCTTCAACTTCTCTGGCAGGATCCTGGGTGAACTTCTTTAAGTTGACCTGGAAATGGTCACCCTGCATAAACAGTGGTCCTCGAAAACCTGTCTTAATGGCAGCGGCAGTAACCACGGTTGTGTATTCCTCCGGCCGCTGGTGAGTATATTCGATCTCTGAACGGGCAATTTCAAAGATAATCGGGCCTATATTACCCTTGACCGCGGAGCGTAAAACCGCCTGGGCAGAATCATAGGTTATCCCCCTCAAGTTAATCGCCGGAACCGTGAAACCTGCCACTTCTTTTTTACCCATGGCCTCATACAGCGACTGAATGGATGCAGAGATAACACCCAGGGCAACCCCGGCCCGCCTGATGAGCCAGCTGGCTGCTTCCCTTGTTTCTTCACAGGAGCTGAACACAGCGGAAAAGATAAGGTTGTCAATCAATTTAATTCGAAGATCCGGCTCATGCAGTACCTTTACATCATTTCCCTCAATTCTTAATACTTCTTCTATCCCCTTTTTCAGCTGGTCAATATTTTCATAAATCATCGTCATCACCTCTTATCGGCTAACCTTGGATAAAGTTTTTAACTCATTTTAAGAATTCTTTTGCTTTTTCGACTTCGAAGCGGCTTCCGATGTAAATGGGTGCCCGCTGATCCAGACTTTCCGGTCTCATTGACAGGATGTCTTCTTTCCCGTTTGTGGCCATTCCTCCTGCCTGAGTTATAATAAATGCCATAGGTTGAAGCTCAAAAATCAGCCGTAATTTCCCCTTTGGACTTCCCTTTAGGGCAGGATAAGTAAAGACTCCTCCCTTTTTAATTAATATCTGATTGAAGTCGGGCACAAAACCCCCGCTATAACGGAGTTTGTATCCCTCACTTTCCAGATATTCTATAAATTTCAGATGCCCGGGAGTCCAGTCCCTTCGTAAACCCCCCAAACTATAAATAGATCCTCTTTCTTTTAAGGTAATATTCTCTTCGGCTAAAACATATTCCCCCTCTTTATTTAAAACAAATTCATGAGCTCCTTTACCTGCAGAATAAATCATTGTAATAAGGGGACCATAAGTGATGTACATTGCAGCCACAATATTACCTTCTCCTAAAACAGGCCCATCATAAATGCCGATAATTGTTCCTATGGCCAGATTAGTATCCACAAGAGAAGAGCCGTCCAGAGGATCTGCCGTCACAAAATATTTCTCATCACCCTTTCCTACCTGTAGCACAGAATCCTGTTCTTCCGAGGCATACTCACGCACAAATCCTGAAAACTTAAGCTGGCTGTGGAGTATATCATCAGCACTCCTATCCAGGGCAAGCTGTTCCTCGCCATAAATGTTTTTAAAGCCGGCAAGTTTTCGGTTTGATTCGTGAATCTTGGCAGAAATGTATTTGCCTGTCACCGCTATTTGCCACATCAGCCTGCGCAGATCTGTCTCAACACCGGCCATCCACATATGTCGCCGCAAATCAACAAAACCCTTGGTGGCATCTGATATATCTCCCATGGTCAATCCCCTTTGAAAACAAACCAATTTATTGGTGCCGAAGCCGGGATTTGAACCCGGACAGGCATACACCCACTAGACCCTGAACCTAGCGCGTCTACCAATTCCGCCACTTCGGCATTCTTAAAATATCACTTAAGCTACATTGTTTTTAAGCAAAATTCAAGGGCAAATAAACTTGAATTTATTTACATTAGTGTTATTGTAGCAAAATTATCGTATCGGTAATCGCAGTTGAAAAATTGAGGCTCCCCGCAAAGGTTACTAAATGAAGATAATTAAAAGCATAAACGAAATAACCGGGGAATTTACTAATTCCATTGTTACCATAGGTAATTTCGATGGTATACACCTGGCCCATCAAGACATATTTAAGAGAGTTACAAAAGAAGCACATGATGAAAATAGAAAGTCAGTTGTAATAACATTTAATCCCCATCCTAAAAAGATCCTTCGTCCGGAAAGGAGGCCGTTTTTTTTAATAACCTCTCTGGATGAGAAACTTAAACTTATAGAGGATCAGGGAATAGATGCCGTCCTCCTGATTGAATTCTCCATGGAGTTTGCCAAAATTACAGCCGAGGAATTCGTAAAAAATATCCTCTGGGATAAACTTCATATAAAGAAGATATTCATCGGGCATGATTATGTCTTTGGAAGGGATAAAGGGGGGAATGAAGAGTACCTCAAGTTCCTCGGCAAAACGCTGGGCTTTAAGGTAACTGTCATTAATGCAATAAAAGTCAATGATACTATAATCAGCAGTACAAACACGCGGAATGCAATTCTCGACGGCAATGTTGAACTGGCCGCGAGATTCCTCGGAAGGCCTTACAATCTTGGCGGCACGGTTATAAAGGGACACCAGCGGGGCGCCGTTATTGGTTTTCCCACAGCAAATATAGAACCTGATAAAGTGTTGGTTCCCCGCAGAGGCGTATATGCAATCATTGCAGAAATAGAAGGTAAAACACATCCGGCCGTCTTAAATATAGGATTTAACCCTACCTTTTCAAATGACAAACTTTCCATAGAAGCCCATATAATTGATTTTGAGGAAAATATACTCGGAAAAAACCTGGATGTTTTTTTTGTTGACAGGATACGGGACGAAATGAAGTTTGATGGTCCTGAAAGACTTGCCGAACAGATTAAAAGGGATATAGATAAAGCAAGGGAACTCCTGTCGCCCCATTTTTGACCCTACAAATGAAGATTAAAAACCTCCATAACTGGAATGTAACCTACAGAGAAGCAATTACCATCCAACAAACTTTGAGAGAAAAGCTGATCCTCGATGACAAAAAAATGCCTGATAAAATCAGGACAATTGCCGGAGCAGATGTTTCCTATTCAAAAGGGGATAATCTTTTCTTCGCTGTGGTCGTTCTCCTTGAGTTTCCGTCAATGGAGCTCATCGAAGAAGCATCATTTACAGAAAGAATTACCTTCCCCTATATCCCCGGCCTCTTGACATTCAGAGAAGGCCCTCCACTTTTGAAGGCCTTTGAAAAATTGAGGTCCGTTCCCGATGTTGCAATATTTGATGGGCAGGGGATAGCCCACCCGAGGGGTCTGGGGCTTGCTTCGCATATGGGGTTGTTCCTCGATATGCCGACGATAGGATGTGCTAAAACAAGGCTGGCCGGACAATACAGTGACGTAAGGAATGAGAGAGGGGATTATTCCTCTCTCATTCTGGATAACAGGGTTGTCGGTGCCGTCCTGCGCACCAGGAAGAATGTAAAACCGGTATTTATTTCCCAGGGACACAAAATCGGACTGAAGAGATCAGTCGAGATAATTCTCTCAAGCTGTACCGGCTATAAACTGCCCGAACCTGTGAGACAGGCACATCTTGCGGTAAACAGAATCAGAATGAAAATGATTGAAGTTCAGTAAAAAACAGATTAAATATAGGTATTAAAATAAGTCAATATAGACAAGTTCTTAAAAAATTGTTTACGAGGGCATCAAAATGTAGATGTTTTAGCAAAAAATCAATTTTCTTCGCTCAGAACCATTTTGGGGATGCTGTTATTGCCAGGCTAAAAATCTAAAACTCGTGCTAAAGCACTAAAACAGTTAGATTTTCTTAACACCGGTCACTACCAGCATCTTTTCCCCAAAATGCTTCGATGACTTGCGTGATTCTTCGAATGCGCTTTGAAAAGACTTTTTGCAAACTTGTTAATATGAAATGAATTCGCTTTTTCTATAAAGGTAAGAATGTAATAATGAATAAAAAGTATATTATCATCGCCGTTGCCGCAGTTGTGGTGCTGATCGGCTGGCAGATTTCTCAAAAAATCCTTCATTCAACGAAACCCTCAGTACGACAGCAAAACATTTCCGTCGCGGTTGAGGTAACGCCCGTGAAGAAGGCGACGATCCGGGAAGTCGGAATTTACTCCGGCACGTTATTGCCCGAATCTCAATTCATAGTTGCCCCCAAAATAACAGGGAAGCTGGAAAAGATTTATGTCAACATCGGCGACGAGGTCAAACAGGGCCAGTTGATTGCTGTTATCGATGACGATGAGTCTGCCCAGCAGGTTGATCAGGCGAGGGCCGAACTCGATGTGGCCAGGGCAAACATAGAGGAAAACCGCAGCGCCCTGAATCTTGCACGGCGTGAATTTGAGCGGGCGAAGGCCCTGCGAGAAAAGAAAATCGTCTCTGAATCCGAGCTCGATGCGGCTGAAGCCCATTACAAGGCCGCCCTTGCAAAACAAAAGGTCGCGGTAGCTCAGGTTGCCCAGAAGAAGTCGGAGCTGAAAACCGCCCAGGTTCGCCTGGACTATACGCGCATCAGGGCTTCCTGGCAGAACGGCAACCAGCCGAGAGTCGTTAGTGAACGTTATGTCGATGAGGGTGCCATGCTGACAGCCAATGCCCCAATTGCGTCGATTATCGATATCCGTACACTCAAAGCAGTAATTCACGTTATCGAACGGGACTATCCGCGAGTGAAGGCGGGACAGGGTGCCGTCATTACCACCGATGCATATCCCGACAAAATATTTACCGGCACTATTGAACGTATCGCACCTATTTTGAAGGAAGCCGCTCGTCAGGCGAGGGTCGAAATTAATGTTCCCAATCCCGATAAACTTCTCAGGCCGGGTATGTTTGTAAGAGTTCAGATAGAATTTGACCGCCACGATAATGCAACGGTCGTTCCCGTCAACGCCCTGATAAAAAGCAATGGACTGAGGCGCGTTTACCTCGCAGACACGGAAAAGATGAGGGCAAAACTAATACCGGTGGAAGTAGGCATAATCAGCGGAGATACGGCAGAGATCGTCAAGCCGGCCATTTCCGGATTCGTCGTCACCGTTGGACAACATCTTCTTGAGGACGATTCTCCGATTACATTGCCGGAGAAAAAATAACTTCTTCGTCTACCGGAATGATTGAAACGAATGTTTGATGGCATCAACTCCGAACTTTAAACTTTAAACTTTGAACTCTGAACTGTCTTTAATGGGTAACATCTTATGAATCTCTCCCGGTCCGCCGTCCGACGGCCTGTTTTCACCATCATGATGATGCTGATTGTGATCCTTCTGGGAAGCATCTCTCTCGTTCGCCTTCCCATCGATCTGATGCCCGATATTACCTATCCGACACTGACCGTTCAAACCCTCTATGAAAACGCGAGCCCCGAAGAAGTCGAAGAACTGATAACACGCCCTATCGAAGAGGCAATGAGCGCCGTCCCCGGTGTAGAATCCGTTTATTCCACCTCTTCGGAAGGAGCCAGTAATGTCCGGGTCACCTTTTCATGGGGAACGGATCTCGATACGGCATCCAACGACATCCGGGATCGATTGGATCGCGTAATTCCGCGTCTTCCCGACGATGCGGAGCGACCGACGCTGCGTAAATTCGATATTGCAAATTTTCCTGTCCTCATCTTCGGCGCTTCAAGTAATCTGACCCCACTGCAGATGCGCAAGCTCATTGACGATCAGGTAAAGTACCGAATCGAGCGGATCCCCGGCGTGGCGTCTCTGGAAGTCTGGGGTGGCTATGAGCGGGAGATTCAGGTAAATCTCGACGCTGGTAAAATCAAGTCGATGGACTTGCCCCTTGATCAGATTCTCAGCCGGATCAGAGAGGGTAATATTACATTGCCGGCGGGAAATATAGACAGGGGAACCTTCGAAGTAACCATGCGTACCAAGGGCGAATATATGAGCCTTGATCAGCTTGCCGGCACCGTCGTTTCAATTCGGGAGGGCGCCCCGATAAAGCTCCGGGATATAGCAAGTGTCGATGATACATGGAAAAAAATTACCCGTCTCATCACGATAAACGGAAAGCCCGGTGTTCGCCTGGGCGTGCGAAAACAGTCAGGCAAGAATACCGTAGAGGTTGCCGCCAGCGTTTTGAAAGAAGTAGAAAACATCTCTCGGGATATTCCTCAGATCACCATTACGCCGATCATCGATACGTCCGATTATATCCGCAACTCTATTACGAATGTGGGATCGATGGCACTTTACGGAGGCATCCTGGCGATTCTGGTCCTTCTGTTTTTCCTTCGTAATGTTATCAGCACCTTGATTATCGCCACGTCGATACCCATTTCCATTATTGCAGCCTTTGCCCTCATGTATTTCGGAGGTCTCACCCTGAATCTCATGACCCTGGGCGGTCTGGCCCTCGGCATCGGAATGCTCGTGGATAACGCCATTGTCGTTCTTGAAAATATCTACCGGTACCGGGAATCGGGGGAAAAAGCCGAGGATGCAACGGTGAAGGGTGCCGGGGAAGTGACCGCTGCGATCGTGGCCAGCACCCTCACGACCCTTGTTGTTTTTCTACCCCTGGTCTTCGTCCGCGGCATGTCCGGAGTCATGTTCAAACAGCTCGCCTACGTGGTGAGCTTTTCCCTTTTGTGCGCCCTCATGGTTGCCCTGACACTTGTTCCGGTAATGTCCTCCAAACTTCTCCATCCGGGAACAGTTCACGTAAAAGAAACGTGGCTCGCCAGACTCAACATGATCAGCGTCCGGTTTTTTGTAAGCATGGAAGACGGCTACAAGCGTCTGCTACATTTTGCCCTTGATCGAACCGGAATGGTGGTAATCGCAGTAGTCCTCCTTTTGATAGGCAGTTTTGCCCTGGTTCCATTTGTCGGTGTGGAGTTCATGCCGACGACCGACGAGGGCGAGGTCAGGGTAAACGCCGAGATGGAAGTGGGAACGAGGATGGAGGTTCTCGGGGAAAAATTCAAGCTGATCGAGGCGATTGTCAAGCGTGAAGTCCCGGAAGTAAAAAACACGGTGGTCAGCATCGGAGGGACAAGCTGGCGATCCCAGGGATCTCATTCGGGACAAATGCGGATCGCCCTGGTGCCCGGAGCGGAACGATCCCGGTCCAGTGAACAGATCGCTTCTGTCCTCCGCCGGCAGCTCAGCAATATTCCCGGCGTTACTATCCGAACCCGGGCAGGTCAGGGACTGTTCCTCTTAAGAATGTTCTCCGGTGATACGGAGAGTATTCAGATCGAAATACGGGGATATGATCTTGAGACCGCCGATGCCCTTGCAGAACGGGTAAAAAAGATTGTCGAAGATGTTGACGGCGTCACCGACGCCCAGTTAAGCAGGGAATCGGGCAGTCCCGAAGAACTTATCTTCGTTGACCGGCAGAAAGCAGCAGACATGAAATTGACGGTCTCGCAGATCGCCAACATGCTTCAGACCGTCCTCTCCGGAACCACAGCGGGTAGTTACCGGGAAGGCGGAGATGAATATGATATCCGCGTCAAGATTAAGGATGCCGAAAAGATGGACATCCGAGAAATCCTGGATCTGACCCTGGTAAGCACGGGGGGCGAGCCGGTCGTCCTCAGGAACGTCGTCAAGATGCAGCCGAAGACGGGGCCTGTCCGTATTGAACGAAAAGATCAGGAACGGATCGTCATGGTCTCAGCAAACATCAGCGGGCGGGATATGGGCTCGATTCTAACCGATATCCGTGAGCGGCTCCACTCTATCGCCGTACCCCGGAATTTCAGTATTATTTTCGGCGGTGACTACGAGGAGCAACAAAAAGCCTTCAGAGAACTTTTGCTGAGTCTAATCCTGGCTTTGCTTCTCGTTTACATGGTCATGGCATCCCTCTACGAGTCGATCCGATACCCTATCGTGGTCATGTTCTCCGTGCCCTTTGCCTCCATCGGGGTTATCCTGATGCTTTTCATCACCAATACCACATTCAATGTCCAGTCCTTTATCGGCTGTATCATGCTCGGCGGTATCGTGGTGAACAATGCCATTTTGCTGGTCGATCATATAAACCTGCTCCGCCGCCGGGACGGCATGTCGCTCAGGGAAGCGATTGAAGAGGGTGGACGGAGGCGGCTGCGCCCCATATTGATGACAGCCATGACAACGATCCTGGCCATGGTGCCCCTAGCCATCGGCCTCGGTGAGGGAGGGGAGGTTCAGGCTCCCCTGGCCAGAGCCGTCATCGGTGGGCTGATCAGTTCGACACTGATTACCCTGGTGATCGTCCCCACGGTCTACCTTTTCTTTGATACACGACTGATCCGGAAAAAAGTTACTGAAACATCCCATACGGAGGATAGAGTATAAGACATGGCAGCAAAGCAGCTAATAACAAATCTCGTAAAGATTACTATCATAATCGCGGTGTGTTACTCTCTCGTGTCCTGTGCGTCCGTCGATAGAGACACGCTTGAAGATTATATCGGCCCGCGCCTTTCCTCATCAACGGCACCCCAGTCCAAAGACGAAACCACCACACCGTCTGTTGACCGCGTTGCAGTGCCGACAATTACACCTGAAGGCCCGATAGCGGTAACGGTACAGGATGCCATTCTGCTCACCCTGGGAAATAACCGTGCCCTGAAGGTAGAAAAATTAAATCCGGCAATCAGCCGAACGGAGGAAGAAAAAGAGCGTGCCGCATTCGATCCGATCCTGACGGGCGGATATTCCCGGGACCGCGAAAAGGCCATAAAACCATCACGGCCAGACCAGGCAAACCTGGACAACGAAATTACCACCGAACTGGGTGTTTCCGAATATCTTCCCACGGGTACTGATGTCGCTGTCGACCTTACAACGGAACAGACATGGTCAAATCTTTACAGTGACGACCTGTACAAGTCACGTGCAGGTCTCAGTGTAACCCAGTCGCTTCTCAGGGGGGGCGGTCTCCGTTATAACTTAGCCAGTCTCCGCCAGGCGAAGCTCGATACTCGTGCGACAAGCTATGAATTGCGCGGTTTCGCCGAGGCTCTTGTCGCCCAGGTGGAAGAAACTTACTGGAACTATGCCCTGACACAGCGGCAGATCGAGATCTTTCTCGAATCGCTCAAACTGGCAGAGCAGCAGAAACGCCAAACGGAGGAGATGATCAGGATAGGCTATCTGGCTGAATCGGAACTGGCCGCCGCAGAGGCGGAAATAGCACTGCGGCGCGAAGGGTTGATCAATGCGCGTAGCAACTTTGAGAAGACACACCTGCAACTCCTGAGACTGCTGAATCCCCCCGACACGAACCTCTGGCAACGGGATATTGTTCTTCTTCATCAACCTGCAGTGCCGGACGTAAAGCTGGATGACGTAGAGTCTCACGTCGGAGTTGCCCTGCGCATGAGGCCTGATCTCAATCAGGCCAAGTTGCAGGTAGAGCGCGGCGACCTGGAAATCGTCAAAACAAGAAATGGATTACTTCCCAAAATGGACTTATTTATAACACTCGGAAAATCCGGGTACTCCGGTTCCTTCGGGAGCTCCGTGGATAATATGGACGGGAAGTCTTATGACGTCCTGGCAGGCGTATCAATCGAATATCCGTTTATAAACCGCAAGGCACGGGCCCTTCACCGCAAATCGATGCTCAGCCGGGAACAAGCCGAAGAGGCCGTAAAGAACCTTATTCAGCTCGTCCAGGTAGACATCCGTTCTGCATATATCGAGGTGAACCGTGCTAGGGAACAGATCGCCGCCACGGCAGCGACCAGGGTACTCCTCGAGGAAAAGGCGCGCATCGAAGCAGAAAAGTTCCGAGTCGGCAAATCGACAACACTCCTTGTGGCACAGGCCCAGCGCGATCTCCTTTCAAGCCGGATTTCCGAAATCCAGGCCATCACAAATTATCTCAATGCCCTCATTGAACTGTACCGGCTCGAAGGATCACTGCTCGAACGCCGCGGCATCATAGCCCCCGGCCAGGAACCGGTCGAACAGTAAACAAAATACCTTGCAGCCTCTTGCTCTTGACAACACAATCGAAGGTTACAACCTTATAACGGGATGAGAGAATACGAAGCACTGTGGGATCCCACATATCCATGGTTCCGCTGTAACCCCTGATCATAACCAGCGGATATCCCGCACCCGATATCCGATAATCTATGTTTATATCACCGATTTCTTTAGCACCTAAAGATGATACACCTCCCGCACCGACTAAAAATGTCAGTAACAGAATAATTAAACCAACTATCTTAAAGTACTGCCGTTTTACAATCATCCCGTCTTAACTCCATGGACAGCATCTTTTTCGTAATCGGTCAAACAAAAAACCTCCGCTCTTTTTTAGCAAGAACTTTCGCAAAGAGGTATTTTCGGGAACTGACCCCTGAAACGCTGAAAAATCAAGGACTATCTTTTCGATTAGCGATTATTACGACACTCATCTTATAGTCCTTTAGCTTGACAGACAAAGACATTTCACTCTATACTTCTCACACTCAAAAGGATTTTTTTTAAAATATCAAGGGTTTCAAAATGGTTCAACTACAAGCTATTGAGCGGGCAGCTGAGGTGCTTGACGGAGCGGCAATCAAAACTCCTCTGGTCTACTCCAATTACTTCAGCGAAAAGTACGGTGCCCGCGTTTATCTGAAATTGGAAAATCTTCAGAAGACCGGCTCATTTAAGTTTCGAGGAGCTTACTATAAGCTGGCAAAAATCCGAGATCACCTCAGCGCAGGGGGCGTGGTGGCAGCGTCGGCCGGAAATCATGCCCAGGGGGTGGCCCATGCCGCCCATCTCATGGGCGTTCCCGCTATTGTTGTTATGCCGGAATGGGCTTCCATCAGCAAACAGATGGCCGCCCGATCCTATGGTGCTCAGGTGATTCTAAGCGGCAAAAGCCTGGCAGAGAGCCTGGCCCACGCCCGAAAACTGGGAGAAGAAGGCCGCACCTTCATCCATCCTTATGACGACGAGGATATTATCACCGGCCAGGGGACCATTGGTCTTGAAATTTTATCAGAGCTGCCTGAAGTTGACTCTATCCTTGTCCCTATAGGCGGCGGTGGACTGATCGCCGGAGTTGCCACAGCGGTGAAATCCCTTCGGCCGCAGGCAGGAGTTATTGGCGTGCAGACGGCCGCCTGCGCCTCGGCCCTCGCTGCCCGACGCCTCGGCAAACCGGTTGCCATACCAGCCAGCAAATCCCTGGCAGACGGCATCAGCGTTAAAAAGATAGGCAAACTGACCTTCACCGTGATAGAACGCCTGGTGGATGATATCGTAACCGTGGAGGAAGAGCAGATTGCCGCGGCCATGCTCGAACTGCTGGAACGGAAGAAGGTACTGGCCGAGGGGGCCGGTGCGGTTCCCCTGGCGGCCCTGGCGGGCGACCGGCTTCGCTGCCTGCCGGAGTGTGCGGTGGTTCTTATCATTAGTGGCGGCAATGTGGACAGTCATCTGCTTGGAAGAATTCTCCATCAGGGATTATTCCGGACCGGTCGCATTTTGAGATTTTCGGTTCAGCTGGAGGATATTCCGGGTGCTCTGGCAGAACTCCTCAATGTGGTGGGTGGCCATCAAGGCAACGTCCTACATATTCACCATGATCGTATGGGGCGTCATCTGCCCCTAGGCTTGAGTCGCGTGGAACTGGAAGTAGAAACCCGTGACTCCAAACATGTAGAGCAACTGATGGATGTGCTCGCTTCCAGGGGTTACGAGATAGAGATCCGCTGAGTTTTTTCATTGCTAAGATGCGCGCTTCAATTGTTTCATCATTGGGAGCATGGTAATGGCGGCATTATCACCAGAAAATTTTCACATCTACCTTCAACCAACTAAATTCATTGATAGCAATTCGCCTCTGATAATCGAATTTGCATGGGAATCTGCTAAAGGCGCAGCGACACAGATTGAAACAGCAGTCAAGATATTCTATGCCGTTCGTGACCAGATCAGATATGACCCTTATAATATCGATGTATCTCCTGAACAATTCAGGGCCAGTGTCGTTCTGGCTAAAAAGTCCGGCTTCTGCATAGAAAAAGCCCTTCTCCTTTCGGCAACGGCACGTGCTCTGGGAATTCCCAGCCGCCTCGGATTTACCGATGTCCGAAATCACCTGACGACGAAACGGCTCAGAGCACTGATGCAGACAGATCTGTTTGTTTTTCACGGCTACTCGGAACTGTTCTTAAACGAAAAATGGGTCAAGGCAACCCCCACGTTCAACAGCGCCCTCTGCAAGCGATTCGGCGTCCACCCCATTGATTTTGACGGAACCAGCGATTCCATATTTCATGAGTTTGACACAGAAGGAAAGAAACACATGGAATATGTGAACGATCGCGGACATTTCGCAGACCTGCCCTATGAAAAGATAATGACCACACTCAGGAAATACTATCCCCTGTATTTCAAAAAAGACATATCTGCATCCGCCGACACATTTGCAGAAGAAGCCGTTAAAGAGCACACCGGAAGTTAATAATCATGATATTTGGTAAACTAGAAATATGTTTCTTTCTGTTTTCGAAAAACAAAAGGTATTATCCTGAAAATCCGGTATTTCCTGAACTAAAGCAACCTTTCAACAATTCTTGCCATCCTCAATTATTTATGAGAAAATATGTCTACTTCTGCCTCGTAAGTATTATGCCAACGCTAATTTAAACTTTAACAGGAGGTAATGATTATGCGTAAATTAAGAAAAATAGCACTTAGTACAATGTGCATCCTCGTTATTTTACTCTCTTTTGGGTGTGCAGGTCTGCTTAATGGAAACTACGGCAAAATAGTACCGGATGGGAATGTCATGCATGCTTTTGAAAGCTATCAGGTAAATCCCGACCTCAATTACTACATAAGCGGTTCTGATGTCTATCCTAATGCAATAATGGGAATAGACAAACGCTATTCTCTCAATTCTACATTATGGAAGAAAGTGGAATTTACCCCTCAAACGCTCAAGTCACTCGTTGACGATATGAAGGCCAAGGTTTCTGAAATAAACCAAACATTACATGGATTTACCATACTGGACACCAAGGGGAATGATATCGGAAACTGGTATTCTATCCTTTCAGCCAGGACAACAGTCAAGATAGAAGATCACAGCGTCGTTATTTCCACCCCCGATCTCGACACTTATGACAAATACGAAATAGAAAAAGAAGAATCTAAATAATAACATCTCTCAAAACTCAACATTCATTAAACCTATGAATATTGCAACCACTATAATTCCGATATTTGCCGTTATTATACTGGGGTGGTTCGCTCGCTGGAAAGGGTTCATACCGACGGCATTTTTAGAACCGGCAAACAGGCTGGTTTACTATCTTGCATTACCTGCGATGATTTTTCTGTCAATTTCCAAGGCTTCCCTGAAAACCGAGTTCAATATTCTGGTCCTTATTATTACTCTCTTTTCCGTTCTGGCTATTTTTGCTATTGTCTGGGGCGTGGGGTCAACGCTCCATATCAAACGCCGCCAGCTTGGCACTCTCGTACAATGTTCTTTTCATGGAAATCTGGGATATATAGGTCTTGCTGTGGCATATTACTTTCTTGGGACTGAGGGTTTTGTCCGTGCCGGTATAATTGCGGGTTTTGTAATAATCCTTCAAAATTTTCTTGCCGTGGTTGTACTCCAGTTGAATGTCGATAATATCCCGGCAAAACATAATAAATTAAACATGGTTCGGAAAATACTGGGCAACCCTATAATATTAGCGGCCATAGCCGGTATACTATTTTCAATGACGGAAGCTCAAATACCTGTTGTCATTGACCGCAGCCTTGCTATTCTAAGCAACCTTGCATTTCCCATGGCACTATTGATAATAGGGGCTTCTCTGTCTTTTAAATTAATGCGGTTGCGGATACTCTCAGTTTTTGCCACGGACACCGTGAAACTGATCCTGCTTCCTGCTTTGGGTTTTGCATTGTATCGCTTATTCGGTCTTACACCTCAGGACTATCTACCGGGCCTAATATTGCTTGCATCGCCGACTGCTATTATAACCTATGTAATGGCAAAAGAGATGAACGGCGATACTGATTTTGCCGTTGCTGCTGTTTCCACCTGCACGATGTTGTCCGCAGTAACGTTTTCCGTATGGCTCAATATTGCCGGATAAATTTTTTCCTGTTTAATTATGATGAACTCGTAAAAAGTCAGTTTTTGTCACCCTGAATCATGTCCTGAACTTGTTTCAGGATCATTCAGGGTCTCTAACTTACTGAAATAATTAGATGCTGAAACAAGTTCAGCATGACAAATGGTGCAGTTTATGCCTTTTTACAAATGCATCAATTATTGCGCTGAAAGCTTTTCTGACGGTAATGTGTTTATCATGCATTGACCGGGAGCGCACCCGCAAGTCCCGCCCTGTGGGCGGGGAGCTTCACCAAAACGAAGTTATTTAGAAATTGGGGAGGAATAAAATGAAAATACTATTAGGTGTCATTTCTGTTTTGTGGATCGTCGAGGCAACATTTTTAATAATTTATACGGAAGGCACCCGTAAGTTGATGGAGAAGGCAGTTTTAAAAATGAACATGAAAATAATGGCGATCTTGGCATTGATCTTCGGATTAATTTTTATGGTAGCGGCCTTTTATTTAAAGGAGATATTCTGGCTCGCCTTCCTTTTGGGAATGGTAGCGATAATAAAAGGGGTTTATCTGTTTGTCGCGCCACCGAACCAGGTTAAAGCCATTTTCGAGTGGTGGTTCCATAAAGCCAGCGGTGAAACCATTCGTGTAATGGGGCTGATAGCAATTATCCTTGGAACCGCCATATTATCGTATCTTGTATAGCTTCCATTTACCAATAAACCAGGAATGCCGATTTTTAGAATTATCATGTGAAGTATTGCTTAATTATGCGAATGTAATCTGCCCCCCGGCTTCAGTGTCAACACAAGGAACGCAACAATGAGCAATATAAGCAGGTTAAACTGCCAGGCATAGATGTACGAGCCAAACTTATCGTAGATCATGCCGCCGATAATGGGGCCGAGACCGCCACCCACCCCCGCTGCAAAGAATGTAAGTACACCATAAGCCGATCCGAGAACATGCCGGTCGAAGCGATCAGCAAGGAGGATCGGCATCATCGGGGCAAGGGAACCATAACCAAAACCGAAAACAAGGCCATAAAATAAGAGGTGTTCAACCGTGGTCATTTTCCACAGTATCAGCATTCCGGCCGCCATGAACAAAAAACCCAGAGATGCCGAATATTTGGCATCTTTTATCCGGTCACTTAACCAGCCGAAGAAAAACCTGCCGAAAATACTCGCGGCCCCTATAATGCCCAGCGATGAAGCCGCAACAACTTTTCCAATATTGTTCTCCAGGGCATGAGGTACCTGATGCACGAAGGCCAACATTTCCGCCATGATCGCCAGGGTGTAACAGGTTGTTATAATCCAGAAGCGGGAATCTGTAAGGACGGGCATCATTAAAAGTGACGGACTATCGGCGACACCAGTCAAGTTTGATGCCACCTTCACAGTCTCTTCCCCGTCAGGCAACAGACCGCACTCCTCCGGTTTCGCTCTGCCCATCATAAGCTGGGGAATAAAAATAACAATACTAAAAACCACCACTCCGAGAAACATAAACCCGGTCTGCCAGTCGTAATTTTTTACAACGTAACCGGCCAGAGGCGTCAGGACCATCGTACCGAAACCTATCCCTATCGTGGTAATACCGAGAGCCACACCCCTCTTTTTTATAAACCACTTTCCAACGTATGAACTGCTCACAACAACACCGATTCCGGCCATACCGGCACCACATAAAACCCCGTAAACAAGGTAAAACTGCCAGGGTGTCCTGACGAATCCTGCCAGCATGAAAGCGGCTGCGGTAATGACTCCTCCAATTGTCATAATCCATTTGGGTGCCATTCTGTCGAGCAGTCGACCGCTCAAAATTCCACCCACGGCGTAGATCAGAATATTAATCGAAGCCGCCATGGAGATAACCGACCTGGACCAGTGGTATTCGAGCGCCATAGGCGTGACAAAAATTCCGAAGCAATAGCGGCTTCCATAGTTTACGCTCAAAACCAAAAAAGCACCTGCAACTACAAACCAGCCCCAGTATATGTCCCTTTTTACGTTCATCGTTGTCTCTTTTCCACCCGAAGCAAATAAAGCGCGGAAACACTACTATTTCATCGCACCCCTGTCAATCCCTAACGGCCCCCTCAATAGACAACAATGCCCTTTCCTTTCACCTCTCTCTCCTCAGGAAGGACTTTGATTCCCCGACAGGCCTTTACCGGAGATGGTATCTGTGATAGATAGAGGGCATAACAGTTGTTGCTGTTTGTAAAAATCGCTATTTACTGAAAAACGGTTAAAATGCACCGCCACTATTCAAAAAAAAGAGGCTCGAAAAAGTATCACGGAAGACGCAAAAAGCCGGAACTTCCAAGAAGAATGAAGCCGGAAGCAGAGGCAGTGCTTCGTGACATCTTTTTAAGAATAGGGAAGCCGCCTCTGGCACCCTTCACCCCGGATCCTTTTCAGCTAAAGGCACTGAAAGCCATAAAAAGGACTGATTGTCTGGTAATGGCACCTACCGGTGCCGGAAAGACGTGGATCGCCGAGGAGGCAATCGCACATACCTTTGAAAGAGGAGGCCGCTCGTGGTACGCATCCCCCCTGAAGGCACTGACCAATTCCAAATGGGTAGAATTCGGGCATCGTTTCGGAAGCAATAATGTCGGTATTCTGACAGGGGACACAAAAGAGAACGTCGACGCACCGATCGTGGTGGGAACAACAGAAATCCTGAGAAATCAACTCTATGATGTAATGCACACGGGTGACGACTTAAATTGCGACCTGGTCATACTGGATGAGGCCCATTTTCTTGGTGATGAAGACAGGGGTGTTGTCTGGGAGGAGGTGATGATTTACCTCCCTGCAAGAATAAATCTCCTGATGCTGTCTGCAACCGTCGGAAACGGCTACAAGATATCTGCATGGCTAAGCTCTATACGGGGAAAGGAATGCGTGGTAATTAAAGAAGAGAACAGGCCTGTCCCGCTTTATCCTCTGTTTCTCCATCCCTCCGGCAAGATAAAACCTTACCTGGACAAAAAAAAGCTCTACAGCAAGGTACGTGTTTTCATGGAAGATAAACTGACTCCACGCTACAGGCAATCACGTACACCTCCCCCTTTTGGTGAAATCATCCGGGTGCTGGAGAGGTTTAAACTGCTTCCCGCCATCTTCTTTCTCAAATCACGATCTGAATGCGATGCGGCCCTGGGTACCTGCGGGAAATCCTCAAAACATGACGAGGAACCCTCCTTCAACGACGAGCTCGCACACATCCTTGACCGTTTCCCCTACATGAAAAACCATAAGCAACTGTATAATCTCCGTTTTTCACGGGTGGGTGCACATCACGGGGGACAGCTTCCTACCTGGAAATTTTTGATTGAAACCATGATGAAAAAGGGTAGTCTGGATGCAATATTCGCCACAACGACCGTTGCAGCCGGCGTCAATTTCCCGGCACGGACGATTGTCATGTTCAATTCAGATCAGTTCAACGGTCGCGAATTTATTCCTTTAAACGGTACGGAATTTCACCAGATGACCGGACGAGCGGGGAGACGGGGACAGGACAAGATCGGTTTCATGCTGGCCGTTCCGGGAAGGTTTATGGATATAAAACATATAAAGAACCTTCTCTTCGCAAATCCGGAAGATATCAAAAGCCAGATAAAAAACGATTTTTCAATGGTACTCAATCTCCTTTTGTCGCATACCCCGGAGGATATCAGGAATATCTTTGAAAGGTCACTTGCCGCTTTTCAACAGAAAAAAGGTGACAGCGTAGGTTCGAACCTATGGAATGATTTTCAGAAACATTCAGCATTCTTAAAAACAGAGGGATTTGTCGATCAACAGGATCGACTGACGGCAGATGGTATCTGGGCTTCGAGATTGAGGCTTGACCAGCCACTGCTCATCGCCGAGTGTCTGAGGAATGACGCTTTCCCGAAAGATGATGAGAGGCTTTTAGCCGCGGTTATTGCCCCGTTTGTTTACGATGGTGACCAGGAAATAAAGATATATCAAAAAAGTGTCCCCAAAAAGCTGAAGGCCGCATACAACAAAATAGTTTCAGCGGTTATTCCAATCTATAAAAGGATGATAGAAGCCGGATTTACCGTCAACCCTCTCAAATTCTGGACCAGTGTAATCCTCTACGACTGGGCAGGAGGAGCCCCCTGGGATACAATTATTGAAAAGCGGGGATTTGCAGATGGTGACATGGCAATGCTCGTACTGAGAACCGCCGACAACCTCAAGCAGATTACTTCATTAAGAGAGTCTCACCCGGACATTGCAGCTCTCGCGGAAAGGGCACGGGAAACCATATTGAGAGAACCGGTGGTGTTTGAATATGACTATTAGCGAGGCAAAATTTCCTTCCCCTGGTGGACATACGCGCTAACTTAATGGACTAATATTAATCATCAGTTTTCCCTGTCTGCATCCTGGAAAGAAATTCGAGCTTACGGGCTGTTTTTTCAACAAATAAGGCTGTTTTACGTTCCAAGATATTGAATTCTTTCAGAAGATGTCTGGCTTCATCCGTCAGGGTCATCCCTTTATGGTCGGGACTATTTACTACCAGCTTAACACCTAATCGCTCTTCAGATGCCTTTAACCTTCCCCAGGCTGCACGGTATGACATGTTGAGTTTTTTAGCAGCTTTATTTAAACTTTGACATTCTTCTATTGCCTCAAGCAGGTTTTCGCGGCCTTTGCCGAAAAGAACCTTGCCGTCTTCCTCTACCCATATCCTGTATTTGATTTCCATAATGAAATTTTACCTTCGCCTATGTTTTACTCAACTCCTACATCCACAGTTGTTGAATCTTACTACAAGAGTGGATGAAAGTAAAGACCGCATAAGTTAGTCTTTCAAAGGGTGCGCCGGTCATGATTCAGGCTCTTGTGGACTCGCTGCGGGGAATGTGTTCGCAATACATCCTCAGGAAATAGCAACAGAAAAAACCTTATGCAACTATTAATGTGAATAAACCGTTTTGTAATCGGGGATGAAACGTTACCTGTCGAAGGTAGGTATAAATATTATAAAAATTCTTTATGTTACCCGGTCCTGTGGGCGGAGATTGGAGTTATGCCTAAAAAAGCATAATTTTCTTTACAATTAAAATCTTTTGGGGTATGAAGCTTTACATTATGTCATATATGGCATAGCAGTATGCGCGTTGATATGGTCATGCTCTATCAACAATCCTCATCAAAACCACACGGGAAAGGAGTTTCATCATGCGTCAATATATCTCAAAGATGCTCATCATCGGTTTCATCATTCTGGGATTGTCCTTGCCGGCTGTCGCCGGTGAAAAACTGCTTGTGGCTGTTGCCGCGAATTTTATTTTACCATCGGGTGAACTGACAAAGATATTCCAGGACCGGACAGGCATAGCTACCGAAGCAACATATGCATCGACGGGCAAATTATTCGGTCAGATTGTCAAAGGCGCACCGTACGACGTCTTTTTCGCCGCCGATGAAAAAAGACCTAACCTTGCAGAAAAGCAGGGTCTTGCGGATAAACCTTTCGTGTACGCGAGAGGACAGGTGGTGGTCTGGACGGCGAAACGAACGCTGTGCGGGGCAACTGACTGGCAAACCGTTGTGAAGAATCCGGAGGTTCAGAAAATAGCCATTGCCAATACCGAGAGCGCACCCTATGGCACCGCCGCAATGATTGCACTGCAGCGGGCCGGGTTGTGGGATACGCTGAAAGGGAAATATGTTTTCCCCCAATCGGTGGCCCAGGCTTTTCAATATGCCGAGACGAAAAGCGCCGATGTGGGATTTTGCGCCTATTCATCCGCCCTCTCCGACAAAGGAAAGAAGGGCTGTTTTTATACGGTCCCGGAGGCACCGCCCATTATACAGGCCGCCTGTATTCTCAAAGGAACTAAGAACAGGTCGGCTGCCGAACGGTTTGTTGCATTCATACAGTCATCTGAAGCGCAGAAAATTAAAGAGAAATACGGATATCGATAAATGGATATGACTCCCCTCTGGCTCTCTCTGAAACTTGCATTTATGACGACGGTGGTACTCGTCATCATGGCGGCGCCCCTCACCTATCTGCTGGTATACATCCGTTTCGCCGGCAAGTCATTCTTTGAGGCGCTGCTCACTCTTCCCATGGTTTTGCCGCCAACGGTCCTCGGCTTTTACCTGCTCCTGGTCATGACGCCCCAGGGAAATATCGGCCGTTTCTGGAAGGCCGTAACCGGTTCTCCTCTGATCTTCACTTTTGCAGGAATTGTTGTGGCTTCGCTCGTCTATAGCCTGCCCTTCGCCATTCAACCCATGAAGGCGGCCTTTGAAAAGATCGACCGCCGCCTTCTGGAGAGTGCCTATGTCCTGGGGTTGTCACCACTTTCCACGTTTTTCAGGGTCATTATCCCCAATACCCTGAACGGACTGGCGGCATCAGCAATTCTCGTGTTCATCCATACCCTTGGTGAGTTCGGGGTAATTCTTATGGTCGGCGGGAGCATACCCGGCGAGACGAGGGTCGCGTCCATTGCAATCTATGAGGCGGTAGAGGCTCTCCGTTATGGGGATGCCGCCATGATGTGTCTGATCCTTGTACCGATCAGTTATCTCTTTCTCCTCATCATCAACCGGCTGACCCGGAGACAGATCTATGGAACTTAGCATCTCGATAAAGAAAAAATTGCCCCATTTTGATCTTGATGTTTCTTTTTCCTGCCGGAAGAACCGTCTGCTCGTCCTGGTAGGACCATCGGGAGCAGGCAAGACGACTATCATCAGGATACTGGCGGGACTTGATCGGCCCGACGAAGGGCGGATTACCTACAACGGTGAAATCTGGGTTGATACGGACAAAAATATATTTCTCCCGCCGCAGGAGCGGCATCTGGGTTATGTCTTTCAAGAATATACACTGTTTCCCCATCTGACGGTCGCCAGAAATGTGGCGTTTTCCGCTGACGATAAAAGAGATATTCCGTCTCTCCTGCAACGGTTCAATATCTGGCATCTTAAAGATCGAAAGCCCGATAAAATATCGGGGGGTGAACGTCAGCGCTGCGCCATCTGTCAGGCTATGGCCCGGCGCCCCCGTCTTCTTCTGCTCGACGAACCCTTCTCAGCCCTTGACGCGGTGACCCGACAGAATCTCCGCGAAGAAGTACGAAAGCTGAAACGGGAATTATCGATTCCCGTCATTCACGTGACCCACGACATATCGGAAGCCCTCTATCTTGGTGATGACGTGCTTCCCATGGTAAGCGGACGAATCGTCAGAAAATGGATGGTCCAGTTCATGCTGAAGGGCCGTCCTCCCGAGCAGGAGAAATTTTCTGAAGACATGGAAGGTTACGATTCCCACGACAGGAGAGATATTTCCGTCCTGTATGATTCTCTGGAGGTGATGCAATAGTGAATATCGGACCCTATTCTTTTGACGAATATATTCATCTGGTAAAGTCGTTCCATGGCCACGCAGCACCCGGTATGATTATCGGCGGGATCATGGTCGATACGGCACTCAAGAACACGCCGGCGGGGGAATTCTTTGACGCACTCTGCGAAACGGAAAGCTGTCTTCCCGATGCGGTCCAGCTCCTGACTCCCTGCACGGTGGGAAACGGGTGGCTTCGGATTGCCAATGTAGGTCGATACGCTGTCACGCTCTACGAAAAGTCAGGGGGAGAGGGGGTCCGGGTATATCTCGATTCGTCGAAACTTGACGAATGGCCGGCCATTAAGGAGTGGTTTTTTAAACTCGCACCGAAGAAATCCCAAGATTCAAAAACTCTCTTTGAACAGATTCGCAATGCTGGAACGAATCTGTACAGTATGCAGGATGTGAGAGTCCAACCGCAGTTTTTGGAAAAGCAATCAAAGGGAAGCATCACTGTCTGTCCTTTATGCGGCGAAGCCTATCCATCGAAAGACGGCGAGATCTGCCTGGGCTGTGGCGATGAAAACCCCTATACGAACATCGTCACTCCCCGATCCAGTGCCATAGAAAAAGCACCGACACTGCAGGCCGTATCGGTCAGGGATGCCATCGGGCGCTCCCTACTCCATGATATGACTCGTATCATTCCGAACAGCAAGAAAGGTCCCGCATTCAAAAACAGGCACGTGGTGGAAACGGACGATATTGATCTGCTTCTGTCGATGGGGAAGAAACTCGTGTACGTCGAAGGGGACATTTCATCCGATGACGGTTGGGTCCATGAAGATGAGGCGGCACTGACGCTGGGCCGGGTAATGGCGGGCAACGGGGTTACCTTCACGGAAGTTCCGAGCGAGGGAAAGGTGACGTTCAGGGCGGAACGAGACGGACTTCTCGTTGTGGATGAAGAGCGCCTGATTAATTTCAATTGTGTTCCCGATGTCATGTGCGCGAGCAGGCAGAGCTATTCCGTTCTGTCCTGCAACGACAGGATCGGAGGAACCCGGGCAATTCCTCTCTATCTCTCCAGGGGTAAGCTCGACAGAGCCCTGGCGGTACTCAACGGAAAGCCTTTATTCACCGTGCTTCCCCTGCGTCAGCCCCGGGTGGGAATCCTCGTGACCGGAACGGAAGTGTACGAGGGATTGGTGGAAGATGGCTTCGTGCCTCTGATCCGCAAAAAACTGGAGCGATTGGGAGCCTCTACCTTTCGCTCCCGTATCGTCCCTGATGACCGCAACGCCATTTCCGGGGCAATCAGGGAACTGATCAAAGAGGATATCGATCTGCTCGTCACGACTGGGGGACTTTCAGTGGATCCCGACGATGTCACCCGTGCGGGATTGGAAGACGCCGGCGCGACGGATATGATCTACGGCGCTCCCATACTGCCGGGGGCGATGACCCTCCTCGCCCGCATTGGAGATGTTCAGGTTATCGGTGTCCCCGCCGGGGCATTGTATTTCAAAACAACGAGCTTCGACCTGCTGGTTCCCCGACTCCTGGCAGGTCTTACCATATCCCGGTACGACCTTGCACGCATGAGCAGCGGCGCCTTCTGTCTTGAATGCCCGACGTGCCTGTATCCTTTGTGCCCCTTCGGCAGGTAGACACCGCTACTTCCTTCGGATTCTGAAGGGCAGGTTCTTCAGGTTCGGCGTTCCGAATTCCTTTGCAAAGTCGGGTGAAAGTAAAACAGAGGCACAGAGTGCAAGCTATGAGGAAATCAATGTTTTATGAATCATTACGTCATAAATTTCTGCGGCTGGCTGAGGAAAAATCATTGTTAGACAATAAAATAACAATCAGGACACATATTTTAAAACCGGATGAAGCCATCGGTAATCCTGACAGAAGAGACTTCCCCCTTCTGAAGGGCAAGGAGGTCATGGTGCAGGCTTCATTCATTGAGAAGAAGGGACAGGCCTATACCGATGCCCCGTCAGAATTTTCCGGGCCTCTGAGAGATATTATCAATCTTTCATTGGATGATTCCCAACAAAAAGCGTTGTTTATTGCATCTCTGAATGCGGTGATGAAATACCTGTATCCTGATATAACGACAGTTCACTGTAAAAATAATGAACCTGAGGAATGCGCAGAAGAAATGATGGCATATATAAAAACATTAAATCCTCATTCGGTTGGTATTATTGGTCTGCAACCGGCCATTCTGGATGCTGTGGTCGAAATTCTGGGGAAAGAGAATGTCACCTGCGTGGATAGAGACGAAAACAACAGAGATAAAATCAAATACGGTGTGCCTATCGGATGGGGAGATAATGAAGGTATGGAAAGTGTATTCAAACATAGTGATTTAGTTCTGGCAACGGGATCCAGCGTGACAAATGGCTCGTTGGTGGATATCCTCAATATTGCCCGGAATCACAACTCACCTCTCTATTTCTACGGTGTGACTATCGCCGGAACTGCCCGGTTGATGGGGTTGAATCAGCTGTGTTTTAAAGCAACGTGAGTCGTTGGGGACATATGAAAGCAGTTTTGAGAGGAAAAAGCTGTTATCTATGAAATGTTGCCCGGCAGTGATAGTGCAGAGAAGTGGATTCATCAAGATACCATGATTACCATGGCTTTGAGGGGATAAAATTGACGAAATTGAATAACATACTTTATGATCTATTTGAATCCAAGGCCGAAGAAGTAAAGATTGAGATACTGAGTCTTGGCCTTGGGTATACGGCAGTTACAACCTCGGACGGCGGGATGGGGGTAGCTTATACCTGTTTTGACAGCAAAAATTCCTGCTCGGTTATTAAAAATTATCATGATTACGAAGGCAGACCCGCCGTTGATCTCCTTGAAAAGATTAAGAGTATGAATACAATCGAAAGAAGCATGGCCCTTGCGCTTATAAATGCGCTCAATTATGAAGAGGCGTTGTTACTTCCCGAGGATAAGAACAATAATATAATGTTCGATAAATTTGATATTGGCAAGGGAACAAGGGTTGCCATGGTGGGTTTTTTCGGTCCCCTTGTTAAAATTTTTAAGGAAAGAGATATTTTACTGGAGATAATGGATACTACCCGCGGCCTTGGTCGAAAGGAAGATTTTTATGAAAAACTTGGAAGCTGGGCGGATATACTGTTATTGACATCAACTTCTATTCTAAACAACACAACTGAGGAAATACTTGGAACTGCGGGCAGAGATGTTAAGGCGATCCTGCTGGGACCCAGTACACCGATGGTGGCTGAGGCATTCGGGCATCTACCGATACACATGCTTGCAGGAACAGTGCCGCTGAAAAAAGAAAATGTGTTAAAGGCCATACGGCATGGAATGGGGACACCCGTCATCCACAGATTCAGCCGGAAGTCTTTCTGCCTTACTTCCAAGTGAATTCCGGAGAGGTCAAATCTATGAATATTTGTAATTATACCCTTGAGGAGTACATTGCGATAGTTCAGTCTTTCCACGGAAGTGCCGCACCCGGTATGGTAATCGGGGGATTTATGGTGGACATAGCTCTCAAGAACACACCGGAAGGGGAATTTTTTGATGCCGTTTGTGAAACTACAAGCTGTCTTCCTGATGCGATACAGCTTCTCACTCCGTGTACTATAGGAAACGGTTGGCTGAAAGTGATCAATCTGGGCCGTTTTGCCCTGACCCTTTACGAAAAATATCAGGGGAAGGGGATAAGAGTATTTGTTGATTCGGCGAAGATTGAAAAGTGGCCGGAGATTAAAAATTGGTTCTTAAAACTCAAGCCTAAAAAGGACCAGGACTCACAGCTTCTCTTTGAGCAGATCAAGGAGGCCGGACCGGGAATCTGCAGCCTTCAGAACGTTACTGTCCGGTCTGAGTTTCTGGAAAAGCGGAGTAAAGGGAGTATTGCTGTTTGTCCCCTCTGCGGAGAAGCCTATCCGGTAAAAGATGGGAACATCTGCCTCGGTTGTCAGGGGGATGCTCCTTATCTTGAAACCGATTTAACCGGTGAGCAGAAAAAAAAGGGGTCCTGAACTGAAGATAGTACCGGTAGAACAAGCAGTTGGTCTCAAAGGTTTGCACGATATGACAAGGATTATCCCGGAAAACGTTAAGGGGCCTGTTTTTAAAAGTGGTCAGACTATCACCGTCGAAGATGTTGGTATACTGGCCTAATTGTCCATTTGGCAGGTAACTGATGTGATCTTCTCTCTTTAGTTATGCACACAGATCAGTCTGCACACCACCGCCTTCAAACCCCATTTCTTTAGCCTTGATATCAAGGTGAAGTGTGGCAACCTCTTCCAGAGGAGGATAGAAAATACGCTCTATTTCTCTTGTGTCCACGGCCTTTATGTATTTTTCACAATTGTCACAAACATCCAGCCTGTATTCTTGTTCTTCTTCAATTTGAAAATAGTGGAGTGTCGTGTTGTCCTTATTGTTACAAAATGGACAGTAAATCCTCTGGACGGGCCATTTGTGCCAGCAGAAACTGCAGAACAAAAAGCGCTTACCTTCATTCTCGAATGTCGATAAAACAGGCAAACTTCCACAAATAGGACAGTAACCCATTTCCCATGATTTGTTCTTGTCAAGATATGTTGAAAGTTGCGAAGCGCACACGGATAAAGAGGGTTTTATGCTGTTGTAAGTTATAAAAGCAAGAACCTTTCTGTCGATTTCGAATTCACTCGCAATTTTTTCAAAGAGAATGTCGTCCTCAACCAAAATTTTTGATAAGAGAGTGTTTAAATCAAGTTCTCCTGTTTCAATAGCTTTAATTATCCCTCTGGCAGACATTGCCATGACTTCATTCGCCCCTTCTGCAATACTACATATTTTTCTAAAAAGTTTTGTGGCTTCTTCTGTATCTATTACAAACTCAGACATATTTATGAGAGGAAGTTTTTCCTTCGCCTTAATAAAAAGACTCTCTTTAGGGATCTGTATAGGCTTAATATCCAACTGGCTTCTGGATTCCTCCTGTGCTGAAAAAATCTGTTTGTGAAAGTCTAACAAAGCAGCATAAGCTGGTCTCAGCTTCTTAAGTGTCTCCGCAACTTTTCTAACCTGATCTGAAGTGGGAGTAACATCATCTGTTTTCATATAACTACCTCTGAATATTGTGATAAAAAAGGAGGGAGATAAAATCTCCCTCCTTGAAATTTAACTTCTTTTTAACCCAACAAACTCTGGAAAGGCCTCTTTAAAGGTGACACGAGTTTTGCGAAAGCAACACGCCGCGTAATGCCCACAGGCCCCTGTGCTACGACAAATTTGTGATAAAATTCCGGTTTGTCGGTAATAAGATAAATTACACGAATTTGATCCGCATCTACCAGTTGGGCCTCCGGATATTCCTTCTTAATTTCGGCAAGACGTTTATGTGCCAGCTTTAGCATCTCTTCCCTGTCGCCAAAATTCATTGCTCCCGTTGGACAGGTCTTCACACATATGGGCAAAAGACCATTTTGCACCCGGTCTATACACATATCACATTTTGTAATTGCCTTAGTCTTTTCGTCTCGTCTTGGTATGTTATAGGGACAACTTTCCCGTATTTCGTTGAATGCCTTTTCGGACAGGCGTTTTGTCAAATCTGTGTAAATTATCGCTCCTGTTTCATCATCGCTGATTATAGCGCCTGGCAGATAGCCATCGGCCACCTCTCTGCACGGCGGTTCCAAGCAATGGCGACATTGATCCGGGAAAAAATTCCATGTTACTTTCCCATTGATTTCGTGTTCTGTAAACCTGACCAGTTTATATGTAAATGGATTCAGGTCAACCGGGTTCTGATGACTTCCCCACTGTTTGGTCTTTGTCCCAGGTAAGCCATGCCATTCTTTACAGGCGACCTGACAACCTCTACAGGCGGTACACCTCGTTGTATCGATGAAAAATGTCTTTGACATTTCTTTTTCCTCCCTATGAGTTAATAGTTATATATCAACCGGCCATTTTACTATCGAGATAATTCTCTGAGTTTCTTGGCCTTTTTAATGTTCACACAGCATGCTTTGAATTCAGGTATGGTTGTGTTTGGGTCGCCCGCACTGATACACAGACGGTTGGTTGCGTCACCCGCACCAGGCGTCATCCAGCCAAAGCAGAAGGGCATACCAACTTCATGAACCGTTTTACCCATCACTTTGAATGGCCTCATACGCATGGTTACCATCGCTATTGCTTCTACCCGGCCTCTCGTATTTTCCACAATGACGGGGTCGCCGTTTTTGATACCCTTTTCCTTGGCCAGCTCGGGACTCATCTCCACATAGAGCTGTGGTTCCGCTTCAAGGAGCCATGGCACAGCCCTTGTTTCACTTCCACCACACCAATGTTCGGTCACGCTGTAAGTCGTCAAAACGACAGGATAACGTGGGTCCGCCGGCATAGCTCTCTTGTCGGCATCACTATCTATAATTTTGGCGCAAGGATTGTTCAGCTGTTTGGAAAATGGATGCCTTTTAATCGGGGTTTCAATTGGTTCATAATGTTCAGGAAATGGTCCTTCCGCCCTGCCGGGACCAAAGAGTTGACCATGCCCTTCTTTCCGCATAATGAAAGGATATTTTCCTTTGCCGGTTGCCATCGGCGGCCAACCACCATCCGGCACATCGCCTATCCACTTGTTTTCCTTCCATTCGATAACAGCTCTTTCAGGATCCCAGGGTCTTCCATTCTTATCTACCGAAGCCCTGTTATAGAGGATTCTTCTATTAACGGGCCAGCACCATGAAAAGTTGGGATAGAGGCCGATCTTTGCCTGCATCGGGGTCTGGGAGTAATCACGTCGCTTGGCCTTGTTACCGTCTTCTTCCGTATAGCTTCCGGCATAAAGCCAGTTAAGGCAGACCGTTGAACCGTCATCCTTTAGGGCTCCGAAACTGGGTACCTGCTGACCTTTTTTGGGTCCTTCGGTATAATAACCATTGATTTTCCTGGCCATCTTTTCTGCGTCGTAATTGCCGGGCCAATCGAGCTTTAAGATAGGATCCGCAAAGACACCGTCTTGCTTCCGGTAAAGATCTCTAACTTTATTCATAATCTCCACCATTATCTGTCCCATCGATTTTGATTGACCTTGAGGCTCGGTCGCTGCGTAATGCCATAACAGCCAGCGCCCGCTGTTGCTTACACTCCCTTCCTTTTCAACTTTGTGGCATGAAGGCAGCAAAAAGACCTCTGTCTTTATCTTTTTGGGATCCGCACCCGGACGGTGCCAGAAATCTGTTGTCTCATTATGGTGAATCTCGGCAATTGATAACCAGTCCAAGTTCTCCATTGCTTTTCTGACCTTGTTGGAGTTTGGCACGCTGCTCGCCGGACCAGTTGCCCAAATGTTGCCGCCCTTTATCTTACCTTTATACATCCTGTCAAAAAGGTAAAGATAAGAGTAATCTTCCCCTTTATCAACTTTTGGAAGCCAGTCATAACCAAAACCGTTTTCCTTGGTAGCACTGTCTCCGAACCAGCCTTTTAATAAACTTACCGTGTACTTTGGATAGTTCTGCCACCAGTTGGCACTCATGGGATCATGACTTACCGGTGTTGTTGCCTTAAGATAATCCTCCAATGTAGGCAAGTCACCACGCGGTACTGCGAGATAGCCGGGTAAGATATGCCATAAGATGCAGTGGTCCGTTGAACCCTGGACATTCGGTTCACCCCGCAGGGCGTTGATTCCGCCTCCGGCGACGCCGATATTACCCAGCATAAGCTGAATAATGGCGCTTGCCCGAATATTCTGAACGCCGACTGTATGCTGAGTCCATCCCAAAGCATACATAATTGTTCCCGCCTTATCGGGTGCTCCCGTAGAAGCATAGGCACTATATACTTTGAGCAGATTATCCTTTGATACACCGGTGGTGGCTGAAACGTCGTCTAAATTATACCGGTCATAGTGTTTCTTCAAAAGCTGGAAGACGCATCTCGGATGTTTGAGAGTTTTGTCTTTTTTAGGATTTCCATTTCCGTCCAGCTCAAATTGCCATTGAGATTTATCATAGGTTTTTGTCTTCGGGTTATATCCGGTAAACAAACCATCATTAAATTCAAATTTTTTATTTACAATGAAGGAAGCGTTTGTATACTCCGTTACATACTCTTGAAAATATTTCTTGTTCTCAATAATATATTTTATCATACCGCCCATGAAAGGAATATCTGTACCCGAACGGAGGGGCACATGAAAATCAGACCTAGCGGATGTTCTGGAAAACTTGGGATCAACATGAATAATTGTGGCCCCTCTTTCTTCTTTAGCTTTTAAGACCCATTTGAAACATATCGGGTGATGCTCTGCGGCATTGCTGCCCATGATCAAAGCACAATCTGTATTTTTGATATCGATCCAGTGATTGGTCATCGCACCGCGTCCGAACGACTCTGCCAGAGCCGCAACAGTGGCGCTGTGTCAGATACGTGCCTGATGGTCGAAGTGGACTATCCCCTGTGCCCTGATAGCCTGATGCACCAGTGCACACTCCTCATTGTCCAGCTGAGAAGAACCCAGATGAAACATTGATTCCACGCGATTAACCCGCTCTTTTTTATCATTATATTCCTTAAAGTCCCTATCCCTAGTCTCTTTTATCCGGTGAGCAAGACGATCCAATATCCAGTCCCAGCTTTTCTCTTCCCAGCGGTCACTGTAAGGCGCCCGGTAAAGAGGTTTAAAAAGGCGGTGGTCACTGTTAATCATGGCTAACGTGGAAGCGCCTTTAGAGCACAACGCTCCCTCGCTTACCGGATAACCGGGATCGCCTTCCGCACTGATAACTTTACCATCTTTTACATGGCAGATAAGATGGCAGGAAACAGAACAGAATCCACAGATAGAAATAACTTCCTTCGCTCCTTTAATTTTCAATTTAGCTGCATGAGCTTTTATGGGCCTCAAGTCAAAACCGACTTGACTGAGGGCAATACTCACTGCCCCGAGACCCGTCACCTTCATAAAACCTCGTCGTGTAATTTTCATTTGTTACCTCCTCCTATTATAAAAAGAATATTTACATTTTTCGGTTACAATCTCGTCTCGCATTTTATCAACCGCAAATAACATAACGATCAGAGGCTGTCAAGCATTTTGTCAATGATTTCAGTATGTTATTTTTAACATATTCAGATGTAACCAGTCTTCTGTTATGTACAAAGGAAATTTGTTGATTTTTATTCGCTCGCTGTTCAGTTCAATTCCTGAAATCTAAATGGGAGAGTGACTCGGAGAAGAGAGGACAATAAAGACGAGATTTTTCACAGTATAAGCCGGAACACATTCCGGCAATATGTGGCACTGCAGGGTTTACCGATCCGACAATCCCGCGGGCAAAGATGGCTGGCGACCGGATTAGCATTAAGGATGGAAGTTTTTGAGCATTTGCTGAAGCACAGTACGGAAAATGGCTATTCCCACCATTTTTCAGAGGTGATATCATTAAGTGAATCTCCCCGCCCACAGGGCGGGGCTTGCGGGTACGCTCCCGGTCACGATGCCTTACTCGCGTATCTACTCCTTATACACGTCGGTAGACCAGGGGAATAACTCCCTGGCTTCCCTGAGGGCTTCTTGTTCGACCTTGTCAAGCCAAAACCGAAATTTTTCCGTCAACTCCTTGCCGCGTTCCGATAGTTGATACCTTCTATTTTTACCGGTCTTGACAATCAGCTTATATCCCAATATATCTTCGGTTTTTCGTATTTTCCCCCATGCTGCTCGATAAGACATGCCCATGTTCTCCGCTGCCCTTTTTAACGACCCATATTTCTCTATGTTAGCAAGAAGTTGCGCACGGCCAGACCCAAAAAGAACGCCGCTATCTGTTTCCAGCCAGACGTGCAACCTTACCTTCGGATGATTCTTATCCATGGTAAATCTTCCTTGTTCAATTATTGACTATTATAAAAATAATATAGACATCATCTCCCGTAAGAATAAACATTCCCTGGAATGGTTTTAGTTCCATTTTATATATGTCAATTATGACATATATAAGAACAAAGCCAATTGTCAAGATAAAATTGTTTTTAAACGGCGGGGAGCTTCAATTTCAAAATTGGATGTGGAAAATAAAATCCGGCAAATTACAGATATTATAGTGAACTGAAGCAATATCCAACTTTTCGAATGTTTTCATCAAAGGTCGGAAAAATAGTTAACGTATCAACTTTCGAATATAATCTTTCCTGTGTCTTTTAAGTTATAACCGGGCAAAGTACGGGAGAGTCTGCTAATCTGCACCGGATCAATGTAAGCTATCAACCCTTGAATGACCTTTGTGGACCAAAGCTCCCTCGGAACAACAAGGTCAAATCTTTCCTCTTTAAGTGGAACAAAATCGAGGGAAAAAAGGTGGGCAACATACTCAATACCCAGACCCACATCCACCTCGTCAAAGAAAACCTTAAAAGCTACTTCCAAATGTGTATTTACCTCATTAGCAAAATATGTAATCTCCTCTCTATCCCGGCCGTTTTCCCTTAAGAGATATTCAAGCAGCATCCTTGTGCCGGACCCCTCATTTCTATTCACAAATCTTGCCTTCTTCTCTATTACATCCTTTAAACCCTTGATACCCAAGGGGTTCCCTTTTTTTACAATCAGTCCCTGTTGCCTGTGCCACAGATTGACGACCACATACCTTTGCGGGGCAAGTATTCTGCTGAGAACGGGAAGATTATATTCTCCTGTTTCCATATCCAGAAGATGAGTACAGCATGCCTGCCCTTTTTTCTTAGCAAGGGCATGGATGCCCCCCTGGCTGCCCAGCGATGAGTAAAAAGTCAAGGTCTCGGGAATTTTTTCCTTGTTATAAAAGGACAAAAACCTTGCCAGGAGAATATCGTCACTCCCCATAATCAGGATGTCTTTTCCCCTTTGAACATTTTCATCTATCCATCGCCGAATGTGCCATTCAGGAAAGAGCCACTTCCCCGCAATATTCACATGAGGAAGACCCCCTTCTTTCACCAGCTGGTATATCTTCTTTTCGTTAAGCCTCAAAAGATCGGCCAGTTCTTTTGTCGTAAGCATTTCTTTCATAAATTTTTTCTATCAAGAAATAGCGAACATGTCAATCAGGAGATAAACAATAACAATTAATCCTAAATTATAACGAATGTGTATTTATATTGACATTTAATGACAATTTAGGTAGATACATGCTTAATTTAACAGCCCTCATTGCCCGGGAGGCTACCCAAGAAATGGAGATCAAGGAAAGAAAATTATAGCTAAGATCGTGTTTAAGTTCAAACCTATAAAAGAAGGAGGATAAAAGTGAAAAGAAGAATATGGTTAAAGGAAAGTATATTAATTCTTGCTATCTTTATGGCAGGCCTGCTGGTCTATCCCCAGTTCGGATTTGCAAAAGATATGCTTCTTGTCTATTCGGGAGCCGGGATGAGAAAACCGATGGATAAGATTGGAGTAGCTTTTGAGAAGAAATATGGCGTGGCAGTGAATTACAATTATGCCGGTTCGAATACCCTCTTAAGTCAGATAGAGCTGACAAAAAGAGGAGATGTCTATATGCCCGGGGCAACAATGTACATAAATAAAGCTAAGGAGAAGGGATTTGTCGATTATGAAAAACCAGTGGCATATCATATACCGGTGATAGCAGTTCCTGAAGGAAATCCGGCGAAGATAACAAGTTTAAAAGATCTTACCAAACCCAAAGTGAAGATTGTGTTTGGAGATCCAAAAGCTGCCGCCTGTGGCAAAATTGCAAAGAAGATACTTGAGAAAAATAATATCCACGATGAAGTCTGGAAAAATGTTATTGCCACTGCCGGGACGGTAAATGAACTGGTAGTCTATATATGTATGAGACAGGCAGATGCGTCTATAATCTGGAAAGCCTCTCTGCTGGGAACGGAGGATAAAACGGATATTGTGGAGATACCAAAAGAAGAAAATCTTATAAAGGTAATCCCCATAGGCAGGCTGACATTTTCTAAGAACGAAAAAATGGCAAAAGAATTTGTGGACTTTGTTGCATCCAGTGAAGGAAAAAGGATATTTGAAAAATGTGGTTTCACCACATATCCAAATTGAAGCTCCCCGCAGCAAGCTGCGGGGAATCTCCGACTGTTAAGGAAATTTGTTGATTTTATTCGCTCGCTAACCCCGCTGCAAGCAACGGGGAATGCGCTCGCTGGTCAGTTCAAGATATGGAAAATAGGAGGTATATATTATGGAGATAAGCGCAAGAAATAGATTGGAAGGCACTGTCAAGGAAATTAAGTTGGGACAAGTTATGGCTGAAATTACTCTCAAGATAGGGGAGAATGAGCTAACTGGCCTAGTAACAAAGACATCGGCTGAGCGATTGGGATTAAAGGTTGGCGACAGGGCATTTGCTTTAGTTAAAGCTACGGAAGTAATGGTAGGTAAAGAGTAACTATTGTTTGTCTGGATATGCATTGTGAGGCCACATCACTAAAATAACTGGCCAAACCTTGTATATCTGAAGTGATCAAAAGACTTGAGCTTTGCGGTGCCGGAAGCCTTGGACGCCTGCATTATGCAACCACGGGAATGAACAATGTTAAGCAAATTGAATGCATCAAAAATCAAGATCATTACAATACTTTTTAGTCTGCTTCTTGCCATTTTTATTTTGGTGCAGATCATCTGTGTCATCACACATACCACGCTTCCGGCGCTGATCATAAGCCTCTGTTCCGAAGAGATACTGTTTGCCATAGAACTAAGCCTGCTAACCTCTTTTATATCGACCATTTTGTGTATTATCATATCCATACCAACGGCATACGCACTCGCCAGGTACGACTTTTTTGGAAAGAGCCTGATCAATACCATACTGGATGCTCCATTAGCCTTACCACCATTAGTCGCCGGTGTGGGCTTGTTGATACTGTTCGGCACAACATCATTCGGGAAAATGCTTGCGGAAGCCGGACTTGTTTTTGTCTTTACGCCGCTTGGAATAATAATTGCCCAGTTTTTTGTAAATGTTCCCTTTATGTTCAGGATACTGCGGGGAACATTTCAGGGCATAAATCCGAGATATGAACACGTAGCTCAGACGCTTGGCTGTACGGAGCTTCAGGCATTCTGGAATGTCACACTGCCAATGGCAAAAAATGGACTTTTAGCCGGTTCAATCATAACATGGTCAAAAGGGATAGGCGAGTTCGGGGCGGCGCTGATGCTCGCCGGGGCAACAAGGATGAAGACGGAGACATTACCCATTTCGTTATACCTGAACATGTCGTGTGGAGAGCTCAACTTGGCCATTGCTGCCGCAACGATCCTGATCATAATTTCCTTGGGGTCTCTCTTCATTTTTGAGAGGTATGGAGGGTTCGCCAGGGTGTTCTAAGAATGATAAGAATTGAAAATATATATAAAAATCTGGGTGAATTCTTTTTAAAGGATGTCACGCTCGATATAGGAACAGGCGATTACTTGATGATATTAGGTCCTACCGGGGCAGGGAAGACCATTCTCCTGGAGGCAATCGCCGGCATTTATCACCCTGATAGTGGCAAGATCCTGATGGACGGAAAAGATATTACAAATATCCCTCCAAGAAAGAGGAATATCAGCATGGTTTATCAGGATTATATGCTTTTCCCCCATTTGACCGTGGAAAAGAATATTGCCTTTGGCCTGAGGTTAAAGAAGATTCCGAAAGAAAAGACCAAAGAGAAGATAGAGGAGATTGCACGGATGCTGAATATCCGTCATCTGTTTCATCGCTTTCCCGGCACCTTGAGTGGAGGTGAAAAGCAGAGAATCGCCATAGCGCGGGCGATGGTGACGGAACCCAATGCGCTGCTTTTAGATGAGCCTTTATCCGCACTGGATACACAAACAAGAGAAAGCCTACGGTACGAGTTAAAAAAGATTCACTCAGTTACCAAAAGTACTATAGTTCACGTAACGCACAACTTTGAAGAGGTATTTTCCCTTGGGAACTCTGTGGCGGTGATGAATGAGGGAAAGATCATTCAGGTGGGCAAGCCGGATGATGTATTCAGAAAACCTAACTGCGAATTCGTCGCAAACTTTGTCGGGGTTGAGAACCTGTTCAGAGGCAAATCTACTGTTAATAATGGTATTTCTGATATTGATATTGACGGGTCAACAATTGTATCTACTACTTGTAAGTCAGGAGATTGCACCGTCTCCATCAGGCCGGAGGATATCTTGATTTCAAGAAATAAAATAGAGTCAAGCGCCAGAAATTCATTTAGTGGAAAGGTAGTAAGTATTATTGATAAGGGCGCAACAATTAAAATAGTGGCTGATTGCGGTATTTCCATTTCTGCCATAATAACAAGGCGATCGTTGGATGATATGAGGTTAAAGGAAGGAATGTCAGCGTATCTTACCTTTAAGGCGTCCGATGTTCATTTTATTTAGTATGGTGAAAAAGCTTTTAAAATCAAACTTATAGAAGGAGAATATGAAAATGGATAGGAAAAGATCAATTTTGATGATTACACTGGTTTTGACATTTTTTGTAACAGGCTTGCTGGTCTATCCACAGACAGGATGGACAGGTGAGAATCAGCCAACCGGCAAAGTGATCATATTCAATGCAGGGAGTCTGACTATTCCCTTTGCCAAGATGGAGAAGGAATTTGAGGCCAGATACCCGAAGGTGGACATTATGCGGGAGGCGGCGGGGAGCCAGAAATGTGCGAGGAAGATTTCTGACCTGAAAAAACCCTGTGACATTATGGCATCAGCAGATTATACTGTGATAGATAAGCTTCTCATCCCCGTATACGCCGACTGGAACATCAGATTTGCCACCAATCGGCTTGTCCTTTGTTATACGGATAAAAGTAGATATGCCGATAAGATTAATACCGGGAATTGGTACGAAATTCTTCAAAAGAAGGGTGTTGTATGGGGGCATTCCGATCCAAACGCCGATCCCTGTGGTTACCGATCCATCATGGTGCTTCAATTAGCCGAAAAGTACTATAAGAAACCGGGACTTTATCAAAGGTTTATTAATAGCCGTCCAAAGGAAAATATCAGGCCCAAATCGGTGGAACTGGTTGCCCTTCTGCAGACCGGACATATGGATTATGCCTGGGAATACCGGTCGGTAGCGGTTCAGCATGAGCTAAAATTCGTGGAACTTCCAGATGAGATCAATCTGGGAAACTATAAATATGACAATTTCTATAAACAGGCGACGGTAAAAGTTACGGGGAAAAAGCCGGGCACCTTTCTAACGATGAATGGAAAGTCCTGTACCTATGGCGTTGCTTTGGTTAAAAATGCCCCCAACGCGGAGGCGGCAACAGCCTTTCTGCAGTATATGCTTGACCCTCAAGGCGGACTCAAAGTTTTAGAGGAAATGGGACAGCCTCCTTTTATCCCCTGCAGGGTCCCAACGGCAAAGATGAAGGCACAACTTCCGGAGGCACTGCAAAAACTTGTAGAGGTCAAAGAATAGGATAGGCTTTTTAGTTCTGCCTGACACGGCAACTCTGAAGCACTATTTTGCATTAAGGGTCGGGTTTTATGCCCGACCCTCACCATACTGATACGCTTGGAATATTCCCTCCCACCGGAGGAAGGTAAAAAGGAATTATTGGATGACGAAAAAAGAACCGTTTTTCTGGATAACTATTTCATGCGGTTTTGTGATCATGGCCTTTATCCTTCTCCCCCTCGTCGAAATGATGACTGCGCCTTCTTTTGCCATGCTCAAGGAAACCATTAAGGACAAAGATGTTGTGCGGTCGATCTGGTTGAGTATCTACACGGCAGGACTGGCCGCACTTATCTCCTTTGTCTTTGGGACACCCCTTGCGTATCTGCTCGCCCGAACCAACTTCAGGGGAAAAAGACTGGTGGAAAGTATTATTGATCTTCCCATCGTCATTCCTCATCCCGTTGTCGGAATTGCGATTCTAAGTGTTGCGGGGAGAAATCATTGGGTCGGTCAGGTTGCAAGCGAACTGGGCATTCGCATTATGGGAAGTGTAACCGGAATTGTAATTGTTTTGACCTTTGTGGGTATGCCATTTTACATAAATGCAGTTAAAGAGGGCTTTGAAGCCATCTCTCCCAGGCTGGAAAAAGTTTCACGAAGTCTGGGTGCATCCATGTTCAGCACATTCTCACGAATCACATTTCCACTTGCCTGGCGCAGCATGCTCACCGGTATCATAATGTGTTCCGCCCGGGCGATCAGTGAGTTTGGAGCGGTCGTAATAGTCGCCTATCATCCTATGATCGCACCGGTAATGATTTATGAACGGTTTGAGGCCTACGGTCTGAAATATTCACAACCGGTAGCAGTCTGGCTTGTTTCCATTTGCCTTATCCTGTTCATAGTACTACGTGTTTTGACCACTGCATCCAGAGAGAAAGAAGCATGATTAAAACAGAAAACCTGAAGGTCAGCCTGCCGGGATTTGATCTTCATGACATCAATCTTTCCATAGAGGAGGGCGGTTTCTTCGTCCTGATGGGTCCCACCGGAGCCGGTAAGACAGTTCTTCTGGAAGCAATGGCCGGCCTGATTCCTGTGAAAAGTGGGAGGATAATTATCGACGGGAAAGATGTTGCCGGATTGCCGTCTGAGAAACGGGGAGTTAGTATTGTCTATCAGGACTATGCCCTTTTTCCTCACCTCACCGTTATGGAAAACATTAAATACGGTCTCCACTTTCAGAAACTTGACAGAAAAGAAGCCGATCAAAGATTGAATGCCCTCATTTACAAACTTGATCTTGCAAACCTTGAGAAGCGTTTTCCTGCAAACCTGAGTGGTGGCGAGTTGCAGAGGGTTGCCCTGGCACGGGCGCTTATGGTCAACCCGAGAATACTTCTTCTTGATGAGCCGCTCTCCGCCCTGGATCCTCGTTTCCGGGAAGAGATACGCAGTGGACTGAAAAAACTTCACCAATCTTCCAAGGTAACTTTTTTCATGGTAACTCATGATTTCGCGGAGGCACTTTCTCTGGCAGATCAGGCTGCGGTAATGAGTGATGGGAGGATAGAACAGACAGGGAGTATGGAAGATATTTTTCAAAGACCATGCTCTAAGTTTGTGGCAGATTTTGTGGGAATGAAAAATCTCTTTCTGGCAAGATTCACCGGTTCGAAGGCTACCATAGATAATCTGGAAATCGAACTCGGCAGGACACCTGTCAACGCTCATGGATACATAGCCATAAGGCCTGAGGACATTGTACTCAGCAAAGAATCATTCACCTCAAGTATGAGGAATTCATTCAGAGGAACTGTTTCGGGGGTGTTTGACGGGGGATTTTACTATGAAGTTCACGTCAGGGTAGGAGAAACAACCTTCAAATCACTGATAACTAAAAGATCCCTCTTCGAACTGAAGATTCAGGAAGGGATGGATGCTTATATTGCTTTCAAATCAACCGCTATCCATAATTTCTAAGTTTTTCATTATAAAGGACGATTGGTGCTGAGATTATTTTAATTTCAAAAGTTCCAGTGTTGAGGTCTGCTAAGTAAGAAGCAGATGAAGTTTCCCGGTCAACGGAGAAGTGTTTTTCCTTGACCTGACCTTAAATGGAACTTCCCAATAGTTTCGATAGATTATATTTCCGCTTGACATCCTGACACATAACAATATATAAGCGTCTACTTTACACTATATCGCGTCCCCATCGTCTAGTGGCCTAGGACACTGGCCTTTCACGCCGGCGACCGGGGTTCGACTCCCCGTGGGGACGCCAAGCAATGTCAAAGGGTTAACCCGGCACGGGTTAGCCCTTTTTGTTTTACCGAGTGAAAAACTGAGTGAATTTCCGATAAATTTTTCAAGCTGTCCTTTTCGAAATATTGAACTGAACAGCGAGCGAACACAAAAAATATTTTCCTTACCCCGATAAACGGGATAAGTCCCACTAAAGGGGATAAATGCGTTAACGAAATTATTTTCTGGCAGAAAATAATTTCTAACTTACTAAACAGTCGGAGATTCCCCGCAACCTGTTGCGGGGGGCATCACTAATGGTCTTTTTCCCTGTGGGATTTTAAAATATGCTTCAGCGTAAACCATTTTTTGATGCCGGGCATTACGTTATGGATATTGTCCAGGTTCTCCCTTGCCGCCTTCTCGCCTTCCCGGATTAGATTCATTGCGTGTGAAAAATCGGACCAGTGCAAGTTCCCGACATCGGGACGGATGATAACATCTGCGTCCATCAGTTCGTAATTTTCCAGGTAGTGTGACCTGATTTCGGTGGCCCTGTAAAAGACGTCCTTTGCAGTCCGGAATTCCTCTTC